>Ga0136611_10000950_pt1 | contig 19769 bp, 23 predicted proteins | sample AntDrymUQ2232306_2_FD_106645 | JGI IMG/M metagenome (GOLD analysis project Ga0136611, IMG submission 106645) | Polar desert sand microbial communities from Dry Valleys, Antarctica - metaG UQ223 (23.06) | ecosystem: Environmental > Terrestrial > Soil > Desert | place: Antarctica: Dry Valley...
CGGTGCTCGTCGGACTGCGCGGCTGCGCTGACGGACAGGGCCTCTTCGAGCGCTACGCCGGAGATGCTCGCGCCGACTTTGCCCTCATCGACAGTCTTGTCGCACCGCTGCCGGTACCGGCAGGCGCGTCGGACGACCTCGGCAACGATGAGCGCCGGTTCCAGGTCCGGGATGTGGCCTTCCACCTGCGCTGGCTGGAGCTCACTGCCAGGGGTGACATCACCGATCGCGAGGAGGGTCCCACGCATGGCAGGCAGCCCCCCGACGGGAATGTCGAGCGTGGTGAACGGGAGTAACACACCCCGCGCGGTCGGTGAAGTCCGCACCGCACGGCCGGCCGGTGTGCGGCACGCGCGGGAAGTATGTTCGATCTCGAACGGCTGAGTCCCGAGCAGCGGGAGGTGGTCCTTGCGGACGATCGACCGCTGCTGGTGATAGCCGGACCCGGATCGGGCAAGACGACCACATTAGCCGCGCGCATCGCGTACCTGGTAGAGGTACGGGGTTTCGTGCCGGCCGGTGTCCTGGCGATCACCTTCACCACGGCCGCCGCACAGGCTCTACGGGGCCGGCTGGTCGCCATGCTTGGCCAGGCAGGATCCCTGGTGGACGTCACGACGTTCCACGCCTTCGGGCTGCGCCTGGTGCATCACTGGAGCGAGCTCTTGGGGTTTCGCCCCGGCGGGCCGGCGGTGTGCTCGGGCGCAACCGCCCGGGCGCTGCTGCGCGAGGCGGCCGCCGGCGAAGGGGTTGACCTCGAGCGCACGCCGCTCGGGCCACTCGCCGCGCAGGTCGAGCGCTGGCGCCTCAGCAACGGCACGTCCGGCGGTGCTGGCGCAGGACCTGCGCTCCTGGTACGCCAGGTCGCCTCCGCCTACGAATCGCTGCTGTCGCAAGCAGACAGCGTCGATTACCCGGGCATGCTGGCGCTGCCGCTGCGCCTGTTCGGGAAGCGCCCAGCGACGCTCCGGTTCTGCCAGGATGCGTATCGAACGGTGCTTGCTGATGAGTTCCAGGACTTGTGTTTCGCCCAGTACACGCTTGTGCGCCTCCTGGCCGAGCGCCACCGCAGTGTGGTGGTCGTTGGCGATCCGCGGCAAACGCTCTACCGATGGAGAGGAGCAGACATCCGGTACTTTGGGCAGTTCCGCCACGACTTCCCCGAGGCGCGCGTACTGAGCCTGGAGCAGAACTTCCGCTCGACCCAACGGCTGGTCGAGCTGGCAAACGAGCTGGGCCGGGACCTGGGCCACGAGCGAGGGCTGTGGACCGACAACCCGTTGGGGCAGGCGGCATTGCTCTATGCGGCCGAGGACGAGACCGACGAGGCGTCGTTCGTGGCGGAAGAGATCGCGCGCCTGTGCGCGGGCGGCGCCATCGCGCATCACGACGAGGTGGCCGTCCTGTACCGGACGAATCGCCAGGCACAAGCCGTGAGTCGCGCCCTACGCGAACGGGGCATTCCATGCGCGCCGCCTGAGCGCGGAGATCCTGCCGGCGATTTTGTCACCGCACGGCCAGATCATCCTGACCAGGGGCTGACGTCCGACCTCGACTGCGTTCTCGCGAACGGTGACCCTTCGCTCCACCCACGTGAACCGCGTGACATCCGGGGGGTCGTGCTCACCACAATCCACGCGTCGAAAGGCTGCGAATGGCGGGTGGTGTTCGTCGTCGGCGTTGAGGATGGACTCCTACCGCATGCGCGCGCCATCGCCGGCGAAACGGAGGACGTCGATGACGAGCTGCGGGTGGCATACGTGGCCGTTACCCGGCCCAGGGAGCGGCTCTACCTCACGTACTGCCGTGCCCGGTCGAGGGGGCAGTGGCGTCAATCGCGCCGGCCATCCCGCTTTCTTGCGGCGGTGCCTGACCCGCTGATTGCCCCGGCCCTACGTGCCCCTTCGGCACCTCTAGCCCCTCCAGAATCCCCGACCCCTCCGGCGGACAGTGCGGCCTGAGCCGCCACCGCGTCCGGAAAGGAGGTGTCCCATGCAGGACACACTTCAGCACACCAACATCGAGGCGCTTAAGCGCCGGATGCCCATCGCCGAAGTCGTCGCACGGTACGGCATCGAGCTCCGTCCCACTGGCCGCGCGATGGTCGGGTGGTGTCCGTTCCACCAGGACCGGCACAAGCCCAATCTGCACGTCTATCCGGACACCGACTCTTATTACTGCTACCGGTGCGGAATCGGCGGCGACGCAATCGACTTTGTCGAGCGAATCGACCGCGTCGACTTCCGTGGCGCGATCTCACGACTAACCGGGCTCGAGCCGCTCACAGGACCGCCGGCCAGCGTACCGCGCCGGTCCGCCACGAGCACGTCTCCCCCGGCGAGTGTGGAGCAGCGCAAGCGGAGCAGCCGCGGCACTGCAGAGCCGGCCCGCCGCGCCGACGAGCAGGCGTGCCTCGACGCTGCGACCGAGCTCTATCACAACCGCCTTCTCACAGACACGACGGCACGGGCATACGTCCGCGACCGCGCGATCGATCGCGACACGCTCACCGCCTGCCGGGTTGGGTACGCCGCCGGCGGAGAGCTGGTCGAGTTCCTTCGGTGGCGGCGGCTGCCGCTGGCGGCGGCGCAGCGGGCCGGCCTGGTCGGCCCGTCCTCTCGCGAGTTTCTGGCCGGGCGGGTGGTCGTGCCCGAGATCCGGGACGGCCTGACCGTCTGGCTGGTTGGACGTACCATCGCCCCAGAAGCGCGCGGCCCAAAGTATCTCGGCCTGCCAGGGCGCAAGCCACTGATGGGCTGGGCCGCTGCCCGGAGGTCGCGGTGGGTGGTGGTCACCGAAGGCGTCTTTGACTGGCTCGCGCTCCGCGCCTGGTCGGTGCCCGCGCTGTCACTGGTTGGTACCCACGCCAGTCCTGACGTGCTCGACGCGCTCACTCGCTTCGAGCACGTGTATCTCGCACTGGACGGTGACGGTGCCGGCCGCGAGGCGACGGCGGCGCTGGTGGCCCGCCTGCCGTCGGCCCTCCCGCTGGAGCTGCCGCTAGGGAACGGCATCAAAGACGTTGCCGACCTGGCACGGCTGCCCGAAGGGCGCTCCGTCTTCCGTCGCGCGCTCGAGGCCGCCCGCCCCAACCCAGCGCTCACGAGACGCGCTTCGTAGGACGCACTGCCTGACGTCGGGCGCTCCGCGCTCACTTGCCGCTGGTTGTGACGTGTCACGTCGCGACCAGGATGTGCCAGCGACTGCCCTCGTAATGGAACCGCGAGGGTAGCGCTTCTTAGCGCCTTTCAGCGCCTCACAAGGAGGACCAGCCATGCTTGCTCCCTCACCCGCTCAGAGTCCCTCACTTGCGCCTCCCATACCGTCCTCGAATCCGGCGCTCACCGGCGTGGACATGAACACCGGTGAGCGTGACACCGCATCCGCCCGCGCCGGTCGGGCAGCGCAGCGCGCTGGCGTCGACACCGCTCAGATCGAACAGCTGCCCTTCGACCTCTCCGCCCTCGAAGACGAAGGACTGTTCCTCAACGTCGACGCGCAGGGCTTCGGCCTGCTTGACCGGCGCCTGGATTGGCAGGCGCTCGGACTGTCGCTGCCCGAGCAGACGGACATCGCCTTCCGTCCTCCTCGCTGCGGCTTGCTCCCTGACCGCTATCGCCTGCCGCTGGTGCGCCCCGCCGCTCGGGCGCACGCCGCCTTGGAAAAGTACTCGTACCGGTTCAGATTAACTGAGACCCTGTTTGAGACTCCGGCGTACCGCTTTGTGCCGTGGACGGCCTTCGAAGCGTTCGAGCGCGACTTCCAGGCGGCGCAACGCGCGCTTGACGACGCCAGGCAGATGGTGCTGGACCAGTACGACGCCGTGCGCGAAGAGGTCATTGGCACCTTTCTCCAGCTGGCCGCGGACTCGGCACGGCGGCTAGAAGCGACCGGCCATCCAGTACCGGCCGGCTTTGGGGATGCCGTCGTCCGCGGCGTCGTCGCCGCCATACCTGCGCCCGAAGCGCTGGCGCACAAGCTCCTCCTGCGCTACCGCGTCGGTGTGTTGCTGCTCGGCAGTGAGATGGTGGCCGAGCAACGCAAGACGCGCGAAGAGCGGCGGCGCCTGGAGGAGACCGAGGCCACCTTCCGGCTTGAGGAGCAGCGCGAAGCGGCGCAATCGCGCCTGGTGCAGCAGGAGCTGTGGGCCAGCGAAGAGCGCCTGCGCCGGCAGATGGCGGAGGAAGAGGCCGAGCGCCAGCGCGAGGTCGCCGTCAAGGAACGTATGCGCCAGCTCCGGCTGGAGGCCGCCAGGGAGCGCCTGCAGGAAGCGATGAGCCCGCTCGAAGAAGGTGCCAAACAATTGCACGCGGCGGTGTACGAGGCGGCCGCCGCGATCCGGACGTCGCTTCAGAAGCACCAGGCGCTACGCGGCGCATCTGCGAAGCGAGCCCGGGAGCTGGCGCGCTGGTTCAAGCTGATGAACTGGCAGGGCGACGCCCAGCTGGAGGTGCTGCTCGCAGAGCTCGAGCAGCTCGCCACCCGACCGACGGGCAAGACGAAGCGAGACCCCCAGCCGATTGACCAGGTGCTGGGCGACATCGTCGCGCTCTGCTACGAGGACGCCCGCTCACTCGATCCGCACCGCATGGGGGCCTTGGAGCTGTAGGTCCGCCTTGCCCGCTCCCCCGGTCCTTTTGCAGCCCTCGTCCACAGCCACCGCACACCGCAACACAGGAGGTTCACTATGACCACCATTGCCACTGTCCACCAGTCCCACGATTCCGGCCTCGACGCGTTTGTGCGCGAGCTGGATGTGCTGATCCGCGCGCGCTATCCACTGATCTCCGTCGGCACGTTCGAGGAGCAGCGCTTCCGCCGGCTGATGGCCGCCGTCGCCCGCCTGGAGCGCCACGAGCCCAAGGGGCTGCACGTCTGGAGCCGGCCCCGCGGGCTGCGCCAGGTAGCCGGCAGCGGGCTCGGCGCCGAGAAGGAGCGCCCCATCCCCGACACCGAGGATCCATTCTCGCTGCTGGACCACATCGCCGCCGCCGAACGCGGACTGTTCGTGCTCTGCGACTTCGCCCCATACCTGGCCCCATTCGGCAACGAAGAGCCGCAACTCACCCGCCGGCTGCGCGAGCTGGCGTGGGAGATCAAGGCGCGCCCTGTCACGGTCTTCTTTGCCGACCCGCACTTTCCTGACCTGCCGGCGCTTGAGAAGGAGGTCAAGCGCATCGACCTGCCGTTGCCGGACGAGCGCGAGGTCGACCGCCTGCTGCAGCTCCAGCTCGATCGATTGGCGGAGCACCCCGAAGTGCACCTTGATGTGAACGCGCGCACGCGCGAGCTTCTCGTCCAGGCCCTGCTGGGACTGACCGAGACCGATGTGGAGAACGCGCTGGCCAAGGCGGCCATCTCCCACCGCGGCATCGGCCCGCTGTCTCTCCCGCTGATCCTGGACGAGAAGCGCTCGGTCATTCGGCAGTCGGGTGCGCTGTCGTACACACACCCGGAGCCGGCCGACCACCTGGGCGGCTACGCGAGCCTGCGTACGCTGCTCCAAGAAGCGGCCGTGACGTTCACCCCGGCGGCCCGCGAGTACGGGGTCGAGCCGCTCAAAGGCATCCTGCTGGTGGGCCTGCCTGGCACCGGCAAGGACCTGACAAAGAAAATCGCCGCGGGAATCCTGGGACGGCCCTTGCTGGACCTGGACTTCGGCAGCGTCATGGGGGAGGGCGGCGGCGTAATCGGCAGCGCCGCCATGAGTATCAAGCGCGCGCTGGCGATCGCGACGACTCTCAAGGGCATCCTGGGAATCAGCGAGTTCGAGAAGGCGGTGGGCGGCCTGCAGTCCTCCGCGCGCTCCGACGGAGGCGAGACCGCCAGGACGATCGCGTTCCTGCTCAATTGGATGCAGGAGCAGACCGACGTGTTCGTGGTGGCAACCGCCAACGACGTCCGGCAGCTGGCGCCGGAGCAGATCCGGCAGGGTCGCTTCAGCCGCGTCGTGTTCGTCGACCTCCCCAACGACGCCGACCGCGCCGACATCTTCCGCGTCCACGTGGCCAAGCGGGGCCGGGACCCACAGCAGTTCGACCTGGAGGCGCTCGCGGCGGCCGCGAAGGGTTTCTCGGGAGCGGAGATCGAAGCGGCCGTAAAGGCCGGTCTGCTCGACTCGTTCCGCGACGGCGCCCGCGAGCTGACTACCGCCGACGTGCTGGCCCGCGTGCGCACCATCCGCCCCACCTCCGAGGTCAAGCGAGAAGCAATCGAGGAGCTCCGGCGCTGGGCCCAGGAGCATCTCGCCGTCGACGCCGACAGCGGGACGGTTGCCGGCCGGACGGGTGAGCGCCTCATGGAGCTCTAGGCCCCGACCCGCCCGGCGATCCAATGCTTTTTCCGACGAGTCCACCGCCAGTCGCACCAGCGCGGCTGGGATCTCCGTCCGTGTAACCCCTCTGTAAAGGCGGGGTAATGCGCCGCGCCCAAACTCGGCGAAAACACCGGATTCCGCGAACAGCACACACAGCGCAAACAAAGGAGATCCCCCCTTGATCGAAACCATCGCCCCAACAATGCCCTCCGCCACACGCCCCGCCCCACCGGCCGGTCACGCCGGCTCCGACCACACCCCGCCGGGCAACCACCATGGTGCCGGGACGCCCGGCACCCCCGGGACGCCCGGGACGCCGGAGTTGTCCGGGACTGAGTTGCGCCACGAGCTCGGGAACGCCATCACGCCCGCTCTGGGCTACGCGGAGTTCCTGCTGAGGCGCCTGCCGTCGAACGGCGACGAGCGCGAGCGCCGCGCACTGCTGGCCATCGTGACTGGCCTGCGGCGGGCCACGGGTCTCGTCGCACCGGAACGCCGCGTGGCGCCGCCGTGTGACCTGCGCACGCTCGTGCGCGCCATGGCGTGCCAGGTGCCGCCGGAGCGGAGCGCCGACGTCGTCGTGCGCTGGCACACCGACCGCGCGCTGACTGGCCCGTGGGACAGCGACCATCTCGCGCAGGTACTGGCCAATCTGCTCAACAATGCCGCCAAGTACTCGGCCGCCGGCACGCCAATTGAGCTGGTGGTGACCGCCGACGGCGATCACGCCGAGATTTCGGTGAGAGATCAGGGTATCGGCATCGCGCCGCACAACCTGCACGCCGTGTTTGAGGGCTACCGCACCCCCGCCGCGCGCCGGTACGCGCCGGGCAGCGGCGTCGGACTCGGCCTGAGTCGCCGCCTGGTCGAGGCGGAAGGTGGCTCGCTGATCGCGACGAGTGAGCCCGGGCGAGGGAGCACGTTCACGCTGCGTCTGCCGGCCTGCGAGGCAGCCAACCATGTGCGCGCTGCCTGATACCCGCAGCCCGGACGGGCCGACAGACGCCGATCGCATCGTCGGCCAGTTTCTGGTCCGGCGGTACCGCATTCTCGGCACTCAGACCATCGTGTACGACGCCTGGGAGCCGGACGAGCGGACAGCTCGGACTGGGGACGACTTCTTCGGCCATGCGATGCTCACCCATCACGCCGGACGGTGGTAGGGACAGATCGGGACCGGCCCGCTGCCGGCGAATGTGGACGCGCTACCGGCGCGGTCTGAGGCGCAGAGCCTCGCCTACCGCGCGTGGGAAGCCGCCGAGCACGAGCGCGCCTACGCGCTGATCGTGCAGGCGTTTCGCGAGGCGGCGGCCGGGCGGCGGCACGACGGCGAGATCACCCGGCGGGTGGCGCTCCCGCCGTCGCCCGACGACCGCCGCGAAGAAAGGAGCTAAACATGAGCAAATACCTCGAATTTAGCGATGCATGCCTCAAGGACCGGCGGCTCCTGCGTGCCGCGCTGGCCGCCTTGGGCTACGCCGACGTGGAGGAGGGTGAGGCACTGGCTCTCTATGGGTACCAGGGTGATGCACGACCGGAGACGGCGGAGCTCGTCGTGCGCCGCCGCCACATTGGCTCTGCCTCGAACGACGTGGGTTTCAAGCGAACCCCGGCCGGCTACGTCCCAATCGTCAGCGAGTTCGACCTGCGCACGCTCCACGCTGGCCAGTTCCTCGTGAAGCTGCGCACCGCCTACAGCGAGCAGGTGGTCGAGGAAGTGCGCCGCCGCCTGCACGGCACCGCACGCCGGACGGTCGGAGAGAACGTCGTGAAGATCCGGGTGCGCTATTAGCGCTCTCGGTGAGCGGCGAGACCGCCAAACAGGCACAGGGAGGTAGCGATGCCAGAAATCGAGTTCACGATCGACCCCGCCACAGGCACGCTCGAGATGCACGTAAAGGGAATCGCCGGGCGAGCCTGCGACGACGTGGCAAAGCTGGCCAAGGAACTCCTTGGCCAGCCGGCCGCGGAGCAACAAACCGCCGAGTACCACGTGAAGGCGCAGGTACGTCCACAGATCCGCCCAGGCAGCGGCCGCTGACGCCGGCGCCAGACCGTGACCCACGCCGCACTCACCAACGGTCAGCCTCGCGTCGAGTTGCTCCTGCTGGTCGACGCATCAACGGGAGCCCTCCTGCTCGAGAGCCCCCAAGCACGCACCGACCGAACTGCCTTCTGGCCAGTAGGCGACCAGCAAATTGATTGGAGAACCTCATGCCCGAACTAACCATCACCCTCGACGCTGCGACGGGCGCGGTGTTGCTGGAGGCGCCTGACCGCGTGCCGCAAAGCATCCGCGCCGATCTCACTACGCTTCTCGGCCGGGGGGAGGAAGTTGGCTGCGCGCGCCCACTGCGACTGCTGCCGCCGCCGCCTCCGCTGCCGGAGGACCGCGAGGTGGAAGCGCAGGTAGGCATAGGCGTGCGCACAGCCGGCTACACGCACAATTCCCTCACCGACGGCCCCGGACGCCGGACATCGGTGCTGGTCACCGGCTGCAGTCTGGCGTGCGCTGGCTGTTGGGTGCCACACCTCCATGCACCGGCGGCCGGGACGCTGGTCCCGGTGGAGGTGCTCGCCGGCGCCCTGCTGGATCCGGCGTACGAACGTGACGGAGTGTCCATTCTCGGAGGTGAACCCTTCGAGCAACCGGACGGACTGCTTGGCCTGGTCCGGGCCCTCCGTGCGCGGGGCTGTCCACATATCCTGGCCTACTCCGGCTACACGTATGAGCGGTTGCGCCGGATGGCCCTGCAGCAGCCGGCCATCGGCGCCGTCCTGGACGAGATTGCGCTGCTTGTGGACGGCCCCTATGTCGAAGCACTCGCCGGTGGCGCAGGTCCGTGGACGGGGTCGGGGAACCAGCGTGTCATTGATCTGGTAGCCAGCCGCAGGCGTGGCACAGTGGTCCGCTGGCGCGGTCGGGGCAGCGCCGGTGGCAACGGGTAACCTCCCCAACATGGATGTTGTGGTGCTTTGATTCCGCCATTCGAGCCGTCAACCGGACTGCTGCCGTCCAGTATTCACGAAGCAACCTGGGAGGAGTTTGTGGCCCGCTTCGGGTGGACACCGTATCGTCTCACGCTGCTGGCCGGGCTCAAGGCGGCGCTTGACGCACTGCGGCGCGCTGGCTGCCGCCGGACCTCTATCGACGGCAGCTTCGTAACCGCCAAGCCGGACCCGGGCGACTTCGATGGATGCTGGGAAACCGACGCCGTGGACCCCACCCTGCTCGACCCCGTTCTGGTGACGTTCGACCCGCACCGTCACGCACAGAAGGCGAAGTTCGGCGGAGACTTGTTCTTCGCCGACGCACCTGCCGACCCCGCCGGGACGGCCTTCATCGACTTCTTCCAGCGCGACCGTTCGGGGCAGCCCAAGGGCATCGTCGCGCTCAACCTAGGAGCACTGCCATGATCGCCAACGAGCTGCAGCGTCGGGTGACGCAGACCGCCATCCGTAAGGTCGAGGATGCGCTCGCGCACCTGGACGAGGATGCGAAAGGCCGGCCCGAATGGGTCCGCAAGGGCCTCCGCGAGGGGATGGTGAGCCAACTGGGCGACTTGCGCGAGGAGCTGGGCGAGTACGAGGCGCTCCGCGCCGGCCAGGTGCGCGAGATCGAGCTCAACTCGCTTACCGAGATCCCGGAGGCGCTGATCCGTGCCCGGATCGCGGCCGGACTTAGCCAGAAGGAGCTAGCGGGCCGCCTCGGGCTAAAGGAGCAGCAGATCCAGCGCTACGAGGCCCGGCGCTACGCTGGCGCGAGCCTTGAGCGCGTGCAGGCGGTGGCCGATGCGCTGGGCGTCCAGATCCACGAGCGTGTCCTCTTGCCCACGGCCGCCGTGGTGCCCGACGCGGCCGCCACGGCAGGCGAGGAGATGGCGGCGGCAGCGTCTGTGGCAGCTGGTGTTCCTCCGAAGTGAAGGCGTGAGTACGGCGTGATCGCCATGCACAAGAAGGCGTCGCCATCCGGAGCGCGTCGCCCGCCCGCCGCCGTTAGGCGCACGGTCGCCACACGTCCACACGCCGCCGCTGCTCCCGAATAGGGCGAGCCGGCCAACCCGGTCCGGCCGCGAAGCTCGACCCCAACACGCGCCGGCTGGTGCGAGCCCCGAATGCCTTCCGCGGCATCCACACCATCGGCAGCTGTGGTGACCATGAGCATCCGAGTCCGGCGCAGTAGCCGCTCGGCAGTTGGTGGGTGACGTTCGAGGTCGCCCGCACCGACGATGGCTAGTGTGCGCTGGAGTTCACCCACGAGCGCCTACACGCGATGGCAGCCGAGCAGCCCACCATCCCCGATGCTCCCGAACGGATCGACCGGCTCATCGACGGACCCTTTTGTTGCCGCACTTGCCGACGGCGCTGGGACATGGACGGGAAGCGGCAACCAGCGTGTCATGGACGTGCCTGCCAGCCGAACGCGGGGCCACCCGGCCCTCTGGGAGAACTAGGCGGGAAGCGTCCACCAGGCGGCGCCTCGCCGGCCATTCGACGGCACCCAGATGCCGGCACACCGGCGGCGTCCCGACCGGGTGTCGGCGGCGCCGCGCGCATTCCACCTCAATGGAGGAAGACATGTACAGCCCTAAGATCGCCGAACACCTGATCCCCCCGATTTACCGACTGGCCCGTGCCCGCGGACAGCACATGACGACAGTGGTGAACGAAGCCCTGGCCCAGTATCTCGCTGGCCAGCCGAATTACATGGCCCAGGACGCGAACAGTGACCGGGAGGCGGCCGTCAATCACACCGGCGCCGGCCCGTCCAGGCAGTCTGCCCCGGAGGCGGCTGTGCGAACGCGCTCGCAGCAGGTAGCGCGATGAGCTCACAGCCTGCTCCGAGCGACGCCGGCGCCCCCGAACACGCCGGTGCTCCCGGGAGCAGTGGGCAGACGGTGCTGGTCGCGTTCGGCACTCCCGATGAGTTTCTGGCAGAGCTGCGCGACCGCGGTTCCAATGTAGACGGCGTGCTCCGGCTGACATTCCGCTGGCATCCAGACGCCGCCGGGGCACCGGTTACCGACCTGTGGGTGGTTGCTAACTAGCTGCGGCGCATCGACCCTGCGACGCTGGCCATGGTCCGTCTCGATCACTACGCGGGCGGTGTCTGGTAAGGCATCGACGATCACGCATCCGCGCTCACCAGGCAGCGGGCCGAGCAGGTCCGGACACGGGTTAGTGAGGAAGCGAAGCGACTCGGTATCGAGGTGCGGCCCGGCACACACTCTGCCGGGCCTCCCATGCCCTCGCCAAAGGAGGCGGCGCCATGAGCGCGGCGATCGGCGCCGCGTCGACGTCGGTCCAGTGGCGCGTCATCGACGACCGCAAGGGCGACCTGATCGACCGCCTGGGCGCGGCATTCCAGCGTGCCCGGCTGTGGAAGCGCCGGGCCAGACGACAGCTGGTCGAAGCCAGAGCAGGCGACGACAAGAGCGCCATCCACGCCGCGCTGCGGCGGTATCAGCGCGCGTGCCACTGGCGGACGGTCTTCTACCGCACCTACGTGAACGCCGTGTTCGCGGTGCATTGCTGAGGGTGATGGCCTGGCACCTGGGCAATCCAGGGTCTTAGCAATCAGCTCAGCAGTGTGGGTGACTGCGCCTACCGGCTTCCAACGGGTGCCGGATTCACTTCTCACAACTGGGAGAACACCACATGGATGCGACTATCACGCAAGCGAGTCTTCACTACGCGCTGCGCCTCGCGGCGCGGGCTGTGCCGTCAAGGGCGACTCTGCCGATCCTTCAGCATTTTCTGTTGGAAGCCGGCCCGAACGGCCTCACCGTCAGCGCGACCGACACCGAGATGGCGGTCGTGACAACAGTTCCGGCCGACGTGGGCACCCCTGGACGTGCCACGGTCACAGCGCGTCTGCTCGACGACTTCATCGGGCACCTGCCGGATCAGCCCGTCCGGCTTACTCTGGCGCCTAACCGACCGCGGTTGGAGGTACGCAGCGGAAGCTTCTCGGCCGGTTTCGCCACCGCTGACGTAGATGACTTTCCGGTCCTGTTATCCGCAGATGGCGGTGCGGCACTGACGCTCGATGCTCGCCGCCTGCGCGATGCGCTTCAGCGGGTTACGTTCGCCGCGGCCCGTGACGAGCAGCGGCCGGTGCTGGCGACCGTGCTGATCCGCAGTACGTCCGACGGCCTGGTATTTGCCGCCGCCGACGGCTTCCGCCTGGCGCGCATGAACCTCCCTGGCGCTGGCCTCCCGGCGTGCGAGGCGCTGGTGCCGGCCCGTGCGGCGTCCGAGATGGCCCGGCTGCTGGCAGACGCGGAGCGTTGTGACCTCCTCTTCGCGCCCAGCGGACGGAGCATGCAGCTTCGAGTGAAGGACACGATACTGTTCGTGCGCCTCGTCGAAGGCACCTTTCCCGACTTCGACCGCATCATCCCGGATGCGACCGAGACACGCATCACGGTGGAGACCGCCGTCCTGCGCCGGGCCCTCGGCGCGGTGTCGCTGTTCGGCGGCAGCGGCAGTGGACGGCCGGTTCGGGTCGAAGCCGGTGACGGACGGCTGCGGCTCCTCGCGAATTCAGCCGAGACAGGCGACGCCGAGACGGATGTGCCAGCGGAGATTAGCGGTAACCCGCAGGTCGTCACGCTCAGTACCCCACTCGTGGCGGATGTGCTGGCGGCAGCCACCGGGCGTCAGCTCACGGTGGATCTAAACGGACCAGCAGCTCCGGTCGTGCTGCGCGAACCTGAAGACGACACTGGCGGGCTTTGGCTGGTCATGCCGCTCTTCACGGTCGACAGCGCCCGATCTAGCACTGCACCCCCTACAGCCACCACCAGCGTGACCAGCCCAGCGAGGCCGCACCTGGTGCCGGTTGAAGATACTCCGACGGAGCCGGACGCCAACCAACAGGAACCCGCGCTTCCGAGAGCCGCCTAGAAAGGCAGGAGGACACATGGACTCAAGACAATCACCGGGTTTAGACCCCGTTCTGCCCGCGGGTATAGACACCCCGCCGGCCGGTCACGACACCGGCATCGCGACTGCCCAACCCGCTCAGGCCACCGCAAAACCAGAGGCCAAACTTTCGCTAGTAAAGTCGGCCGGCGCGGCTGCACCGCGCTCACTGAAGCTGGTCCTGACACTCACGCCTGCACCGGCTGCCGACTCTGGTGTCGTGACGGAAGGTGCGGAATCCGGCGGACCGGCTGAGGAAGGCACGTATCACGCGCTCATGTCGATCGGCTCCGATGTGTGCGATCCCATCCTGCGCTCGGTTGGTGAGTCGGTGCTTTCGGCGATCCTCGAGGAAGTACCCGGACTCGTTACCGAAGCCGAGCAGCAATGGACGAGCCGGCCCCGCTTCCCTCGAGCGTCCGCACCCGCGAAGCCGGCTCCGGCGCCTAGGACTCCCGAGAGACGGCAGAAGCCGGCTGGCAACGCTCCCTCAGACGCAGGAGCACCAGCACCGGTACTGGCCGTGCGCCCCGCGGTCGAGGCCGTCCGTGTCGAATCACCGCCCGACAAGGTGGACGCAGCGACGGCGGAGGCAACGCGTACACCTACACCAGCACCAGCCACGCAGCCAGAGTCTCACGCGGCGACCCCTTCGCATGCAGACCTGGACAGTCGCGACACGAACCAAGGTACCGCGCCGGTGATCACATCAGTACCCGAGAGCCCGGCGCCGGAAACAACGCCAACACCGACGACAACGCCAGCAACCACGCAGGCAGCGACGGCGGGGCAGCTCACACTCTTCGGGTAGGCGGGCGCACGCTCACCTCTCTACCGGCGGCCCGCCAGACGAAGCAACTCTCACCAGAGGGTTGTCGGCGGGCGTGCTCTCCCATTCTCCGCACAACACACTGCACCAGAGACAGGAGTCTTGCCATGGCACGAGTGTTCATTTACGATGGCCGCGAATTCCCTGATCCCGATCCCAAGATCTCGATCGAGGACGTGCGCCGCCAGCTGGCCGACTATTTCCCCGAGCTCACCAACGCCAACACGCGCGAAGAGAAGCGCGGCGACAATACCGTCCACACCTTCTCGAAGCGCATCGGTACCAAAGGCACCGGTGCGTCAAACGTGACGAGCCCGCTGCGTCAAGGCCTCACCGACATCGTCGTCCGGGTGCTGCGCGGTACCCCCGACAAGCGTCTGCGCGTCCTGGAGCTCATTGGCGAGCTGCGTGACGACGCGGGCGACCTCGATATTGACGCCGTTGGAGCACGTCAGGCCGAAGTCAACCTCGCGCTCGCTGAGGCGAAGGCGTACGCGCGCCACACCGCGCAGGCGGTGGATGCGATCCGCCGGCTGGCGCCACGCTGCGCAACGCGGGCTGATGCCGCCGCCTAAAGGCCGCCGCGGGACAGCCAGCGTCATCACGAGAGCGGCAAGGGTGCAAATCTGCGCCCCTGCCGCTCCCCGGCTCGCGCGTCCAACGGCGCTAGGGCACCTGCTACGGCGGCTGCCCTCCCTGCCGTCCGCAGTCGCTGCGCTTCTGGATGATCACGACGACTACCTGGAGTTCCGGCGCATCGTGCGCGAGATCTTCCCTGCTGCGGCCTTCGAGATCCTGGCCGCGCACGGAGCCACTGCGCTCGACCGGGAGATGGCGCGGGTGCAGGCATTCTTCAGCAGGGTGGAGCGCGATCTTTTCCCGGCCTACGAATGGGACGAGTACGCGCAGATGTGTGGCGGCATTCCATTTGTGCGATTTGGTTGGTCGCTGGATGACCTCCACGAACTGGACCGGCCGGCCGGCATGCTGCTCATGCTGGCGCTCTGCGAGCAGCCCTACGGCGAGCCGTGCGACAACCACGTGCCGCTGCTGGTGGCATGTGAAGAGTATGTGCCAAAGGCGCTGCTGCAAGAGATCCCTGGACGCGGAATCCACCCACACACGCTGCACGAGCGACTCGACACGACCAGGTTTGCGCCGGCGGCGGAGTTCGCCGACTGGGTGTGGAGCAGCACCGGGTCGGCCTTCCTCGACTTCTCAGACGAGAACGAGATCTACGACGCTGACTGGACCACCACCAACGTAGCGCTGCTGGTCGAGCAGTGGCGGGTGGCCAAGGGACTTCTCGATCGCACCAAGGCGCTGGCCGGCTGGCTGGACGCCGAGCCACCCGCGCGATTCGCACAGCTCCTCGACGCCGCGCTGGGTCGCGACGCCCACCTGATCTACCTCAAGGAGAGAACTCACTATGGCAACGAGATCACGGAAGACGGACTCGCCCCCGTCAGCACCACCAGCACCGCAGAGAGTGACTTCCCGACAGCGCCTCCCGGCCAACTTCCCGGAGACGGTGACGCCAGACAAGCTGGAAGAGCCACGGCTTGCGCGGGAGCCGCGAAAGCCGCAGGAGCTGCACGGCCCCTACCACGTGGTGTTGCCGCGTAACACCACGGTCGACGCCGACGAACTGCAGCTCCGCGTGGATTTTCACGAGGAAACCGTACTCGTGCATGACTTCGCCGCCGGAATAGCGGGAGGCGTCCGTACGAAGGCGGTGTCGGCACTCGACATCGCCCACGCGCTAGCCCGCGAGCTCGACCTGGCCACCGGCATTCTGCCGCCGGATACGCTGTGGTGGGCGCAGTCGGGCAGCGGCACGCGCGTCGCCGTCTGGCGCCCGCCGCAGCTGACGGCGCTCCGGGTGCGCGAGTCGTATGATGCGAAACCCCGCCGCCGGCACCTGCCGATGCCCGGTCTGGTGTTCGTCTGTCTTCCGGATCGGCAGGCTCCGTATGTGTTTGCCGCGCGAGAACGACCGCGGACACCAGCGGACCAGTTGTTCCATTGCCCGACCTTCAACGTGTTCCGGTCGGGCCGTGTCTGCGTGGGGACCCACGTCTTCCCCATCGACCCGGCCGCAGTGCCTCTGGCGTTCTTCGACAGCCATTTCTCGGTGACCGGTGACACCGCCGCAGGCAAGTCGCACCGCCACCCTGAGAACGTCGGCAAGCTGTGGGATGAGATCGAGGGACACAGGGAGTACCCGCTTGATGATCTCGTTCCACAGCTGACCGTGACAGACGCGATGGGAATCGGCGAATGAGCGGTGCGGTGGAGGCGCCACTCGTGAGCGGGCCGCAGCCCCTGGTGGAGTACCTCATCGCGCGGCAGGGCGTACCTGCTAGGCGAGGACTGGCGTATGACTACGTTGTCGCTGGCGACGGCGTGTTCCTGGCCGCCGAGAACGAGCTGTTGAGTGTGCGCGTGCCTGTGGCGCGCGCCAGGCTGCGCGGCCTGTCACCAGCGTACGCCGAGTGCTCATTGAAACACGGGCGTCTCCGCTTCCAACTTTGGGAGCAGATTCTGGCGGTTGCCCGCGACCTGGGCGCCGCCGGGAATGAGGTGCTGGTGGCGATCGAACACGATACACGTACGGGCTATCGGTTGTGCCTGCCCCGGCAGGTGGTTGGACCGACGCACGTCACCTACGTGCCGGGTAGCGATGGCGCGGTTGTGCTGGAGCTGCACTCGCACCACCGCTACCCGGCGCGATTCTCTGCCACCGACGACGCCGACGAGCAGCGCCTGTGTCTCTACGGAGTCGTTGGGCGCCTCAACGACGCGCGACCCCACGTCGCGCTCCGGGCGGGCGCCTACGGCCACTTTCTGCCGGTGCCCTGGGAGACCGTGTTTGCCGGTGGCCCCGCCGCCTGCGCGGCCATTTGGGACTCCTACTACGACCTCGCCGCTGGCGATCGAGACGATCCGCAGTGCAGGAATGGTGAGGCAGACGGCGGCAGCAAAGCAGAGGAGGCCACCTATGGCGACGAAGAACTCGAACTCGCGGGCGACGCGAATGAGGCATCCGGCAACGGCGCACCCTGATCCGGCGAGCAAGATCACACCAGCCAGGGAAGCGCGGCCAGCGTCAGTCGCGGTCGCGGCGGTGTCCTATGTGATCGACACCTCGGCAAGTCAGACGCGCCGGTGGCATGGCACGCTCCAACACGCGCGCGACGCCGCACTCGTCATCGTGGGCTGCGGCGGTACCGGCAGCTTCCTCGCTGAGGCGGTGTGCCGCCTGCTGATCGGGCGCGACGCGGACCTTTTCCTGGTGGATCTCGATCGCGTCGAGCCTCACAACGTCGGCCGCCAGGCGTTCGACCCGGGCGATGTCGGGCGCTTCAAGGCGCAGGTGCTCGCCGAGCGCCTCGCGCAGCGCTTCGGGCGAACGATCGGGTACTCGGTGCTGCCCTACGACCGGGACCTGCACGCCTGCGTGTTCGACACCCGCGCACGCCTGAATCTCGTGATCGGATGCGTCGACAACGCCGCCGCGCGGCGTGCCATCGGGGCCACGTTGGAGCAGGTATACCACCACGCCTCTCCAGTCTGGTGGCTGGACTGCGGCAACGCGAGGAACTCTGGCCAGGTGCTGCTCGGCAACGCCGTGCGGCGTGAGGACCTGCGCGGCGCCTTTCTCCCGCACCTGGGGCAGTGCAGCGCACTCCCCGCCCCCAGCTTACGGCGGCCCGATCTGCTGAACGCTCCGCCCGAACCAACCCAATCGCGGGCACCGCTCGACTGCGCCCAGGCAATCGCTACTGGCGAGCAGGGGCCGACGATCAACCAGGCCGTCGCCGCCATCGCCGCGAGCTTCGTCGAGAAACTGCTCACCGGCGTGTGCCGCTGGGAGGCGGCGTACTTCGACCTCGACGAAGGCACCCTCCGAGCGCTCCCGCCGGACCCACGGACCGTGGCGGCGCTGGCCGGGCTGCACCTCAACACTATCGCGCCGGTGCCGCATCCAGACCGGCACGTCGGACCGGCACATGCCGCCTGAACACGACCACCGAAAGGAGTCAGCCATGATCTCCATACTCTTTCCCGCTTCCGAGGCGCTCCGTGGGCGCGTCGCCTGACGCGCTCATACCCGGCGCCGCACCCGTCGGTGCGGCGTCGGCAGCTCCGCCGCACCGACGGCGGATTCAGCGTCGCCGTGCTGAAGGCGGACATGGTGGCACCAGAGCGCCGCGTGGAGTGGGTCGCCGCACGGGCGCGCGAGGGGATTGATGCGCTCGTCGTCCATCCGCGACTCGTGCAGACCGGCCTGGATCTCGTGGACTTCCCCTCAGTCTGCTGGTACGAGGTGGATTACAGCGTCTACGTGATGCGCCAGGCCAGCCGACGGTCGTGGCGCATCGGGCAGCGCCTGCCGGTGAACGTGACGTTCATCGCGTACGCGGGCACGCTCCAGGCAGAGGCACTCGGGCTGGTCGCCGCCAAGATGCGGGCGGCGCTCATGGTCGAAGGCGAGCTGCCCGAGGATGGCTTGGCCGCACTGGAGGGCGACACCACCGACGTGCTGCTGGCGCTTGCCCGGCGGCTGGTCACACCGGATACCGCCGCCGCGCCGCTCAACGTGGACGCGCTGGACGCGCTCTTCTCCCAGGCCAGAGAGGCCGCCGCCGGCGACGAGGAGTACCTCGTCGAGGGCAATTGGAGCGACGGCGCGCCCGAATCGCCGTTCCCGGCGGGGACGATCACGCAACGTGAAGACCAGATGGCGGCGCAGGGACAGCTCTGGCAGCAAGTGTCCGCCGATACCGTTGGTCAATCCTCCGACGCGAACCGGAGCGGCCACCACGCCGAGCGTGCCCAGGACGCCGTCGCACCGGTTGGAGTGCCGGCGCCGGTCGCACGGGTGATGAGCCTGGACGCCCTGGCCCGGCTCGTCCAGCAGCCGAGACGCCGGGTGCGCCCGGCGCCAGCGGGTCAGCTGACGCTGTTCGAGGCGGACACAGCCGCCTGACGGTCACATGCAGCGGGCGGGCCGAGTCGGCGCAGTCGCGCCCTCGCTCCGCCCGTCGCGAAAGGAGCGACATATGGAAGGTCATCCTCCCTCACCACAGCACCTGCCGGTCGGTGACCGGCCGCGCGAGCGCCTGATGCGGTACGGCGCGGCGAACGTTTCCAACGCTGAGCTGATTGCCATCATCTGGGGCACCGGCTCCTCCGGAAAGACGCGCGAGAGTGCGCTCTCGCTGGCCCAGCGCGCGCTCGGCGCGTTTGGCTCGCTGCGCGGACTGGCCAAAGCCACCATCGCCGAGCTGCGCGGCCCACCCGGCGTGGGTGAAGTGAAAGCGATCGAGCTGCAGGCGGCGCTTGAGCTCGGTCGGCGACTAGCGGTCTCCGTGCCGGAGGAGCGGCCGGCGATCCATTCGCCGCGCGAGGTGGTGAACCTCGTGTACTCCGAGATGACGTTGCTCGAGCAAGAGGAGTTGTGGCTGCTCCTGCTGAGCTCCAAGAACGAGGTGCTGGCGATCCGGCGCGCCTACCGGGGCACAATCAATTCGAGCGCGGTGCGCGTGGCGGAGCTGTTCCGGGCGGCCATCCGCGAGAACGCCGCGTCGATCATCATCACGCACAACCATCCCAGCGGTGCGCCAAGAAGCGTGTAGGTAGAGAGTTCCACAGCGGAACCCAGAAAGGAGTGTTCTGAGTGGCTACGGGCAC
>Ga0136611_10000951_pt1 | contig 19763 bp, 22 predicted proteins | sample AntDrymUQ2232306_2_FD_106645 | JGI IMG/M metagenome (GOLD analysis project Ga0136611, IMG submission 106645) | Polar desert sand microbial communities from Dry Valleys, Antarctica - metaG UQ223 (23.06) | ecosystem: Environmental > Terrestrial > Soil > Desert | place: Antarctica: Dry Valley...
AGGTACGTGGGCCGCGCTGGTGCCCAACCGGGATGTTGAGCACGTGCAGGACCGTCCTCACGAGCAGATATGCAGGCAGGAGGCTCGCGAGGATACCGAAGGCCAACCATCCCTCGCCGTGGCTCATCGTTCGACTCCTTCTGGCTGTGTAACGGCAGTCTACTGGTATGCTTCTGGATAGCCCGGGCGACGATCATGCATCCAGCCAGGCACTCCCGACCGTATCGACAATCGGGGTCTATGATAGACGCCTGCCGCGAATCTTGCGACATCCGCTGCGTTGGCTCACCGTGGCTGGCTCGGCTCTGATGAGGATCACTGTCCTGAGAGGACACCACGATCGATGAATAGCGCACTCTGGATCATCCCGGTCCTTCCGTTCGTGCTGGCGTTCTTCACAACCTGGAGCTTCAACGAGGCGATCACTGAGGCGGTCTGGTTCAACGTCACCTATGTCATCTCGCTCGGCGCGATTCTTGGGTTGGAACTGGCTGGCTACAACTTCGTTTCGACATCGCCAACCGGCATGGGCGGCTTCTTCGCGCTGCTGTTCGCGTTCATTGCACTCGGTGTCCGGCGCTATCGATACAAGCAGGAGCAGAAGCGCAAAGCAGTCGCGAGAGCAATCGCCCGCGCCGATGCCGAGCGTCAAGCCCGGAAATCTGGCCAACCCCAGCCGGAGGAGCGCTCACTGATCGTCAACGCCTTCCGTTTCGCGGGGGACGTGAAGAAGGCGAGAAGCAACTCCAAGCGCTAAGTCGTTAACCAACAGCGAATTGACCTGTCAACGGGTGCGTCAGTTCCCGGTAGGGGTCGTGCCTCCGTGCCGGCCCGCGCCGTGAGGTGCCGTCGTGACACCAGCACGCTTCCCACACGTGCGCAAACGTTGGCGATCCATGGTATACACACGTCAATCCAAGATGGCGCGGGCCGGCACGGAGGCACGACCCCTACCGGGAACTGGCACGTGTGCTGTGTCTTATGTCACATGCAGCGGACGGTCGTGCAGTAATGGCGCGGATGTCGGAAGCAGCTCTCCGGTTGCGATCGACTCGCAGAGGGCTGCTTCGTCGAACCACGATGGTGGGGCGGCGTGTCCCCAGAAGGTGGCTCGTCGCGGATCGTCGAGCGTCCAGCGGATCGGCTGCCAGTCCGGGTCGGCGACGAGATAGTCGCTGGCATAGAGCTCGATCCGATTGCCGTCCGGGTCGCGCAGGTAGAGGAAGAATGCATTCGAGAGGCCGTGGCGTCCCGGTCCACGCTCGATGCTGTCAACCATGCCCAACGACGCCAGAATGTCACAGGCGCGGACGACCGAGATCGGATCACTGAGCCAGTACCCGAAGTGATGCACGCGCGGACCAACACCGCTCATCAACGCGATGTCGTGAACGGTCTGCTTGCGCTGTAGCCAGGTTGCCCAGATGCGTTCGCCGTCCTCGGCCACTGTGTATTCGCTACAGCCGAAACCGAGCTGGGCCGCATACCATTCATAGGCACTCGCGACATCGGGCAACTGGCAGTTGAAGTGGTCGAAGCGCATTACCTGCGCGCCACGATGCTGGTCGAAGCGCTGCAACATGCGTTCGACCAGCTCCACTTCGGCCACGAACTCGAGCGGCAGCCCGAACGGGTCCTGGACACGCAGTGCGCGTCCCTGGCCGGGTTCCTGACCCACCGGAACCCAGCACGGATGAAGCCCATCTGATTCAAAGAAACACTGCAATCGTTCGAGATCGTCCTCTGACTCGACTCGAAACGCCAGGTGTCCCGCGCCCGGAGAGCTGGCGTGACGTAGCACCAGCGAGTGGTGATCGCGCTCCTCAAGGCCGCGCAGGTAAAGCGCGTCGGAGGTGCGCTCGGTCTCGATGAACCCGAGGACATCGACGTAGAACGCCCGCGAGCGTTCAAGATCGGTGACGCGGTACTCGCCATGCGCCGCGCGGATGATGTTCGCGCCGGATGCCGGTACTGGCCTGCCCGTCCGCATCATCGTTCCCGTACCCTGCCTTCTGTCAATCTGCTACCACGGTTGCGGCCAGTCCGATTGTTCGGGCTCGCCCTCGCTCCACTCCTCGTGGTAGACGCGAATTGCGTCGTTTGACCACGATTCGGCACTCGGAACCTGAGCAGGAGCCTGTTCTATCAGTTCCTGGTAGCGCGACCGGAAGAACACCAGCGGATCGCGCAACAGAGCGCCGGACGGCTCGTGGACGCTCACAACGCGGCCAACGACGATCCAGTGGTCGCCGCCTCCGTAGATCGCCTCGGTCGTGCAGGAAAGCGACGCCAGCGCTCCGTCGATCAGTGGCGCGACGGGTCCGCGTTGCAGCGAGACAGCACGGTCCGGGTCGTCCTTACGCGATCCCGCGAACTGACGCGAGACATCCTGCTGATGCTCGGAGAGGATGTTGATCGCGAAGCCGCGCACCTCACGGATCAGCGCCGCCATCCGCGCCGTTCTCGTCACGCAGAAGAGGACGAGCGGTGGTTCGAGCGAGACGGAGGTGAAGGCATTCGCCGTCATTCCATGAATGTGGTCGCCCTGCTGAACGGTAATGACGGTCACGCCGGTGGCGAACTGTCCCATCACACGCCGGAATGCGGCTGGATCGAACGGCGTGCTCACTTCGGTCATGCGCTGCCGTCGCCAGTCACGCGGCTTGCCTCAGTGCCGCTCACCATGCCTTCGCGGATGAACTCCTGTACGCGGTCCATGTACGGCTGCTTGTCGTACGTGTTGAAAAGTGCGCCAGCCATCCGGACAGGATCTCCGAAGAAGAAGCGTTCGTAGAGCACCTGCCGAGATCCGAACGAGGAGACAGCGGTGTCCCACGCCAATCGAAAGAGGGCGATCCGGTCGCGCGAGTCGGCACGCGCCGCGGTGAAGAAGCGCTCGATGTCAGATCCGAGCGGGCCGTGGATGTCGGCTTCGGTCGGGGTTGCCATCAGGCCGCTGGCGGAAAGCTGCTGGACGATCTCGACGAAGCGTGGGTAGAGCTTCGGATACAGGTTGCGGGCAGCATCGAGCGGTCCACGCGCGGGCGTCATGATGCCCCAGCGATCGAGTTGGGCGTCATTCTCAGCCGCCGCCCGTAGCGCCCTCATCGTCTCAAGGCCGATGATGATTTCAGCGACCTTCTCGTGTACATGCTGGAACGGGTCGATCGCGATCGTGTCGACGATCAGCGAGACCAGCCCGAGCATGAACTCGGTCTTGGCGATGTTCTTGGCCATGACCTGGTGGGCCATATGGATGACGGCGTTGGTCGCACCGAATGCGCCATTGGCCAGTTCCGGGTCGCCGTACAGGAAGATGCGTTCCCACGGCACGAGGACGTCATCGAAGATGACGACGGCGTCCATCTCTTCGAAGCGCGACCCGAGCGGGTGGTCGTGTCGCGTCCGGTTGAGATCGTAGGTTTCCCGACAGATGAACTTCAGACCCGGCGTGTCGCAGGCGACGACGAAGCCGAACGCATACGGCGCGTCGTCTGGCCCAGTCTTGACGACGGTCGAGGGGAAGACCTGAATCTCGTCCGCCAATGGACCGAGCGTCGCCAGCATCCTGGCCCCGCGAATGATGATGCCGCCATCCGTCTCCTTGACGACACGCGCTGCCAGGAACGGATCGGCCTGTCCGGACGGCCCGACCGCGCGGTTCGCCTGCGGGTTGATCAGCGTATGCGTCAGGCACAGATCACGCTCGCGGGCCTCGCGGTAGTAGCGCTCGATATGCTCACCGAAGCGCGGATCGCTGGAAGCGAAATACTCGCTGGCAGCCGCGAACGACATCAGCGACGACGAGAGATAATCCGGCGTCCTGCCCATCATGCCGTGCGAGTAGCGCGCCCAATGTGACATCGCCCGGCTGCGCTTGAGCAGGTCGTCCTTCGTGTGTGGCTGCATGAAGGGTGTTCCGACGACATCGCCCGTGTCGGGCGACGTGTATGTCATGTCATCGCGGATCGCCAGGTCGTGCTGCATGTCATACAGGTGCGCAAGGCTCCCGAGGACGTTGCGGAAGGCGCGGTGCTCGGTCACATCGCGCACCAGCTCGCCCTCGATGTACACCTCACGCGACGATTCCCGCAGCCCTCGCAGGAACTCCTCACCGGTCCGTGCGCCCACTAGTACCTCCTTGGAGCCGTGATGTGTGACACGGTTGAGAGAGGACCGCGCCCCTTACCCTATCGTCCTGAGTAGTCGACCAGCATGATTCTGCCGCCGGACTGTCTGTTCCCCTGTCATCCCGAGCGAAGCAAAGCGGAGTCGAGGGATCTCAAGACGTCATTCCTGCGAACAAATCATGGAGTGAGCCGCTGAGATCCCTCGACTCCACTTCGTTCCGCTCGGGATGACAGGACAAGGGGTGCGGCCCTCTCTCGATTGCGTTACACATGACCACTTACTCGTCCGCGACAATCGGATTCTCAAGCGCCCCCAGGCCGTCGACCTCGACACGGACGACATCGCCGGGGTAGATGTGGCTGAGGCCCTTCGGGGTGCCGGTCAGGATGACATCTTGTGGTTCGAGCGTCATGAACTCGGTGATGTACTCGATCAGTGCCGGAATATTCCGCACGAGCAGCGATGTGTTGCCGCTCTGGCGCAACTCGCCGTTGACGTAGGCGCGCAGATTGAGGTTATGCGGGTCCTCGATCTCGTCGGTGACGAGGTAGGGGCCGAGCGGGCCGAAGGTGTCGAACCCTTTCGCCTTGATCGGCGGACGGAACATATTGTGGACGAAGTCACGGACCGTCACGTCATTGGCGATCGTGTAGCCGAGGACGTAGTCCATCGCGTCGTTCGCCTTGACCTTGCGTGCAGCACGTCCAATGACGACCGCCAGCTCGACTTCGTAGTGCATGTATTCGATGTTGGGAGGAGCGACGACCGGGGCGCGGTGACCGATCAATGATGTGAGCGGCTTGAAGAACAGCGCCGGTTCTTCCGGGCTGCCGAGCCCGAGCTCCTCGGCGTGATCGGCGAAGTTGAGCGCCAGCCCGATCACTTTCGTCGGCTCGACCGGAGGCAGGAAATGCACCTCGTCTGGCTTGTACGCCTTGCCGCGATTGCCGAGCAGGACGGTGTCTCCCTCGACGGACACTCCACGCTGGACCTGACCATCGGCTGCAAAGCGCACCTGTCGCATCTTCTACCCATTCCCTTCAGGCTATGCCAGCGGCGCACACCGCGCCGTACATGACCGGTTCAGATGAATCCTAGAACCCTGACGCCGTTGAACATTGCTCGGATAGAATCTGCACGATGTCATGTGACGTGGTTGAGCGTTACGGAAGCCGCCCGGCGGTCGAGGCGAGGAAATCATGGGGCAACGATTCTGCGGCACACCAGCAGCACCTTCCAACAAGGTGACCATCGTGCCATCGGCGGCACGGCCCCATTGTAAACCACGTCTCTCGTTGACGGTGAATCCCACAGCGGAACGTTCTGGCTCATGAGCCGCGAGATACTGATCGTTGCGCCATACCTGCCGTGGCCAGCCGACTTCGGCGGAGCGATCCGCATCTACGAGCTTGTCAAGCACCTGTCGCGCGACCACCACGTCATGCTGCTCGCGCCCGCTGCTCGAGCGGAGATGGATGCGATTCAGCATCTTCGCGAAGTCTGCGACGTGACGGCTATTCCGGTTGTGTGGACGTTCCGCCAGCCAGCCGGTGTGGCCAAGCGCTTCACGCAAGCACGCTCGGTGATCTCGCGCCCATCATTCGTTGAGTTGGCGTCGCGGGACCAGCGCTTCCAGGCAGTCATGGACCGGCTGTTTATGACGCGCCATATCGAGATCGTGCAGTACGAGTTCCCGCAGATGGCGCGCTACCGCCCGCTGCGTCCATGCCCGACTGTCCTCGATAACCACAACATCGAGCACGAACTCATTGCGCGCGTTGCGCGCTCGGCACAATCGCTGCCTCAACGGGCCTTCAACAGCATCGAGTGGCGCAAGCTGCGGCGGTTCGAGTGCGCAGCCTGGTCGTCGGTCACGGTCAACGTCGCGACCTCGGCTCGGGACGCCGAACGCATTCGCGATATGACCGGGGACGTCGTCCCGGTGGTTTCAAACGGCGTCGATCTGGATGCCCAGGCTTATGCACGGAAGGCGACTCGCACGCCGGGTCGTGTCGTCTTCGTCGGCGCGATGCGACATCGACCGAACGCTGACGGCGCGCGTTGGTACGCAACGCAGGTACATCCGCTGGTGCTTGAAACACTCCCGGACGCCAGCTTCGAGATCGTCGGCGCGGATCTGCCAACAGACATTCTCAGGCTGGCGAACCAATCGATTTCCGTTATCGGGCGTGTCGAAAGCGTCACGCCGCACCTCGCACAAGCGTCGGTCGCGGTTGCGCCACTGCATGCCGGCGGCGGAACGCGACTCAAGATTCTCGAAGCGTTCGCGGCTGGAGTGCCGGTTGTGTCGACCACGCTCGGAGCCGAAGGACTCGATGTCGTGCCAGACACACATCTCCTGATCGCCGACACCGCACGCGACTTCGCGGACGCCGTCATCCGCGTGCTGCGTTGGAACGACCTCCCGGCAGGTTACGATACGTCTTATGCGCTTCAATTGGCTGAAGCGCGCTACGACTGGGGGCGTGCTGTCGTCCCGGCGCTCGTCGCCGCTCACGATCTGGCGTTCGAGCGGTTTCAGAGCAGCCATTGACCGACCGAGTAGTCCACCAGCATGCTCTTGACAAGTTGGTTGTACGGAAGGATGCGTCCATTCCCCCCTGTCGTCCTGAGCCGCAGCGAAGGACCTCTCCCCGTCGAAGACACGGACGGGCAAGATCGGGGAGGTCCTTCGCTGCGGCTCAGGACGACAGGACAACGGGTCGCCTCTCGCCATACGCTGAACCCGCCAGGATTACTGTGGTGGACTAGTGAGCAGAACGGAGAACGCGATGAAGCAGATCATCCAGCCGGAAGGCGTCTTCGACCCCGATACCGTCTTCGGCGCGAAGTCGTACCGGCAGGCAATCCTCGTCGGAGACACCCTCTACATTGCCGGTCAGGCGGCGATCGACGCCGAAGGGCAACTTGTCGGCAAGGGTGATGTCGAGGCGCAGGCAGTCAAGGTCATGGAGAACCTGATGGCCTGCCTCGACGCCGCTGGCGCGACAGCGGGGGATGTCGTCAAGGTGACGACGTTCTATCTCGACCGTCAACACCGTGCGGCAATCGCCGCTGTCCGCCGCCGCTTCCTCGGCGATGCCGACTTCGTCCACACAGGCCTCATCATCGACGGATTGGCCGATCCCGAGCTGCTGCTGGAGATCGAAGCGATTGCGGTGATCGGAGCGGGACGAGAAGGCGAGCCGATCTGACCTACGTTCAGAACATGGCTGCTGTACCATATGTGTGTGAGCAACGATACATGTGGATGATGGCGTGAAGCGACAACGAATGCAGCAACTGAACCTGGCTGGTCATGCGCGACGCTGACCGGCAACCAACATCGGAAAACGTCTCATCGCTGCTGTTGCCCGGTGGCAATCTCATCAGTGCTGCGCTCGACCGGCAGGTCATGATCTGGAGCGATCGCGGCGGCGCGAGCCGGCACATCGGCGATCGCTGGGCGGTCCGCTGCTCAAGTGCGCTCGACGAGGCGATCGGCACGAGCTGGCCGGTGCCGCACGCCGATGCATTCGATCTCGTGCACATCATCCGGCTCGATGATGTCCCCGAGGTTTCGCGTGAGGCGAACCGGCATCACCTGGAGAACCCGGATTTCCTCCTGATCGGCACCCGGCCAGCCCAGGAGCGCCCGTACCTGCAAGCAGCCGACGCCAAGTTCGCCCCGGATCGGATCAAGCCGAGTCAGGTCAGCGCCGAGATCGTCAACAATCTGCTGGCCGTCGAAAACGGAGTGACACGGGCGCTCGTCGACGAGACGATCGCCGAGCTTGGACTGGCCGAACCGGAGATCGTGCGTGGAGTGTTCATCTCCCCGCGCTCGACGTTGACCGATCATCTGCTGCGGCGTGTCACCGCTGGTCGGAACCCGAGCGTTGACATTCGCGAGGTCGTAACCGTCCCCCCTGAGCCGGGCGCGATGTTCGGTGGGCTTCTACAAAGCCGGATTATCGGCGGGCTGGCGCGTATCGACGCGCTGCCGGTCACGCCGCGCGAGAATCTAATCTCCGCGATCTACTATTTCCGACTGGCCTGCGCCTGCTTCTACCTCTGGAACGAAGGCAACAAGCCACTGTTAAGCGCTCGCGCTTTCGACGAGCCTGAACCGGGTATCGTCGCCGCCGAGCTGGCAGCACGCGCGACCGCCGCACGTAGTGCATTTGGATTGGTCGACGCCTGGGCTGCCGATATCCAGCCTCAGGTTCAGGCCCGCGAAGCCATCGCGGACGTCGCGTCGCTACCAATCCGGATGGGCGATATCCGCCAGCGACTCGAGCGCGGGCGTACCAGCGCCGAGCCACGCGCGGTGCGCGGAGTCCGGCGAGACCTGGAGATCGCATTCCGAGCGCGCTTGCACGAGGTGACCGGGGAGATCGCCGCAGACGATCCACGCCGGTTGACGCAGATTCTCAGCGATGTCGCCGGGGCGTCACGCTCGCTCTCTAACGAGATGCACACGCTTCTCGAACAACTCGTCTCCGGAGCAACCGCAGGCGAGGACCCGAACCAATCAACTGCGCCCTGATCGAATGGCCAATCCCAAGCGCGAACGCGCTTACGTGAATCTGTACAGCGATTGTCGAGTGTCGTAAAGTTCACTCACGACGGACACGAGCATGATGTCGCTGGCGTCAGTCGTGCGATAGCAGCATTCGCTGACGAACCTGAACGACACAGCGCTACATGCGCTCACTGACTGCACGCATGAGAGGACACAGACATGTCCATAGCCGCTACGACGGTCACTGTCCGGGACATCATGACCGACGAGGTCGCGACGGTTTCACCGGAAATGCCGGTCGAGAACGCTGCCAGGATGCTCTTTTCGCAATCGATCTCGGGCATGCCGGTCGTCGACGGCGACGGCAAGCTGGTTGGCGTCGTGACCGAGTTCGACATCATCGCCAAAGAAGGTACGACCGTCGCCGATATCATGACGAGTGATGTCGTCACGGTTTCCGAAGATACGGACGCCGAAACTGTTGCGCAGATTCTGACCAGCCGCCGTGTCCGGCGGGTCCCGGTCGTCCAGGATGGCGCGGTCGTCGGGATCGTCTCGCGCTCGGACCTCGTCCGGCTCTTCGCGCTGACACGCTGGTCATGTGAGACGTGCGGCTATTACACACGCGGCTTCGAGCGGCTGACGCTCTGTCCGAAGTGCGGCAGTAACTCGATCATCCTCGAGCGCGAACCACCGGGTATGTAACCGATGAGCCAGCCCCGTCTAAGCCATCGATCGCTGCTCTTCGTTCCGGGGCATCGAGAGTCGATGCTCGCGAAAGCTCCGGAATTGCCCGCCGACGCGATCGTCCTTGACCTTGAGGACAGCGTGCCGCCGGCTGAGAAGGCAGCGGCGCGCGAACGTGTTGCCGCGACGCTCGTCAGATGGCCGTCAACCGGCCCGGCACCGTACGTCCGTATTCGTCCGCCATCGGCTGGCGCGCTGGCCGAGGACATCTGCGTACTGCTCAGCCATCCAAGCGCGGGCGCGGTGATCCCAAAGGTTGATCGACCGGACGAGTTGGCTGCCGTCTTTGAACTGCTGGGTGGCGGACGCGAGGTGATTGTCAACGTCGAGACGCCGCGCTCGCTGTTGCACGCCGAGGAGTTCGCGGACTATGAGGGTGTCACCGGGCTATTCCTGGGTGGCGAGGACTTCACCAACTCGATTGGCGCGCATCGAACAGCCGAGGGCAACGAACTGGCCTGGCCACGCTATCTGATCCTTGTGGCTGCCCGTGCGGCTGGGATCGCCGCCTACGACACGATCTGCCCCGAGTTTCGCGATACGGAGATTCTGGCCGCTGACTGCCGCACCGCCGCAGCCGCTGGTTATGACGGCAAGTTCGCGATCCATCCGTCCCAACTGGCGGCCATCCATGAAGCGTTCACACCGACAGCCGAAGAGGTTGAGCGGGCACAACGGATCGTCGATGCGTACGACGCGGCAGTTGCCAACGGAGATGGCGCGGTCGCCGTCGACGGTCAGATGGTCGATCCTCCGGTCGCGGAACGGGCGCGGAGCTTGCTACGCCGCGCGGAACGCTAGCTGCACGAGTATCTGCAAACCCCTCCCCAACCCCTCCCCTGAAAAGGGAGGGGCTTTAGATATCGTGCGGCGAAAAGCCCCACCCTTTTCATGGGGAGGTGTTTGCGGGACTACAGGCATCTCATCCTAATACGGCTCAATACGCCACGTCGAGCGAGCGTCCTGATACAGGTCTGCCCCGTGGGCGTCGTTGACGACAATTGCCGGGAAGTCGCGCACCTCGAAGCGGTAGACCGCCTCCGGTCCAAGCTCCTCGTAGGCGACGATCTCTGATGCGACGATGCGCTGGCTGAGCAATGCTCCGGACCCGCCAATCGCCGCGAGATAGAGGGCACTGTGCGCGACGATCGATTCGCGAACGGGAGCGGTACGGTGGCCTTTGCCAATTGTCGCCTTGACGCCTGCCGCATAGAGGGCGGGCGCGTAGCGATCCATCCGGCTGCTCGTCGTCGGCCCTGCCGAGCCGATCGGCTGACCGGGTCGGGCCGGCGCTGGTCCGACGTAATAGAGGATCGCGCCAGCCAGGTCGAATGGCAATGGCAGGCCAGCCTCCAGCGTCTCGACGAGCCGCGCGTGTGCCGCATCGCGAGCACCGTAGATGACGCCATCAAGCAGGACGGCGTCGCCAGCCTGAAGCTCAAGCACTGAGGCGTCTGATAGCGGCGCCATCAGCCGTTTCGGGGTTGCATCGACTGACATCAGAGTGTCGCTCGTCGCAGGCGTGCAGCGGGTCCGCACTGGAGATTGACAGCGACGGGCAGGCTGGCGATGTGGGTGGGAGCAAGCTCGACGTGGACGGCCAGCGCAGTGACCCTGCCGCCGAACCCATGTGGGCCGATCCCGAGCGCGTTGACGCGCTCCAGCAACTGCGCCTCGATCTCGCGCACCTCCGGGTCGAGATGCTCGCTGCCGATCGGGCGCGTCAAGCCATGCTTGGCCAGCGACGCAACGGTGTCGAACGTGCCGCCGACGCCGACGCCGACGATGACTGGCGGACAGGCGTTTGGCCCGGCGATCTCAACCGTTTCGACCACGAAGTCGAGCACGCCGCTCAGTCCATCGGCTGGCATCAACATCGCCATCCGCGACATGTTCTCCGCGCCGCCACCCTTCGCCAGCAGCGTGAACGCGACGCGATCGCCGGGAACCAGATCGAGATGCACAACAGCCGGAGTGTTGTCGCGGGTATTAACGCGCTTACCGACTGGCCGCTCAACAATCGACGGACGCAGATAGCCACTGGTGTAGGCGCGCCGGACACCCTCGTCGATCGCCTCCCGCAGCGAGCCGCCCGCCAGGTGCACATCCTGACCGATATCGGCAAATACGACGACCGTTCCGGTGTCTTGACACATCGGCACCCGGCCAGCCTGCGCGACGTCCGCGTTCTCCAGCAGGAGGCTGATCGTCTGCTTGCCAACCGGCGAGACTTCGCGCTCCCTGGCAGCCGCCAGCGCGTCGACGACGTTGTCGGGCAGCTCATAGTTGGCGTCGAGGCAGAGTCGCTCGATTGTGTCGCGCACGTCCGCAACGTCGATCTCACGGACTGGCATGGGACATCCTCCCGAGTCCAAAGTCGTTCAGCGCAGCGTCCGTCCCAGCTTGGTCAGCGGGCTGGGCCGGAGGCTCGGCACCAGTTCACGCAACGCGCTGGATGCTTCGAGCAGTGCGGAGCGGTCGGCTGTCTTCGTTTCAAGCTCGACTTCTTCGAACACGATCTGGCGACCGTCGCTCAGCCGCGTGCCAATACAATCATCGACGGCCAATTCAAGCGTCGCGCCATCTTCGTCGCTGAGCAGGAGCGTCGTGCGGGTGTTCTGCAGCCGGGCAACCGGTCGAAGCTCGCCGTTCCCGATCACGGCCCGCGCCCGCGCCAACGGCGACACGCCATCCATGTCTGGCAAGGGCAGGTCGATCGCGACCGCCGACGCCTGATCTGCGTCGAGAGACACCTCGTCTTCGAGCCGCGACGCAATGTGCGCTTCGCCGGACGAACCGTCAGGCTCTCGCCGACCCTTATACGTCATTCTGGCACCCTTTGCCCTGCGACGAACTCGAAGCGTCGATCCGGCCTGGGCGAGGAGCGCATCAGCGGTGTCGAAGTAGATGTCGTCCTGGGCAGCAGTGCGCGTTTCGGTAACACTGAAGCGACCTACCGCCGTCAGCGACAGCAGCAGTTCACGATCCTGGCGTTGGACATCAAACTTGGCTTCGATCTCGCGAGGATCAGTCATAGGTCGCTCTCAGCAGGTCACGTATGCGCCTGTCAGGGTTGGGCATGCCGCGCTCGATCATTCGCAGCGCCGTCGTGCCGTGGTCGTACTCCGTCCGGTGGATTGTTCCGCGCCAGCCAGACTCCGGCGACCATGCAAACGATCCCCAGGCGGCGCGCCGGTCCCCGTCACGCGGCAATCCACAGGCGGCGACATTGAACAGCCGCAGATCGCCGTGTCGACGCCGGAACGGGATATGGAGATGGCCAAAAACCAGTATGTCCGCATCCAGGTTGCCGACTAACTGACGAAGATCATCGTCCGCCATGTCGGGGAAGATGTGCTGGTCGAGATCGCGTGGATTGGCGTGGACGACGTGCAGCGCCCCGCCTGGCGGCTCGACGCGCTCCTCGAACGCCAGTTCATCGAGCGTGGCGACTCTGTCAAGGCCAAGCTGCTCATGCGTCCAGGCGATTGAGGCGCGCTTCTTATCGCCAAGATCGGGGTCGCTGGCTCCGCCGTCGACGATGTCCCGGTCGGTGTTGCCCTTGAGCAGGGTATCGGCATGCTCGCGAATGAGATCGAAGGCTTCCGCCGGCTCCGGCCCGTTCAGGCAGTAGTCACCACCCGCGATCAGTCGGTCAAACGGGCCGCGTCGTTTAAGATCGTCGAGAACCGCACGCAGCGCTTGCAGGTTGCCGTGCACATCCGTAACGATGGCGACGCGCAACTCGACGCTCATCCGGCCGCCTGCTCCACGACAGGCTCATCGGGTGCGGGCGATGGCGCAGATTGAGCTTCCTCAGGAGGAATGACACCGGTGCAACGGCGCAAGCGCGTCGGGAAGTCGGTTTCTTCCATCAGGCGCCAGGCGATGCTGAAACGCTCGTAGGCGCGGTCGCGGTCGTCGGCACGTTGTGCGATGAGGGTGAAGAACGCGATCTCGTCGCGGGGGGTCACGCGGCTGGCCAACGCCGACTTGAGCCGCTGGTGACGCTGGGCGACCGTCCCGCGATCGACAGCCGAGGCGATCTCCAGCAGGCGTGCCGAGCGGCTCTGAACGTCGGTCGTGACGATTTCCAGCACGCGCTCGATCAGCACGTCGGCGTCGTGCATGTCGCCGATGTGCTCCTGGATCTCCTTGACCTCGTCGATCAGCCCACCCGTCCCGGACGGCAAACCAAAGCGAAACAGCTCCAGCGAGTAGCGCAGCCGCTTGGCCGCGATCGGCAGGTTATGGATCTCCTCAATGTTGTTCTGGTCGCCAACCCAAGGCGCGAACGAGAGCATCTCCTGCAAGCGGGATTCGATGATCTTGCGCGCGCTGTCGATGACGGGGGCGTCGCAGCGCAGTCCCTTGACTCGTCGTGCCTTAACCACGGCTGTGCTCCGCCAGGAAGCCGCGGAACCGGACATCGAACCGATCGTCATCCAGCCGCTCGAAGAACGCCAGCATCTCCAACCGCCGAGCGCCACGCTCAAGCCGTAGCCCCTGTAGCATTCGATTGACTGCCGGACGCTCCGTGTCTGGCCGCGTCGCGCGGTACGCCACCAACGTCTCGCGCAAGACATCACAATCGCGGACGCCGCCGAGAACATCGGTGAGTTGCTTGATGGTTCCGTGATAATAGCGATATCGTTTGGCCGGGAAACATTCGGTCGCGACATCCATCGCTGCCCGGAGCCGACGCGAACCGACGCGCATGTCGTGCAGCTCCTCCGAATCGCGACCGAAGATCGTTCCGGCGCGGTGATGCATCATCTCATCGAAGCGTGTCTCGATGATCTTGCCGATCGCGGCCTGGAAGACAGTCGAGCCGTCAAGTCCTTCAATACGCTGTGCCTTCGCCACGTGTGGTGCCGCCTTTATCCGTGATGCGCTGCGCCGTCGGACATCGCCGGTTGTTCGGTCTGTCCCTTGACCGTGTCACGATCGTTGGCCTCAGCATCGGTGTCAGCAGTTCCATTGTCTGATGCGCCTTGCGACGATGCTTCGAGCGGAGCCGCCTCGGTGGCCGATGACTCAAGGACGGCGGTACGTCCATGACGCTTCATCAATGCCGCCAAATCCCGTTCCCGGCGCGCGACCTTTCCACGAGCATCGTCAACCCCGGCGAGTGCCTTCGTGAGCCGCGTCTCGGCGCGGTTGATCTCGGCGGAACCATTGTCCCGTTTTTTCGCGCCTTTGCGGGTGTCCTTGCTCTTGCCCTTGTTCTTCGCCATCGCCCCTCCTGGTTCCGGCAGGCGACCATGCGTCGCCGTTCGGATTGCAATGCGTCATTGCCTATTCTCGCATGAGCGTCCTGACGATGTCACGAATCGACCGACCGATCGCATCGACCTTGCGCTCTCCGTCAAGGACGACGAACAGATGATCGAGGGCGAGACGCTCGAACTCGTCGAATACGCGCTGCTGGTAGAGCTGGAAGGATTGGGCCGGGTCAGCGCTCAGCCCGAGGTCCAGTCCGGCCTCGTACCTGTCCAGCGCCTTGGTCGGGACGCTGGGAATGCGTTGCTGCGTTACCTCGGGCGGAACCCGCAGATAAAAGACGACATCCGGCTGCGGCGCGAAGCGATAGAGTGTCGCGAGCCAGTCACGGTCAGCGCCACGCGCGACATCACGGGCGAACGCAGTGTAGATGTAGCGGTCGGCGACGACCACCTCACCACGTTCGAGCGCGGGAAGGATGACGTTGGCAACCCGGTCGGCGAAGTCGGCGGCGTAAAACAGGCTGAAGGTGATCGGACGGAGCGCACCCTCAGCCTTCGCCTTATGAATCGCCTTCGAGATGTGCGGTGATGTGCTCCAGTCGGTCCTGACAGGCGGAATCCCGCGCCCTTCGAGCCATTCATTCAGCCGGGCGATCTGGGTGCTGCGCCCCGACCTGTCAATGCCTTCGATGACGATCAGCTTCCCCGGCAGTCCGTGCGTTGCTGTTATCGATCGCGCTGCGTTCGCCGGCCTCATACCCCGCCCAACCGATCCAGTGCGGCTCCGACCAGTCCGCGCACGCGCTGCTGTTGCGTCCGCACCGGCCCGGTCGCGTCAACCGAGACAAGCCCGAACGGTTGGACAAGCCGTTCGTACTCCTCAACAACGTGCTGCTGAAACTGACGAAATGAGTCGATCGCGCCGCGGACCGATGCCCGTTCCGCGGCCTCCTCAGCCGTCGCTTCGCCAGCGATTCCCATCACCCGCCCCATCGACACGTCGGCATCTATCCGCAGATAGACAGCCAGATCCGGGCGAACCGCGAAGCCATACAGGTTGTAGATCCAGTCTCGCTCGACGCCCCGAGCGATGTCGCGCGCAAAGGCAGTGTAGACATAGCGGTCGGCAAGGACGACATAGCCAGCACGCAGGGCCGGGATGATTTCCGTTTCCTGCCGTTCGGCGACATCGGTGGCATGCAGGATCGAGTACGTCAGCGGTGTCAGCGTGTTCTGGCGGCGCGCCTCGGCGATCGTTCTCGCTACCAGCTTCGAGGAGTTCCACGAACTGCGCACGACGCCGAACCCGTGCATTTGCAGCCAGACAGCCAGCAGATCGAGCTGTGTCGCCCGTCCCGAGCCGTCGACGCCATCGACGGCGACGAGCACGCCCGGAAATGGGTGCCGCTCCCACGAAGACGGATCGCCTGGATCGAGCCGACTGAGCGGCCACTGCGCGATCATCAGCCATCTCCCTTGCGGCGCTTGCGGCCAACGAACGTGTCGAGCAGCAAACGTGGAAGAGCGTCGTCAAGTGCATGATGAGTCACGCGCAACTCGCCACGCCTGGCAACGTCGATCGTCAACAGACCGTTCTCCTTGCCCGGCGATCGATCGAGCAACGATGGTGCGTTGACGACGGCCATCGTTGCGTCGCCGTTGGACAATTGCCAGGCATGTACGCGATGCAGGTGGGCGCACAGCACGAGATCGACCCGCGCCCCCAGCAGGCGCATGAGAATGTCGCCTGCATTCACGAGCAGATCGCCCTCCTTAAGCTTCTTGCGTGGCACTGGCAGGAGCGAGCGGTGCGTGCAGAACAGCCGCGTCAGCTTCGGTGACGAGCCGTCGAGGAATGCCAGCCCACGCGCCAGTGACTCATCCGGAATGACTGGCTCGCTGTCGAGGCCAACCAGCGCGACCGTCTTCGTTCGCTCGAAGAAATCCACGTCATCGAAGAATTCGAAGAACGGCGTCTCCCAGCGTTCACCTGCTCCGGTGGTCCCAAGCGCGGGCGTGTCCGGCGCCGTCAGGAAGTAATTCAAGTCCGAGTCCCGAGGGAGCGACGGCACCGGTCCACCCAGTAGATAGTCGCGATTGCCGGGAATGGCGCGAACCCGCTCCAACCCGAACGACGAAAGAAACTCGACAACCGGGACGAACTGTTCGACCAATCCCTCGCGCGTCAGGTCGCCACTGACGACGATCAGGTCCGGAGCGAGTCCGTTGACAAGCTGCGCGGCGGATTCCAGCCCCTGGTCGGCGTCCGGTCCCGGCGCATAGTGCAAATCAGAGAGTTGGACGATCCTCAGAGCACCACTCGCTTTCATGCGACGCCGGATGTGCGTTCACAACAATCATACTCAGCAGCGGTCGACTCCAATCGCTGACCGCCGACACAACACCGTCTTAACAAATCAATCGGCGCTGGTGGTAGCGTCCAATTCAACCAAGCTTGGCAATCTGTACGGTAGGATGTCGTGGAGGAACGATGACAGCGGCGTTTGGCTTCGATCAGCGAGCCGATGCTGGCGAACGCGATCGTGAAGGCGTCGACATGCCCCAGAAGTCGAAGCAGCGTGGAGGATCGCGCCGCGAGCGGTCGGCATCCAGCCCACTCCAGGCTCCCGAGTTCTATCTGAACCGTGAGTTGAGCTGGCTGGAGTTCAACCAGCGTGTCCTCGAAGAGGCGCGTGACACGCGCAACCCGTTGCTTGAGCGCGTCAAGTTCCTCTCCATCTTCTCGTCAAACCTGGACGAGTTCTTCATGGTACGCGTCGCCGGAATCGTCGGACAGGTGCGCGCCGGTGACGATAGCGCCGCGAAAGACGGCATGCAACCATCGGAGCAGGTCGCCGCCATCAAGCTGCTCGTCTCCGAACTTTCGACACGGCAACGCGAGTGCTGGAACAACGACATCATGCCCGCGCTGCGCGACGAAGGAATCGTCATTGAGGATTACGCCGGGTTGCCAGCGCGCGACCGGCGCTCGCTCTCGCGCTACTTCGAACGGCAGATCTTCCCGGTCCTGACGCCGCTGGCCGTCGATTCCGGTCATCCATTCCCGCACATCTCGAACCTGAGCCTGAATATGCTTATCATCATCGAGGATGAGCGCGGCGAGCACATGGCCCGGATGAAGATTCCACCGATCCTGCCACGCTTCATCCGGATACCGGACGCGGACGGCACGACGAGCACCACGCCACGTCGCAAGCTGCGGCATGTCCTGCTTGAAGACGTTATTGAAGCCAACGTCGACCAGCTCTTTCCTGGGAAGCAGATCAAGAGCACGCATATCTTTCGGGTAACGCGTGATGCCGACATCGAGGTCGTGGCGGGCAGCGGCGACAGCATCCTGAAAACGATCGAGGAGGAGCTTGAGCAGCGCCTGTTTGGCTTCGTCGTCCAGCTGACGGTTGAGCCATCCATGCCGCCAGCCACGCGCGCGTGGCTGGCGGGCAAGCTGAATGCGTCGGCAGCAGACGTATATGTGCTTGCGCGCCCGCACGGACTCTCCGACCTGATGGAGCTCTACACGATCGACCGGCCGGCCCTGAAGGACAAGCCGTTCGTCCCGCGCTACCCGGCAGTCTTGCGCGAGAGCGAATCGATCTTCGCTGCCGTCCGCAAAGGCGATGTCTTGCTCTATCACCCGTATGATTCGTTCAGCCCGGTCATCGATTTCGTGCGGCAGGCAGCCTCGGACAGCAACGTCGTTGCCTTCAAGCAGACGCTCTATCGTGTTGGAAACCACTCACCGATCGTAGACGCGCTGCTGGAAGCACGTGACGACGAGACGCAGATTGCCGTCCTGGTCGAGCTGCGCGCACGATTCGACGAGGAGAGCAACATCAACTGGGCGCGCGCACTGGAGAGTGAGGGCGTTCACGTTGCCTACGGGATGGCCGGGATCAAGACGCACTGCAAGATCGCGATGGCAGTCCGCCGGGAGGGCGATGAGCTTCGCCGTTATGTCCATCTCGGGACTGGCAACTACAACGTCGCGACCTCGCGCATCTATACCGATCTGGGACTGATGACCTGCGACGACGACATCGCCGCCGATGTGTCGGATGTCTTCAACTACCTGACTGGCTATTCGGCTCAATCCGAATACCGCAAACTGCTGGTCGCGCCAGTCAACCTGCGTTCGGGAATGCTTGACCTGATCGAGCGCGAGATGAAGCACGGAGCCAAGGGCAGGATCATCATGAAGATGAACTCCCTCTCCGACTACCAGATCGCCGAAGCACTCTACCGCGCCGCCCAGGCGGGCGTGAAGGTCGATCTGATCGTGCGAGGTATCTGCGTCCTGCGCCCCGGTGTACCAGAGATCAGCGAGAACATTCGCGTTATCAGTATCGTCGGACGCTTCCTGGAGCATGTGCGGCTGTTCTACTTCAAGCATGGCGGCAGTGACGGTGGCGAAACGATGTACGCCGGCAGCGCCGACATGATGCGGCGCAATCTTGACTACCGCGTTGAGGTGCTCTTTCCGATTGAGGACGTGCGCATCCGCACCTGGTTGCGCGACGGCATCCTTGAGCTGCAACTGCGCGATAATGTGCGCGCGCGTCTCCTGCAGCGTGACGGCTCGTACGTGCGGCTGGCGCCGAAGGATGGACAGGAAGCGATCGACTCGCAGGCGGTCCACCTCAACTACGAGCCGAGCGCCGCCGCGCGAGCATTCATCAATGCGAGACGGGAGCCAGCGTGAGCGATGACGAACAGGTCCAGCGGTCGAGGATCGCACGCTCGGTCTTCGATCTGTGGGGGAGCGAACGTGTCGAGGCTAATGCTGGAGTAATCGAATCCGCCTCGCGAGCACTGGCGAGGATCGAGGCATTGCGGCCCGAGGCGACAACCCGACTGGACGGCGTTGAAGAGTCCGACCGTGACTGAGGCAACCAACGCGACACACAAGGCGCTCGGCGAGATTCAGCGCACTGAGGCGCGCGTCCGGGCATGGGTACACGTCGACGATGGCCACGCGCTGTTCCAGGCCGCTAACATCGACATGCGCGTCTCCGACGGCGAAGCGCTGCCGCTGGCGGGGTTGACGGTTGGTATCAAAGACATCATCGATGTCGAGGAGATGCCGACGAGAGCAGGCTTCGCGCCGTTTGCCGGAC
>Ga0136611_10000952_pt1 | contig 19755 bp, 15 predicted proteins | sample AntDrymUQ2232306_2_FD_106645 | JGI IMG/M metagenome (GOLD analysis project Ga0136611, IMG submission 106645) | Polar desert sand microbial communities from Dry Valleys, Antarctica - metaG UQ223 (23.06) | ecosystem: Environmental > Terrestrial > Soil > Desert | place: Antarctica: Dry Valley...
GAACGCACCGAGTCTCTCCGGAGCGCGCGCTCCGCACAACCCGCACTTTGTAACATTCCGGTGGCGGAGTTGCAGCAGGGGACAAATTTACTTCTGCACGTGGCTCGGGCGGGTAAGCTCCCCGCCTCCTGTGACGGCCCAAACTCCGAGTCCGCCCACCAGCGTCCCGGCGCGCGGGTTTCGCGAGTGGGTGTTCGGGCATCGCCTCCCGATTGGACTGCTCGTCGTTGGATTCGCCGCGCTCGTCGTCCAGCCGCGCCCGGCATTCGGCGGCTGGCAAACCGCGATCACGGCAGCTGCGATCACGTTGATTCTCGTCGGCCTCGCCGTGCGTGCGTGGGCGGGAGGGTGCGCCGGAGAACACACCCGTGAGGCGACGATTTCCGCGCCGCTCCTCGTAACCGGCGGGCCTTTTGCGTATGTCCGCAACCCGATCTACTGCGCCAGCGTGGTCCTTGGTGCCGGCATGGTCATGCTCGTCGGCGACCCTGTTCTCCTCGCGCTTTACGCCGCCGTCTTTATCTTTCTCTACAGCGCGATCGTGCCCGCGGAAGAAAAGTTCCTGCACGCCAAATTCGGGTCTGCCTACGAGAAGTATTGTTCGGCAGTGCCGCGCACTTGGCCGCGGAGCACGCCGTGGCGCGGAGCAGGGCCAGTGGCCTTCGCGTGCCGGGCTATCTTAGGCGAGCTGCGGCTCGGCCTCGTGCTCGGGGGCATTTACGGGCTCCTGCGCCTCGGGGCCTGGCTTCGGATGTGACCGTTCGTGCTGCACCGGCAGGCGCACGATGATGCGCGTGCCGTTTTCGTAAGTGCTCTCCGCGTCGACGGAACCGCCGTGCAGCTGCGCGATATGTTTCACAATCGACAGGCCGAGACCAGTCCCTCCCTGCCCACGGCTGCGGGCTTTATCCACCCGGTAGAAGCGCTCGAAGATATGCGGCAGATCCACCGCAGCGATCCCCAAGCCGTCGTCTTCGACGGTCAGCTCCATCTCTTCGCTCACTCGCCGCGCGAGCAGCCGCACATGTCCTCCTGCTTCGTTATATTTAACCGCATTATCGACCAAATTGTTCAGCACCTGATCGAGTCGCGCACGATCCGCCCAAAACACCGCCGCCTCTGGCGCGACCTCCACCGTGACGGTGATCTCCTTTTGAGCGCAGCGCAGCTTCCAGTCCGTCGCCATCTGCTGGAGGAATTCCGCAGTGGTGATCGCTTCGAGCTTCAGCGCATCTGAGCGCGATTCCAAGCGCGCGAGGATGAGCAGATCCTCGACGAGGAGGTTGAGCCGCGTCGAATGCCGCTGCAGGACCTTCAGGACATCAATCCGGTCCTGCCTGGGTAGCCCCGGATTCTCCAGCAGGGTCTCGAGGTATCCCTGAAAGATCGCGAGCGGGGTGCGGAGCTCGTGCGAAACATTCGCGACGAACTGCCGGCGCACGTCTTCGAGCTGCTTCAGTCGCGTCACATCGTGGACGATCATGACAACCGCGGGGTCGCCGGAAACATCCCGCATCGGCGTCGCAGCGATCGCCACGTGCCGGACCGGCTGACCCTCCAACATCATCATTTCCGCATGCCGGGGCTGCCCCGTCGCCAGCACCGCCGAGACGATTTCGTCGAATTGCGGGTCGCGAAACGCGTGTGCAACCGCCCGTCCTTGAGGATCGCCGCGCAGCCGAAGAATCCGGAGGAGGGCTGAGTTTGAGAGCCGGATGACGTGTCCGCGATCCACGACGAGCACGCCTTCGCCCATGCTCGCGAGAATTGTTTGGAGATTGATCTCCTCGTGGCTGCGGCGCCGGCGCAGGCGATCCTGCTCACCGGCGAGTTGCTCGAGCTGCAACGAAAACTCCGCAAACCTGCTGTCCGAACCCGAAAGAAACGTGCGCGGCTCGCGCCCTTCAATGAGGTCGCCGAGGATCTCGCGGAGCTGTCGGGAGTCGCGTGCGAACCGCCGCACGTGCCACCACCAGCCTCCCAGTGCGGCGATGGTGGCAACAAGCGCGAGAATCCAGCCGGTCATCGCAGCACGGGTCAGGTCTCGGCCACCCGGTAGCCGAAGCCTCGAATCGTCTCAATGCAATCTGCCGAGCGCCCGAGCTTTTCGCGCAAGCGTCGAATATGCGTATCGACCGTGCGCGTATCGATCATGTTCTCGTAACCCCACACGTCATTCAGCAGCGCGTCCCGGCTTTGCACGCGCCCCCGCCGCTCGATGAGGAGGGTCAGGAGCTTGAACTCCGTTGCGGTAAAATCGACCGCCTTCCCGCGCACGAGCACCTCATAGCGCGACCGATCGACCTGAATATCCCCGAGCTTGATGACATCGGCCGCTTCCGGCGGCGCACTCACCCGACGTAGAACCGATTTCACGCGCAGCACCAACTCCCGCGGGCTGAACGGTTTCGTCATGTAATCGTCCGCACCGAGTTCGAGGCCCACGATGCGATCGACCTCCTCCGCCTTCGCCGTGAGCATGATGATCGGGATAAGCTTTGTCGCCGGCTCGCTCTTCAGCGCCTTACAGACGTCCAGACCGTTCATTCCCGGAAGCATCAGATCCAGGATCACCAGCGCCGGGATCGCGCTCCGGGCCTGTTCTAACGCCGATTCACCCTCCTCCGCCTTGAGCACCGTATAACCAGCCGCCTTCAGGTTCATGGCCACAAGGTTCAGCACATCCACCTCGTCTTCCGCGACGAGGATTTTTTGACTAGCAGTCTTGGAGCTCATCAGTCGGCCGGAATCTACGGAGCACCCGTCCCCGAGCAACGCGAGCGATGTGACATTCGTGTAACGCCTCCGGGCGCGTCTGACAACCAATCGCAGATTTCGCCTCCCCGGCGATTGCGGAGATTTACTTCAGCTCGGCGTTAGTCATCGCATCGTGCACCGTGAACTTTTCGTGGTGATAAGTCGGGTCGCTCCGGAAGGTCAGGCGGCCAGCGTATTTGCGCTCAATTTCGACGAGCAACTCCTCGTCCTCCGTGCGCAGGCGCTGCAACACCAGCGGGTGCACGATCGCTTTGACTTCGTGGGTGTCGGGATGGGAACGCATCACCTGATGAAGGGAGCGCTGTAACTCGACGCTCATACTCATCGGGCTCTTGATCTTCCCGCGTCCATGGCAATACGGGCAGGAGTCATAGACCGTGCCGCTGATGGATTCTGCGGCGCGCTGACGGGTCATTTCCATCAAACCGAGCGCGCTGATCGGGAGAACGTGCGTCTTGGCCTTGTCGCGCCGGAGCCGCTCTTTCACGCGTTGGTAAACGGACTGCTGGTCCTTGCGACTTTTCATGTCGATGAAATCGCCAATGATCAGTCCACCGATATTACGGAGGCGCAGTTGCCGCGCCATCTCGTCGGCCGCTTCGAGATTCGTCTGCAGAATCGTTTTTTCAACGTCCTTCCCTCCCTTGTTGCGGCCGGTGTTCACGTCGATCGCAATCAAAGCCTCGGTTTCATCGATGACGATGTAGCCGCCGCACGGAAGCCATACCTGGCGATGAAAAGAGTCATCGATCTGTTTCTGCACGCCAAACTTCTCGAAGATCGGTTGCGCTTCATTGTAATGCTTGATGCGCGACGCGGAGCGCTTGGAGATCTGTCCCACCATCTCTGTCATCGACTTGGCCGCGTGCTCGTCGTCGCAGATGACTTCATCGATTTCATCCGTGAGGAAGTCACGCACGGTGCGCTCAATCAGGTCCGGCTCCTGGAAGACACATGCCGGCGCCGGCTTCTCTTTCATTCCTTGTTCGACCTCGCGCCAGTCTTCGAGGAGCAGGCTCAGATCGCGGACGAAGTAACGTGAGCGCTGATTTTCGCCGACCGTGCGAATGATCACCCCCATCCCTTCAGGAACATCCAATTCCTTCAGGATCTTGCGCAACCGATCGCGTTCCGCCGGGCTTTCGATCTTCCGCGAGATACCGCTCTGATCGCTAAACGGCATAAGCACAAGGAACCGACCGGCGAGCGAGATGTTCGTGGTGATGCGCGGACCTTTTGTGCTAATCGGCCCCTTCGTGACCTGCACGAGGACCTCGCTCCCGACGGGATAAATGCTCGGGATATCTTTCGAGCTGATCTTCTTCTCGTTCTTACGATCCTTCCGCTCAACTTCCTCGACCCCGCTGTCGAGTGCCGCGGGAAGGGCGTCCCAGAAGTGCAGGAACGCATTCTTCTCGTAGCCAATATCGACAAACATCGCTTTCAGCCCGTGCTCGATGTTCTTCACGCGGCCTTTGAAGATGCTGCCCACAATGTTGCGGTCACTCGGGCGCTCAATGGAATACTCTTCCAGAACGCCGTTCTCCATCAGCGCGACGCGCTTTTCGAGTTTCTCGGAGTTAATGATTAGCTTGTTGCCGGTTTGGCGGGGAGCCATTCCGATCAAACGTTTGACGCGTTCGGTCATGGAAATAAGTGAGGATGTGATGCGTTGAAGCACTGGGGGTGGAAATTAGCGTCCGCCGGGGCGGAAAGGTTGAGCAGGAGGACGGCGATTCGTTGGCGGTGGCGGAGCGGGACGACGCCCGATACCAAAGAAGCGTTGGAAAAAACCTCGCTTGTCCACAGGCGCGGCGCGAGCTGCGCGCTGCACGCGTCCCGCCTGATCGGGTCCAAAGCGGATGTCCGGTGTCGCACCTATCTGCCGTCCGCGCTTTTTCTGCTCGGGGACATCCACGTGATCCGCGGTTTCTTCGTCCTCATGCCCGGCCTGCGCGGCGAGTTTGGCGATCTGTTTGTCGGTCTTGTAATCGACCTGCTCAATCTGCGCGAAGCTGCCGATGGCTGGTTCCAGGCGTGCAAGTTTAGGGTCGTAACCGGTCTCCAGAGCGAGACTCTCTTCGAGGATCTTCTGCGCGATCGGGGCGGAGACGCCACCGCCCGATTTCGCGCCTTGGACCATCACGCAAATCGCGTATTTGGGGTCCTGATATGGTGCGAAGCAGATGAACCATGTGTGGTTATCCTTCACGTTGCCCCGCCAGAATTGCGCGGTTCCGGTCTTTCCTGCGACTTCAACCCCTTGGACCTGCGCCTTCTTACCAGTTCCACCGGGCTCGTTGACGACTTTCCACATCCCTCGCCGAATCAGCTCGATCTCCTCGTCCGAGATCCCGGACGCATGTAAGTCTGCGCGGACTTGCGGCTCGATGGGCGCGACAAACTTTCGTTCGTCGTCGCGCACATCCTGCCCTTCCGCGTTGATCACGCGGTGGATCAAGCGCGGCTTATATGAGATGCCGCGGTTAGCGATCGTCGCCGTCACCATCGCCATCTGCAGCGGAGACGCCTCCACCGAACCCTGTCCAATCGAGGTGTTGGCGGTATAGCCCTGGGACCAACGCTCGTTGGGGTTTGTCTGCCGCAGAAGCTGCGGGCTGGGGAGAATACCCGCGTCCTCTCCGGAAAGCGGGACTTCACTTTTCATCCCGAGGCCTAACGCTTCACCCACCGCATCGATATTCTCGATCCCAGCGGCGTTGCCCCACTGATAGAAGAACGCATTGCAGGAAACCTTGAGTGCCTCTGCCAGGCCCAGTGAGCCGTGGGAGCCGCCCTTGTCGGCGATCCAGCACTTCATGTATTTGTTGCCGTAAGTTACGCCGCCGGAGCAGTGGAAGGAGTTACGCCCGGTGAGTCCTTTGCGTAACCCTCCGAGCGCCGCCACCGTTTTGTAAGTGGACCCGGGCGCATAACCCTGGATCGCGCGATTCGTGAGCGGGTCGGTTTCGTCGTCGTTGATCTTTTTCCAGTCCTTTTGATTTATCGATGGAATGAACCAGTTTGGGTCGTAACTCGGAACCGAGCACATCGCGAGGATGTCACCGTTCTTCGGGTTGACCACGACCGCAGCTCCACGGCCAATCGCGCGCAGCGCGCGTTCTGCAATGTATTGGATGCGGGCATCGATGGTTAGATAGACATTGGCCCCGGGCTTGGGTTCATCGCGCCGGAGTTCCCCTTCGATCTGTCCCTTGACGCTCCGTTGCAGCACCCGAACTCCGGGAGTTCCTCGAATGTATTTATCGAGCGATAGCTCAACTTGCGATTTTCCCTCTACGTCCGGCTGGTAGAAAGTGTAGTCATTAACGTCCGGCAACCGATCCACATCGTTCGGCGCTCCAACATATCCAAGGAGATGAGCGGCTAAGGAGCCGTAGACATACTCACGGACCGGCCGGATCGCGATATCCACGCCAGGCAAGCCGACGTTATGCTCGGAGAACCGCGCGAGCGTTTTGAAGTCGAGTTCTTCGCGATAAGTAAAAGGGACTTCGGTGTCGTTGCGGTAATGCTTCCGGAGCTGTTCGGCATTGTAGTCGACTGCGAGATCAAGGCTGTCGAGACGAGGCACGACTTTTTCGGTGACGATCTTAACGATATCCGCCTCACTCTTCTCGGTGAGCATCTGGCGCACGGGCGCTTTGTATTTTGTTGTCGGCACGCTGCCGAACTCCTGCTTGTAGCCACGCACCATGTCGGGGAGATAGAAATCCACTTCGTAACTGGCGCGGTTCGCCACGAGCGTGATGCCGTTGCGGTCCCGGATCTCGCCGCGCACGGAAGGAATGCGCACAGTAACCTGCGATCGGCCGGCGATCTTCTTCGCCCAGTAGGGTCCCCGCGCAACCTGTTCCCACCAGAGTTTCCCCACGAGGGCAGCGAGGCCGACGAGGAAGCTCAGGGCGAGGAAAAAGATCCGCCACTCCACGCGTGGACCGCGGCGGGAAAGGCTTGAGAGAGTCGGCATTTCAGCGCTGAAGTGTGCGTGGCTTCTGCTCCGGCTGCGGGTCGTAACCGGTGAGCAACGCGACGTAATTTAAGAGAAAGAAGAAGAGCGGCGCGAGCAAAGTCGCGAGCACCCCGGCGCCCCCGATTTTCCACCAGACGGGCAGGTCAAAGACGAAAGCAATCGGCTGCCGGCGCAAGGTGAGCATCAGATACTCCGCGAGAACCATCGCGGAGGTGCAAATCCCGGTGAGCAGGCAATGAATCTCCCATCGGCCGCGGAGAAAAAGCGGGCGAAAACCATTCATGATCGTGCCGAGTGCCGCGTAAAGGACGATTGACCAGCCCATCGCGATTTCAACCTGTCTCTCGCCCACGTTGTCTCCGGCCCACTGCGTGTGCAGCGCGTCCCACATCAGCCCGCCGGCAAAAGTCACCGCCAGCATGCCCGGCAGCGGCAACGCCAGTGCGCCGTAGAGCATGACCATCTGCATGAGCAACACGCGCGCGCCGAGCATCGGGACAGGCGCGATCAAATGCTGCACGACGAGCGCGAGAAACATCAAAACCAGGAGCAGCGCGAAGAAGACCATCTTATTTGGTTTCTCCGACCACCACGAACACGTCCTCGATGGCGGAGAAATCCACTGCCGGTGTGAGCGTTGCGTAGCCATCAAGCTCGCGTTCTTTCAGCTCCCTCACTTTGCCGATCATCACGCCGTAAGGAAACACGCCGCCAACCCCCGAGGTGAAAACGTTCGCCCCGATTCGCACCGTTTTCGTCTTCACGGCCTGCTTGGAAAGAAAGCCAAGGCCAATCGCCGGCATCCCTGCGCCAGCGGCACGTTCGCCTTTGACAATCCCTTGCTCGCGGGTGCCTTCGATACTCGCGGACACGCGGCAGTTCTCATCCGAGATGAGCACGACTTGCGAGGAGTGCTCACCCACGACCGTCGTCTTGCCGACCAGCCCTTCGGGCGTGAGCACCGGCATATCGGGCTCGATTAGTTCGGCTTTCCCGCGGTCAATGACGATCTTCTGATACCAGGTAGAAGCGTCGCGAGCGATAATCCGCGCCGGCATCAACTGAAATACCGCTTTCTCCTGGTAGCCGAGCGAGTTGCGCAGCCGGTTGTTCTCCGCCTCGAGGCCGCGCAGCATCTGATTCGTCGCGCTCAGCTCTTTGTTGGCGACACGCAAACGCTTCACTTCGCCGTCGAGTTGCTCAAGGGTGCGGAGCCCTTCGCGCAAACCGGTGTATTTCTTCTGCAGACCGGAGCCTTGCTTGAGAAAAGGCGAGATCATCCCGAGAAATCCCGCTTGCACACGTTGGGTGCGCACGGGGCTGGAGAAGAAAACGAAAACGCCAATCAGCACGAGAAAGAACCCGCCGCCGATAATGTAATTGAGCTTGTCCTTGATCATCCCGCTGACCTCTGCGGCGTCTGCCGCGAGGTGGCGAATATCCGTTGCGCGTTAGTTTCCCCAGCGCGAATCGCTGGTCGCCACCTGACGCAAAAAACGCATTTCACTCAAGGCCCGTCCGGTGCCTTCAGCAACCGCGCTCAGAGGATCTTCCGCCACGTGAACCGGCAGCCCGGTTTCTTCCGTGAGCAGCTTATCAAGGCCCCGCAGGAGCGCGCCGCCCCCCGCGAGCACCAGTCCGCGGTCGACGAGATCAGCGGAAAGCTCTGGCGGGCAACGCTCGAGCGTGACTCGCACGGAATCAACGATCGTCGAGATCGGTTCGAGCAGCGCTTCGCGCACTTCCTGCGAGGTGATGGTCAACGTCTTCGGCAATCCCGCGACGAGATCGCGGCCTTTGACTTCCATCGTGGTTTCTTTGTCGATCGGATACGCGGAGCCGATCTTGATCTTGATGTCCTCCGCGGTGCGTTCGCCGATCATCAAATTATACGCGCGCTTCATGTATTGGATGATCGCTTCATCGAGCTCATCGCCAGCCACGCGGACGCTCCGGGAAAAGACGATGCCAGAGAGCGAGATCAGCGCGACTTCCGTGGTCCCGCCACCGATATCAATGATCATGTTTCCCGCCGCGTCCTGCACGGGGAGGCCGCACCCGATCGCTGCGGCCATCGGTTCCTCGATCAGGTAAACCTCACGCGCGCCAGCGTGCAGGGCCGATTCCTTCACCGCGCGCTTCTCGACCTCGGTGATGCCGCTCGGAACGGCGATCACGACACGCGGACGCGGCTTCATCATGGTGCGCTTGCCATGCACCTTCTGGATGAAGTGCCGGAGCATCGCCTCCGTCACTTCAAAGTCTGCGATCACCCCGTCTTTGAGCGGGCGGATCGCGACAATGTTCCCCGGGGTGCGTCCGAGCATCCGTTTCGCTTCGTCCCCGACCGCGAGCACTTTGTTCGTCCCAGCCTGCACGGCGACGACCGATGGCTCGCGCAGGACGATGCCGTGGTCTTTGACGTAAACGAGCGTATTTGCGGTTCCGAGATCAATCCCGATGTCGTTCGAGAACAGACCGAAAAGGCCATTAAACATTCAGTGGGTTCTTCTTATAAAAGTTGATGAGCGACGAAAACGCCTGCCGTAAACGCCTTACGGCGCGAAGCAGCGGCCGTCTTGGCTTGAGAAGCGGCCATAGTTAGTGGCTAGCCTTGTGCACCGTCAATCGCATTCCGGGTATTCGCCCGATGCCTCGCCCGCCTTTCTTTGCTGACAAGCTCCATCGGCTCCCACACTGTCCCGCGCCTTCGCTCATTTCACTCCATGGCATCACCCATTCTCCTGCAAAACAAAGTCGGCATGAACGGTCTCGGGGCCGGCGTTTGGAACCTCGGGCCGGGCGGCGACCCGTTCGGCGGCCCGACGCGTGACCCCATCCCGATGCTCGAGCGCCTGCCGCTCCTCGCCGAAGCCGGCATGACTTACTACGAGGCCCACGATGTCGAGATCACCGCCGAGATGGCGCCGCAGGCGGCGAAGCTCGCCAAATCGCTGGGATTGAAGTGCGCGATGTATACCCCGTCGTTTTTCACCGCGACCGAGTTCAAGGACGGTGCGATGTCTTCAAACGATCCAAAGATCCGCAAGCGTGGCCTGGAAAACGCCTTGCGCGCCATCGACACCACTGCGGTCCTCGGGGCGAAGACGATGGTCTTCTGGAACGGGCGCGAGGGCTTCGACTTCGTGCTCGCCAAGAATGGACGCGACGTCATCAAGCGCTTGATCGACGGGTTCAATCAGGTCGGGGCGTATGCCCGCGAGCACTACGGGGCGAAGATCAAATTTGCGCTCGAGCCGAAGCCGAACGAGCCGCGGGCGAACATGTATCTCGCAAACGTGGGCGAAGTCCTTTACCTCATCAGCCGTCTGGACCCAGCGGTGCAGCCAATTTTTGGCGTTAATCCTGAAACGGCACATTCGCGCATCGCCGGGCTCGATTACCTCTGGGACCTGGAGCTCTGCCTCGAAGCCGGCAAGCTCTTCCACATTCACCTCAATGCGCAGGACGGACAGCGTTATGACCAGGACTTGCCGTTTGGCTACACCGAGCCGCTGAAGGACCTCGCGATGTGCGTCGTCCTGCAGGACGCGAAATATGCGGGGCCGATTTGCTTCGATGTGAAAGCCCCGCGCGTCGATGACCCCGCGAACATCACGGATGTGGTGACCGTCAGCGCGCAAAACCTCACCTGGCTTTGGGAGCGCGCCCTCGAGGTTGACCGGAGCCGCATCGAGCAGTTCCGCAAAGAGAACCGCCTGACCGCCCTCACGGGTTATCTCGCGCAGTGTCTCTACGGGCGATAGGTCCGCCCAATGGTCGCCCGGAGGGGCGAGAAATGCCCCCGGAACTAAGCGTCCGGCTTCGTCTTCCGCAAGCCCATGACCTTGTCTCCTGCCCTGAAAAGCCCGCGCTTTTTGAGCAGTTCAACGCGCTCGAAGCGTTTCAGGACGTTGCGCTTCGCTGCGATGGTGCTGGCGCCTTTGAGACTGCGATGCTGAGACATATGCCGGTGTTTCTTTCGGAAAAGGAGCGCGGACCATAACGGCGCCTCCGCAGCACGCAACGCCTTTCGTTACAGGGCTCGATGGAGCGTTCGCTCGGCTTTTCAGTTGTCATCCCGTCCGACGCCTTTATTTTGCCCGTGCCATGAAACCAACTTCCCCTCGATCCCGCTCAGCTTTCACGCTGATCGAACTTCTCACCGTCATCGGCATCATCGCCGTGCTGATGACGCTTCTTTTTCCAGCGGTCGCCGCGGTCAAGGAGAACGCCCGACGCATGGATGCAAGGAATACCTGCGTTCAGATCGTCACCGCAGTGAAGAACTACTATCAGGAATACGGCAAGTATCCGCCGGTCGTTGAAGATCCCGCCGCCGGTGGTAAGGAAACTGGCGAGAAGAAAGACACTGTCGTGGGCGACGAAGCGATGACCGCTCCAGTGCCGAATAATGCGCTCTTCCACACCTTGCGAGGGATTGCGAAAGCACCCAACAGCGACCATCAATACAACCGGCGGAAGGTGAGCTTTTTCGAGGGCAAAGCCGTCGCGACCACTGGGGGCAGCAAACCACGCGGCGGATTCTACGACCGGAGCCCCGATGGCGGCGTCCCGCCGCCCAACCAGGACGGCGCCCTCTTCGACCCATGGGGACATCAATACGGTGTCATCATGGATACGAACTACGACAACCGCATTGATCTCGTCGGCTACTATACCGACTTCGCGGGCGCCGAAGAGAACGGCGGGCTCGCTCCGCGGCAAACCGTTGGCGCGTTCTCGATGGGTAAAGATGAGACGCTTGGCAAGCGCAACAGCCGCACCTATAAAGTCGGCACTGAGGCGTCCGACGACATTATCTCCTGGCAGTAGTTCGCGACGGATTTCGCGGGTGTAGTTCAATGGTAGAACGGCAGCTTCCCAAGCTGCATACGAGGGTTCGATTCCCTTCACCCGCTCTCCCTCTTCAGTTCTCCGTAGGTAAAAGGCGGTCTGCGCGTGACCGCGTGGGCGACTGTGAACACGTTTTGCATTCCGTAGAGCCCAGTTTTCGTCGGTTTCCCGCATCAGAATACCTCTGAGCAGCAGGCGGCGGGATCTTTCCGACGCCACGACGAAGCTGCTGGCCAGCGGCTGAGGGTGTCCGCTGTGGCGAAGGCATCACCGAGAAACCGTCGAGGACGGCGTGCTGCTAACTAACGCGATCGTGGCCAAGAAAGCGGCGGGATAACTTTCTGGCACACGTGCTGTCGAATCATGGACGCTCGTGCTTTCGCATCATGCCGAGCGTTGCCTCAGCGAACGCCTTGCCCATCAGCGCAAAAGTCTTCGCGCAGCCGAGGTAGTGGTAGCCTGCGTTGGAAGCCCCGCGCTGCCACGTCGCGGCTTCGGCCGGCGTGATGACCTTCGCCTCGAATTCCTTCAAATGCTCGCGCGTCTGCTCTTCGGTCATCGTGCCGTCAGCGTTCGCGTAGTCCTTATGCTTTGACTTCAGGTAGTAACTCATCTGCCGGACCGATTCCTTTTTCTCCGCGATTGCTCCAAGTTCTTCAGACCAAAACGGCGCAGTCCGCACCGCAAGAACGTTACCTTTGAATTCCGGCAGCGCTGCAGGCGCCGTCATCGCTTCGCGGAAGGCGACGATGCCCGCGTTCGGCTTTGCGCCATCTACGCCCATCACACCGATGACGAACGGCATCTTCGGCGCGTCGAGATCCTTCCGCACGTCGCGGATGAATGCCGCCATCCACTCGCTATATTTGTCGAAGCGATTGCCCGCGGCGCCCTTCGGCAGTCCGGGATACACGCCGCCGTCCACCATGTCGTTCCAGCCCTGCAACCACACGAAACCGGCGATCTCGAAGCCCTGCGCCGCATCGTAGGTGGGGCAGACGCGCTCGGGATCTGCGAGCACCTTTTTCACATGCTCAACCATCAGCCGGTAATAGACGCCCGTGGCGGCGGCGCGCTTCTTCTCCTCCTCCGGTTTCTCCGCCCACTTTTTGAGTTCCTCCGCAGTCGGGACATACGGCCCGGCGCTCGGCGGACGAAAATCGGTGTGCAAGCTCTTGCCACCCCACGCCGTCTTGATGAGCAGAACCGGCTCATCAAGCGCCGCGTCCATCGTGAGGCCAAAGGTGAACTCCGGCCCGATCTTCCCGCCATCCTGGTCGGGCTTCTCTCGTGCGCCGTAACCGGCAGTCAGCTTCCCGAAGCCTTCACCGTTCCCCTCACCGCTGCCGGTGAGATAGGAAATCCACACATCCTCGCACACGCTCGGTTTTCCATCCGCGCCGCGCATCTCCTTCAGCAGCGGCGCCGTTGTGGGATCATCGCCGATGTAGTCGAACGTCTGAACTCTCGCGTGCCCCTGCATGTTTGATTGGCCCGCGAGGATGAACACCTTGAGCGGCTTCGCTTGCGCGGAAACGCTGAGGACGAGCGCGAGGAATGAGATGCGGAGGAGTGCTGGTTTCATGGTGGTTTCCTTTCTGGAACTATTTGGAGGCCGTCGCGGCGATGGCTTCGGCGACGCTTTTGGTGCCCGTCGGCTGATACTGGTCGATGGGGCCGTCCACGCCTCCGTGCGGCCGAGTGGACGCTTCGGCATACTGGCCGTCGTCTTTGTATTCCTTTTGCAGCCGCACGATTTCGGTCTTCAACTCGGCGAATTTCACGGCGACTTCCGCCTGCTTTGCCTCGATGGGGTCGAAGAGCAGGTTGTGCTGTTCGGTCGGGTCCCGGGTGAGGTCGAACATCTCGTAGGCGCCCTTTTCCCAGTAGGAGATGAGCTTGTGCGTGGCGGTGCGGACGCCGAGGTGCGCGGCGGTGTGGTGATCGCCGGGTGAGTGGTAGTAGCGGAAGTAAAAAGTGGCGCGCCAGTCGGCGGGCGATTCGCCGTGCAGCAGCGGCGCGAGCGAGCGGCCCTGCATCGAGTCCGGCACCGGCAGCCCGGCCAGCCCGAGGAAGGTGGGCGCAAGGTCGATGTTGCCGACGAACTGCGCGGGCACATGGCCGGCCTTGACGCCGGGACCGCGCGCGATCAGGGGCGTGCGCAGGCCCGGCTCATACGAGAAGCGTTTGTCGTAGAGGCCGAGGTCGCCGAGATACCACCCGTTGTCCGAGGAGTAGATGACGATGGTGTTCTTCGCGATGCCCGTCTGGTCGAGATAATCGAGGACGCGGCCCACGCTCTCGTCCACGCCCTGCACGCAGGCCAGGTAGTCGCGCATGTAGCGCTGGTATTTCCACTGCACGAGCTCGCGGCCGGTGAGCTTCCTGCCGTCCACCTCCAACTCCTCTGGATTCAAATCCAGCCAGCGCTGCAACGTCGGCCCTTTGAGGTCTGCGGGCGGCGTGAGCTTGAGGTCGCGGCGCGTAAGGTCGCGCGCGATGGTCTGCTCGTTCTCCGGCAGCGCGGCGGGCCGCGTGGCGTAGGTGTCCCAGAGCGTGTCCGGCTCGGGGATGACTTGGTCTTTGAACATCTCGATGTGCCGCGTGGCGGGAGCCCAGTTCCGATGCGGGGCCTTGTGATGGAGCATCAAAAAGAACGGCTTGTCCTGCGGACGCGTCTTCAGCCATTCGAGCCCGAGGTCAGTTGTGATGTCCGTGCAGTGGCCAGCGATGGTCAACTTGCGTCCCCGGACCAGGAACGTGGGATTCCAATACGCCCCCTGCCCCGGCAGCACGATCCAGCGATCAAAGCCCGTGGGGTCGGAGCCGAGGTGCCACTTCCCGACCAGGCCGGTGTGATAGCCGCCGGCCTGGAAGCGTTTCGCCACGTTGTCGCGCCCGCCGTCAAAGGGGTTGAAGACGGGGACTCCGTTGATGTGCGAATGCTGCCCGGTCATCAGCGTCGCGCGGCTGGGGGTGCAGATCGAATTGGTGACGAATGAATTCGCAAACCGCGCTCCGTCCTTCGCCAACCGGTCGAGGTGCGGCGTGGTGTTTACCTTTGAGCCGTAGGCCGAGATGGCTTGCTCCGCGTGGTCGTCGGAGAAGATAAAAAGGATGTTCGGCTGCTCCGCCGTCGCGGCGAAAAGTCGGAGCGAGAGCGCGCCGACCACAGCCGAGAAACGGAATCCAATCATGGCGTCGGTGTCAGCGAGCGGAGTTCCGGCGCGTCAGTCGCGGACTCGATCGCCGCGAAGGCTTTGTGGACAATTACGACTTTGTCGTCGCGGCTTTGGCCTTTGAATTTCGCGACGACCGCGGCTTCGAGTTCCTTCAATCGCGGGAGCATCGGCTTCGCGGCTCCTCCGTAGGTTTGGAGGGTTTGGAGGCATTTCGGCAGGCGATCTCCCTCGCCCCAGCGTTCGAGTTCTACGAGGTCGAGGCAAAGCGCCATGCCTTCGCGGATGCGATGCTTCGCAAAGACTTCGAGGCCGGCGAGGCGCACGCCGTCGGCAAACATTTGGTTGCTCGGCGCTGGCTGGAGAATGGCTTCGTGGATGGCGGGCAGCAGCGGCTCGATCTCCTCAGGGGAGAGGCGGCTGTAAACGGAGCCGATCTGGCTGCGGGCATGGCCGTCTTGATTGTGCAGCCCGGCGCGGACAGCACCGGCCAGCGCCTCGCGATCCACGCCATCGAGCGACTTTCGGAGCAAGCCTTCGCGACGGTCGAAGAGCGCGAAGCTGAGGTAGCGCTGTAACATTCCGCGTGGGTCGGCGGCATCCGGGCCTTTCGCTAACATCATTAGCAGGTCGGGCGCAGCGGACTTTGCGTCATCGCCGACTTTTCCCAGCGCGTCGGCAGCGACGATGCGCAGCCAAAGGTCGTCGGCCTGCAGCGTTTTTCTCAACGCCGGCACGGCGGGCGCGGCGCGTTTGGCGAGTTCTCCCAGGGCCTGGCCTGCGCCGATGCGAGCATTGAGCTCATGGCTTTCGAGCAGCGCAATAAGGTCCGGCACAAAGTCGTCTTTGCGGTTGGGAATCTCCAACGCCGCGCGCCCGCGGACGATGGGCGACCAACTGCCGAGGCTCCGGAGAAGCTGCTCAACAGGGCGGCCCGCATAGACGGTGCGATGCGTGCGCTGGCTCCAGCCGCGGCCGTCTTCGATGAGACTCTCCGCCGTCGCGGCGTCCAGGACTCCCGCGATGCTCGACTCCTTTCCGGCGAGGTGAATCTTCCGCAGCGGCTGCGCGTAGGCGAGCAGGTAGGCGCCCGTGGCGTCCCAGCCCTCATAACTGTCGGGCTGCGGTTCAGGAGCACCTTGGTGGTGGAACGTGCCGTCCCAGCGGCGGGCGAGGTCGTAATACCAGGCAAACTCTTTCATCCACGCGCCGGTCGCCTGTGGCCCGGACAGAGCAACGCCGGGCATTGCCAGAGGATGTTGAAGAAGTTGCCCGTGTGCCCGCAGTCTCGCTCGGCCCCATGCGACGCAACGCTCATCCGCGTGCGTGCGGGTTCCGGCTCACCAGCGAGGTGAAACATCACGGCCGCGATCCCGTTCTTGCCGTTGTCATCATGCGCCTGCGTCCACGCCGGATGGTCACCGTAGGGGATGCTGCCCTTGCCGACGTAAAAGCGGACCAGCAGCAAGCTTTTCGCGATGGCCGCACCCAGCTCGGGGCTTTTCACCCCAGCCACGCGCGCCAGGATGAGCGAAGTGGTGAGCGGCAAGCCCGGCGCGTTCATCATGCCGTAGCCGCGGAGTTTCCCGCCCGGCGCCGCGAAGCGATGCCCCCACGAACCGACGCTGCTTTGCCCGCGCGAGATATCCAGAGCGAGCCGCGTGAGGTCGGGAAGGAAAGTGCGGTCGCCCGTGGCGAGCGTGTATTCCGCGACGAGGATCGTGACCGGTCCGTCGAACCACGAGTGATACTCTTTGCCTTCAGGGTCAGAATACTTCGCCGCCCGCTCGACCTCTTCGCGCACCAGTGGCAGATACTCGGCCCGCCCGCTTGCGAGCAGCGCGAGCGCGTTGAGCGAACGGGTGATCTCGTTCCCCGCTTTCGGATTGGCTTTCACATTGCGAGCGAGCGCCTCGCAGCCTTGCTCGAGAATGCGTGTCGACTTCGGGCAATCGAACGGAGCCGTCGCGCCATAGCTGCCGAGCACCGGCAATCGCACCACGACATCGCTGGTTTTTCCTCCGCGCCAGACGCTGAGTTTCAGCGCGCCATCGCCGCCCTCCGCCGCGCTGATCGCCTTTCCAAACTCCGTGCGCGGGTCGTGGCTAAATTTCGCGCCGCCCACGCCGAGAATCACGTCGCCGGTCTGCAACACGCTGGCGCCAGGCAAGCCGGCGTCCACCTGCGTGATGTAAATCTGCCGCGCCTCAGTCGTCTCGAATTCATTCGTGTAAATCCAACCGCGCGCACCCGTGCGGCCAAGGTTCCAGTCGTGCTTTGCATTGGCGGGAATGACGCCGCCGTTGGTGAAGTCGGGACTGCTGGCTGCGGATTTCTTCTCCGCCGCTAACGCGGAAATTGGCAAGAGGCCCGCAATCGCGGCGAGGATGCTAAATACGGATGGATTGATCTTCATAAAGTGACCGTAGAGGGCGTTTCTATTCTCCTCCGTCCATGCGGTGCGGCTCTGCGCTCGTCGCCTCGTGCGCCTCCTCAAACGGGTTTCGCGCCAGGGCGAAATGCGCGACCTGCCGGATCAGGCGAGGATCGGTTTCAGAACTTCGCCGTGCACGTCCGTCAACCGGCGTTGGATGCCGTTCTGATACAGGGTGAGTTTCTCGTGGTCCAAGCCGAGCAGGTGCAGCGCGGTCGCGTGCAGATCGTAGCAGTAGGTCGGGTCGACGGCCGCTTTGAATCCCAGCTCGTCGCTCGTGCCGTAACTCACTCCGCCTTTGATTCCGCCGCCCGCCATCCACGCGGTGAACGCGCCGGGATTATGATCGCGCCCCCCGCCCTGCGTCGCCGGCTGACGGCCGAACTCACTCGTGCAAATTACCATCGTCGTGTCCAGCAGGCCGCGTTGTTTGAGGTCGGCCAGGAGCGCGCTCGCGCCGCTGTCGAGGATTGGGCCCCAGTAGCCGTGATCGCGGACCAGATCTTCATGGCTGTCCCAGTTCGGGCGGATCTTTTTCGCAGTCGTGTTTTCCGCGCCGCAGTAGATCTGAACGAACCGGACGCCCCGCTCGACGAGCCGGCGCGCGAGCAGACACTGGCTGCCGAATGGGCCGATCTCCGGCTGTTCGAGCGCGAAGAGCTGGCGCGTGGCGGCACTTTCACCCCGCAAATCCGTCACTTCCGGCGCGCTGAGTTGGAGGCGTGCGGCGAGCTCATACGTTGCGATCCGCGCCTCCAGCAGCGTGTCCCCCGAACGCGCACCCGCATGCGCCGTATTGAGCTGTTGCAGAAAGTCACGCCCGTCCCTTTCCGCGTCCGGTGGCAGCGCGTAACCATCCGGCGCGAAAAGATCCGCAATCGGCGGCTTGCCTTGCGCGGTTTCGATCACCGTGCCCTGATGGACTGCGGGAAGGAAGCCCGCACCCCAATTGATCACGCCACCCGGGGGGAGGCCGCGCGGATCAGGAAGCACCACGAACGCCGGCAGATCCTGGCTCTCGCTTCCGAGTCCGTAAGTCACCCACGAGCCCATTGCGGGGAACCCCGGCCGGATCTGTCCGCTATTCATCATGAACATCGCCGGGCCGTGCAGCGCCGTCTTGCTCTGCATCGAATGGATGAAGGCGATGTCGTCGACGGAGCCGGCAAGCTTCGGGAACAGATCGCTCATCCATCGACCGGACTGCCCATGTTGGCGGAACGGCCAGTAGCTCGGCTGACAGTTGCCAGGCTTCGACGCGAAGAAAGTGAGCTTGCCGTCCGGGTCAAACGGTTTCCCTGCGCGGCGCGCGAGTTCCGGTTTGTAATCCCACGTGTCCACGTGGCTGAGGCCTCCGGGGCAGAAGATTTGGATGACCGCGCGGCACTTCGCCGGGAAGTGGGGAGCGCGCGCGGCGACCGGGTTGCCGATCGACGGCTGCGCAGCCAGCAAACCGTCTCGCGCGAGCATCGATGCGAGCGCGACGCCTCCCAAGCCGCCGCCAAGTTCCCACAGAAAGTTGCGGCGCGTGACGATCCGCTGCGGGCCGTTGCAGGGATAAGGCGAGTGGTTAGTCCACATAGATAAATTCGTTGGCATTCAGGAGCATCCGGCAGAGCTGCGGCAGACCGCGCGCCCGGATGAAGGCGGCGGCAGCCTTGGCTTCGGTGTCACTTGGGCGCCGCGCGAACGCGACGGCGAAAGCTTCGTGTGCTTGCGCGTCTGGCGTATCGCCTGCAGCCGCCCGGGTTCGTTCGGCAAAGTATCCTGCCTGTTTCAGCATGAATCCGTTGTTCAGCAGTGCCAGCGATTGCAGCGCGGTGGTGGTGACGTTGCGGGCGGGTGTCAGATTCGCGGGGTTGGGGCAATCGAGGGCGGTGAGGAATTGGTGCGTGGTCGTGCGCACGACAAACCGATAAACGGTGCGCCGCCACAGCTCCGGCTTATCAGGAACCGTGAACCGATAGATCGGCGCGTATTCTTCCGTGTAATCAAAGTCACGGTATCCCGGCCCAAACATCTCGCGGTTCAGCTTTCCGCTCACCGCAAGCACCGCGTCGCGAAGAGATTCGGCGTCGAGCCGATTTGGGTTCATGCGCCACAAGAGCCGGTTTCCGGCGTCGACCTCCATGCCGCGCGCGTCCCCCTGCGACGACTGCCGATAGGTCTCGCTGGAGCAGATCAGCCGATGCATCGCTTTGATCGACCAACCGCGCGCGGCGAACTCCTCGGCGAGCCAGTCCAGCAACTCGGGATGCGACGGCATGCCGCCACCGATCCCGAAGTCGCTGGGCGTCTCCACCAGCCCGGTGCCGAAATGATAGTGCCAGAGCCGGTTCACCAGCACGCGGCGGGTGAGCGGGTTGGCCGGATTCGTGATCCATTGCGCGAGCGCCGCGCGGCGCTGGCCGTCGGTCAGGTCACCCGCGCCAAAGTCCGCGCGCAAACCGGTTGCCAGGGCGAGCGCGCCAGGAACTACCGGCTCCCCCGGCTGTTCTGGATCTCCGCGCCGC
>Ga0136611_10000953_pt1 | contig 19744 bp, 8 predicted proteins | sample AntDrymUQ2232306_2_FD_106645 | JGI IMG/M metagenome (GOLD analysis project Ga0136611, IMG submission 106645) | Polar desert sand microbial communities from Dry Valleys, Antarctica - metaG UQ223 (23.06) | ecosystem: Environmental > Terrestrial > Soil > Desert | place: Antarctica: Dry Valley...
GAGAATGCGTGGGGGTGGCGTTGGGGGTGGGGGAGCGAAATCGATCCAACATTTGGAAATACCTCGGTAGGCTCAAGCATCCACATGCCGTGCCAGATAGGGATACGGGGAACCTACGGGCAGGATACGGAGACTTACGGATCGATTGCGTTTCTCTAAAGCACGTGGCGAGTAACGCACCTCACACACGCCATCCACGCTCCATTCTGGCGGCATGAGCTGTGCAACGAAATGCTGGAGTACAACAACAGCACCGAGATCAAGGGAGATACATCATGCGTGTGCGGGACATTATGAACACGGACGTGGCCACGGCCACGGCGGAGACCACAGTCGGCCAGGTGGCCAAGCTGATGGCCGATAAGGACGTAGGATCGGTCGTCATCGTTGAGGGTGGCAAGCCGGTGGGGATCGTCACCGACCGAGATCTGGTTATTGATCACCTGGCGAAGGGGCATACCCAGGATCACGCGGTGCGGGAGGCGGTTAGTGGTGGAGGTCCGCTCTCGGGTTTGGTGACGGTGAAGCCAGACCTTGACATCATGGAGGCAGCGCAGGAGCTGGGCCGTCACAAGGTGGGACGCTTGCCGGTGGTGGAGGGAGACAAGCTGGTGGGCCTAGTATCCGCCGGGGACTTGGCCAAGCAGCTCAGGGATGCTCTGGACGGGCTCCTCGCGGAGGGTGAAAAGGCCCAGCAGTAACAACTCGTATCGCGTACGTTTCCGACGACGCGGACCTGGGCGCTGCCGAAGGTAGGCAGCGCCCAGGTCCGCGCTCCGCTCGCGCCCCGCATGGCTGGCATTCCTGCGAGCAACGTGAACATATGTGCGAAGCGGTGCCCTGCGCCAGAGGGACGCCTAAGATTTAGAAGCCGGCAATGTTCAGGAGATCTTCGGTGTGGCGGCCGTCGTTGCGCAGGGCAGAAGCGGAGGAGAGCAGCGCGCTTTTCACGGACGCGGGAGAGGCGACTGGATTCTTTGCGAGGTACAGCGCCGCCGCGCCTGCTACGTGCGGCGCTGCCATACTGGTGCCCGAAATTGTGTTGTAGCCGCCGTTCAGCCAAGTGGAGTTGATGCAGACGCCGGGCGCCGCGATGTCTACCACGGCGCCGTAGTTCGTGAAGCTGGCCCACGCCTCGTCGCGCTCGCCGGTGCGGCACGTTGGGGCAAATCCCTTCTTTGAGGTGCCGTCACCGTCCGACCAAGCCGATACCGTGATCACTTCCGCGTAGGCCGCTGGGACAGAGTTTGCCGCATTGACGCCACTGTTCCCCGCAGCGACCGCGTAAGTCACGCCAGCTTTGACCGAGTTGCAGATCGCAGTATGCAGCGCGTCGTTGTTGGTATTGAGGCAGTTTCCGTCTGAAGGTGTGGCGCTGCCGCCACCGCCCAGGCTCAGATTGGCGACCTTAATGGTGCTGGCGTTCGCGGTTACGTATTCCACGCCGCAGATCACGCTCTCCCAGGTGCCGCCACCGGCAGCATCCAGTACTTTCACCGCCACCAAGTTGGCTGACGGGGCTACGCCGGCAATCCCCAGGCCGTTTGCGTCGCGCGCCGCGATCGTTCCGGCGACGTGCGTGCCGTGGCCGTTGTCGTCTTGGGCGGGCGAACCGGAGGTGACGCAGTTCACGCCGCTCGTGGTGCCACCTAAGTCTGGGTGAGCGAGATCGATGCCCGTGTCAATCACTGCCACTGTGATTCCAGTACCGTCGTTAGCCAGGGTCTGGGATACCCGGTCAGTGGAACCGCCGATGCGTTGCAGGCCCGTTGGCGCTTGCTGCGCGGTGGTGCTCACCGAGCGATTCTCTGAAACGAATTCCACACGCGGGTCGGCCTTTATTCTGGCTAGACGATCTGCAGGGATGCGGGCGGAGTAGCCATTCAGGGCGTACTTGAAGACGTGCTTTACCTTCGCCGCGTGGTCTCGAGCGTGGGCCTGCGCCACACTATTTGAGTCCTGTCGGTCCTTCAGCACGACGATATACGTGTCTTCTTGCGCCGGGGCTGGCGCGGCCGCGATGCCCAGCAGGCTAGTAGCGCCAACCGCCAGTGCGGCGGCAACACGGGTCACATGGTGGGCGAAGCGGTAAGGGCTGATTCTGCTGATCAAGTGGATTCTCGTTCCTCGCACCACCCGACGACACGCGCCGTCTCTCCAGAGTGGGTTCAGTAACAATATCGTCATTCCGCGATTGTCAATCGCTAAGTAGCCCATCGGGGGCACGCCTTGCACTATGGAGTTAGCGTGCGCTAGGACACAGGCAGAGTTATCACCATGCGCGTGCCGCCATCGTCGGGGAACTCGGCGTGGATGGTGCCGCCGTGCAGCTGGATGATCTGCCGGCTGATGTAGAGACCTAGCCCCATGCCGGTGGCCATGCTTCCGAGATTGACCTGATAGAAGCGGTCGAAAATGCGGTCGCGGTGTGCGACCGGTATGCCGGGACCCCGGTCGCTCACGGTGATGCGCACCATACCGTCCTCGGGTCCGAACACCTCTATGTCAACGTCATTTGATAGAGGGGCGTGCTTGGCCGCGTTCTCCAGGAGGTTGATCAGCACCTGCTCAAGGCGCAGGGCGTCCGCGTAGACGACGATTTCCTCTGCTTGTCTGCGATGGTGACCATTGATGGCCAGCAGGATATTCGGACTGCCGGACGCCTCCCGTGCCTGCGCCACGTTTGTGATGAGCGACAGGAGGTTGGTGGGCTGCCGGTCGAGCGCCAGTTGCCCGCCAGCGGTGCGGGTCACGTCAAGCAGTTGATCGGTCAGGCGTGTGAGCTTGCTCGCCTGAGTATTGATGAGGGTGAGTGCCCGCTGTAGCGTATCGGGGTGTACCACGTCTTCACGGGCCAGTCGCCGCAGCAGGAGCTGCGTCATGCCGTGCAAGCTCGTCATGGGCGTTTTGAGCTCGTGGGCGGCAATTGAGAGAAACTCGTCGCGCGCGCGGAGGGCTTGCTCGGTTTCGCCTCGGGCGCGCTGTTCGGCGCCGTAGAGCCGCGCGTTATCAACGGCGAGCGCCGCGTGGCGTGCGACCTCCACCGCCAGCTGGAGGTCAACGTCGCCGTAGCGCCGGCCGGATTCGGCGGCACCGAAGTTGATTACCCCCAAGACGTGTCCGCGGGCGATAAGAGGCACCGCCATGTACGACCGGACCCCGAGCTCGCGCAGTAGGCGGAAGTGCTCAGAGTCGCGCGTGTGGGCGGCGAGCGCCTCGTCGGTGACATCCTGATTCAGTTCTGGCTCGCCGCTGCGGAGCACGCGGACCGTGGGATGGGGGGAATCCCAGTCTGGCGGGTAGCGCTGCTGTAGCTGTTCCAGTAGTGAGGCATTGGTTGAGACAGCCGCGGCCACGGCCAGGCGTGAGATCCGGCTCGCCTCAATGTCCTCGGGCTGGGCCGGGTCCGGTTCGACTACATCTACCATGCACCAGTCGGCCAGCGCCGGGACCACAAGCTGTGCCAGGTTACGCAGGGTGATGTGGTAGTCCAGTGACGACCCCAGCAGCGCACTCGCGGCGGCGAGCAGCGAGAGGCGCCGCGTTGCCGCCGCCTCCACCGCGCGCGCCGCGCGATCGCCGGCGTGGCGGCGCTCCAAGTGTGAAAGGCGGGTCCGGTCCAACGCGGCCGCCGCGTGCGCGGCGAAGAGCGCCAGCACGTCCCTTGCGTCGGGTGATAGATCTCCACCATCGGTGAAGTCCACGGTGAGCGTGCCGAGCACGGCGCTGATTCCTCGCAGCGGCACCACGGCAAAAGACCGTATGCCGCGGGCGAGTGCCACCGGGAACGGACCAAACGGCGAAGGTAAGGACGCGTCTGCGATGAACAACGGGGTGCCGGTTGCCAGGACGTGGAGGACATCGTCTTGCGGCCGGGGTCGCTCGCGCGCGACGGAGCCGGTGTGCCGCACGGCCACATGGCCATCAGCGGCGGTGGTTCCGGGCACGAGGTCCTCCCAAGAGGAGTCTTCCGCCAAAACCAGCCGTCCGGCGTTTGCCCCGAGCGCCGTGACCGCATTGGAGACTATGGAAGCGAGTAGCTCGGCCGTGGCTGCGGCGCCGGCCGGCATGGGTGCGGCGATGGCCAGTGCGGCCTCATGGAGACGTCGCAGCCGCCGGAGCTGTTCCTCCGGGGCCGCAGCGGTGGGCGGTGGCTCTCCCTCGCCGGACGGCATCGTCGCATACGATGGTGCCAGCTACGGACGCGACTGGGAAACCCGCTCAGCCGTCGTCATGAGAGCCACGGTGTGACTCTGCCGCACGGTGCTCCGCGTACACTTGAGAGTACGGGGCGCATTTGGGCGTCGCCGTTTCCGGGCGGCATGCTCCTCTCTGGGCGGGCCCCCGCTGAATGGGAGCCGTTATGTCTGCCTCTACCGACCCCGGAACGCGTGTCGCCAGTCTGACGAATGGCGCCAATTTTGCGTGGGTAGCGGCGCTCCTCGCTGAGCAGCGATCGAGCATTCTGGCCCGCTGGCTGGAAGCGGCGGCGGCTCAACCCTTTCACGTCACGAATACGGCACGCGCCGTGGCGGACGACATCCCGAGGCTGTTCGATGCGCTCATCGTCCATCTTCAGTCCTATGGTGATCCTGAGGATCGTGCGGGCAGTGAAGCACCTTTGCGCGACGCCGCCATCCGTGACGCCGCGCATGCTCATGCGCTTGCGCGGCTGGAGCAGGCGCTTGCTCCCCAGGAGATCGTCACTGAGTTCCGGCTGCTGAGGCAGGAAATTGGCCGCGCTATTCGCCTGCACCTGCCTGACGCGGCCCCGTCCAACGATGTCGGCGGCGCCGTCCTCGTCGTCCATGATGCGCTGGATGGCGCCATCTTTCTGGCCCTGACAATCATCACCCAGCGCGAGACCGAGCGTGAGGCGCTCGCTTCGGTCCGGCTAGCGCTGGAGGCCGAACGAGAGCGCTTTGTGGCCGGACTTGCTCACGATCTCAACAACCCGCTGGCGCGCATCAAGGGGACGGTCCAGCTCCTCCAGCGGCGTATTGCCCGCGGTGCGCTTGGCCTTTCCGATGTGAGCGGCGCGCTTGATGGCGTCAATTCCGCTGTTGGGGACATGACCGCTCAACTATCTGAGTTCGTTGACGGCATGCGTCTCCGTGAAGGGGCCAGCCTTGCGCTCCACCGGACGCACGTCGAACTTACTGCACTCGTGCGCGAGGTCGCGGCGCTCCACCAGGATGGCACCGATCAACACCAGATCCGTGTTGAAGCCCCTGATTCCAGTCCCATCGTGGGTGCATGGGACCGGGCCCGCCTCACGCGGGTCCTGGATAACCTCTTCCGCAACGCCATCAAGTACAGCCCTCGCGGGGGGCCCATCACTGCTTCGGTACGTCGGGAGTCGCGCGCTGGGCGCATGCTTGGCACCGTCGCCATCGCGGACACGGGGATTGGTGTTCCCGTCGCCGATCTGCCTTTCGTCTTTGATCCGTTCCGCCGCGGCGCCAACGTTGCCCGCGGCATTCCAGGCTCAGGAATTGGCCTCTTCGCCGTGCGTCAGATAGTGGAGCAGCACGGCGGCGCCGTTGAGGTCCAAAGCCAGGAGGGCCATGGGAGCACCTTCGCGATCAGCCTACCGCTGGGTGAGGCTGACGCGGCGCCACTGTGACCCGGGTCACTCGCTGACGTTACATTTGGTGGTAGACTTCGTCGCCCAGACGCGAGGGTCTGGCGTTGGTTCGCCGGGATGCACCCCGCTGCTATAGTCGGCTTCGCTCGTCAGCGTGACGTGTGTGGACGGTAGGAGCAGGTAGGAGCGGATGCCACCAAAGTCTGCTCCCGTAAGTGCGTCTACGGTGCTGGGATTCTTTCCAGACCGCCAGACGGCTGGTAAGGCGCTTGAAGCACTCAGTCGCGACGGATTCCGCCGCGCGGCCATGGTGTATCAGCCGCTCACGGGGCGTACTCCGGCTGCGGCACTCGGCGAGGCGCTTGGCGGCGCGACCGCACGAACGTATGCCGCCACGGTTGGACGGGGGATCGACGAGCGCCTGCTCGCGCGCTACCGGCGCTGGGTTATGCCGGACGAAACGCTGGTCCTGGTGCAATCCGCGCCGCAGCGGGTTGATGAGGCGCTCTCGGTCCTCCAACGGGGGCGCGACGGTGCTCCGGACCGCGCCGATGAGAACAACGAGGGCAGCGAAAATGGCGCCATTGGCGGGACAGGCGACGGCGGCGAGATCGACCAGCGTGGTTCGCGAGACCAGCGTGGCGGGGGAGGTCGGGATGGTGGGGGTGGTGACAACGGCCAGATGGGCGCGATGGATGAAGTGGCAACCTTCGTCCATCGCCCTACGCGCCGTCTGCCGGTGGACGCGAGGCCGGGAAACGCGCGCCCGCAGCCTGAGCGTTTCACGGCGGAGCGACTCAGGCTGCGCGCGGCGCGCCTGGCGGAGAGCCAACGCATCACTCTGCACCACACCGCGGCGGCGCGGCGCCGGCCCTTGTGGCATGGCCTAACTCGTTGCGAACGCGTCATTGAGACGGTAACGCGCGACCTGGGGGATGCCGTTCGGGCCGGTCAGGGCGTCTCATTGGCGGGCCAGTGGCTCCTGGACAATGTGTACCTGCTGCGGCGGCAGATTGCCGACGTGCGCCTGAGCTTCTCCCGGCGCCTGTACGATGCATTACCGGTGCTGGAAGGTGAGCAGCACGGCGGCGAGCCACGTATTTACGAGCTGGCGCTTGAGCTTGTGGCGCACTCCAAAGCGCAGATAGACATCCCCGAGCTGGTGAACTTTCTGTGCACGTATCAAGCCACGCGGCCGTTGACCATTGGCGAGCTATGGGCCATGCCGCTCACGCTAAGGCTGGCGCTGATTGAGAACCTTGCCCAGGTTGCGGTGGAGATTGACCGCCGTCAAGTGGAGCACGAGTGGGCCGACTTTTGGGCCAACCGGCTGCTCGGCGCCGCCCGGCGCGATCCAGATCAACTGCTGTTTATGCTGGCTGAGCTGGCGCGCGAGTATTCGGCACCACCGCCGTACTTCTCGGAGCGGCTGGTCAGCCAGCTGCACGGAGAGCCGAGCGCGCTTGAGCCGGCGCGTGGCTGGCTGGAGCGCAAGCTAGGAGCGCAGATGCAGGATGTGGTGCAGTTGGAGCAACTGCGCCAGGCGACCGACCAACTGATGGTCGCCAACTCCATCGGCAGCCTGCGCCTGCTGGGGGAGGTGGACTGGCGCGATGTCTTTGAGCAGGTGAGCCCGGTACACGATGTGCTCAAACAGGACCCCGCAGGCGTGTACGCCACGATGGACTTCACCACGCGTGACCGCTACCGGCACGCGGTGGAAGACGTGGCGCTCCACTCACCAGTCACAGAGGTGGAGGTGGCGAGCGCCGCCGTGCAGCTTGCCAAGCGGGCGCAGCAGGCGCAGGAGGCACACGAAGCCAGTGCAGCCGGTTCGGATGCTCTTGAGCAGCACGCCGGCTACTTCTTGATAGGTGGCGGTCGCCTGCAACTGGAAACGCTGGCCGGCTTCCGCGCGCCGCGAACGGAGCGGTTGCGTCGCTGGGGCAAGCAGCGCCCCACAACGGTCCTTGCCGGAGGAATTGTGCTGGTCAGCGCCACGCTGCTTGTAGCGGCCCTCACGCTGGCATGGCCCGCCATCATGACTCTGGTCTGGCCTCTAACGCTGCTGGTCTTCGTGCTGGCGGCGTTCCCTGCCAGCGAGGTGGCGGTGCAGCTTGTCAACGCGATCGTGGCGCGGGCCATGCCCTCGCGCGTGCTGCCACGGCTTTCTTTTGATGGCGGTATCCCGGACGCGTGGCAGACGCTAGTGGTGGTGCCTATGCTGCTCTCGCCGGAAGATGTCCAACCTGAGATTGACCGTCTAGAGGTCCGCTTTCTGGGCAACCGAGACGCCAATTTGCACTTTGCCCTGCTGGCGGACTTTCTGGATGCGCCGCAGGTGGAGATGCCCGAGGATGATGGCGTGCTTGCCGCTGCCACGGCGGGCATCCGGCGCTTGAACGAGCGCTACGAGACCGATCGGTTCTCGCTCTTCTATCGCAAGCGTGTCTGGAGTGAGAGCGAACAGGCGTGGATGGGATGGGAGCGAAAACGGGGCAAACTGGAGGAGCTGAACCGGCTGCTCGTCTCGCTTGACCCGGACGCCATCGCGTCGCCGGATGCCTCCAGCGCGCTACTTCATGTGGGCGGCGCCGGGCTAGACGCGCTTGCGTCGGTACGCCTGGTGATCACGCTTGACTCGGATACGCAGCTGCCGCATGGTGCGGCGCGGCGCATGGTGGAGACCATGGCGCATCCGCTCAACCGGCCGCGGTTGGCGCCAGACGGCCAGACGGTGGGCAGTGGCTATGCCATCGTCCAGCCTCGCGTCACCACCAGCCTCCCGAGCGCCACCGCAACGCGCTTCTCGCGCGTCTTCACCGATCCGGTGGGTACGGACCCGTACACGCAGGCCGTCTCGGATGTTCATCAAGATTTGTCCGGCGAAGGCAGCTATCACGGCAAAGGCATTTATGACCTGCGCACCTTTCACGACCTCCTGGATGGCCGCTTTCCCGAGGCGTTGCTGCTGAGCCATGACCTCGTGGAGGGGGCGCACGTCCGCGTTGGTCTTGTGAGCGACATTGAGCTATTTGACCTCTTCCCCGGCAGCTACCAGGCGTATGCGGCCCGCGATCACCGCTGGATCAGGGGCGATTGGCAGATCGCCGACTGGTGTATGCCCTGGGTACCTCGCGGCCCCGCCGGTAGACGTGCCAGTGGCGATACCGGCGTAGGCGCCCTGGGCGAGAGCGTTTCCGGGGGCCGGGGACGTAATCCGCTCTCGCCCATAAATCGCTGGAAGATCTTTGACAACCTACGACGCAGCCTGGTGCCGCCCGCGTCGGTGGGGCTGCTCGCCGCTGGCTGGCTGCTCTTGCCCGGCGCCGCTGCGGCGTGGCTATGTACGCTGCTGGTGGCGCTGACACTGCTACTGCCACCGGCGCTGTCACTGCTGACCTGGCTGATAGGCCAGCGCGCCACCGCATTGACTCCCTGGCGTGGCGCGGAGGGCTGGCGCGTGCAGCGCACCGGTTGGATCCGCGCAGTGTTCCAGGCATCCCTCTTGCCTCACCAGGCGCTCGTCTCGTTGGACGCCATCTGGCGCGTCGCGTACCGGCGAGCCATTTCCAAACGCTCGTTGCTGCTCTGGCGCACGTCCAGTGCCGCCGGGGCCAGTGCGAAAGCGCGTGAGCGACGCTTCATATGGAAGATGGGCACCGTAACGCTGTTCGCCGTGGCGCTTGGCGTGGTGCTTACGGTTGCCAATCCGGGTGCGCTTGGCGCCGCGCTGCCATTTCTGGTGGCGTGGCTTGCGGCGCCGGGCGCGGTGGCATGGCTGACCGGGCGGACGCTGCCGCGCGCGCGCCGGACGCTGCCGGCGGATGATCTATTGTTCCTTGGCCGCCTGGCGCGCCGGACCTGGCGGTACTTTGACGACTTCGTTGGACCATGCACGAACTGGCTGCCGCCGGACAACTACCAGGCCGCTTTGCGGGTGGAGCTGGCGGAACGCACTTCGCCAACCAACATCGGACTCGGACTGCTTGCCACCGTCTCGGCGCACGACTTCGGCTACCTCGCGCTCGATCAGATGATCGAGCGAGGCGAGAAGACGTTCGAGACACTCGGCCGGCTTGAGCGCTTTCAGGGGCACTTGCTCAACTGGTACCACACCGGAACACTCGAGCCGCTGCCGCCACGCTACGTGTCTACGGTAGACAGTGGCAACCTGCTCGGCTGCCTGACCGCGCTCGTCCAGGCGTACATCCAGAAGCTGGATCAGCCCGTGCTCGGCCCCGAGGCGCTGAGTGGCTTGCGTGACACCCTCGGCGTGCTGTGTGAGCCACACGAAAGCGGCACGCCTGCAACGCCCGGTGATGGGCACGGTGCATCGCTCCTCGCGGCGCTCACGTCGCTTGTGGCCCCGACTACGACTGACGGCGCGGAGATCATCAAGCGGTTGCGTCAGGCACTGGTGCCCGCGCGTGAGCTTGAAGAGCTGTTCGGGGCAGTACCAGCCGGGTACTGGGCAACCCAGGCTCGACGCCAGATTGAGGCGCACCTTGAGGTGGCGGATCGTTACGTCGCTTGGATCGAGCCGGGGGTGCCGGTCCCGTCGATACGCGAGCTGACGCAGAATGTTGATTCCTCGCCTAGTGGTGCGGCAACGGATGCGGTTGATCAGGCGCGCTGGCTGGCGGGAGAGATGCTGGCCCGAGTCGAGCGGCTCATCTTGCGCGCGACGCTGCTCGCGGATGAAATGGACATGCGCTTCCTCTATCACGCTGAGCGCAAGCTGTTCACCATCGGCTATAGCGCTGGAGACCGGCGCGCGGATGCGTCGCACTACGATCTCCTGGCGAGTGAGTCACGCCTGGGCAGCCTGGTAGCCATCGCGCGCGGAGACGTGCCGGTTGACCATTGGCTAGCGCTTGGTCGCTCGCATGGTATCGCGGCCGGCCGCACGGTGCTGCTCTCGTGGAGCGGCACGATGTTCGAGTACCTGATGCCGCTGCTACTGACGCGGACGTACGAGAACTCGTTTCTGGAGGAGGTCTGCCGTGACGCGGTGGCCGCGCAGGTGGCGTATGGGGTGGCGCGCGGCGTGCCGTGGGGTGTCTCCGAAGCGGCATACAGCGCGGTGGACGCCCACCATATTTACCAGTACCAGGCATTTGGCGTACCCGGTCTCGGGCTGAAGCGAGGGCTTGAAGATGACCTCGTAGTGGCGCCTTACGCCACCGCGCTTGCGCTGCTGGTGGAGCCGCGGCTCGCCGTGGCGAACCTGCGCCGCCTGGCTACCGTCGGTTTGAGCGGCGACTACGGCTATTTCGAGTCAATCGACTACACGCCGCAGCGCCTCGGCGCGGGCGAGCGCAGCGTAATCGTCAGCACCTACATGGCTCACCATCAGGGGATGACGCTGCTGGCGGCCGGCAATGTGTTGCACCGCAACGCCATGCCAGGGCGCTTCCACGCCGATCCGCGCATTCGCGCCGCGGAATCGCTGCTGTTTGAGCGCGTGCCCGTTGCGCCGCCGGTTACCGAAGGGACGGCGCACGACGCGTCACCGGCGCGCGTCACCGGGTTGGTAGCGGACGTGGGGAGTCGCTTCACCGGTCCGGACTCTCCCACGCCGCGCATCCAGCTGCTGGCCAACCAGAATTACGCGGTGATGGTGACCAGCGCTGGCGGTGGCTACAGCCGGTGGCGTGACCTTGATATAGCGCGCTGGTCCGCCGATACGACGCGCGACAACTCGGGCAGCTTCATCTATGTCAAAGACCTTGATGACGGCGCCTTCTGGTCGGCGGCACACCACCCCGTAGGTCGCAAGGCGACGCGGTACAACGCGCTGCTCTCGCCAGCGCGGGTTGAGTTTGACCGCCGGGATGCCGGCATTGGTACACGGACCGAGATTGCCGTTTCTTCGGAAGACGACGCCGAGGTGCGCCGTGTGACGCTGGCGAACTATTCCAACCGTCCACGACACATAGAGATAACCAGTTATGTGGAGCTAGCGCTGGCGGCGCATAATGCGGATCGAGCCCACCCGGCGTTCAGCAAGCTATTTGTTCGGACGGAGGCGCTACCTCAGACGGCGCAGGGCAGAGGGCTGCTGGCCTGGCGCACGCCACGGAGCCCGCACGATCCTGCGATTTGGGCGGCGCACGTCCTGGCCCTTCCGCCTGAGATCGAGGTGGACGTGCAGTATGAGACCAATCGCGGACGGTTCATCGGCCGCGGTCGGAGTCTTCAACACCCGCATGCGCTGGATCGTGAAGGGGGCGAGTTATCCAACGAGGCAGGATACGTCCTGGACGCCATCTTTAGCTTGCGATGCCGGGTGACGCTGTCCCCGGGACAGCGTGTGCAGCTCTCGTTTATCACGGCGGCGGCTGAAGACCGGCCGGCCATCTTGGCGCTGGCAGAGAAGTACGCTGACCCACGCGCCGCCGAGCGCGCGTTTGAATTGGCCTGGTCACGCGCCCAGCTTGTCCCGCGCCAGCTGCGGGTGCCCGGGGAAGACCTGCCGCGCTTCCAACGCCTAGCCAGTCTCATGCTCTACCCCAGCGCCACGCTGCGCGCCTCCGAATCCCAATTGCGCCAGAACCGGCTGGGGCAGTCACGTCTGTGGACCTACGGCATTTCCGGTGACCTGCCCATCATGCTGGTGCAGGTAGGTGACTCCGTGGATGTGGAACTCGTGGCGGAAGCGCTGGCCGCGCACAGCTATTGGCGCCTGCACGGCCTAAAGGCAGATTTAGTCATTCTGGATGAGGAAGCGCCGAGCTACGAGCAGCCGCTGGGGGAGGCGCTGAAACGCCTGGTGCAGGCGAGCGCCCAGGTCACGGGAATGGACCAGCCTGGCGGCGTCTTCGTTCGCAGCGCTAAGCAGATCCCCGGCGAGGATCTGGCTTTGTTGCAGGCCGTTGCGCGCGTGGTGCTGGTCGCGGCACGCGGGTCGCTGGCGCAACAGCTTGCCACGCCGCCCGAGCGCGTAAAGCTCCCGCCGCCGCTCACACTCGGCGCCGGCCGCCGCGTGCCGGAGGAGCCTTCCGCGCCGCTGCCGTTCATGGAGCTGGCCTACTTCAATGGGTATGGGGGCTTCACGCCGGACGGCCGCGAATACGCAATGTACCTGGGGCCGGGAACGCACACGCCCGCGCCGTGGGTCAACGTGATGGCGGGGCCGCGGTTCGGCGCGCTCGTCTCGGAGGCGGGCCAGGGATTCGCATGGTACGGCAACAGCCAGAGCAACCGCCTGCTGCCGTGGTCCAACGATCCCGTCTCTGATCCCAGCGGCGACGCCATTTACATCCGTGATGAGCAGAGCGGTATCTTCTGGACCCCGACGCCTGCGCCGGTGCGCGAGCTAGACGCGTACCGTGCACGCCACGGTCAGGGCTACACCGTCTTCGAGCACAACAGTCACGCCATTGAACAGGAGCTGACTATCACCGTGCCGCTAGATGAGCATGGAGGGGCGCCGGTTCGGCTCCAACGCTTGCGGCTGCGCAATCGCTCATCGCGCCGGCGCCGGCTTTCGGTTACCTCATTTGCTGAATGGGTACTTGGCACCAGTCGCGAAGAGACACAGGTACATGTGGTGACGGCGTGGGACATTGAGGCCGGGGCGTTGCTGGCGCGAAACGCCTACCACGCGGATTACCCGGACCGGGTTGCTTTTGCCAGCGTCAGCCTTCCGGTGGCCAGCTATACGGCGGACCGGACCGAGTTCCTGGGCCGGAACGGCGGCTCGGACCGGCCGGCGGCGATGACAGCGCAGCTCCTCTCCGGCCATGTAGGAGCGGGGCTTGATCCCTGTGCCGCGCTGCAAGTGCTGGTGGATCTGGCGCCCGGCGAAGAGACCGAAGTCACCTTCGCGCTTGGGCAGACGGACACTGTGGCGCAAGCGCGTGCTTTGATCCGCGCCTTCCGAGATCCGGAGGCGGTCGAGCGCGCGCTGGGCACGACGAGGGCGTGGTGGGAGCGTCTACTGGAGACGGTGCAGGTTGAGACGCCCGACCTCGCGGTCAACTTCCTGCTTAATCGATGGCTGCCGTATCAGACGCTTAGTTGCCGGGTGTGGGGCCGCTCTGCCTTCTATCAGTCGGGTGGTGCCTTCGGATTCCGTGATCAGCTTCAGGACTCCATGGCGCTGGTGTACGCCAATCCTGCGCTGGTGCGCGCGCTATTGCTGACCGTGGCAGCGCATCAGTTTCCGGAAGGAGACGTACAGCACTGGTGGCACCCGCCGTCTGGCGCGGGTATACGCACGCGTTTCTCGGATGACTTGCTTTGGCTGCCCTACGTCACGGCTCACTACGTGCGCGTCACCGGGGATACCGGCGTGCTGAATGAGCTGGTGTCCTTTGTGGAAGGCCGTGTCCTGGAGCCGGGCGAGCACGAGGCGTACTTCGTTCCCACCACCTCGCTGGAGACGGCTTCCCTGCTGGAACATTGCCGTCGTGCGATCAAGCAGGGGCTGACGGCCGGTCCAAACGGTCTACCGCTGATGGGCACCGGCGACTGGAACGATGGCATGAACCTAGTTGGTGCGGGTGGTAGGGGAGAGAGCGTCTGGCTCGGTTGGTTCCTGATAGACGTGCTTGACGGATTCGCGGACGTGCTAGAGCGCCATGTGGGATTGGCAGAGCACGCCAACGCGCTTAATGTTCCCGTCACGACGCCGATAGGGGACCAAGCGGCTGACTACCGGTCCGCAGCCAGGCGCATTGCCGCCGCGATTGAGGCGGCGGCGTGGGACGGCGAGTGGTACCGGCGCGCGACGTTTGATGACGGCACGCCGCTCGGATCGGCACAAAGCCAGGAGGCGCGCATCGATTCGCTGCCCCAATCCTGGGCGGTGCTCTCGGGCGCGGGTGATCCGGCCCGCGCCAAGCAGGCCATGGCCTCAGCCAACGAACACCTGGTGCGTGAGGAAGACGCCATGGTGCTGCTCTTCACACCGCCATTCACGAATCCTTCTCACGACCCCGGCTACATTAAGGGTTACCCACCCGGTGTGCGGGAGAATGGCGGCCAGTACACGCACGGCGCCATCTGGCAGGCGATGGCGATGGCGCGCATGGGAGACGGCGACGGCGCGGTGCGGCTGCTTCGCATGCTCAACCCCGTTGAGCATGCGCGTACGCCGGAGGCGGCGGAACAGTATCGCGTTGAGCCGTACGTTGTTGCGGCCGACGTCTACTCGCTGGACGGCCACGTTGGTCGCGGTGGATGGACGTGGTACACCGGCTCAAGCGGCTGGATGTACCGCGTGTGGCTGGAGGAGGTGTTTGGCTTCCACGTTAATGGCAGCCAGCTTGAGCTGCGTCCCGTCCTACCTCGAACCTGGGGTCGCAGCGTCCTGCGTTACCTCCACCGCGGAACGCACCACGAAACTCTCTACGTCATCACCATCGAGAACCTCACCGCGGCGGCTGCCGGTCCCTCCTCACTCAATGCGAGGGACCGTGCAACCCACCTCACGTTGGATGGCGTCCAGCTTTCTGGACATGTCATTGGACTCCAGGACGATGGTATCGAGCATCAGGTGATCGTCCGGATTGGTTGAGCCTTGGCCGCACGAATGCGAACCATTCAGACGTTCGATGCGCCGTTTTCCAGGGCAAGCTCTACCAGCTCGGCATCGGTGATGGGGCGCTTGCGCGCGAGGCCTGCCTGGCGGCAGCGGTTCAGGATTAGGGTGAGCTGCTCGGCAGAGGCGGCGAGGCCAAGCTCGGCCAGCTTTTTTTCCACGGCCACAGCGTCGCTCCACTTGCCAATCAACACTTCGGGCAGCCGGCCGACTAGCTCCGGCTCGAAGGCGAAGGCCGCACGGCGCTCGCCAGCGGCGATGAGCTTACTTGTGGCGCCCCATTGCTCGACGCGTGTACCGCCGGTGCCGGTGACGCCTTTGAAGTAAGCAATGGGGATACCGGTGATCTCAGCCACCGTCTCTGAGAGCCAGCGTAGGCGCCTCATCTGCACACCGGTACGGACGCCATAGAGCGCTTCCAGTGAAACTGCCACCTCCTCCAGCGCGGAGCCACCCGCGCGGTAGCCTACACCGTTGACTGAGCAGTGGATGGCGTCCGCCCCACCTTCGTAGGCGGCGAGGCCGCATGCGGTCGCGAGGCCGAAGTCGTTGTGACAGTGGGCTTCTATCCCTTTTTGGGTCCAGGATCGCATCTGACTCACGACGTGGCGCACCGCGCTTGGGTGACAAATGGAGAGGCTGTCAACAAACGTAAAGGCGTCCGCGCCGGCCTGCTCGGCGACTTCGACCGTGTGCCGCAGCACGTCAAGCTGCAAACGTGAAGATTCGGGCATGAAGAAGTTGACGTGCGCGCCCGCTGTTTTGGCGGCGCGTACCTCATGGAGCGTTTCCTCCAGTATCGCGGCGCGGTCGAGGCCAAGCACATGGCGTTGATAGACATCGCTACAGCGGTACCAGACCATGACGTGGCGCACACCCAGGTCAATCACGCGAGGCGTCTTGGCGGCGTCCCAGGTGACGTAGAGATCGAGCGGCAGACCAGCGCGCACGCGCGCCATCACCTCACGTACGGCCTCGATCCAGCCGGGTACGGTAAGAAACAGCTCCATGCGCCGCACGCCTACGTTCGCCAGCGCCTCGGCGAAGCGAACCTTATCTTGCGTGGTGTACGCCACGTCGGCACATTCCTCGCCATCGCGGACAGTGATGTCATGCAGCGCAACCGGGCGTGGCGGCACTGCCACGCCCGGCTCAAAGTTATGCGGGCTGACGGACCAATGTGACCCTACCCAGGGTGGTCTTGATGCGGACGTCGTTGATGGTGGCTGAGACTGCTCGTTCACTAGCGAGCAGTATAGAAGTGTTAAGCCGAGAGATACGCCCGCAGTGGCTCCGAGTGCTCGGGATTTCGCAGCTTGCGCAGCGCCTCGCGCTCAATCTGCCGCACGCGCTCTCGGGTGAGACCGAGTCGCTCGCCAATTTTCTCCAGCGGATATACGTTCCCATTGCCGAGGCCGTAGCGCATCTGGAGTACCAGCTTCTCGCGATCATTCAAGGCGTGCGTAAGTGTGCGCTCGGCCGCCTGCTTCAGGGCGCGCTCGTGCGCCGCGTCCTCTGGACCAAGCTCACTATGGTCTGCCATGAGGTCAGCCACGCGCGAGTCTTCGTCTTCACCGATGGGCGCGTCGATAGATGAAGGCAAGCGCGCCGCGCGACGCAGCTCCTCCACGCGCTCAGGCGTCAGCTCGACGGCGGTAGCCACCTCCAGATCGCTTGGCTCGCGGCCGAGCTCCTGAGTGAGCCGCTGCTGGGCGGCGTTGATCTTGGTGAGCGCCTCGCCAATGTGGACCGGCAGGCGGATGGTGCGGCCCTTGTCCGCGATCGCGCGGGTAATGCCCTGTCGCACCCACCAGGTAGCGTAGGTGCTGAACTTGAATCCGCGGCGCCAGTCAAACTTCTGCACCGCGCGCATCAGTCCAATGTTGCCCTCCTGGATCAGGTCGATCAAGGGGAGACCACGACCCACGTAGCGCTTGGAAATGTTCACCACCAGGCGCAGGTTAGAGAGAGTGAACTGCTGTAATGCGCGGTCATCGCCGCTCTCGATGCGCTGAGCCAAATCTACCTCTTGCGCGGCGGTCAGCAGCGGGATATCGTGGATGTCCTTGAGGTATTGCCAGATCGGGTCAGCCTGAATGGGCTGGCTATCTGCCTCCATGCGCTTGAGCTGATCGTGCGTCTCCTCGTCCTGCTGGACCTCCGCGACCTCAGCTTCTTCTTGGAGTAGCTCAATGTTCACTCCTAGAAACGCCTGGTGAATCTGCTCTACCTGTACGTCAGAGAGCGTGTCCGTCGCATCCTCAAAGAGCTCGTCCAGGTCCTCCTCGCGGATGAAGCCTTGGAGATGTCCTTGTTCGAACAGCTCCTGCAGCCCGGGAACCGTCTGGACAAGCGTGTCGGGAAGCTGGATCGCGGGAGCGTCGTGTGTCTGCCCGTCGATTGGCTTTTTGCGTGTGCTTCGTGTCTTAGTTGCCATGTTGTCTCGCGGTCTCCTGTTGCCCCACCCCCCACTACTCTGACGTCGCAGCGCGACAGCGCGGTCAAGTCAGCCCGCCATGGGACTCAGAGCAGCACTATGTTTTACGCAACATGCGTGCCAGTTGACGTGTTCTCACGAAATGCAGGGCAATACCAACACATCTTCTGGGCGGGTCACACGGTAGCCGCCGCTTGCAAGGTGTGGCGATGCAGCCCCGCCAGACCGGCTTCGTCCGAGCCGGGACCCAGGTAGCCACCCGCGAGAACAGAGGCGATGGGATGCCCTGCGCGCGGTACCACGCAAAGACGAGGCGCTCGCGCGCGTCCAACACTGCGCGCGTGATGCCGGGCAGGCCGCCCACAGGGCAGCGCTCAAAGGGATCCATGCCGGCGTTGTAGATGCATAGATCAAAGGTAGGCGCCCGGTTTGGCAACTCCTCCAGCCGGCGCTGTACCGCCGGCAAATAGTTGCGAGGCGCCTGCACCACATCCAGGGTCTGCCTCGGTAAGGGCTGATAGTGGTCAAAGGTATGTACGGCCACGTCAACATGCCACACGCGCGGGTCGCCGCCCACCAATTCGTTGGTGCCGCCGCCGCAATGGGCGTCCAGATCCAAGATCAGCACGTTTCGCGCGCCCGCCGCCAACGCCGCGCGGGTCGCCAGCGCCAGGCCATTAAAGGTGCAGTTGCCAAGTCCGTACTGGCGGTGAGCGTGGTGCAAGCCACTGGAGAGCGATCCTGCGGCGCGGATGGTGTGCCCTACGGCAGAGCCACTCGTGAGACCGTCGCCGGAATGCAGCGCAGCGATGGCTGCCGCCACCGCGCCGCCGCTGGAGGCGAGCACCGCTGAATAGAGCTTGGGGTCCCAGATGAAGCCCTGCGACTCTGCCAGCGTGCGCGGCTGGCCGGTGCGTACCGACTGGACGTAGACGGGATCATGGACAGCCGCAATATCAGCCTCCTCAAGAGGAACGGGGGCTTCCAGCTCCACCCACGGAACCGGCTCGCGCTCCAGGCTATCCGCCACCCAACGCGCCTTGCGCGTGGTCTCATAGGCAAAGCCGGCGATAACGTACTGCGGGCTGTAGAAGACGGGCAGACGCGGAACCGGAGTTGGCTGAGGAGTAGGGTGTGTAGTGGGCGTTGGCGGGACAGTGGGCGCAGGTGGTGGTGCGAGCGTGGAGGTTACCGCAGGCGCATTGCTGAGCGGCACTGCCGTCTCAAGCGGTGTGCCGCGAGGCGCATCGCTCGCCTGTCCTGGCAGCGTGCATCCGCCCGCCACGGCGGCCACGGTAGTGCCGAAGACTGCGGTGAGGCGCCGCCGGTTCAGTTGCGATGCCATCTGTCTTCCCGGAGCATGTCTTCCCGCAGGGCGCGTGCCACTCTCTAGGAGGCTGGGGCGGCACGCACGCTGCGTTCCATATCGAGGATCGGTTTGCCTGGACCAAGCGGCGAATCCACTTCCTCGAGGCGCACAATGCGCTGTAGACGCTGCACCAGTGTTGTGGTGTTCGCGGCGGCCTCCTGGATGAGACTGACGAAGGCCGCGACGGTCACGTTACGCATGACTTCGGGCTGCAACGCCAACAAATCGGCATAGCCGACGACGGGGGCGAGCGCGTTATTCAGCTCATGGGCGGTGGTCCGTGCAACAAGGAGCGCGCCGTCCAGGCGTGCACGCTGGGCGGCGCTGGCGTGCCGCTCCGCTTCCAGGCGCATGCGCATGATTGTGCCGGCGGCCTGCGACGCAAGCGCCTGCGCAATGACGACGTCTTCCGGTTTGAAGTGCCCGGCGGCGGAGTGATCCACATGCAGACTCCCAACACAGCGGTTGTCCGTGAGGATGGGGACCGCGACCGACGAACGCATTCCTCGGTCGATCCGTCGCTGGCCTAATGGCGAGTCAGCGGGCACGTCTGCAAGGAGATCGTGTATCAGCTGGGCCGGGCCGCCGCGGTGCAACGCGTACGGCACTGAGTCCGGCAGAGGCACCTGATGAGGCGCTGGAATGAACGAGCCGCTGTTGCGGACCACATACGCGATGTGCTCAGTCTGGCCAATGCCTGACCAGTCACCGGCGCCTAGTGCGTCTCCTGCGTCGTACGCCTCGGTCGCTTCCATCGCCGTGGCAGGCGCCGTGGTTGGCGCCGTGGCTGGCGTGGGAAAC
>Ga0136611_10000954_pt1 | contig 19716 bp, 17 predicted proteins | sample AntDrymUQ2232306_2_FD_106645 | JGI IMG/M metagenome (GOLD analysis project Ga0136611, IMG submission 106645) | Polar desert sand microbial communities from Dry Valleys, Antarctica - metaG UQ223 (23.06) | ecosystem: Environmental > Terrestrial > Soil > Desert | place: Antarctica: Dry Valley...
CATCCCGATAGCGGTCATCACGTACGCGCAGCTCAACCCCGTCGGCAATCTCGAAATGGTGCCAGGTTTCGGGACGCAGGCTCACGTACGGGTCCGGCGTCGGTCGGGGCTTCGGCATTGGCATTGGCATCGGTGCCGGACGCGGCGCGGGACGCTTCCCTGATGGTTGCCGTAGCAGCCGTCCCAGATAATTGCTGGCGGAATCCGTCGACGCGTCGTCTCATGCCGACGCAGCGGGTGCCGCATCGTTGGGCCCATGTAGCGGACGTCGTGCATACAGGGCGCTTGCCCGAACCGGAGATTCTGGCTGGACGCGTGTTGGCAATTCAGAGATGCTCGTCGGTTGCACCGGTTCCTCCTCAATCATCGCGCGGTCGATCGACACGTCCTGCAACTCGTACGAGGTACTCGTCGTCGCACGAGTCAGCGCCGCCTCAATTAAGCCCAGGATCGTGATTGCCCGGTCGCCCGCCTCGAGATGCTCGTCAAGCGTTGTAACTACTGCCAGTGCCTGCTCATCGGCCAGTGGAGCGAGTCGAGCGCGAATCGCCGCCAGTGCCAGCCCTTCCTCTCGCAGAGCCGCGATCAAGCGCAGTCGCGCCAAGTGCGCACCTGTGTAGCTCGCGTTGCGCTTGGCCCCTTGTGGCGGCGGAAGCAGACCCTCGGCGATGTAGTAGTGGATGGTGCGCACCGACATGCCCGCCAAGTCAGCGAGATCACGGATACTTGACCAATCGTCACGCTCGTCCATCGCCCCGTACCTATCTATCGTCCCTTCGACCATATGTATCTAGTAACAGCACTACGTTTCACTGTCAATATCAGATCAACATCTTCGCGTTCTTCATTCTCGAGCACGGTGGTGGGGATACATGGTGGTACTCTGTCGTAACAACAGCAGACGAAGTAAAGGAGCGGCCAAGGTGATCGACTCAACTGGATCAGGAAGTTCGGATGGAGTCGGCGGAGACGTGACTGGTCGGCGAATCGCGCCGGTATTGGCGCGCTGGCGACGCGGTCTTGGCTGGACGCAGGATGAGCTGGCGACCCGCGCTGGTATCTCACGAGGCTACCTGTCGCAGCTCGAACGTGGTGTCCCCGAGCGTCCTGGCCTGGATGTACTCTCGCGGGTGTGCGCTGCCTTGGGCCGCACATGGACCGATCTGTACGCAGAGGCAGGACTCTCGCTGCCCGGAGATGTCACATTCGATGACATCTCAATCGGCCTGCATGATCCTGAATTGGTCCTCTATCTACGCCGCCTACCTGAGCTGACCGACCGCGATCGTTCACTGTTACTGGCGTTGCTGCGAGCCTTCTTTGAACGTCCCACCATTGAGACAATGGTTGAACGAGACAGCGCGCTCCAACTAGCTCTCCCTGGCGCGGGTGGCTAATTCAATGATTTTTCTGTATTTGCTTCGAATCAGACCATGATAGATCCCTAATTCGGATTCGCTACCGTAAGACTATTGACATTAGTTCGCAAAACGGTTAGTATTCTCTCTGTAAGGAGGGAATCACGTGCTACCGTTGATTGACCAATGCCCATCGTGCCATGGTGCGCTCGAAGTTCGTGAGCTGTACTGCGCGTCCTGCGACATCGAGATTCGTGGACACTTCCAGTCCAATGCCGCTGAAACTGCTGCCGCCGAGCCGTCGCCGCTCGCGCGCCTCAACAGTGAGCAGGTCGCGTTTCTGCGTCTGTTCGTGCTCAGTCGAGGGAACCTGTCCGATGTCGAGCGTTCCCTCGGCGTCTCGTACCCAACGGTGCGCTCGAAGCTGGACGACCTGATCGGCGCGTTCACGGAGAATCACGAAACCCCGACCTCGCCAGAGCCGCCCCTGTTGCGTGCCGATATCCTCACCCGCGTCGCGGACGGACGACTGACGACTGACGACGGAATGCGCATGCTCCAGCAGCTCGGGACCGAGGGCTAGGCGGATGCTGGCCGAGGCGCGTGAGCTGCCGATTGTGGGGACGAGCCGCCTGCCGATCTACGGATTGCTGGTCGGCAACGCCGTCTCGCAGATCGGGAACGTGATGACGATGGTCGCGCTCCCCTGGTTCGTCCTGGAGACGACAGGGAGCGCGGCCCAGACCGGACTGGTAGGTTTCTTCGTCGCGCTGCCTGCCTTCCTGTCAGGATTGTTCGGCGGAACGCTCGTCGATCGCGTCGGCTACAAGCGCGTCAGCATCGTTTCCGAACTCTTCAGTGGCTTTGGTATCGTCATGATCCCACTGCTCTATCTCACCGTTGGGCTCGCCTTCTGGCAGCTACTGGCGCTCGTCTTCATCGGCGCGCTGCTCGATGTGCCGGGCGTGACGGCCCGGCGTTCGATGCTCCCGGAACTGACGAAGCATGGTGGGTTGCAACTCGAACAGGTGAACTCGGCCTTCGAAGGCATTCAATACGTGTCGATCCTGCTCGGCCCGCCGCTCGCGGGGCTGCTGATCGCCTGGCTCGGTGCGAGCAACGTCCTCTGGCTCGACGCTGGAACGTTCGCGATCTCCGCCGCGCTCGTCGCCGCCACCATACCGGGACGACTTGCTGGTGCGCCGACGCGGGTCATGGAGCGCTATGTCGATGAACTGAAGGCCGGCCTACGCTTCCTGCGCGACGATTCGTTGTTGCTCTCGCTGGCGATCAGCCTGGCGGTCATCAATTTCGTCAGTTCATCGGTCTTCGCAGTCGTCCTGCCGGTCTATGTCAAACAGACGTTCGATCGAGCGACGGTGCTTGGGCTGATCGTGGCAGCGTTTGGTGCGGGAGCGTTGGTGGGGGTGTTCGTCTACGGTGCCATCGGCCATCGACTCCCTCGCCGTTCGCTCTGGATCGCGGGCTTCGTCGCTGAAGGACTCTGGTTCTGGGCATTGCTGCTGACATCTTCGGTGCCGATCATCATGGCCTGCATCTTCTTCGCGGCGGTCATCGCCGGGCCGTTGAACGCGCTGCTCGTCACGATCCGCCATGAGCGCATCCCGAGGGAGCTGCGCGGGCGCGTGTTCAGCACCTTTTCAGCCATCTCCGCGGTTGCGTCGCCGCTCGGCATCCTGCTGGCGGGGTTCATGCTCGAATATGCAGGACTGGATGCAACCCTCATCACGATCGCGACGCTCTCGCTCCTGATCGCCATTGGTATGTTCTTCGTCCCCGCCTTCCGGCGCATGGATGAATCTCGAGAACAGGCGGTATATGCGTGATGCGGCGCAACTCCGACGACAAGCGTCTACCCCTTTATGCGCTGTTGACAGCGAACATCGTCTCGGTGATCGGCAACGAGCTGACATTCATCGCCATCCCCTGGTTCGTCCTGGAGACGACCGGCAGTGCTGCACTCACCGGCCTGACGGCGGCGGTCGGTGTGATCGCGACGATCATCGCCGGGTTCTTTTCGGGTGCTCTGGTCGACCGACTCGGCTACAAGCGCATGTCGGTCATATCCGATCTCGCCAGTGGCGTGAACGTCGCGCTGATCCCGTTGTTACACTACACGGTCGGCATCGCCTTCTGGCGGCTGCTGGTGCTGGTCTTCCTCGGCTCGATTCTCGACACGCCTGGTCACACGGCCCGCAGGAGCCTGTTTCCGGATCTGATCGCGCGGGCCGGGATGCGACCGGAGCGCGCGAATTCGATCTACATGATCGCTGAGCGGCTGGCATCCGTGATTGGAGCTCCGCTTGCTGGACTGCTGATCGCGATCATGGGGACGAGCCGGGTACTGTGGATCGACGCGGCCACGTTCGCGATCTCGGCGGCGATCCTCACTGCGCTCATTCCATCGAATGTGACAGCAGAAGCGTCCGAAACCGCGCGGCCCGAGCGTCAGCCATATCTGCGCGAACTGGCGGACGGCTTTCGTTTCATTCGCAACGATCCGCTGCTCTTCTGGATGATCGTTACGATGTCGATGGGCGGCCTGCTGGCCGAGCCACTCTACAGCGTCATCCTGCCGGTCTACGCCCGCGAGGTCTTCGGAGAAGCGCTCGATCTCGGTTTCATGTTCGCAGGATTGGGGGCAGGATCGATCATCGGCGGCGTGATCTACGCAGCGGCCGGTCATCGACTTCCGCGCCGGGTCACGCTGATCGGCGGCTATCTCGGACGGGCGCTCACGTTCTGGATACTCGTCACAATCCCGCCACTTGGCATCGTCGTGGCCTCGATCGTCATCAACGCGATCGTGCTCGAACCAGCCAACCCACTGTCGATGACGATCTATCAGGAGCGCGTGCCGGAGGGGATGCGTGGGCGGGTCTTTGGCACATCGCGGGCGCTGGCCAGCATCACTCGCCCAATCGGGATGATCGCCTACGGCCTGCTGCTCTCCGGCATCGGGCTGGAGGCGACTCTCTACATCCTGGCGACCGTCAACCTGATCCCGCCGGCGATCATGTTCTTCATTCCAGCCTTCCGCAACATGCGCGCACCCGCTCGCCAGGCAACCACCGAACGACGGGCGGTGGCGGCGTGACGCCAAGCGCAGGCCCCGTCGTAGGGGCGCCGCTTGCTGCGCCCGGCGTTGGAAGACGAACGTTCGGATGGACGAACAGACGCCGATGGACGTCGTCGCCACCGGTTGGGCTGATAAACACGCCGACCCGTCCATCCACGATGGCGTCACCACCGAGCGTTCGTCCTCCGACGCCGGACGCGGCAAGCGGCGCCCCTACGACGGGGGGAATATCAGCAACCAACGGGAAACCGACAGGAAAGGGAACGCATCACATGATCTTCAACCGCAATACGGACACCATCGAGCGACACGAAACGCTGTCACTGCCACTCCAGGGCGTTGAATCGCTGAATGCTCGCATCGACATGAGCGTGGGCGACCTCATTGTGCGGGGCGGCGCGGCGACCGACGAGCTGTGGCACGGCGAGCTGATCATGCATCCTGACTTCGAGGCAGAGGTCGATCAACATGTGTCGAACGGCCGCTGCGATCTGCGCGTGAAGCAGGCGTCACCGCGGGTCAGTATGCGCGGCAACAGCGCGCGCAACATTTGGGATATCGCGATCAACGACTGCGTCCCGACTGATCTCCGCGTGTCGCAATCGGCTGGCGTCGCGAAGCTCGACCTGTCGGCGTTGTCACTGACGCGCCTGGTCGTCGAACGCAGTGTCGGCGAGTCCACGATCGACCTTTGCGGTGACCATCGCCAGCTCTCCGAGGTGAACGTCGATTCCTCGACCGGCAATACGACCATCAACATGACCGGCCAGTTCGACGCGCTCGACGTGCTGCGAATTAATGGCTCAGTCGGACAGATCACGGTCGATCTGCGCGGGACGTGGGGGGGCGACCTCGATGCACGCATCAAGACCTCGACTGGCGAGGTGAAGCTGTTGCTGCCAGCCGATGTCGGCGTCGAAGTCATTGCGAAGACGTCGATCGGCGGCGTCCGGGCAGATGGATTCATCCGGGATGGCACGTCGTATCGCAACACGATCTGCGGCTCGGCACCGGTGACGCTGCGCTTCAAGGTCACGAACAGCATCGGTGCCATCCGGCTGGAAACCGCGCGCTAGCCATGGAGACCGAGATGCAGGGAGAGCACCACAACCCAGCCACGCGTAACCGGACGCCGTTGTTCGCGCTGTTCGCGGGCAACGCCGTCTCGCTGGTTGGCAACGTGCTGGCGCTGGTGGCGATCCCCTGGTTCGTGTTGCAGACGACCGGCAGCGCGGCGCTGACCGGCGTCACCGGCGCGGTCGCAGCCCTGCCGATCATCATCGCCGGGATCCTCGGCGGCACGATCGTCGACCGGCTCGGCTTCCGGCGCATGAGCATCATCGCCGACCTTGCCAGCGGCGTGACCGTCGCGCTCATTCCGCTGTTGCACTACACGGTCGGGCTGGCGTTCTGGCAGCTCCTGGTGCTGGTCTTCCTCGGTGGCCTGCTTGACGCGCCGGGCACGACCGCACGCATTAGCCTGCTGCCCGACCTCGCGGACCTGGCCGGGATGCGCCGTGAGCGGACGAACGCGATCGAGCAGGCCATCAGCCGCTTCTCGTTCCTGCTTGGCCCACCGCTGGCCGGTATCCTCATTGCTGCGATCGGCACGAGCCATGTGCTGTGGCTGAATGCTGCGTCGTTCGCTGTTTCAGCCGCGCTGATGGCGGTCTTGGTGCCTGCGCCGGAGCCGAAGCCAGCTTCCACCGACACGACCAACGAGCGCTACATCGACGGCCTGCGAGTAGCCGTGCGCTTCCTGCGAGAGAATCGCCTGGTCATGGCGCTGCTGGTGCAGGTGTCGATCACGAACTTCCTTGATGCGGCGATATCCGTGATCTATCCAATCTACGCCGAGCGCGAGTTCGGTCGGGCGCTCGATCTGGGTTTCATGTTCGCAGCGGGTGCGGCGGGCGCGCTGACAACGACGCTCCTGTTCGCGGTCTTCGGTCATCGGCTGCCGCGCCGCGAGACATATATCTGGGCCTTTGTTCTGACGAGCTTCCCCGTTGTCGTACTGGCCTTTTATCCGGGCCTATACATCGTGCTGGGAGCGTTGCTCGTGCGCGGACTCGGCGCGGGACCACTGAACCCGATCCTTTCGACGCTCGAACAAGACCGCATCCCGGCTGAACTGCGTGGGCGAGTGTTCGGCCTGATGATGGCCTGCTCGTGGCTCACCACCCCGCTTGGCCGCGTCATCGGCGGCTACAGCGTCGAAGGGGTTGGCCTGAGCGCGACGCTCATGGCAATCGCAGCGGCCTATCTGACGACGACGCTCTCACTACTCATCTGGCCAGTGATGCACGAAATGAATCAGCCGCTGGTGGGCGACGCGGCGCGACAGCAGGGCTTCGTCGCCCAGGGGCAGAGCACGTGATGGTCCAACATGAAACCGTTCCAGTCGTCATGTCGAGCATGGACAGATCAGGTAGTTGGTCGCAGGACACAACAGAAACAGGGATAGGCATCATGGATGATCCAATGAACGCGAACGCTGAGCCGCCGTTTCACCCCGGATCGCTGGAGGGCATCAGCCGGATACGGATCGACTGCGAGGATATCGAGTTGTCGGTTGAGGCAGATCCCAGCCTGACCGACACGATCCAACTGACGGTCCCCGAATCAGGGAACAACCTGCCATCGCTGTTGCGGCAGGGCGACGAGATTGTCATCTACCAACGCGGGCGCTATCGGGCGGGCAGGCGAACGCCGACGCTTTCTGTACCGGAGCAGGGCTGTCCGCCAATCTCCTGCTCGCACGATAAGGGCGACCTCAACTTCGAGCGCGTCAACGCGTCGATCGAAGTCAAGCACGGTTCTGGAGACGTGCGGCTCGACGGCGGCGCGGGTGATTTCGCACTCAGCGGCGGGAAGGGTGACGTGCAGGTTCTCAATCGGTTCGGCAACGTCGCGCTGAAGGTTGGATCGGGAGACGTGCGCCTGTCGCGCTGCCAGGGGAACTGCTCGATCTCGCTGGGTAAAGGCGACCTGTTCGCGGAAGCGTTCGACGGCGGACTCGTCGTGAAGTCCGGCAGCGGCGATGTCGCGGCCAGCGATGGGACGGGCAGCCTGATTGTCAACACTGGCTCAGGAGACGTCCTTATCACACGTCCGCGCGGTCAGCAGATCGTCGTGTCGACTGCCAACGGTGATGTCTCAGTCCGGAACGGGAGTGTCAGCGGGCTGCGTGTCCGCGCCGCGAAGGGAGACATCATGTCGAGCGCCCAGTTTCTGTTGCCGACACTGCAACAGGAGCCGATTGAGACGAATATCGCGTCCCAACCAGCCGCAGATGACGACAGTCTGACGACCCGCATCCTGCGCTCGAAAGGTGTTGAGTTCCTGGCAGGTGATCAGGGCGTACGTATCTCATCCCCAGGCTTCCAGCTTGAAGCGGGCGATCAGGGCGTGCGCATCTCACGTGGCAAGTTCCAGTTCGAGGCTGGCGACCACGGCGTGCGCGTTTCGAGCGGCGGCGACGGCCACGGTGACTTCGATCTTGAGACGGCCAGCGGTGACATCATGGTCGAACTGCCGTCCGGCGTGCCAGTGCGCGTTGAAGCGCTCGTGAACGGCGGCGATGTGCGCTCCGATGTGCCGCTGGTGAGCGTCGGGCGACCCGGACCGCGCGGCTCAACGCAGCGCTTCGTCGGCGTGACCGATCCCCAGGCCGGCGCGCGCCTGAACGTGCGCGTCAAGTCCGACCGGGGCGACATCCGCCTGCGCTCGGTGGCTGGTCTGCCGGGTGGAGTGATCCCGACACCGCCAGCCCCACCGCCCGCTCCGCCGGTTCCACCACGCCTACAGGTACCGTTCACCTCCCCTGACGCAACCACGACGCCAATCCCGATGCAGCCGCCAGCGACGCCTGCTGCGACCCGCGATCAGCGCATGCGCGCCATCCTCGACCGCCTCTCACGCGGAGAGCTCACTATCGACGAGGCGGACCGCTTGCTGGCCGAGATTGGGTAGTGAGTGATGAGTGACGGGTCGTAGGGGCGAATTGCATTCGCCCGCGTCGCCACCCGAACGCTAGACCTTCGCGACAGATGAGATCGTTTTTCGCCCGGCGGCGTCCGGGTAGGGATCACCTACGCCATTTTCTGGGTGATTCAAGGAGAGGCGGCGTCATGGTGGCGCTTGACCAGACACGGACAGACGCAACGAATGTCTTGGCCGACAACAGAGACGAACGACCAGCCCGGCGCGATCGACTGGCGATTCCGGCACTGATCGCGGCCCAGGCGATCTCCAGCATCGGCAACAGCCTGACCGCGATCGCGATTCCCTGGTTCGTGCTGGCGACGACTGGCAGCGCGGCTCGAACCGGTATGGTCGCGTTCGCTGGCACCGTGCCGTACATCATCGCGGGACTGCTCGGTGGAGCGATTGTCGACCGGCTCGGCTACAAGCGTTCCAGTGTCATCAGCGATCTCGCCAGCGGCGTCACCGTCGCGATGATCCCGACGTTGCACTTCCTTGACCTGCTCCAGTTCTGGCATCTGCTGGTGCTCGCCTTCCTCGGTGCGCTGCTGGACGTGCCGGGGTTCGTGGCGCGCAACGCGATGGTGCCACGACTTTCCAGCCGGGCAGGCGGCCCCTTGGAGCGTACGAATGCAGGCATGCAGATCGCGCTGACCGGTTCATCGGTACTTGGTCCGGCGCTCGCAGGCATACTGATCGCCACGCTCGGCGAGGCGAGCGTGCTGTATGTCGATGCCGCATCGTTCGCGCTCTCGGCGCTCATCATCGGCACGCTCATCGTCTATCCGCATATCGCTCGGGTTTCAGAACAAACTGGTCTGGCAGCTGCCCTGAGCGATGCGCGCGACGGAGTGCGCTTCTTTCTGTCCGGTCCGTTCCTGGGGAAAGTCATCTTCATCTCGCTGTTGGCGAACTTCGTCTTCGCGCCGCTCTTCTCCGTGCTGTTTCCGCCCTACGTCAAGGAGCTGTTCGGCAATCCGCAGGCGCTGGGGTTCCTGGGCGCGGCGTTCGGCGCTGGCTCGCTCGTCGGGACGATCGCCTACGGCGCGTTCGGCCCGCGCCTACGACGCTATCCCATCTTCCTCGCCAGCATGGCCGTAACGACGGTCGGATTCTGGCTCCTACCGTGGTCGTCGTCGCTGGCGATCAGCATGCTCGCCAGCCTCACGATCGGCCTGGCCGCCGCGCCGCTCAACATCTTCGGCATGACGTGCATCCAAGAGCGCGTGCCAGAGGAGATGCTTGGACGAGTGTTCGGCGCATTGCTGGCCTGCGCGCAGCTCGGCGCGCCACTGGCGGTGCTGGCGGCCGGCTTCGGCATCGAAGCGTTTGGCGTCCGCGTGCCACTAGCGGTCGCCGCCGCCATCTTCTCCCTGGCCGCTATCTTCTCGTTCGCTAGTCCCGCCATGCGCGAGATCGAACGCTCGCCGTCATTTCAGTCAGTAATGAATGGAGTCTCCGAATGACAGCAACCCTGGTTGAATCGATCCCGAGCGCATCAACACCTTTTCAGCAGGAACAGGATGACGCCATCATCGCGCGCAATCTGCACCGCGTCTTCCGCGTCGGCCGGAATCCCTTTCGGCGCGGTGATGAAGTCGTCGCAGTCCACGACATCTCGTTCAGCGTGCCGCGCGGCACCATCTTCGGGATGCTCGGGCCAAACGGCGCGGGTAAGACGACGACGATCAAGATGCTCTCGACGCTGCTGGTGCCAACGTCCGGCACGGCCATCATCAACGGCTTCGATGTCGGGCGTGACGAACGCGACGTGCGGCGGCAGCTCGGCGTCGTGCTGGGCGGCGACCGTGGGTTGTATATGAAGCTGACGGCACGCGACAACCTGCGCTACTTCCGCGCGCTGTACGGCATGCGCGCGGAGGCGATCGAGCGGCGCGCTGGCGAGCTGCTGGAGATGGTCAACCTGACCGAGCGGGCAGGACACCGCGTCGAGGGCTTTTCGCGCGGGATGAAGCAGCGGCTGCATCTGGCGAAGGCGCTGCTGCACGACCCGCCGATCCTCATTCTCGACGAGCCGACGATCGGACTCGATCCCGCCGCCGCCGTCGATATGCGCCGCGCCATCGGCAATCTGGTGCCGCAACATACGGTACTGCTGACGACGCACGACATGTACGAGGTCGATCTGCTCTGCTCCGAGATCGCCATCGTCAATCAGGGGAGCATCGTCGCGCAGGGCACGCCGACCGAACTCAAAGGGCTGGTCGCCGACGGTCGGCGCGTCGGTCTCCGCGGTCCGTGTCCTGGAACCGACGCTCGAAGACGCCTTCCTGACAATTGCCGGTGGGAGGCTGCAATGATCACGGATACATCGCGAGTTTCGACTTCCGACCACGGACCAGCCTGGGTCAGCGTGCGGGCGCGGTTCTGGACGACACTGCTGGTCACGACCCGCATGAACCTGATCCAGAGCTCGGCCTACCTGATCAACATCATCCGCATGCCACTCGGTCCGCTGGTCATGTTCGGCGTCGCCTGGTTCGCCTACGGCGCGACCGGTCGCGAGTCGGTCGGCGGCGTCAACATCGCCGGGTTTCTGTTGATTGGATAGATTGGACAGATCACCTGGACCTCGTCGGTCTGGTGGAGCGGCTCGTCGATCGAGAACGAGCGCTTCGAGGGGACTATCGGCGCGCTCTTCATGTCACCGGCCAACCGCATCGCCATCATCATCGGCCACGGCATCGGCGGACTGATCTTTCTCCTGCCGTCGATGGCGGTCGTCGCCCTGCTCGGCTGGCTAACCGGCGCGGACCTCGACATCGCGCATCCGCTGGCGGCAGCAATCGGGCTGCTAACGCTCGTGACCGCCTCGCTCGCGATGGGCATCCTGCTGGCAGCCTTCTTCGTCCTGTCCCGGCGAGCGAACTTGATGGCGAACTTCATCCAGCACCCGGTCAATCTGCTGGGCGGCTTCATCATCCCGCGCGCCGAGCTGCCCGATTGGCTGTACCGCCTCTCCAGTGCGCTGCCGATCGCGCACGCTGTCGACGCGTTCCGCGCCAGCACCCTGTCCGGGGCGTCAGTGAGCGACATCTCTGGGCCAGTGGCGTGGTCGCTCGGCCTCTCGGCACTCTTCGCGCTCGTCGGAGCCATGGGAATACGGAGGATCGAACATGCGGCCAAACGCAGCGGTCAACTCGAACTCTTCTAATCGCAACCGAACAGCGCAGCCATTCCTGGCTGACCTCGGCGCGGCACTGGCGTCGTGGCGGGCGATGACGAGCGAACGGCTCTATCACTTCGGGGCCGGTGGCGGGTTCCTGACGATGCTGGCGATCCCAATCGTGCAGATCGGCATCCTGGCGATGATCTACGGCGTCGATTCGCGCCTGTTCGCCTACGCCGTCATCGCACAGTCGGCCAACGCCTACGTCATGAACACCGTCTTCTGGGTCGGCGAGATCCTCGACCGCGAGCGCGTCAAGGGAACGCTCGTCGCACTCTTCCTGGCCCCCTGCTCGCGCTTCGCCTGGCTATCCGGCTTCATCATGGCCGGACTGGTCGAGACGACCATCGTCGCGTGCGTCTCGCTGCTCGTCGGACGCTTTGCGTTCGGCGTCACGTTCGATCCCAACCTGGCCGCCATCGCGCTGGTCGTGCCGCTCTTCCTCGCCGCGCTCTGGGGCATGGGCCTGATCTTCTCCGGCATCGGACTGCTTTTAAAGAAAGCCAACCCGTTCGCCAATCTCGTCTTCAACGTGTTGATACTACTCGGCGGCGCATACTTCCCCGTCTCCGAGCTGCCCGACTGGCTGCGTTACCCCGCCCGCGCCCTCCCCATCGGCTACGGACTGCAAGCCCTCGCCGACGCCGCCATCTACGACGCCAGCCTCGCCGACCTCGCCCCCAACCTCGTCCCCCTTGCCTGCTTCGCCGTCGTCCTCCCTGTATTGGGCATGCTTGCCTTCACCTGGCTGGAGCGGCTCGTACGCGTACGCGGGGAGCTGGATGTGTATTGACGGAGAGGGGACGTGGGACGTGGGACGTGGGACGTGGGACGGGTGATGGCCTCTCGTCCTGTAGGGGGGGAATTTGTCGTAGCGCACTTCGCAGAATGGCTCCTGAAACAGCGCGGCACGCGGATGGCGAGAGTGGCTTATAGAAGAAGGCGGGGAGTTTCCGGACACCTGTCCCGCGGAATTCCGGTTGTGCATTCATTAAGGTAGGCCCGATTCCACTATCCTTGCAACGACACTGGGGATGATGGCCAATTGAGGCATCCCCACGACACCGCGACGGGAGAAACCAACAGCGTGACTATTCGACGAATCCCCCTGGCAGTCATCTGCGCGTTGCTGCTACTGACGAGCCTGCTCAGCGCCTGCTCGACTGGCGACGACGATGACAACACCACGAGTGCCTCGCCAACTGCGGCTGTCGTTGAAGCGACGGCGGCGCCGGACGAAGCTGAGGACGCCGATCCTACAGCGACCGAGGAGGAAGCTGATTCGACCGCAACCGAAGCGGAAACCGAACCAACCGAAGAGCCTGCGGCGTCCCCGACCGCAACCGAAGAAGCCGACGACGCCACGCCGACCGAAACGGACACCGATACTGGCGGCGGTGATGCGGCCACCGAGGCCGAGCTGGCCGAGGTCATCGAGGACACGGTCGAGGTGCGCGGGCTGGAGACGTTGCAGGAGGTCGAGGCGCAGATCATCTCCCGCGAACAGCTCGGCGAGAACCTGCTCGAATCGCTCGACGAGGATTATCCCGCCGAGGACGCGATTGAGGACGTGAAGGTTCTGTGGCTGCTACGTCTGCTCGACGATCCAGAGCTCGACCTGCACCAGCTCTACGTCGATCTCTACAGCGAGGCCGTGCTCGGCTACTACGATCCGGCAGTCGACGAACTCTTCCTTGTCTCCAACGAGGAAGGACTCTCCGGTCTGACTGAGCTGACGATGTCGCACGAGCTGGTACACGCGCTCCAGGATCAGCACTACGATCTGGAAGCCTTCCGCCCCGAAGATCTGGATGCCGACCAGGCGACGGCGGTCACCGCGCTGATCGAGGGAGACGCCGAGAGCGCCAGCACGCAGTACGCCATCAATTACATGGAACCGGGCGAGATTTCCGAGGCCGTGGCCGAGAGCGGAGACATATCATCCGACGTGGTCAACTCCGCGCCGGTCTACATCCGTGAGGGTCTGTATTTCCCCTACGTCCAGGGCAGCGCGTTCGTGGGGCAGCTCATCGCAGACGGCGGCTTCGAACGAGTTGACGCGGCCTACGCCGATCCGCCGACCTCGACCGAACAGATCCTGCACCCGGAAAAGTACCTCGGCGAACGCGACGACCCACAGGCCGTCACACTACCTGATCTCACCGGCGCGCTCTCCGGCTGGACCACTGAGCGCGACGACACGCTCGGCGAATGGGATCTGGAGATCATGCTACATGAGAGTGGCGCCGAAGAGAGCGGCGAAGCCGCCGCTGGCTGGGGTGGAGGCCAATGGGCCTTCTACGAGAGCGACAGTGGTGACGACACGCTGGTGATTATGTCCACCATGTGGGATACCGAGGCTGACGCCGAGGAGTTTGATACTGCACTGCGCGGAGCGCTCGACTCGGCTGGCGCGGCGCAGGACGGTATCTGGGACGATGGTTCGGGGCGCTTCACCGCGTTCGTCGCCGGAGCTGACGGGACGCTGACCTATATCGCGAGCACCGACCGCGCAGCTGTCGAAAATGCGCTGACTGCACTGCCCTAAGGAATCAATCGTGCGGCATTGACGTTCATATCGACGGACGCTGCAACGGTGCGGCGGTATCGTCAACCCAACGATAGACGAACAAGAACACACAGGAGAGTTGGTTCACGCATGGTTGCTCAGGAACAATCCGTCATTCCGTAGGAGTACGAAGATCTGCTGCACTCGAAGGCGCTGGCACACGTCGCCACGATCGGCCCGGATGGCGAGCCGCAGAACAACCCGGTCTGGTTCGACTGGGACGGCCAGTATCTCTACTTCTCGCAGACGAAGGCGCGTCAGAAGTACCGCAACGTCCAGAAAGACGGTCGCATGGCGCTGTCGATCGTTGACCCGACGAACGACTACCGCTACCTCGAAGTGCGCGGCACGCTCGTCCGCATCGACGAGGACCCGGAGCGCGCTTTCATCAACAAGATGGCCGCGAAGTACATCGGCCAGGATGTCTACCCCTGGCATCGCCCCGGCGACGAGCGCGTCGTGATTGTGATCCAGCCCGAGCACACCTCCCAGATGGGATAGATTCCGCCAGCGCCAGCATCTAGTCTGTAGCACTGGCCATTTCAAACTGCCGCTGTTCGCGTACCGTGGACAGCGGCAGTTTCACATCCCGCGTCCGTGAGCCTGCCGAAGGGAACATCCGTCACCGAAAGGTCAGCACATGACACAGCAACGAACCATTCTGGCGTGTTTCGCCCATCCTGACGACGAATCCTTTGGCACTGGCGGCGTACTGGCAAAGCATGCCGCGCAGGGAGATCGCGTTGTCCTCATCTGCGCGACACGCGGCGAATGTGGCGAGATCAGCGACCCAGCGCTCGGCACCCACGAGACACTCGGCGAAGTCCGAGAACAGGAGATGCAGCGGGCGGCTGCCGCGCTCGGCATCCACGAGGTCATCTTTCTCGACTACCGCGACTCGGGCATGGTCGGGACGATGGAAAATGACGATCCACGCGCGTTCGTCAATGCCCGCTCTGACAAGGCCGTCGCGACGATCACTGGCATCATCCGCCGCGAACGCCCGACTGTCGTCATCACCTTCGAGCCACACGGTGGCTATGGGCATCCCGACCATAAGGCGATCCACCATCACACGACCGCTGCCGTGCAGTCCGCCGCCGCTCCCTCCTACCGACCCGACCTCGGTGACGCCTGGCGGGTGCCGCGCCTCTGCTGGGGCGTCATCCCCCGCTCCATCTTCCGCGACATGCGGAACGAACTCGAACGTATGGGCGAGGATGTCTCACAGTGGGACCGCATGGAGGAAGAAGGCGCAGGTTGGCCGGAAGGCATGGCCGACATCACCGTTGATGTGACCGAGTTCATCCCGAACAAGTGGGTCGCGCTCGAAGCACACAAGACGCAGTTCGGCGGCGAGAACATGTTCCGCAAGGCCTCCGAAGCGATGATGCAGCAGATGCTCGGACGCGAATACTTCTTCATCGCCATGCCCTGGCGCGACGAACGCGGCACGATGACCGACCTGTTCGATGGGCTGGATGGGTGACAGGTGACGGGTGACGGGTCGTAGGGGCGATGCGGTGCATCGCCCGGTTGAGGGGTCGCGCGCCAGAACGTACAATGGCGTCGGAAAGCGATGTTGGCACCGCGCCAACGCGGCATCCGTTGTTTTCGTCTCGGCCGAACGCGCGACCTCCCAACCGGGCGATGCACCGCATCTCCCCTACGACCCGTCACCCGTCACCCGACATGTTTTTTCTGGGCCGGCTGTAACTGCGCATGTTCCAACTGACTTCTCACAGCAGGATGAACGAGGGACTGGCGTAAGCCGATGCGGGTTCGGGATGTCTGCGGCCGATTGGTCAACTGGCGGCGTCGGCGAGAAGCAACGCTCGTGGCGCGCGCATACCTGCTCATCGTCGTCGTCATGAGCTGGCCGATACCGGCGCGCACGGGATCGCATGTGCAGGATGTCGGCGCGACCCGCTGAAGCAGTCATGGGCGCTGCGCTGGGTGCAGCATCAGGCAGGCTATGCCGTTGACCAGCACATGGCAATCCGGCGACAGCGTGTCGATCGAGACATCGCTGACGATTCCGACTGACCTCGCAGCTGGCGAATACCGCCTGCTGGCCGCGATCTACACCCCGCTCGGCGACTATCTCCGAGTGCCAGTCACGCTTTCAGGTGACACGACGGCGACCGAGGGATTCAGCCAACCATTCCGCGTGTCCACCGAGTAGTCTGCTCATTCATCCCAGCACTCTCCTTGTTCTGGCAAAAGGTGAAACAATACTTTGATGTGGTCACGGATTGCACGATCCCGTGTACAATTTCGACACGCCTACATGTGCTGAATCGATGCGAGATATTGCTAATCGCCTACTCCGGAAGACTCCACGGCACGGTCCGGCAGGTGAATCTGCTATCCACCCCGACTTTCGTCTGATGGACCCACCCGACTATAGGCCGTAGTTATGTGCCGCTCCACGGAGCAGACTGGTTCGTACCACACTGGCATCGTGGGCAAACCGACGCCGCCATGACTCGCTAAGGGGATTCTGCCGTGACGCATCAACGAGGTTCCATGCTCCGATACACACGAATCAGTCGCGTACCAATGTCCCTGCTCATCGCATTGCTGCTGCTCGCCACGGTCGGCGGATCAGCCAGCGCAACAGGAGCGCACCAGACCATCCATACGTTCACCGGAACCCCGGCTGGCGCGCAGCCCATGTCGGCGCTTCTGGAGGCAGCGGACGGATTGCTGTACGGCATGACGATGGGTGGTGGCAATGACGACGGCGGCAGCGTCTATCGTTTCGATCCGACAACGAACATTGTAACCACGCTGTACTCGTTCGATCGCGATCTCGCCAATCCGATGGGGCACGGTCCAAAGGGCGACCTGATGCAAGCGAGAGACGGGTACTTCTATGGCACGACGGCGTATGGTGGGGATTGGGATAACTGCCCATACTACGGGCACCGCGGCTCGATCTTTCGCATGGACATGGCCGGGAACACGACACTCGTTCATCGCTTCAGCGGTGGACTCGATGGCGAACTTGCATTTGCCGGGTTGGTGGAAGGGCCAAATGGCACGCTGTTCGGAACGACGCGCTATGGCGGAGAATTCGGGCGCGGAACCGTCTTCCGACTGCGACGTTCCGGGAACTTCAGCATCCTGCATTCGTTCAATGGCGAGGAAGGTCAGGAGCCGCTGGCAGCGATGACACGCGGCTCGGACGGCGCACTGTACGGCACGACAAACCGACACATCAGCACAGGGTATGGACGTGGCTCCGTCTTTCGCATTACCGTTGGCGGAACCTTCACGAACCTACACACCTTCCGATTCGAGGATGGTACCAATCCAAAGTTGCGGCTGGTGCAACATCCCCAATCCAGTCTGTTCTACGGAACGACTGAGGATGCGACACCAACCGGGTTCGGGGCAATCTTCACCATCGATTCGGCAGGGACGTTTAAGCGCATCCACATGTTCAATATGTATGGAACCACCGGCATCAATCCCGTCGCAGGGCTGATTGTCGGCCGCGACGGAAACCTCTACGGAACGACGACCGGCGGTGGGCTACCCGTTGGAGACTGGAACCGTGGAGTCATCTTCAAGCCCACCCCGACCAACCAGGTCATCGTCCTTCGGACGCTGCACGAGGGTACGGACGGGTACCTGCCGCAGACGGCGCTGACGCAGACATCGAACGGACTGCTGTTCGGGACCGCGCTGGGTGGTGCGAGCAACCTCGGTGTGATCTTCAAGCACGATCTGAATGCGGTCGCATCCCTCGAACAGGTGAGCATCTACCCGGCATGGATTATTGGCGGTGCCGGTGACGACGGCATCGCGACTGGCACCATCATCTTCGATGGCATGGCCGCGTCCGGCGGGGCAAAGGTGATTCTGTCGAGCAGTCGGCCAACCATCGTCAATGTGCCAGCCAGTATTCGGGTCTCAGCCGGGCGCGCATCGGCGAACTTTCAGGTCAGTAGCCATGCCGTCCAGACGACGACGACGGTGACGATCACCGCGAGATATGGCGGCGGCATCAGACGCTTCCAACTCGTCGTACACCCAGCAACCTGATCCAGCCAATTAAAGCGCATCGGCCCGGACGTACGTCCGAGCCGATGACAGGAAAGGGGAAGGGGGGAAGTAGATAGCAATAGGTGGGATGTTTGGACGTAGTCGCTATTGACCTGTCAGGACGACTCCCGCTACGAGAGACGCGATGGCCATCAAGATAATTGTGCGGACAACTCGCTGACGCTGATCACGCCCGGTCTGTTCACCGCGCCCCGACACTTGCCCCGGCCACGCACGACTGGTCGATCGGTTCGGTTGACTCAACGCTTCCGACGCATCGAGCACATCCTTACGAACGTAGTAGATGCGGCCATGCTTCTGCACGCCGACGATCGGTGGGCGCCGATTGTCTCGGCTGGCGCCGCGCGACAGGAACAGCCAAACTGCAGTCACTGCTACAAGCCAGAGCATGACGATGATGAGTTCAAAACCACCCGTGCCGGATATCGTCGTCACCGTGTTAAGTCCGTACTTTCACGTTCCGTCGTGGCTGGTGACATCAGCGTCACCATTCATATATGTATAGTAAACGAGCCATCTGAAACCACGATGAACGGCGGGTGAAACCGACGTGACATCTTCAGCACAGCCACGTCTTCCGTCATTTCGTTTCGAGTTCCCGACCGGCGTGGTTCACTATGCACGTGTAGCTGCAGCATCACAAGGCCGCTACCGATGAATGTGCAACCCGCCATCAAGCGTTCAATGTCAGGAATATTCTGTGAAGCATGTGACTCCTCCGAGTGTCGGCTGTTCAATTCGCTCTCGCTTGCTGGTGAAACCACTGTCGTTGTTGATGGCGCTGTGTCTGATGGTGTTGCTCTCCGCCTGTAGCATCGGCGGGGATAATGACGACAACGACGCGACGCCGGAACCATCCGCGACCGAGCCAGCAACGTCCTCGACACCGACCGCATCCGACGACACGCAGACGACGCCCGATTCGACCGCGTCGATCCAGTCTACTCAGCCAAGTCAGCCGACAACCGACGGCACGCCAGCAGCATCTCCGCCACCGGCATCCACTCCTGCCACCGGCATCGGCGATCCACCAGCGACCATCGTCGCCGTTGGAGATGTGCTGGATGATCCGGAATCGTTCATCGACCTGCCAGTCACACTGAGCGCGGATGTCGCGGCGACGGTCGACGACGTCGCTCTCACAATCACGGATACAGGAGCCGAAGCGCCGCTCCTCGTGGTTGGTCCACCGGGCGTGATCCCAACTGACCTGGAACCAGCCGCCTACGTCCGTGTCGCTGGCGTCGTGCGGCGCTTCGAGCAGGCGGAGATCGAGCTGGCCATCGGCGCTGGCCTGGACGACGACGCATTTGATGCCTTCGCCGGAGAACCAGTCCTCGTCGCCAGTGAGGTGCGTATCGGGCTCGTGTCGGTCGATGGGCTGCTCGCTGATCCTGGGTCATACACGGACCGCCGCATCACCGTCACTGGACCGCTC
>Ga0136611_10000955_pt1 | contig 19710 bp, 18 predicted proteins | sample AntDrymUQ2232306_2_FD_106645 | JGI IMG/M metagenome (GOLD analysis project Ga0136611, IMG submission 106645) | Polar desert sand microbial communities from Dry Valleys, Antarctica - metaG UQ223 (23.06) | ecosystem: Environmental > Terrestrial > Soil > Desert | place: Antarctica: Dry Valley...
ACCGAGGTCGTCGGCCCGGCGTGGGCCCGCTGGATCCTGCTGACCGGCGACCTGGTCGACGCCGACACCGCGCTGCGGATCGGGCTGGTGCACGAGGTGGTCGAGGACGGCGCGGTCGCGGAGCGGTCGTACGCGCTCGCAGCGACTCTCGTCTCCCGCGCGCGCGTCTCGCTGATCGGCGGTAAGGAGCTGGTGGCCCGGGTCGCCCGCGGCGAGCTGACCGAGGACGACGAGGTGCGCGAGCTCTACCACCGCTCGTGGACGAGTGCGGAGTACGCCGAGGGGGTCGCGGCCTTCCTCGCCAAGCGAGCGCCCGACTTCCCGGGCGCCCGGCGCGGCTGAGCTCGGCTCCTGTCAACGGCGGAAGAGGTCGGGCGGTGGTCGCGGGGCCGACTGCGCGGTGGCGTCGGTGACGGCGGCGGCTCCTCCGGTGAAGTCACGCAGGTCGTCGCCGGTCACCAGCCGGGCCCGGCCGGCGGCCCGGGAGACCCGGCGCACGAGGTCGTCGATCGGCAGCGGAGCGGACGACGCGGCGAGCACCAGGTTGGCGAAGCGACGGCCGCGCAGCACCGAAGGGTCGGCGAGCAGCAGGACGGAGTCGAACGCCGCGAGCAGCGTCGCCACCTGGGCGCGGGCGAAGGCGAGCGGCCGCCCGTCGGCGACGTTGACGAGGTAGACGCCGCCCGGCCGCAGCAGCCGCTGGGCCTCCTGCACCCACTCGAGCGTGGTGACGTGCACCGGCATGAGCGCTCCCTCGAAGAGGTCGGCCACGACCAGGTCGCTCTCGCCCTGCCGCAGTCGGGGAAGCTCCGCTCTCGCGTCACCGGTGCGCAGCCGGAAGCCGGTCGTGCCGAAGCTGCGCCGCACCAGCTCGGCGAGCTCCTCGTCGGCCTCGACGACGAGCTGGCGGGAGCCCGGCCGGGTGGCGGCGACGTAGCGCGGGAGGGTGCAGCCACCACCGCCGAGGTGGACGGCCGTGAGCGGGCCGTCCGGCAGGACGCAGTCCACGACGTCGCCCATCAGCCGCACGTAGTCGAACTCGAGGTGGATCGGATCGGCGCGGTCGACGTAGGACTGCGCCACGCCGTCGACGCTCAGCAGCCAGCCGTCCTCCGCGTCGAGGTCCTGAAGCAGCTCGGCGGTGCCGAACCCGACGGGCCACCGACCGGGTACGGGGCCGGCGCTCACCGCAGGCTCGGCAGCAGGTCCCGCAGCGCCGGCCACGCTGCGGCGAATGCGGGGTGCAGCGGCAGCTCGACCACCTGCTCGACCGGCACCCACCGCAGGTCGATGCTCTCCCGCTCCGGGTGCACGGCGAGCCGCTCGGGGAGCGTGGCGACGAACGTGGTGTAGCGCCAGCTGCCGTGGTCCGCCACGTGCTCGCCGACGACGGTGATGCGGTCCACGTCGAGCCGGGTCTCCTCGACGGTCTCTCGCCGGGCGGCCTGCTCGGCGGTCTCCGCTTGGTTGCACGCGCCGCCCGGGACGCCCCACGTGTCGCCGCCGTGGCTCCACGGCGCGCGGTGCTGCAGCAGCACCGAGACCGGCGCTCCGACCGCGACGACGAGCAGCCCGGCCGCGCCGTACCGGCCCCAGTGACGGTGCCCCAGCGTGCAGTCGGTCCACCCGTCGCCGTCGGTCACCTCCTCTGCCTACCCGGTCGCGGTCGGGAGGGCGACCGCAGGGACGGAACGGGCGCCTCGCTAGATTGCCCCGATGACCACACCGTCCCAGCGCCGAGCCGCCCGATGAGCGGCCTCGGGGAGCTGGCGGAGCGCTCGCTCGCGCGGTTGGGCGACCACCGGGCCGTCGAGTTCGAGGGGGAGTGGCACACCGCTGAGCAGGTGCACGCGCGCGCCACCCGCCTGGCGGGCGGGTTCGTCGGCCTCGGCGTCCGTCCGGGCGACCGGGTCGGCGTGTGCATGACCAACTGCCCGGAGGTGCTCGTCGCCTACGCCGCACTCTGGCGCTGCGGCGCGGTGCCGATGCCGGTGATCCCCGCCCTGACACCGATCGAGCTGCAGCACGTCCTCGTCGACTCCGGTTCCGTCGCGGTCGTCGCCTCGCCGGGGTCGGTGGAACTGGTGCGGGAGGCGGCGTACGGCCTGCCGGTCCGGGTCGTGCTCGCCGCCCCGACTTCCCACGTCCCGACCGACCTGCTGCTCGGCGATCTGGAGTCGGCGGACCCGTCGCCGCTCGTCCACCGGGATGACGACGACCTCGCGGCGCTGCTCTACACCGGGGGCACGACCGGCCGGGCCAAGGGGGTCATGCTCAGCCACGGCGGTCTGGAGCAGGTGGCGCAGGCGCGGGCCAGCGTCTTCTCGCAGTCGGGCGCGGTCGACCTGGTGCTGCCGCTGCCGCTGTCCCACGTCTACGGCCTGCTCAACTCGGTGACGCGGTCGCAGATGCGCGAGCCGGGGTTCGTCTCGCTCCAGCGCCGGTTCGATGCGGCGGGGTGGCTCGAGCTGGTCGGGCGGCTGCGGCCGCAGGCCGGGGCGGTCGTGCCCTCCATGCTGCAGCTGCTGCTGCGCCAGGACCTGGAGGCGGCCGACCTGTCCGCGCTGCGCTACGTCACGACCGGCGGTGCGCCGCTGTCACCCGCCGTGCGGGAGGAGTTCGAGCAACGCGTACCGGGCGTTCGGATCTGTGACGGCTACGGCTGCACGGAGCTGACCTCGACGGCCACGATGAACCCCTACTCGGCTCCCCGGTCCGGCAGCGTCGGGCTGCCGCTGCCCGGGGTCGAGCTCCGCATCGTCGACGAGTCCGGCCAGGAGCAGCCGGTCGGCAGCGACGGCGAGGTGTGCGTCCGGTCGCCCGGCGTGATGACCGGCTACTGGCGCGACGAGGCCGCCACCGCGCAGGTCGTGGAGGACGGCTGGATGCACACGGGCGACGTCGGCCACGTCGACGAGGACGGCTACCTCTACGTCGTCGACCGGCTCAAGGACCTCATCATCCGCGGCGGCTTCAACGTCTACCCGCGGGACGTCGAGGACGTCCTGCTGGCCCACCCGGCGGTCTCCGCGGCTGCTGTCGTCGGGCGCCCGGACGAGGTGTACGGCGAGGAGGTCGTCGGCTACGTGTCGCTGTCGACGTCCGTCGATGCCTCCGAGCTGCTCGTGTGGTGCGAGGAGCACCTCGCCCGGCACAAGCGGCCGCGCGAGGTCCACGTGGTCGACGCGGTGCCGCTCACGTCGGTCGGCAAGACCGACCGCAAGGCGCTGCGGGCGTTGCGCGCGGGCTGAGTGGGGCCAGGTCCTCGGAGCTCCGGGTGTGCTGGGGCACCGGCGGCCCCCCGACGACCTTCCGGTGCGGCGCGGGTGCTGCGCTCAGTCGTCCGACTCCTGCTCGCCGCGGCGGCGCAGCCGGCCGATGCCGGGCAGTCCGGCGACCATGTTGTGCAGGTCCTCGACGAGGGACAGCATCTCGTGCAGCTCGGGCCCGACCGAGCTGAGCTGGCGCACCAGCGGGATCACGTCGCTGTCGACGAGCGTCAGGAGCTCCGGAAGCCGGTCGATGAGCAGCACGGCGGCGTCGACCTCACTCGGATGCAGCGTCTCGGCCATCCGCTGCAGGGCCGGCATCAGCTTCTCGAGCGGTTCCCTTGCCGCGCTCAGCAGCTGTCCCGCGTCGCCGACGAGGACATCCGCCCGCGAGATCACGCCGTCGACCTGTCGGACCGTCCCGTCGGCGCGGCCGACCACGTCGTCGACGCTGCCGACGGTGGCTGCGGCACGGGAGACGACGCCGTCGACGTCCTGGACGGTCGTCGCGGCGCTGGCGACGACGCCGTCGACCCGCTGGACGGTGTCGGCCGCGCTGGCGACGACGCCGTCGACCCGCTGGACGGTGTCGGCCGCGCTGGTGACGACGCCGTCGACCCGCTGGACGGTGTCGGCTGCGGTGGTGACGACGCCGTCGACCCGCTGGACGGTGTCGGCTGCGGTGGTGACGACGCCGTCGACCCGCTGGACGGTCGTCTGCGCCATCCCCACGATCCCGTCGACCCGCTCGATGGTGCCCGTCGCCCGCTGGACCAGCAGGTCGATGTCGCCGACTGATGTCTCCGCCCGCCCGGCCACCCCTTCAATGCGGGCGACGGCCACGTCCGCCCGGTCCAGCAGGCCCTCGACGCGGCTGACCGCCTCCTCCAGGCGGGGGACGAGCGCGATCGCGCCGGTGGCGGCCCGCCCGAGCGATGTGGCCGCGATCGCCAGGTCCGCCACGGCATGGGCGAGGTCCATCGGGCCGGGCAGGGGCAGGCGCACGAGTGCCTTGCTACCCCGGCTCGAAGCCTGGAAGCCAGCGGTGCAGGACCGATCTCACGGGCACGGTGGCCTCCAGCTGGCAGAGCACGCCGACCATGCCCAGCCAGACCCGGTGGGTGAACAGGTGCTCGGCCGGCAGGTCGAGCTTCAGCGCCACCCCGAAGTCCGGGTTGCGGGGGTCGTTGACGCGGCCGAACTCCCGGCGCAACCACTCCCGGCGGAACGTGAAGGCCTCCTCGCGGGCCGGCACGGCGAAGGGGGACATGTAGTCGACCAGCTTGGCCACATCGACGCTGACGCCCGGTCGGACGAAGCCGCCCTCGCGCAGCCGGGCGAGCACCTCGTCGGCGTCCTGCGTCAGCAGCGCCGTCAGCAGCCGTCCGAAGGTGACCGGCATCTCCGGCAGCTCCAGCGACGAGCCGAAGTCGAGGACGGCGAGCCGGCCGTCGTCCAGCACCCGGAAGTTGCCCGGGTGCGGGTCGGTGTGGAGCAGACCGGCCCGGGCCGGTCCGCTCACGAGGAAGCGCTGGTAGAGCCCAGCGGCGCGGTCTCGCTCCTGCTGCGAGCCGGTGCGCGCGATGTGCGCGAGCGGGGTCCCGGCGATCCAGTCCATGACGATCACGCGGGGGGTCGCGTGCACTACGGACGGCACCACCACGTCGGGGTCACCGGCGTACGCGAGGGCGAAGCGGGTCTGCGTGCGCGCCTCGTGCTCGTAGTCCAGCTCCTCGGACAGCCGGTCCCGCAGCTCGGCGACGAGAGGCGGCAGGGCCAGCCCGCGCGCGACCAGGGCCGCGCCGCGGGAGGCGACCGAGATCGCGCGGACGTCGGCCCTGAGGGCCTCCCTCACGCCGGGGTACTGCACCTTCACCGCGACCGGCCGTCCGTCGGCCAGGGTCGCTCGGTGGACCTGGCCGATGGAGGCCGCGGCGGTGGCAGACTCGTCGAAGGCTGCGAAGCGCTCCCGCCAGGACGCGCCGAGCTCCGCCACCAGCACCGGCTCGACCAGCTCGAACGGCAGCGCCTCGTTGGCCTCCTGGAGCCCGGTCAGCGCCTCGCGCCAGGTGGCCTCGGGGTCTGGCGGGAACAGCGCCTCGACCGTGGACAAGAGCTGGCCGGCCTTGAGCGCCCCGCCCTTGAGGTCACCGAGGACGCGGCGGGTGCGGGCGGCATTGCGCCTGCGCAGCTGCGACGAGACCTGCTCAGGGTCCTGCCCGGCGAAGCGCCGCGCAACGCCCTCCGCGGACAGGGCGAGCGTGCCGAGCGGCAACGACAGCAGCCGGGCGGTGCGCCGCACCCGGCCGGTCGTCAGACCGCGCAGCTGTCCCCCTCGCAACCGGGAGCCGCACCGCCGGCGGGGACGAGGACCGGGCGGTCGGCCCAGGCCTGGTCGAGCACCTGCCGCAGCACGTCGGCCGGCTGGGCACCGGACACGCCGTACGTGCCGTCGACGACGAAGAACGGCACGCCCGTGATGCCGAAGGCCCGCGCCTGGGCCTCGTCGTCGCGGACGTCCTCGGCGTAGCGTCCGGACTCGAGGACCTGGCGTGTCTCGTCGGCGTCGAGCCCGACCTCGACGGCGAGCGCCACGAGCGTCGCGCGGTCGCCGATCGGCGCGCCCTCTGTGAACGTCGCCTGCATGAGCCGCTCCTTGAGCGCCGCCTGCAGGCCGCGCTCCCCGGCGAGGTGAAGCAGTCGGTGGGCGTCGAACGTGCTGCCGCCGCGAGCCAGGTCGAAGCGAAGGTCGATGCCGTCCTGCGCCGCGGTCGCCGTCATCGAGGCGATCATCTCGCGGGCCCTGTCGAGCGTCGTGCCGTACTTCGCGGCCAGCCGCTGCGCGTAGTCGCCGTGGACCTCCGCCGGCGCCGCCGGGTCGAGCTCGAACGAGCGGAACACCACGTCCACCGAGTCGGCAGCGGGGAAGTCGGCGAGTGCCTGCTCGAAGCGGCGCTTGCCGACGTAGCACCAGGGGCAGACGACGTCGGACCAGATCTCGACTCTCATGCCCGGAGCAACACCGCGGACCTCGGTGGGGATTCCGGTCAGGTGGCGAGCAGCCCGGCCAGCCACGTCCCAACCATGAGCACCCCGGCCACCAGCTCCACGAGGATCCCGAGGCCGATCGCCTGGAGCACCCGCACGGTCGACCGGCGTGCCTCGGCGCTCGTGCCGGCCCGGCGGGCCTCGGCGACGTACACGCCGGCGACGCCGCCGAGCAGCAGCCCGAGGGGCGGGAGGAGGACGAAGCCGACGACCGCTCCCGCGGCGCCGAGAAGGAGGGTGGAGCGCGGCAGCTGGCCGGACAGCCGCTTGCCGGGCAGCGCGTACTTGGCCACGGCGCCGACGACGAACAGCACCGCCATCACCGCCACCACGACCCAGCGGGTGGCGCCCTCCTGGACGACGAGCAGCGCCCAGGCGAGGCCGGCCGCCAGGACGAGGGCCGTGCCCGGCAGCAGCGGCACGATCACGCCGACCAGGCCGACCACCATGACCAGGCCGATCAGGACCTCGTCCACCGCTAGACCGGCAGCGGCGCGCCGAGCACGTCCTCGGTCAGCTCCCAGAGGTGTGCGGCGACGGCCGGGTCCGAGGCGGAGGCGTAGGGCTGCAGCAGCTCGGGGCGGCCGCGCACCTGGCCGAACTTGGCCGGGCCGACGAACGAGCCGCTCGGCGTGCTGTGGTCGAGCGCGCGCAGCGTCGGCAGGGCACCGGCGGACGCGGATTGCAGCGCCACCTTGGTGACCAGCCTGGAGATCGGGGCGAAGACCGAGCCCGCCTCGCTGAGCTGCCGGTGCAGCAGGTTGGTGGCGCTCACCCCCGGGTGCACGGCGACGGCGCCCACGGGGGACCCGGCCCGGCTGCCCCGGCGGTGCAGCTCCAGCGCGAACAGCAGGTTGGCCTGCTTGGTGTTCCGGTAGACCTGCATGCCCTCGTAGGACGAACCCGGGTCGACCAGCTCTTCGCGGGACGTCTGCGCCGTCAGCCGCCCGCCGCGCGCGACCAGGCTGGAGACGACCACGACCCGACCCCCGGCGGAGTGCAGCAGCGGCCACAGGGCCGTGACGAGGGCGGCGTGGCCGAGGTGGTTGGTGGCCATCTGCCGCTCGAAACCCTGCGTGGTGAGCAGGTAGGGGCCGCCCATGATCCCGGCGTTGCACACCAGCGCGGTGAGACCGGAGTGGTCGGCGGAGATGGTCTTGGCGGCGCTCGCCACGCTGTCGAGGTCCGCGACGTCGAGCTCGACCACGCTCGAGCTGCCGGGCCCGACCAGCACCCGGCGGGTCTGCTCGCCCTTGGCCGTGTCACGGACGGCGAGGACGACGTGGGCCCCCCGGGACACCAGGTCGCGGGCCGCCTCCAGGCCGATGCCGCTGTTGGCGCCGGTGATGACGAACGTGCGGCCGTTCTGCTGGGCGAGCTGCCGGGGGTGCCAGGTCATGCCGACGAGCGTACGGGGGACCCCTGTCGGCATGATCAGCCGTCGAGCGCGAGCACCAGGGGCAGCACCGGTCCGCTGCCGGCCTCGCGGAGCACCCGGGCCGCCTCGGTGAGCGTCCAGGCGCTGTCGCTGCGGTCGTCGACGAGCAGCACGGGGGAGCCGTCGAGGGGCAGACCGGCAGGGACGGCAAAGGCGCCATGCACCGCTCGCAGCCGCTGGGCGCTGTTGCTGCGACCGGCGCCGGCCGGTGCCTCGCGCACCCGCTCGAGCGTGCCGAGCAGCGGCAGCCGGCCGATCTCGGCCACCCGTGCGGCGAGGCTGCCGACGAGGAGCGGGCGGGAGGTGGACGGGACCGCCACGACGCCGCCCGGTCGGGTCTGCCAGCCCCAGCCGGTCAGCACCTCGACGACCGCCCGCAGGACGTCCTCGGGCACGGGACCGTCAGGGGGTGCGTCGACGGCTCCCGGGCCGCTGGGCAGCAGCGCTCGCAGCCGCGTGCCCCAGCCTACGTCGGAGAGCCGGCCGAGCGCCCGACCGCTGTCGGCCTGCAGGCCGACAGGGATGCGTCCGGACAGCTCGACGCCCGCGGCGCTCATGCCGGTCGGCCACATCCGGCGTGGCTCCAGCTCGACGCCAGGGCGGCCGAGCGCGGCCTGGGCGGCAGCCAGCGACGCGTCGGAGACGGTGTCCGGCAGCGCGATCCCCGTGCCGCTCGCAGCGCGGCACCGGTCGCAGCGCCCGCAGGGCTGGGCGGTGCCGTCGAGGACCTCGGCGTCGTCGAGCTGGCGGCGCAGGAAGAGCATGCGGCAGCCTTGCTCCGCGGCGTAGTCGCGCATCGCCTGCTGCTCGGCGCGCCGATCGGCGGCGACGCGGGCGTAGCGGTCGGCGTCGTACTCCCAGGGCTGGCCGGTGGCCGTCCAGCCACCGCTGACCCGCCGCACGGCGCCGTCGACATCGAGGACCTTGAGCAGGGTCTCCAGCCGGGTGCGGCGCAGCTCGACGTGGGCCTCGAGCGCCGCCGTCGACAGCGGCTTCGACGCCCCGCCGAGCACGGCGAGGACCTGCCGGACCTGCTCCTCGGCAGGGAAGCCCAGCGAGGCGAAGTAGCGCCAGATGGCCTCGTCCTCGGCGCCGGGGAGCAGCACCACCTCGGCCCGCTCCACGCCGCGGCCGGCACGACCGACCTGCTGGTAGTAGGCGATCGGGGACTGCGGGGCACCGAGGTGGATCACGAAGCCGAGGTCGGGCTTGTCGAAGCCCATGCCCAGCGCGCTGGTCGCGACGAGCACCTTGATGCGGTCCGCGAGCAGGTCGTCCTCGGCCTGGCGCCGCTCGGCGTCGTCAGTGCGTCCCGAGTAGGCCGCGGCACTCACCCCGCGGCTGCGCAGGAAAGACGCCACCTCGTCGGTCGCGGCGACGGTCAGGCAGTAGACGATGCCGCTGCCGGGCAGGTCGGCCAGGTGGTCGGCGAGCCACGCCCACCGGTGGGCGGTGCTCGGCAGCGGGAGCACGGCGAGGTGCAGCGAGTCGCGGTCCAGCGCCCCGCGAAGCACGAGGGTCTCCCCGCCCCCGGTGGCGAGCTGCTCCGCGACGTCGGCCACGACGCGGGCGTTGGCGGTGGCCGTCGTGGCGAGCACGGGGGTGCCCGGGGGGAGCTCGGAGAGCAGCGTGCGGATGCGCCGGTAGTCGGGCCGGAAGTCGTGTCCCCAGTCGGAGATGCAGTGAGCCTCGTCCACGACGAGCAGCCCCGCGCTCGCGGCGAGGCGGGGGAGCACCGCGTCGCGGAAGCCGGGGTTGTTGAGCCGCTCCGGGCTCACCAGCAGGACGTCGACCTCGCCCCGCTCGACGTCGCCGTAGACGCGCTGCCAGTCGTCGACGTTGCTGGAGTTGACGGTCACGGCACGGATCCCGGCGCGCTCGGCGGCGGCGATCTGGTTGCGCATGAGCGCGAGCAGGGGGCTGACGATCACCGTGGGCCCGGCCCCGCCGGAGCGCAGCAGCGCGCTCGCGACGAAGTACACCGCCGACTTGCCCCACCCCGTCCGCTGGACGACGAGCGCCCGCCGCCGTCCGCTGACGAGGGCGTCGATCGCGGTCCACTGGTCGTCGCGGAGCCGAGCGGACTCGCCGGCGAGGGCGCGCAGGTGTCGCTCGGCGGCCTCGCGGTCGGCAGCACGGTGGGTGCTCCGGTCGGTGCCGGCGTCGGTGCTCGTCATGACCGCACCCTGCCAGAGACGACCGACAGCGGGCTCGCCCGTCCCCAGCCCGGCAGTCGTGCCAGGGGCCCTACCCGCTCAGTCGCGGGTCACCCGGTCCGCGTCGCCCACACCACGGCGCCGGCGACGCACACCTCGATGACGACGAGCGCGAGCGCGAGCAGGGGCAGCCCGGACGCCAGGAGCCACACCGTCGCCGCCCCCACCGGGACGACGTAGAGGCCGAGCACCAGGCCGGTCTTGAGCGGGTCGCGTGGTCGCATCCGGACAGTCTGGCCCTGCCGGGCGGCGGATCGGCGAGGATGGACGACGACGCGGCCCACGGGCGGGCCGCAGAGGCGTGCCGTACGGGCACTCCGCGACACCGAGGGCGGGCAGATGAGCGAGTGGGGCCGGATCGACGACGAGGGCACCGTCTACGTGCGGACGGCTGACGGCGAGCGAGCCGTCGGCTCGTGGCAGGCCGGCACGCCCGAGGAGGGCCTGGCCCACTTCGGCCGTCGCTTCGAGGTGCTGTCGACCGAGGTCACGCTGCTGGAGCAGCGGCTGCGCACCGGCGTGGGCGACCCGCAGCAGGTGGCGTCCGCCGCCACCCGCCTGACGTCGACCCTTCCGACGGCACCGGCCGTCGGCGACCTCGCCGCGCTCGAGCGCCGCGTCGACGTGCTGCTCGAGAAGACCGCCGAGGCCGTGGAGGCCGGCAGGGCCAAGAAGGCCGAGGCCCGGGAGCAGGCGGCGATCGCCAAGGCGGTGCTCGCCGACGAGGCCGAGGCGCTCGCGGGGAGCTCGGAGTGGAAGACCAGCGGGGAGCGGCTGCGCACCCTCGGTGACGACTGGAAGCGCCTGCCCCACCTCGAGAAGAAGGCCGAGGAGGAGCTCTGGCAGCGGATCGCCGCGGCGCGCAAGCGCTTCAACGAGCGCCGGACGGCCCACTTCGCCGCGCTAGAGCAGCAGCGGGAGGTGTCGCGGGAGCGCAAGGAGAAGATCATCGCCGAGGCCGAGAAGCTCTCGAGCTCCACGGAGTGGGGGCCGACGGCCGGCGGCTACAAGCAGTTGATGGGCGACTGGAAGACCGCGGGTCGCGCGCCGCGGGCGGTCGAGGACGAGCTGTGGGACCGCTTCAAGGCGGCCCAGGACGTGTTCTTCTCGGCGCGCAACGCCCACTTCTCCGTCCAGGACGAGGAGCTGCGCGGCAATCAGAAGGTCAAGGAGGAGATCCTCGTCGAGGCCGAGACCCTGGACCCGGCGCAGGGGCTCGACAAGGCCAAGGCCCGGCTGCGCACCCTCCAGGAGCGCTGGGAGGCCGCCGGCAAGGTCCCGCGCGACGTGATGCGCTCGCTCGAGGACCGCATGGCCGCGGTCGAGGACACGATCCGCTCGGCCGGGGAGACCGTGCGCTCCCGCCCGGCCGAGTCGCCCTTCACCGCGAAGCTGCGCGAGAAGGTGGCGGAGCTCGAGGTCAAGCTCGACAAGGCGCGGGCCGCCGGGCGCCCGACCGAGGAGCTCGAGGCCGCCCTGACGACGCAGCGCCAGTGGCTGGCGCAGGCGGGCGGAGCAGCCGCTTCTGCGGCGTCCACCCCCGCCCCGGTCCCGACCGCCGCTCCCGCTCCCCGCAAGCCCAAGAGCTCCGGCGGCTGGGTCCGCGCGGAGTAGCGGGCCGGCTAGGCGACCTTCTCGCGCAGGAACTCCACCGTGCGCCGCCACGCGGCGGCCGCGTCGTCCGGGGAGTACGTGCCCAGCTTGTTCGTGTCGTTGTGGAAGGCGTGGCCGGCGTCGTAGTAGACGAACTCGACCTGCGCGCCGGACTCGTCGCGGATCTGCTGCTCCTGCCGGCGGGCGTCCTCCGCGGGGTAGAAGTCGTCTCGCTCCCCGTAGTGCCCGAGCACGGCGGCGCGCAGGCCCTCGTAGGTGGAGGGCACCGCGGGTCCGACGCCGTAGAACGGCACGGCCGCGCTGACCCGGTCGCCCTGCTGGGCGGCGAGCAGCAGGACGAAGCCACCGCCCATGCAGAAGCCGATCGCCCCGACGGTGCTGCTCGTGACGGCGTCCGACCCCAGCAGGAAGTCCACGGCGCCCCCGAGGTCGCTGGCTGCCCGGTCGACGGGCAGCTCGGTCATGAGCCGTCCCGCCTCGTCGGCGTCGTGGGTGGTCTTCCCGCCGAACAGGTCGGGGGCGAGCGCGACGAAGCCCTCGGCCGCCAGCCGGTCCGCCACGTCGGCGATGTGGTCGGTCAGCCCCCACCACTCCTGGATGACGATCACGCCCGGACCCGAGCCGGACTTCGGCAGGGCGAGGTAGCCGTGCGCCTCGCCTTCGCCGCTCGGGAAGCTGGTGTTCTGGCGGGACGCGGACTCGGTCATGGGTGCCTCTCAGCCGGGGGAGCGGTGCGGACCTGCACTTCCTATCCTGCGGGACCTTTCCTGTCCCGCCGAGGGCGGCGCCGCACGTGCGGGGACCGGCCCGTCCTGACCCGTTGGCCGGTGCGCGTCCAGCGGACCGCGCAGGACCACGTCGGCGAAGGCGTCGACGTCCGCCACGAGCAGCAGCCCGGCGACCTGCAGCGAGGCGAGCCCGTGAGCGGTCACCCAGCACGCCCGCGCCAGCTGCTCGGCGCTGGGCGCGACCAAGGTGCCTGCGGCGAGGCACTCCGCCGCAGCCTGCACGACCTGCCCGAGGGTCTGCTCGCGCCCGGCGAACCGGGTCTCGCGCGAGGGCGTGAACCCCGGGACCGACCGGCCGAACATGACGGAGAAGAAGTCGGGCTCGGCGGTCGCGAATCGGCGGTAGCCGTGGCCCAGGGCCAGCAGGCGCGCCGGGTCACCGGCCGGTGGCGCCTCTGCGAGGGCCTGCGACATCGACCGGCCGAGGCGCCGGAAGCCCTCCCGGTAGAGGGCGTCGCCCAGCCCGGGCTTGCCGCCGAACAGCGTGTAGACGATCTGCGTCGAGGCGCCGGCCCGCTCGGCGACCCGACGCAGGGACAGGCCGTGGGGCCCGTCCTCGCCGAGCAGCTGGGCCGCGACCTCGACGACCTGGCGGCGGCGCTCGTCAACAGCGTCGAGCGGCTCGTCGGGACCCGGCCCGATGGTCGACAACGGCGTCATAACAGTGTTATACCTGCCGCAGCGCGGGATCCGCCAGTCCCGCCCCTCACCGGAGGACTCTCGCGTGACTCCCGTCCTGCTCCCGCTGTCCGCCGCCACGTCGCTCGACGGGGGCGACAGTGCCTCCCTGCACCGCACCTGGTGGTCCTGGGCCGGTCCCCACGGCGGCCTGCTCGCCGCGATCGCGCTCCGGTCCGCCGCCCGGCTGGCGGGGGAGGGCCGTACGCCGCGGACGCTGAGCGCGCAGTTCCTGTCGGTGCTCGAGGTGGGAGCCGTCCCGGTGCGTTCGCGGCTCCTGCGGGAGGGCGGCTCCTCCAGCACGGTCGCCAGCGAGCTGCTGGCCGTTGACGGCTCGCCGGCCCTGACGGCCGTGCTGACGAGCGGCCGCTCCCGCCGGTCCGGCGCGTCGTACGCCGCGGTGCCCGCTCCCGAGGTCCCGGCCTGGCAGGACTGCGCACCGCTCGAGCTGCCGGTGGAGCTGGTGCCGTTCGCGGCCAACCTGGAGTTCCGCCCCGCCACGCCGGCCCGACCGCTCGGCGGCGGGCCGCGGGCCGAGTTGGTCGCCTGGGTGCGGCTGGTCGAGGACGAGCCGGTCGACAGCGCAGCCCTCACGGTCCTCGTCGACGCCATGCCCCCCGGGCTCTACGCCGCCACTGCGGTGCCGCTGCCGGTGCCGACGGTCGAGCTGACGGTCTCCTACGCGTCAGACGTCGACATCGACCCGGTACGCGGGTGGGTGCTCACCCGCATCGCCACCCGGGCCGCGGCGGACGGCTGGTGCGTCGACGACAGCGAGGTCTGGGCACCGGACGGCCGGCTGTTGGCGACGAGCCGGCAGACCCGCCGCGTCCTCGGCGAGCTGGTGCTGGGGCCGTGACCGCAGGGCCGTGACCGGTGGTGCCGGGGTGGACCCGATCGACCCACGGGCCTGGAAGGTGCTCGGCGTGTCGGCGGCCGGGGTCTTCGTGGTCTTCCTCGACACCACCGTCGTCAACATCGCCTTCCCCGCCCTGTCGGCGGAGTTCACCGGCACCAGCCGGGCCGGACTCTCGTGGGTGCTCAACGCCTACGCCGTCGTGTTCGGCGCCCTGCTGGTCACGGCTGGTCGCCTCGCCGACCAGCACGGCCGGCGACGCCTGTTCCTCTCCGGTCTCGGCGTCTTCGCCGGGGCGTCAGCCCTGTGCGGCCTCGCCCCCGACGTGCCGCTCCTCGTGACGGCTCGGGCCCTGCAGGCGGTCGGTGCGGCGCTGCTCGTGCCCGCCTCGCTCGCCCTGCTCCTGCCCGAGTTCCCGGCGTCGCGGCGGGCCACGGCCGTCGGTCTGTGGGGGGCGGTGGGCGCGGTCGCCGCTGCCACCGGACCGACCCTCGGGGCGCTGCTCGTCGAGGGTCCCGGCTGGCGCTGGGTCTTCTTCGTCAACCTCCCCTTCTGCCTCGTCGCCGTGCTCGTCGGCCGGCGCGTGCTGCGCGAGTCGACGGCCCCCGTCGCGAGGACCCGTCCTGACGTCTCCGGGGTGGTGCTCGTGACCGCCGTGTTCGGCCTCCTCAGCCTCGGCCTGGTGCAGGGCGAGCAGTGGGGCTGGGCCTCACCCGGCGTGCTGGGCGCCCTGCTCGTTGCCACAGCCCTCACCCCCGTGCTCGTGCTGCGCGCCCTGCGACACCCCGCGCCGGTCCTGCCGGTGCGGCTGTTCGCTGTGCGGTCGTTCTCGGTGGCGACGGGGGCGACGGTGCTGTTCGCAGCGGCGTTCTTCGCACTCATCCTGTGCAACGTGCTGTTCCTGACGGCCGTCTGGGACTACTCCGTGCTGCGGACGGCCGCCGCGATCCTGCCCAGCCCGCTGCTGGCTGCCGCCACGGCTCCGGTCGCGGGACGGCTGGCCGACCGGTTCGGCTTCCGCGTGGTCGTCGTGCCGGGCGCGCTGTCGATGGTGGCAGCCCAGGTGTGGTTCGTGACGCAGGTCGAGGCCACGCCGGCCTGGCTGACTGCCTTCCTGCCCGGCTCGGTGCTCGCCGGCCTGGCCATCGGCTTCGCCTTCTCGGCGCTGGGCGCTGCCGGGGCGCAGGCCCTCCGGCCAGCGCAGTTCGCCGCCGGCTCGGCGGTGGGGGCGACCGCTCGCCAGCTGGGCGCCGTGCTGGGTGTGGCCGGGCTGGTCGCCGTGCTGGGCGAGCCACCGCCTGACGAGGCGCTCGCGGCGTTCCACCGCTCGTGGCTCGCGATCGGCGTCGCCGCAGCCGCCTGCGCGGCGGTCAGCCTCCTGCTGCGCCGCCCGGCGCCCGAGCCGTCCCCGCTCCTGGTGCCCGCGCCGGCGCCAGCCGGCGACGTCACGTCTGGGGAGTCCCCGGCGCCCGCTCCCGCCTGACCTTGCGACGACCAGCGGCCGCCCACCCGGAGGTGGACGGCCGCTGGTGGTACGACGGAAGGGCTAGGCGACGTACTCGCGCAGGGCGTCGGCACGGCCGCCGGCGCGGATCTCGGCCAGCGTGTCGCGCTCGATCTGGCGGATCCGCTCACGGGTCAGGCCGAGGTGGCGGCCGACCTCGTCGAGGGTGCGCGGACGCCCGTCCTCGAGGCCGAAGCGCATTCGCATGACGATCGCCGAGCGCTCGGGAAGGCTGTCGAGCACCTCCGACAGCTGGCCGTGCAGCATCTGCGTCTCGACGGCGGCCTGCGGGTCGATCGAGTCGGTGTCGGTGATGAAGTCGCCGAGAACCGCCTCGTCGTCGCCGACCGGCGCCTGCAGGGACAGGGTGTCGCGGCCGTGGCGCAGGATCTCCTCGACCTTCTCCGCGGTCATGGCGAGCGGCTCGCCGATCTCGGCGGAGGTCGGCTCGCGGCCGAGGGACTGCGTGAGGTCGCGGCGCGTGCGGGTCACCTTGGTGATGAGCTCGGCCATGTGGACCGGCACGCGAATGGTGCGGCCCTGGTCGGCCAGCGCGCGCTGCAGCGCCTGGCGGATCCACCAGGTGGCGTAGGTGGAGAACTTGTAGCCCTTGGCGTAGTCGAACTTCTCGACCGCGCGGACGAGGCCCAGGTTGCCCTCCTGCACCAGGTCCAGCAGGTCCAGTCCGCGGCCCTGGTAGCGCTTGGCCAGGGAGACCACGAGCCGGAGGTTGGCTTCGAGCAGGTGGCGCTTGGCAACCCCGCCGTCGCGCTCGATCTCCACGAGGTCGCGGCGCATGGCAGCCGCGATCTTGGTTTCGCCGGCGTTGTGCTGGCGCAGCTTCTCGGTGGCGAACAGGCCGGCCTCGATCCGCTTGGCGAGGTCGACCTCCATCTCGGCGGTCAGCAGGGCGACCCGGCCGATCTCGCGCAGGTAGGCCTTGACCAGGTCGATGCCGGGCGGCGGCTCGTCGAGCGCCAGGGGCTTGTCCTCGTCGGGCACGACGGCAGGGGCCGTGGCCGGCTCCGCGAACACGGTGTCGCCGTCCGGCAGCGCCGCCTCGGCGACGGCCGCGGCGGCCTCTTCCTTGGTCTGGCGAACGGGCTTGGGCCCGGCCTCCGCCGTCGCGGCCTTCGCGGCCTTGACGGCCTTCGCAGCGGCAGCCTTGGTCGGCGGCTTGGCGGCCGGCTCCTGGGCGGCTGGGGGCAGCTCGCCGGGGACGGACGTGACGGTCATGTGCTCCTCCACGAGCGACTCGGTCGGTGCTCCGCTGAGCACGGTGCGTCCGGCGGGGCGCGTCTCCTGCGGGCTGGTGGCCCGCTTCGCCGGCCGGGCGGCCGACGCCTTGGAACGACTCCGGGGGGCGGCCTTGTCGAGCGCCGCCAGCTCCTCGGACGTGATCACCGCCCCGTCCTGGGCGAGCTGGCGGAGCACGGCCTTGGCCTCCACGGGCCCGATGCCGGCCTCGGCGAAGGCGGAACGCAGCTGGTCCAGGGACAGGCGTCCCTCGGTGCGGGATCGCTCGACCAGCGCCTCGGTGACGTCGGCAGGGCGGGCGGGGGCGGACATGGCACGGCTCCAGGTGTTCAGACGGCAGAGGTCAGACGGCGGTGTGCGGGGCGGCCCGGGGGCTCGACACGCTGCGCTGCGGGCACCGGAGGCGCCGAAGCGGAGATCGTGTGACGTCCCGGTTGCGGGCACCCGAACAGCTGGCGCCTACGCACTGCCAACGATCCTCTCACGGCTAAGATTCCGCAGGGGACCTGACCGGGTGAGGCTCCTCACACGCCGTGCTGCCCGGGGTGCGGTGAGCGATTCGTCGGCTGAGCGGCAGCCCGTGGGCTGGCTAGTCCCAGCCGAGCGCGTGGAGCCGCTGCTCGTCGATCCCCATGTGGTGCGCGAACTCGTGGACCACGGTCACCTGGATCTCCTCGAGCAGGTGGTCGAGGTCTTCCGCCAGCAGGCACAGCGGGATGCGGTAGAGGCTGATCCGGTCCGGGAGCGCCCCGCTGTAGTGCTCCCGCTCGGTGAGGGCGACCCCCTCGTAGAGGCCGAGCAGGTCGGGTTCCTCCGGGTGCTCGTCCTCCACGACGACCACGACGTTGTCGAAGCCGGCCACGAGGTCGGGCGGGAGGTCGTCGAGGGCGTCGGCGACGTAGCCCTCGAACTCCGCGGGGGACACGGGCTGCACGGGCGCGCCTAGTCGAGGTAGTCGCGCAGCTTCTGCGACCGGGACGGGTGGCGCAGCTTGGACAGCGTCTTGCTCTCGATCTGACGGATCCGCTCGCGGGTCAGCCCGAACTCGCGACCAATCTCGTCCAGCGTGCGCGGCTGGCCGTCGACGAGCCCGAAGCGCATCTTGACGACGGCGGCCTCCCGGTCGGTCAGCGTCCGCAGCACCTCGCCGAGCTGCTCCTGCATGAGGCCGTACGACACGACCTCGGCGGCGATCGGAGCGTCGGCGTCCTCGATGAAGTCCCCGAGGCTCGAGTCCTGGTCGTCACCGATGGTGGTCTCCAGGCTCACCGGCTCCCGGGCGTAGCCCTGGATCTCGACGACCTTCTCCGGCGTCATGTCGAGCTCCTTGGCGAGCTCCTCCGGGGTCGGCTCGCGGCCGAGCTCCTGGAGCATCTCGCGCTGCACCCGGGTCAGCTTGTTGATCTGCTCGACCATGTGGACCGGGATGCGGATGGTGCGTGCCTGGTCGGCCATCGCGCGGGTGATCGCCTGGCGGATCCACCACGTCGCGTAGGTCGAGAACTTGTAGCCCTTGGTGTAGTCGAACTTCTCGACCGCGCGGATGAGGCCGAGGTTGCCCTCCTGGATGAGGTCGAGGAACAGCATGCCTCGGCCGAGGTAGCGCTTGGCGATCGAGACCACGAGACGGAGGTTGGCCTCGAGCAGGTGGCGCTTGGCCTTGCCGCCGTCCTGCACCAGCCACTCCAGGTCGCGGCGCAACGCGGCCGAGATCTTGGGGGCCTCCCCGGTGTCGGCCTGGCGGATCTTCTCCGCGGCGAACAGCCCGGCCTCGATGCGCTGGGCGAGCTCCACCTCGAGCTCGGCGGTCAGCAGCGGGACCTTGCCGATCTCCTTGAGGTAGGCCCGGACGAGGTCGGTCGAGATGCCGACCTCGCCCTCGGCGGCGAGCGGCTTCTTCTCGTCCTCGTCGTCGTCGTCATCGTCGGAGGGCGCCTTCGGCGCGTCCTCGTCGTCCTCGTCCTCGTCGTCGTCGTCCTCGACGACCACCGCCGGCCCGCTGGCCGCAGCCAGTGCCGGGTCGGCCGCGGCCATCACCGCCGGGTCGAGGGCCACCGGGTCGGCGTCAGCGCCTGCCGCCAGCGCGGCGGCCTCGATCTCCTGGGGCGTCGGCTCCCCGGCGACGCCGGGCGCGCCCGCCTGGTCCGTCGGGGCGGCAGCCTTCTTCGTCGCCTTCTTGGCAGGAGCGTCAACGGTCGCGCGGGCGGAGCGAGTCGGGGTCACGAGTGGTCCTTCGTCAGCAGGGACGTGCCGGCGGAGCGCCCGACTGCGGGGGCAGCCCGGTCGAGCCGCGGCGGCTGCCCGGAACCGCCTGTGGCTGACGGCCCCCGCAGGGGCGGGCACAAGCGAGAGGGTCTGGAGGGGAAGCACCGCACCCCACCAGTATTGCTGCTGTTCGGCTCGGCGTGGCCGTTGCGTTCCGCAGGGGCCGGACGTGCGCCAGGATCGGGGTGCGACAAGGGGCAACGGTGAGGCCGGGGGCGCACCGGGACGAGCGCGCGGGTCGTCGGCCTCGGCCGCCTGCTGGACGGTCGGCCCCGCCATGGGAGCGGGCGCCGTGAGCAGCCCACGCACGCCGAAGGCCCGTCCGGGGGGCGGGCCTTCGGCGTTGCGGCGTGCCGTGCGGAGGTGAGGGCTACAGCAGCGAGCGCAGGACGTACTGCATGATCCCGCCGTGCTGGTAGTACGCCTGCTCGCCGGGGGTGTCGATGCGCACCGTCACGGTGAAGGTCGTGTCGTCGGCCTTGACCGTCAGCTCGCGCGGGATCGAGTCCGTGCCGGCGATCCCCTCGATGGTGAAGGTCTCGTTGCCGGTGAGCCCGAGGGCGGCGGCGCTCTCGCCCTCGGCGTACTGCAGCGGCAGCACGCCCATCCCGATCAGGTTGGAGCGGTGGATGCGCTCGTACGACTCCGCGATCACGGCGCGTACGCCGAGCAGCGCAGTCCCCTTGGCTGCCCAGTCGCGGCTCGACCCGCTGCCGTACTCCTTGCCGGCCAGGATCACCAGCGGGGTGCCCTCGGCCTGGTAGGCCTGCGACGCCT
>Ga0136611_10000956_pt1 | contig 19699 bp, 23 predicted proteins | sample AntDrymUQ2232306_2_FD_106645 | JGI IMG/M metagenome (GOLD analysis project Ga0136611, IMG submission 106645) | Polar desert sand microbial communities from Dry Valleys, Antarctica - metaG UQ223 (23.06) | ecosystem: Environmental > Terrestrial > Soil > Desert | place: Antarctica: Dry Valley...
CGCACTGAGCACTTCGACCGCGAGATCGGGATGGATGTTCGGGATCGCCGCGGGTCCGACGCGACCATCCGGAAACTGGGCTTTGCGGACGAATGCCACATCGGGGATGCGCACCAAACCCGGTGCGAGTCGCATCATCCCGTCCGGAACCGTCACGACGCCGAGCCGCCGATCTTCGACGAAATTCCCGATGCGGCGATGAATTTTCCCCGCGATGATGCTCTCTTGAAAGCCCATGTCTTTCTCCAGAAGCATTCCATCGACGAGTTCGCACATCCGCCGCTCGGCGTTTCTCACCCCCTCGACATCATCTTCCGTGGCGGGATAGCGATCCAATCGGATGCGCTGCGCGGGCATGTCGCCGAAGCGCCGGACGAGTTCGCCGAGCGTCGGGTGGAGCCGCACGGGCGGAGGGGATAGCAGGACGGTCATAAGCGAACCTCGGGACGGATCAGACCATGAGCATCGGCGAGGGTTCGGAGCTGAAATCGAAGGGGAGGTCGGAGAGTTCCTCGTGTTCGCCGCGGTCGCGGAAGACGTGCAGAACGCGGCCCCGGCTGAGGTCGTCGAACTTCGGCTGCTTGTACTTCACGGCCGTCGGCGGCTTCTCCGGCGTGAGTTCGTGGACGATCACGCGGACTTTCGGGATGCCGACGAAACTGTGGTCGTCCACGCGCTTCTTGCCGCCGTACACGTCGTACACTTCGAGGATCGCGCGGAAGACCTGCACGAGCTGCTTGATGCTCACGCCGTCTTCAATGTAGATGACGTCCACCTCGACGCCGCGCAGGACGCGGTGCAGGTGCTGCCGGGCCCGCCGGCCGAAGACGCTGCCGAACGGGGGGCCGACGCTCTTCAGGCTCCCCTCGCCGTCCTCGGTGCGCTTGCCCGCGTCCCCCTCTTCGCGGCCGAGGCCGTTGAAGAACCACCAGTGCGGGGCCAGCCAGTAGCCGCCGCCGTGGGATTTGTTTTCGGTCCGGGCCTGCTTCATGAGCGTCCGCAGGCCGCGGAAGAAGCGGCGGCGGAGCTGGATTTCGTCGCGGCGGTCGAAGCGCTCGCGCACGGCCCCCTTTTGCAGATCGGACAGGCTCACCTTCAGCGGCCAGCGCGGGTCGAACTCGGTCGCCTCCGAAAGCTCGGGGTGGACGAGCACCAGTCCGACTTCGGTCGCCTTGGGCCGGCCGTCATCGGCGCGGATGCGGTAGCCCCACTTCGAGACGATCTCCGTGACCCGTTCGAGGGCGTCGCTGGCGCGCGGACTCTGCACGTGCATCGTCGGCGGCGTGCGCTGCGAGGGGTTCGAGCGCCAGCCCTCGTAGAGGCGGGCCGCCAGAATCAGCAGCAGCCCCGGCGTCGTCCACGCCACGAGCGCCGCGAGCGATCCCGTGAGCGGCATCGCATCTTCGGCTTGGATATTCGTCAGCAGTCGGCCGCAGAGGCCGGTGAGGATCAGGTCGGTGTAGGCGAAGATCAGGCCGATGACGACGGCCGCGATCAGGCGCGGAGCGGGCACCGAATAGATCTGACCCGAGCGCCGCGCCCTCCAGAGGAGCGCGAGTTCGGCGGAGCCGGGGCGCACGCACCAGACCATCGCGATCGCCGCCGTGAGGCCGCAGACCGACATCACTCCGACGACCGGGAAGTAGGCGGCGGCGCCGGTGATCGCGAAGATGTACGTGAAGCCGGCGACGGCGAGCACGACGCGGCGGTCGGAGTCGGCGAGCGACTCGCGCAGCCGGCGGTCGAGGAGCATCATCGGCACGAACAGCCCGGCGAGGAGGCCGGCGAAGAGCAGCATCCAGAGGGCGAGCAGGATGAGCAGGTAGAAAACGTACGAGGTGTGCACGCCGATGTTGCGCCAGCCGCCGGGGTGCAGGTACCAAACGCCGATCGACGCGGCCCCCCACGCGAGCAGTCCGGACGCGACCCACCACGCCACGCCCGGCAGTCGCTGGGGCAGCGGGGGACTGCCGCGGAAATCGATGCCGTGTTCGTACTTCCACTTCCGCAGGCGCATGCCGACTCGCCGGACGCGGTGGACGAGCCAATTCACCCAATCGAGCGGCCGACGACGATGCCAGAACGCGACGACTCCGGCGAGCGCGACCAGCGCGAGCGCCCCGAGGCCATCCTGAACGTCCGAAGTCGAGGCGCGGCCCAGAACCTCCAGCGCCAGCACGCCCGAGAGGATGCCGAGGGAAAAAAGGACTTGGCCCGACGCGCGGACGGGGAACGAGAGCGTCAGAACGGAGGCGAGCATCTTCATGGTGGAATTGTACCGCACCGCTCGGACGGGGGCATCGCTTTTCCGCCGGCGAGCACCGCGTGATGTCGGCCGCATTTTCCGCTAGACTGACTCCGCGGCGTCTCTTCACCTCCGGGAGGAGTTGGCTCATGGTCGTGCGCATCCTGCTGACGGGCGTCCTCGCGGTTCTGGCCGCCCCCTTCTGCTCCGCTCAAACGCCCGCGCCGGTTCCGGCCGCGAACACCATTTCGGCGGAGGCGACGGACACGCTGCGGGCCGCGCCCGATGTCGCGCGCATCACGCTCCAAGTCATTACGAAAGATCCCGTCGCGGAGACGGCGAGCGACGAAAACGAGAAGCTCGCGAAAGACCTCCTCGCGACCCTGACGAAGTTGAAGATCGCCGGCGCGAAGGTGACGGCCCAGTCGCTCAAGATTGCGAAGATCGACGGCGCGGCCGAGCCGGCCATGCCGAACAACAACCCGATGCCCCGATCCGACTACCGCGCCGTCCGCGCCGTCACGGTCACCGTGAGGGAAGCCGATGCCGAACAGTTGCAGATCGCAGTGGCCAAAATTCAGAAGGAAGCCGCGAAGCTCGGGGTCGCGGGCGATTCGAACAGCAGCGTCTACAACGTCTTCGGCAACGAGAAGCAGAACGTCGTCAAGGTCTCCTACGGGCTCCAGGCCGGGTGGGACGACCGGAGCAAGGACGTGCTCGGCAAGCTGACGAAGCGCGCCCTCGAACGCGCGACGCTGCTCGCCGAAGGGGCCGGGCTGAAGGTCGTCGAGGTGCTGAGCATCGACGAGCCGCGCGATCCGGCGGCACCCGCAGCCGCGCTGACCTACCTCTACGGTGTGACGGAGCATGCGGACGAACTCACCGACGGCGAACTCGTGCAGAAGGTCCGCGTCCGCGTCACGGTGCGCGTCTCGAAGTGATCCGCCACCGCGGTGCGCCCCCATGAACACCGCGCTGCTCCTGCAGTGGCTGAACCTCCCCCCCGGCCCGTGGCCCCCGGACGACCGCGCCCTCCTCGGGCTGGGGGGCGGCGCCATCGACGCGACGCAGGCCGAGTCGAGCGCCCTCGCCCGCATGGAGTTGCTCCGGCCGCACCAGCTCAAGCATCCCGAAGTCGTCACCGAAGGGATGAACCGGCTCGCGCAGGCGCTCATCGCGCTGAGCGCCCCCCCCGATGCGAGCGCTCCGACCGTGAGCCTGCGGAAGCCGGTTCGCAAAGCGCAGCCGAAACCGGATACCCCCGAGAGCGCGTTCCCCACCGTCGATCTCGCGCCGGCCGGCCCTGCGGATTCACCGCGGGCCGACGAGCCGCTCCTGCTCGAAGCCCATGTCGTCGAAGCCGAGGTGGTCGTCCCCGCGCCCCTGCCGGCGATCCCGCTGCCGTCCGCCGATGCGGTGCCGCCCGGATTGGTCGAGCTTCCCGAAATCCCCCTCGCGGACGATCGCCGCAAGGGTTACCGCCGCATCGTCTACCTCCGCAAACTGCTCCGGGCGTGGATCGCGCTCCAGCCGGTGGTCGCGGTGCCGAGCGAGCCGCTCGCGTCCGCGGAGATGGTCTACCGCACGCTCGTCGGTTTCGCCGATCTGCGGGAACTTCTGCGCCGCGGGAAGGCCCGCTACCACGCCCTCGATTCGGCCGGCGGCTCGGTACTCGCGCTCGCGGGGCAAGCCCACGCGGCGATGGTTCTGCGGGAACTTCTGCCCGGCCAGCGGCAGGCGCTCGCGATGGATTGGGCCACCGCGAAGGCATCGCTCGACGCGCAGATCGCGGCCGTGCGCCGCTCGCTGAAGCGGCCGCGCCGGCATCCCGGCCTCGCCGATCTGGGGCGGTCGTTCGGTCATACTCTTCAACAGAATCCGGAATGGATCCTGGCGGCGTTCACCGTGCTGCTCATCTTGAGTGGCATCGCGCGGACGCTGGCGCGGTGAAAGTCCCGACACCTCAGACCCTTGACATTAGTCGTTGGTCTACTTAGACTTGGCATCGAAACCGACACCCGCTCCCCCCACCCTCTCGGGGATTGTCCCAGTGACCAAAAAAGAAATCGTCAAGCAGATTTCCGATAAGCTCCAGCTCCCCCAGATCAAGACCAAGGAGATCGTCCAGCTCACCTTCGACGCCATCGTGGACACCCTCGTGAGCGACGGCCGGATCGAACTCCGCAACTTCGGCGTCTTCGAAGTGAAGCGGCGCAAGCCGCGCAAGGCCCGGAACCCGCGCACCGGCGACGCCGTGGAAGTCGAGGCCAAGAACGTCGTCACCTTCCAACCCGGCAAGATCATGGAGGAGAAGGTCCGCGAGGCGAAGAAGGTCGTCGTGCCGAAGCGCAAGACCCGCAAACCGGCCGCGCGCCCTTCTGCGCTTCCCGCGCCGAGCGATGCCCTACCGCCCATCGAACCGATGCCGTCGAGCGGTGGCGAACAGGCTCTGGAGCCGCACTGATCGTCGCCCAGTTTCACCAGCTTGCCGCGTCGCGCGGAGCGCGAGGAGGATGGCGGTTGTACGGAATGTTTTGTCGGGTTTCTTTTGAAGGCCTGGCGCGGCTTTGCCGATAGTGAGGGTACGACTCAGAATCGGCCGTGGGTCGGCGGAAGCATCCGCCGAGACGGCACCGGGGGGGATACCGGGGTCATTCGGGTCGCACCGCAGCACGCCAGGGGGTCGGTCATGCTCCGCCGTATCGTTATGCTCGCCGTAGTCGGCAGTGGATTGTCCGCGACGGGGTGCCTGAACCTCTACCCGAGCGATCCGGTTCAGCGGACGGAAGTGCTCATCAACCAGTCGGAGGACTACCGGCAAATCAGCGGCATCTTCCGGCGCTTCTGGTTCACCGACCAGCCCTCGCACCTGACGCCCGAGCGCATCCACGGCGGCATCTTGTGATCCCGTTCCGGGATGTGCAGCGGCGTTCTTGTCTGTCCGATGCGCCGGCGAGGAAGTCGCGGGCGTCGGGCGATTGTCCCTCCGGGATTGAACGCGCCGACGCTCCCTTTTCGCCCGCAAGCCGACGCAAGGTAGGCCGGGACTTCAGTCGCAGGTGTTCTCGATGGAGAGAGGTTGCGCGACCGGGGTTGAAGCCCCGGTCTCCGCCCGCGCGCCCTGCGGGCGGGGCGATGAAGGCGAACCCGCGACGAGGAAAACGCGACGAGACCGAAGCGCGATTGTCACCCCCGGAATTCCTATCGCCCGACCGTTTGGCACATCCGAACACTTCCGCATCCACCCGGCAATCGACCTCTCAGTAAACTGACTCGCATCGAACGCCGCGAACGCGCGACGGCCGGCCTCTCCTCATCGCCTCCGAGGTTCACCATGCGATTCGCCCTTCTGGCCCTGCTGCTCCTCCCCGCGGCGGCGCCGGCTCAAGCCCCGAACTATTCTCGCACCGAAGACGTGATCTACGGGCGGAAGTTCGCTACGGCCCTGACGATGGACGTCTTCGCGCCGAAGGAGAAGCCCAACGGCGCGGGGATCATCTTCTGCGTCAGCGGCGGCTGGTTCTCCGCGAAGGAGAGCATCAGCGCCGGATTTCTCGCCGAGTTCCTGAACCGCGGCTACGTCTGCTTCGCGGTGCTGCACGGCTCGCAGCCGAAGTACACCATCCCGGAAATCCTCGAAGACCAGCACCGCGCCGTGCGGTTCATCCGCGCGAACGCGAAGAAGTACGGCGTCGATCCCGAGCGCCTCGGCATCAGCGGCGGCTCGGCCGGCGGCCACCTCTCGCTCATGCAGGGCACGGCCCCCAAGGTGGGCGACCCGAAGGCGAAGGATCCCGTGGAGAAGGAGTCGTCGAAGGTCGCGGCCGTGGCCTGCTTCTTCCCGCCGACCGATTTCTTGAACTACGGCAAAGAGGGCGAGAGCGCCCTCGGTTCGGGGACGCTCAAGGATTTCAAAGCCCCGTTCGACTTTCACGCGCTCGACCCGAAGACGCGCATGTTCGCGCCCGTCCTCGACGATTCCAAGCGGAAGGAGATCGGCCGGGCGATCTCGCCGATCTACCACGTTTCGAAGGATTCGGCCCCGGCGTTCATCATCCACGGCGACAAGGATTTCCTCGTGCCACTGCAGCAGGCCGAATCGATCATCGCGAAGTTCGAGGAGGCGAAAGTGCCGTGCGAACTCGTCGTGAAGAAGGGGGCCGCCCACGGCTGGGCCGACATGGGCGCCGACATGAAACTGCTCGCGGACTGGTTCGACAAGTACCTCGCGAAGGCGCCGGGCAAGAAGGATTGAACCGGCGGATCACTTGGCGGTCGCGGGTTTCCACACGTCGGGGTTCGCCTTCTGCAGCAGCGGCAGCAGTCGTCGGAAGGACTTTTCCGGCAGCGGGCTTGGGAGATCCATCCGCCACCGGCCGTAAGTCACCGAGACGCCGAGTCCTCTCTTCCGATCTCCGGGGCCATCCGCCGGTTCCAGCACGCCGTCTTCGACCAAGCCCGTGAGAAGCGCCGCCGCGTCCTTCGCGGGGATGTCCCATTCTTTGCGAACGGACGGAGCGCCCGCGCGACCGATGTTCGGGTCGGTGTGATACGTGTACACGACTTTCCCGGCCCGCGTCACCGACAGCGAATGGATGTCCCCGTAAGTCGGCACGAAGCCGGTGGCGAAGGAATCGATGCGCGTGCCGTCCGGCAGCGGCGGGCGCTTCGCCTCGGCCTTCCACTCCTCGGGATGAGCTTGCACGAGCAGTGGCCGCAAGCGGCGGAAGATGCTCTCGGGCATCGCCTTCGCGTCGAGCCGCCACCGCCAACGGCCGCTGGTCAAGTGAACGTAGTGGTGGGTCGCGTGCTTGACGCTGTCGAAGGTCTCCAACTCCAGCAAGCCGTCTTCGACGAGACCGTTCAGCAGCGCGGCCGCGTCCTTCGCGGGCATGTCCCAATTCGTCCGCACGATCGACGCATCGGCACCGGGGTACGACTGTCGGGGCGTGTAAACGTAGGTCCCCTTCCCGGCTTTGGTCACGGTGAGTGCGACGGTGCTCTCGAAGAAAAAGCCCTTCGTGAAAACGTACTCGAAGGAGTCGAGCGTCGGCGCGGGCCGTTCGTCCGACGCGCGGATCTCGGAGGTGAGCGCGGCGAGCGAGAAGAGTGCGGCGACGGCACGGCGGGGGATCGGGAGCATGAGCCATTCCGCTGAGGTGGAACCCGGACGCGGGCGAAGATCGGATTGTACCTTCGGTCGGACGGATTCGCTGTCACGCCTGCGTAACGGCCGGCGCGGTGAATCCGCGGCGCGCTCGCGCCGCTCACCATTGCCACGACACCTTTGCCAATGCGGATCCGATGAGTAGTATCGACTCCACCGACCGACTTTGGATCCCGCACGATGACCACCCTGCTCGCCCTCGAAGAAAACATGCTGACCCTGCCCGAACTGGTCGGCAGACTGACGCCGGGCGACGAAATCGTCCTGACCGTCGAAGGCCATCCGAAGGCCAAGTTGGTCGCGGAGGGAATCCCGGCCCGGCCGCCGCGCCGCGCCGGCAGTGCGAAGGGCACGCTGATCATCGTGAGGGAGAACGACGACCACCTCGCAGACTTCGCGGAGTTACTGGCGTGAAGTACCTGCTCGACACCCACGTTTTCCTGTGGTTCGTGCTGGACGATCCGCAATTGTCGGCGACGGCGCTGCGCCTGATCGAGGATCCGGCCAACGACTTCGAAATCAGCCCCGGCGAGCTACTGGGAGATCGCGATCAAGATCCGCATCGGCAATTATCTGCTGCCAGAGCCCTATGAAGTGTTCATCCCTCGGGAGATTCGGATCAACGATTTCGAAATTCTCCCGATCGAGCCGAAGCACACCGCGATCCTGACGACTCTGCCCCTGCATCACAAAGATCCGTTCGACAGGTTGATCGTCGCTCAGGCGATGAGCGAAGGACTCCCCCTCATCAGTGCCGACGCGCAACTCGACGCTTACCCCGTCCGGCGGATCTGGTCGTGAAGGGTTCCGCGCGAGGAACCCGCCGTCCGGCAAAACCCCACCTGCCACACGTTTCCTCGTACCCCGCGCCCGGCACTTCGCGTACACTCACCCTCCACTCGGTTCTCTCCCACCCGTGCTGGCGGCCGCATGCTCTTCGCCTTCGTCCAAAACCTCGACCCCCTCAACCACCGCTTCGCCTCCACGGTCGTGGCCGCGCTCCCGGTGCTGCTGCTCTTCTACCTCCTCGTCGGCCGGCGCTGGGTCGCCAGCTACGCCGGGGCGGCCGGGGCGGCGCTGGCCATCCTCCTCGCGTGGGCCGTGTTCGGGATGCCCGCCGACAAGGCCGCGCTCTCGTTCGTGAACGGAGCCGCCTTCGGATTGCTCCCCATCGGCTGGACCGTCTTCGGCGCGATGCTCATCTACAACCTCACCGTCGAAACCGGGATGTTCTCGGTCATCCGGCGATCCATCGCGGGGCTGAGCGGCGACGCCCGCGTGCAGGCTGTGCTCATCGGCTTCTGCTTCGGCGCGCTCATGGAAGGGGCCGCCGGGTCGGGCGCGCCCGTCGCCATCTGCGGGGCGATGCTCGCGGGCCTCGGCGTCCCACCGCTCCGCGCCGCGGTCATCTGCCTCATCGCGAACACGTCGCCCGTCTGTTACGGCGGCCTCGGCACGCCGGTGTTCGTCCTCGCGCAGGTCACCGATCTCCCCGGCGACGCCATCAGCACGATGTGCGGCCACCAGCTCCCGTTCCTGTCGTGCCTCATCCCCTTCTACATGGTCAAGGTGATGTGCACCTGGCGGCAGACGTTCGAGGTCTGGCCGGCGCTGCTCGTCGGCGGCGGCTCCTTCGCCATCTTCCAGTACTTCTTTGCCACGCTCCAGAACTGGATCCCCGGCGTCTCCCTCTGGCCGCTCACCGATGTCGGCGGGGCCATCTTCTCGATGATCAGCATGGCCCTCTTTTTGAAGTTCGTCTGGAAGCCGAAGACCGAGTGGAAGTTCCCGCCGCCGACCGATCCGCTGCTGGCGAACCCGCCGCCGTTCGACGCCCCGACCGACCCGCACGCCATCGAAGCCGACCAGCAGGTGAAGCGCTTCCTCGGGGCGGACATCCACGATGACAAGCCGCTGACACTCGGACTCGTGGCGAAGGCGTGGTCGCCGTTCGTCATCATGGCGCTCTGCCTCGGCGTCATCGGCTTCGCCCGGCAGATGGAGAAGCCCGGTCCCATCGACCTCGGCCTTTTCAACTCGTACTACCCGATCAAGGTGCCGAGCCTGCACATGGAAGTGGAGCGGGCCGACCGGCTGCAAGCGCCGGGGGCGACCGGCGACAAGCGCCTCGAAAAGGCGGTCTTCGAGTTCAAGTGGCTCACGGCCGCCGGAACGCCGTGCGTCGTCGCGGTGCTGATCTCCGCGCTGATCCTGCGCACCTCGCGGGCCGTGCTCTGGAAGGTGTTCGTGAAGACACTGCACAACATGAAGATCCCGATCCCGACCATCGCGTGCATGCTGGGCCTCAGCTACGTCACCAAGTACGCGGGGATGGATGCGACGCTCGGTGTGGCCTTCGCCGAGACGGGCGTGATGTACCCCTTCTTCGCGGCGCTGCTCGGCTGGCTGGGCGTATTCCTCACCGGCACCGACGCCGGCAGCAACGCCCTTTTCGGCAGCTTGCAGAAAATCACGGCGGGGCAGCTCCACGAAGCGGGCACGCTTCCCGACCTCACGCGCGGCCAAGCCGAAGTGCTCATCTGCACGGCGAACAGCACCGGCGGCGTGATGGGCAAGATGATCGACGCCCAAAGCATCTGCGTGGCGACGGCGGGGACGAATCAGGTCGGCAAGGAGGCGGACATCTTCAAAGCCGTCATCTGGCACAGCATCTTTTTGGCGAGCATCGTCGGACTGATCGTCTGCCTGCAAGCGTTCGTGCCGCCCTTCACGCAGATGGTGCCTCAGCCATAACAATCAGAAATTTTCACCGCAGAGGAAGAAGAGGACGCGGAGGAGAGCAAGAATGAAAATCGTCTTTCGACATTGCTCCCCTTCTTCTTCTCCGCGTCCTCCTCTTTCTCTGCGGTGAAATCTCTTTTCTTCTCCGGATCCAATCATGAAACCCAAAGTCCTGATCGCCCCCGCGCCGATGCGCGAGATTCCCGAGTCGTATGCCCCCGTGCTCGACGGGCACTTCGACCTCGTCTACCCGAAGGTCGCGGCGCAGATGACCGTGCCGGAACTCCTCGACCAACTCACCGGCTGCGTCGCCAGCCTGGCGGGGTCGGAGCCGTACACGCGCATCGTCATCGAGACGGCCGCGGCCGCCGGGCTGAAGGTGATCGCCCGCGCCGGCGTCGGCTACGACGGCGTCGATCTCGCGGCCGCCACCGAGTGCGGCGTCGCCGTGACGAACTCGCCCGGTACGAACCACGATGCCGTCGCGGAGCACGCGCTGCTGCTCATGCTCGCGCTCGCCAAGAACCTGACGATGCAGCACAACCGCATGAAGGAGGGCTTCTGGCCACGCGTCGCGCAGTTGCCCCTGCGCGGGCGGCTGCTCGGCATCATCGGCCTCGGCCGCACGGGTCGGGCCCTGGCGCTGCGGGCGAAAGCCTGCCTCATGCCGGTGATCGCCTGCGATCCCTACGTCGATGGCGCATGGGCGAAGGAGCAGGGTATTCCCCTGGTGTCGCTCGACGAAGTGCTGACGGAGTCGGACGTCATCAGCCTGCACGTCCCGAAGACCCCCGAGACGCGCGACCTCGTCCGCGCGGAGACCATCGCGCGGATGAAGCCGACGGTGCATTTGGTCAACACGTCGCGCGGCGAAGTCGTCCACGAGGCCGACTTGTACGAAGCGCTGAAGTCGAAGCGCATCGCCGCGGCGGGGCTGGATGTCTTCGTGGACGAACCGCCGCTCGGCAGTCCGCTGCTCACGCTCGACAACGTCGTGCTGACGGCGCACACGGCGGGCGTCGATGTGCAGTCGCGCTTGGACATGGCGAACATGGCCGCCGTCGGGATTCACAAGCTGCTGGTCGAAAAGGTCTGGCCGGCGGAGATGGTGGTGAACCCGGCGGTGCGGGGGAAGTGGTGAATGACAGCGGCGAGCCGACCGTGTCAACGGTCGGGTGGATCGGCAGACCGCAGGGCGCACCTACGACGCCTGCAAGCGGCGAGCCGACCGTGTCAACGGTCGGGTGAATCGGCAGACCCCGGCAAGCCGAGATTCGGATTCACCCGACCGTTGACACGGTCGGCTCGCCTCCGCGCGTCACTTCAGCTTCGTGAACTTGATGTCCGACACTTCGATCTTCATCTTCGGATAGCCGGTGTGGACCTGCAGCGCGATGATCCCCTCGGCCGGGAACTCCTTCGCGTCCTTGCCCGGCAGCTTCGGAAAGTCTCCGTCCACCATCGTCGTGCCGTTGATCTTGATCGTGATCTTCGACCCTTTCGCCACGATGCTGTACTCGTTGACTTCCTTTTCCTTCACGGCCTTCTCGATCATCTTCGGATCGGAGGCCTTGATCATGCCGCCGACGCCTTCGCCGTAGAGGCTGCCCCAGTAGCCCTTGCCGATGTCCACCTGCGGGCCGTGGACGACGAACTTCTTTTCGTCCACGAGCCGGCTGCGGATCTGGAAGCCGCTGTTGCCGACGCCGTCGGTGAGCGTCACCTTGCAGGTCAGCTCGAAGTCGCCGTACTTCTCCTTCGTGCAGAAGAACGTGTTGAAGCCGGGGTCCTTCTTGGTCTCGCCGATGATCTTGCCGTCTTCGACCTTGAAGATTTCGGTGTTCCCGACCCAGTTCTTGGGGTCGAGGAATTCCTTCGTGTCGTCGGCGCGGAGGACGGGCGCGGCGAACAGCGCGAATGCGCAGAGCAGCAGCGGCGAACGGGAGAGACGCATAGCGGGAGCCTCGCGGATACGGAGTGGTCGAACGCCCCGGCGGGTTTGGAACTCGGGGCGCAGTCTATATTCACAGGAAGCGGGGCCGAAGGCAACGGGCGAATCGGGGGAGCATCGATGACTCCGCAGGATCTGATGCATCGGCTCACCGCGCTCTTCCCCGATTTCGCCGACCTGCTGGCGGCACTCGGGTCACTCGTCTCGGATTGCATGGCATCGGTCGATGAAGAGCTTGCGAATGCGGCGGCCACGGGGTTTCTCGAAGGTTCGCAGTTCGACGCCGATTTCGTTCTCCACCTCCGCGGGGAGGCGCTGCGGTACTATTCTCAGTGGGATCGATGAGACGGTGGGCGCCAAGGCGATTCGAATGAAGCGCGCCGACGCGGAGCAGATACTCCTGGACGCCTGCGCGGATGTGGTGATCCGCCTGAAGGATTACGGGAGCTACGGCGGCGAAGCGGGCGCGCTGACGGCACTCCGCCGGCGGGTTCCCGGTCATCCGCCGGAGCGGTATCGGACCGTTCTCCGATTGCTCGGCGACGTGCACGATCGCGCGGTCGAAGCGATCGGCCAACACCGGATCCGGCGATCCGACAAGCGCAGCCGGTTCGCGGAGGTCGAGGATATCGACACGGCCGCGTGTTTGGCGGAACTCGACGAACTTGCGCCGGGCTTCGCCGTGCCTCAGAAGCGAGTCATCCTGATGCGGGTGATCTATTGGCACTACCTGAGATAGGGCGAGGCGGGCGATGGGAATCGAATACAGCCTGCGGTTCGCAGCCCAGGATGCCGAAGCGGTCGCGGATCTGCTGCGCTCCCTGCCGGGGGCCACAGCATCAACATCGCCCTATGCCGCGCCCGGCCTCTGCTTCGATCTCGGCGTCGGCCCGGCCGAGGACGGCTGGCCGGAAGCGACCATTCAAGTCGAGCCGGGCGGAGCGTACTTCTGCGATCATTGCGGCGGAGGGGGGCAGGCATTCCTCGAGCGAGTCGTGTCGTCTCTGGAATCGTACTTCGGAGCCGTCACCGTCGAAGAGCTCTGAAGCCGGCGGAGGGCGACGCATGTTTGTGCCGGTGGGCTGCGCCGAGTGCGGGAAGCGCTTCCAAGTCGAGCGTGCCCAACTCGGGCAAGCGGCGACGTGCCCGTGGTGCCAGGCGCGCGTGCTGGCCCTCCCCGTCGCCGCGCCTGCGGAACCGCTCCCGCTGCCCGAGGAAATCCCGACCGTGCGCCCGGCCGGCGCACGCCCGGCACCGGGGCGGCGCGTCCGCGTACTCCCGTGGCTCGCGTTCTTCGCCCTGTGCGCCTTCCTGGCGCTCGGCACCTTCGCCGTCCAGCGCTACCGCAGCGGGGGGTTCTCATCCTTCGCGATGCGGCCGTTCGTCGCCCCGGACGGCTCGTGCCGGGCGACGCTCCCCGGCCCATCCGAACTCGCAACTCCGCCGGATGCGCCGTTCACGCCGATCCAAACGGGCTTCACCGCTTACGCGGCGAAGTCGTGGCTCAGCCCGGCGCAGGGGGCGAAGGGGGGAATCGGCTGAATCGAACTCGACCCCGAGCGCGTCAGGCTGACCCGGAGCGAAGACCTGCTCGCCAACGTCCGTGACGGACTGGGACGCTGGCTCGGTTTGTCCATCGAGAAGGAGGGCGCGGTGAAATCGGGCTCGGCCGACGGACTGGAAGTGCGGTACGGCACCGGCGGCACGCGCTTCACGGCGCGGATGCTCGCGGTGCTCGAGCCCCCGAATCCGCGCGTCTACTTCATCTGGATCGGCGGCGAGAACGTCGATCCGGACGGCGAACTGCCGGCGCGGGTGCTGAAGTCGTTCCGGATCGCAGACGGCGCAGCGATTCCACGTTAGCCGGACGCGCACCCTCTTCGCCCGCAGGGCACCACGTGAGCTGGGACTTCTGTCCCACGCGTTGCGGCCGGAAAGACGATGCGCGACCGGGGTCGAAACCCCGGCCTGCGTCCGGGCGCCCTCCGTGCGAAGAGCGCTCCTGCGCGACGTTCCGTCTCCGACCGTCGCTTGCACGTCCGGCGACCGACGACGAAAAAACACCGGCCGGGAGTCGCCTCCCGGCCGGTATGGGGTTCCGCTCGTCGTCCGGTCGATCAGTAGCGGACGATGAATCCGAAGTTCAGCCCGTGAACCCAGAAGTCGTCCTGTCGCACGTTGAAGCTCGGGCTTCCCGTGCTGGCCCCGCCGAAGGTGCCCGACGACGGGACCACCGAGGCGTCCACTTGGCCGTTGAACAGGTTGCCGGGGCGGGCGACGGAGTTCATGTGGATGAAGTTGTAGCCCACCGTGGTGATGAGCCACGGGGTGATCTGGTAGCCGAGGGAGGCGTTCAGATCGGTGACGATGCCGAACTGATCGTTGCGGTAGGTACCGATGTTCGACGCGTTGGCGAGCAGGCCGCCGACGCTGCTCGACATCGTCTGGGCGACGGGGTTGAGCGTGTTCGTCGAGCCGGTCACGTCGATCTCTTGGTGGATGACGCCGACGCCGACCTTGCCGGTCAGGCCGAGGTACCAGCGGCCCGAGCTGAACTGGCTCTGGAGGCCGAAGTTGCCGCCGTAGAAGGAGTTCTTCGTGCGGAAGCCGTCCTTCACCTCCACCGAGGTCGGCGCCGCGATCGTGATACCGTTGTTGAAGGCGGTGTTGCCCGGCAGGAGCGTGCTGATGGAGCTCACGTCGAGCGTTTCGTACAGCTCGTTGTACCGGAAGCCGGCGAGGAAGTTCAGCACCCAGTGCCGCGAGTCCCCTTCGGCGGTGCGGTAGAGGTTGAGCAGGGAGTTGGCTTCGAGGCCGTAGAACCGCGTCGTGGCCCGCGAGAGGGCGGAGCCGAAGGCGAACGTCGGGAACGACACGAGCAGGCTGCCGCCGGTGCCGCTGCCGGTGTTCACGAACGGCCGGCCGATGACCGGCACGCCGTTGCTGTTGCTCGCGGAGGCGACGAAGACGTTGTTCGAGACCGGCGAGAGGTACGTCGCGACGAATTCCCCGCCGAGGCGCGTGTTGCTCGGGCGGAAGAAGCCCGCGCTCAGGCGGAAGCCGCTCGAGCTGCCGAGGTCGAGGTTGTTCTGGAGGTCGCTCGTCGTCGCCCGGCCGACCACGCCCGCGTCGGCCGGAGCGCTCGTCGTCAGGAGCGGGAAGTTCAGCGGCTGCGACTTCGGGAACATGAGCAGGTACTGCCCATCGAACCAGATCATCGGGTTGCCGGCGCAGCGGCCGCCGCGACCCCCGAAGAGGCCGCCGCCCCGCTCCCGTTCCAGAGCGGGGCTGTCGTATGGCGTCTGGCCGTAGGGGCCGCCGTTCGGATAGACGGGCTGGCCGTTGGGCATCAGGGCGTTCGGATCGCCGCCCGGCACCGGCAGTTCGGCGGGCGGTTGGACGGCACCCGGCGGCAGCATCGGCGGAATGGGCGGATTGGTGTACTGGGCCAGCGCCCCCCCCGCGCTCAGCGCCAGCGCCGCCAGTGTTCCCAAGACCTTCTTCCGCATGGCTGACTCCTGAACCGGCCCGCGATCCGGGTCGGAAGCTTCGGCCGTGCCGAAACCCCTTCGCGAACCGGCGGGACGAGCGGTTTGATCCATCCGACGGTGCGTTACCCCCTAACGCCCCGTCGCCCGGAAGCGTTCGAGCTTCCTGCTACTTCCTTTCATCGACTGTGGAAAACCGGAACATGAGGGAGAATCGCGAAAGTCGCGCCGACCGGCGGGATCTGGAGGATCGACAGAATTTGCCCAAATTGCCTACTTCTTCTCCGCCGCGAGTTTGATGTACTTCTCCGGATCGGCATTGAACTCGTCCTTGCAGCCCGAGCAGCAGACGAAATACGTCTTGCCTTTGTAGCTCACGCTCATCGTGCCGCGGCCGCCGGAGACGATGCACTCCGGCCCCTTATTCAGCTCCGCAAACGGCTCCCCCTCCTTCGTCGCCCCGACCTGCCAGACGCACGTGAACGACTTCGCGTCTTTGGGCTTCGTCGCGAGTTGGTAAAGGTAGCGGTTGCCGTGCAGCATCGTGAGGGTGATTTGCTGGACTTCGGAACCGACCGTGCGCTCGACGGTCAACACCGTCTCCTTCTGCTTGCCGGTCGAGAGCGTACCGACGAAGATCTGCTCGGATTTGTCGGGCGCGAGCAGCGCCAACTCGTACTGATGCGTTTTGGGAAGGTAGCGGAGTTCACCGCCCTTGAAGTGCTTCCCGCCGGTGACGGTCAGCTTCAGCGACGCGATGACCCCTTCGAAATGCCATGTCCATTCGAGCTTCTCGACCCAGAAGCCCTTCGCGCGCTCCTCGCGGGTGCCCTCCGGATAGCCGGTACCCTTCCAACTGGCGATGAGTCCGTTGAATGGCTGCAGCGCTTCTTTGGCCGTCTTGAGCGTATCGGGCATCACGGTCGGTTCGGCGCCGAGCGCCAGCAGGGCCGCACAGAGGGGGAACAGCATCGCGGCACCGGTAAGGGGAGTGGTGGAATGTCTGCCAGTGTAGACGACGGAGGCGGGGAATTCAGCACCCGTCTCGTTGCCGGCATCCTCGTGGCGGAATCCCGTCGCCTACGCCGAACCCCCGTACCGCATTGCGCTCACGAAGGGTCTGCTCCCGCGGCATGGACACCGGTGCGTCGAAGAGGCCGCCCGGATGAACGCCCCGCCCGTATAATGGTCAGTCTTTCCACTGCGAAGGACGACCCGCCCATGCTGATCGTGATGCGTTCGGATGCCACCCCGGCCCAGATCGACCGCGTGACCGGCGCCATCGCCGCGCAGGGTCTCGTGCCCCACCCGCTGCCGGGGGCCACCCGCACCGCCATCGGCATGACCGGGAACACCGGTTCGGTCGATCCCTCGCTGTTCGAAGTCCTCCCCGGCGTCGAGGACGCCATCCGCGTGACCAAGCCCTACAAACTCGCCAGCCGCGAGATGAAGAAGGACGCCACGACCATCCGCTTCGGCGACGTGGAGATCGGGCCGAAGAGCTTCACGATGATCGCCGGGCCGTGCAGCGTCGAAGACGAAGCGATCATTTTCCGGACGGCCGAACATCTGATGAGCCGGGGGATTTCGTTCCTGCGCGCCGGGGCCTTCAAGCCGCGCACGAGTCCGTACAGCTTTCAGGGGATGGGCCTCGACGGGCTGAAAATCCTGGCGAAGGCCCGCGAGAGAACCGGCATCCGCATCGTCACGGAACTCATGGACACCGAGCATGCGGCGGCCGTCGAAGAAGCGTCGGACATCATCCAGATCGGCACGCGGAACATGCAGAATTTCTCGCTGCTCAAGCGAGTCGGGCTGTGCCGCAAGCCGGTGCTGCTGAAGCGCGGGATGAGCGCGACGCTCGAAGAGTGGCTCATGGCCGCCGAGTACATCATGGCCGGCGGGAACTACGACGTGATCCTCTGCGAACGCGGCGTGCGCACGTTCTCCGACCACAGCCGCAACACGCTCGACCTCTCGGTGGTGCCGCCCGCGAAGGCGCTCTCGCACCTGCCGGTCTTCGTCGATCCGAGCCACGGCACCGGCAAGCGGCCCTATGTGCCCGCGATGACCTACGCTTCGATGGCGTCGGGTGCCGACGGGGTGCTGATCGAAGTCCACCCCGATCCGGATCACGCGGTCTCGGACGGCGCGCAGACGATCGACTTCCCGATGCTCGACGAGATGCTCGCGAAGCTGAAGGCGATGGCGGGGCTGTTCGGCCGGATGATGGGGTGATGGCGCATCCGGCGAACGACGCCCTGAAACCGGCGGCTTCACGGGATTTTCAGTTACCGCGCCGTGTAACCGCCGTCCACGAAGAGCGTCTGCCCCGTGATGTAGCTCCCCGCGTCCGAGCAGAGCATCACCGTCGGGCCGACGAGTTCCGTCGGGTCGCCCCAGCGGCCCAGCGCCGTGCGGTCGGCGAACGCTTTCTTCTCGGCGTCCGAGAGGATCGACATCGGCATGTCGGTGGTGAAAGGCCCCGGCGCGATGCAGTTGACGGTGATGCCGAACGGCCCGAGGTCGATGGCGCTGGCGCGGGCCAGGCCGCGCACGGCCGCCTTCGTCGCGCTGTAGGCGTTGCGCTTCTCCTTGGACACTTCCCCCATGATGCTCGAAATGTGGATCACCCGGCCCCACCCGCGCTCCTTCATCCCGGGCGCGATGGCCCGCGTCAGCGCCATGATCGACGACAGGTTCACCTCCAGAATGCGATCCCACGTTTCGTCGGTGATGGCGTCGATCGCCTGAGGCGAGTTCATCCCCGCGTTGTTGATGAGGATGTCCACGCGGCCCATCGCCTCGACGGCCGTCTTCGCCAAGCGTTCCACATCCGAACGCACGGCCACGTCGGCGACGGTGTAGCCCCCCTTGCGGCCGGTCGCCGCGAGGATGTCGGCGAGCGACGCCTTCAGTTCGGCGTCGTTGCGGCTCGCGAGGAAGATGTCCGCGCCGGCTTCGGCGAGCCCGCGCGCCATGGCGTGACCGAGGCCCTTGTTCCCGCCGGTGACGAGAGCGACGCGACCGGTGAGATCGAACGGTGTTTGTTTCATAGTGGGATCAGTGTCGCGGGTCGGAGGAGGAGAGTCAACGGGCGACGCCCGGAGTCGTCGTACTTCGCCCGCAGGGCGCACGATGGTAGCCTGGGACTTCAGTCCCAGGCGCTCGCACGAGAGAGACGATGCGCGACCGGGTTTGAAACCCCGGTCTACGCGCGTGCGCCCTGCGGGCGAAGCGAGCGCCCCGCAGCATTCGATTCCTGAGTCACCCGTTTCCGGAGAAGACTTCCGCCGCCGAGTTGCGGATCGTCTCGCAGAATTTGCCCAGGGCCAAGTCGTCGGCGTCGTGGCCGAAGGGATCCTCGACATCTTCCGCGGTGAGTTCGATGCCGAGGAGGAAGTACGTCAGCAGGCCGATCGCCGGGAGACCCCACCAGCCGATGTCGTCGAAGATCAGCCACGGGCACGTGAGCAAGTAGAGCACCAGCCCGTGCCGCAGCAGCGAGCGATACGACAGCGGCAGCGGCGTATTCTTGATGCGCTCGCAGGCCCCCATCACGTCGGACTGGCCGCGGGCGTGCGGATCGAGCAGCAGCAGATCCCAGTCGCTCACTTTGCCTTCTGCCCGCCAGCGGTGGAGCAGGGCCATCGTCCGCCGGGCGTATTCCAGCGGCCCGATTCCGGGCGCCGCGCCCTTCAAATGGTCGCGCAGCGATTCCGCGAAGCCGACGACGGCGCTCCCGAGTTCGCTGCGATCGGCGGCGTTCAAGCCCGGCATCGCCGCGGCTTTGATGCAGAGGTTGCGCGAATCGTTGACCAGTTGCCCCCAGAGCCGGCGACCCTCCCACCAGCGGTCGTACGATTCGCGATTGCGGAATTGCAGCAGGACGCCGAGGACGACGGCGTTGAGCAGCGTCAGCATCCCGCCCCAGTTGGGCATGTGCAGGCCGGTGAGCTCGAAGGTGACCCCGGCGGCGACGGAGTAGATCACCATGCTCAGCACAGCGGCGTCGAGGCGCTTCCAGACCGGCAGCGGCGGCCAGACGGCCGATGCGAGGTCGCGCAGGCGGCGGTACGGGGTCATGCGGTCTCGCGGAACAGGAG
>Ga0136611_10000957_pt1 | contig 19699 bp, 13 predicted proteins | sample AntDrymUQ2232306_2_FD_106645 | JGI IMG/M metagenome (GOLD analysis project Ga0136611, IMG submission 106645) | Polar desert sand microbial communities from Dry Valleys, Antarctica - metaG UQ223 (23.06) | ecosystem: Environmental > Terrestrial > Soil > Desert | place: Antarctica: Dry Valley...
CGCGGGTGCATAGCTCAGTTGGTAGAGCAGCTGACTCTTAATCAGCGGGTCGTAGGTTCGAATCCTACTGCACCCACCATTGTTTTTCCTGAACAAAATGGCAAGAACGGGTGGACTGTCACGCAGACCATGGGTTGCTTTCTGGGTTCCAGTTCGCTGACAGGTCACCCTGGATAGGCGCTGCCGCCCCTCCTCGGAAGCCGCTGATTTCGTTATTTTTCCATAAAAGCAGTGCCCGCGACGTTCTCACTTCTGAGAAGGACACTGACACGGACCGACGTCTGTCAGCACCTGTCAAGCCTCGCCTGAGCCCTCGTGGCGATTGCCAGCTTAGCAGCTTGAATTACAAGTAATTCCCGCCTCAGCTCTCCGCGAGAGACACTGTCAGTCCTGAGCTGTCAACTTGGTCGATCGGCGCCTCTCGGAATGTCAGTCCTCCTGGTTCGGAGAGCGCCTCAAAACGCGTTCGCCCGGCGCTGGGGCGAGTCCTAATTGAAGTGCGATACTACCCTCGCCTACTTCAGCTCTACGAAGGCCTGTCTGGTCCCGGCTAGTGCTGTGCTTGCCGATGGAGCAACTTCGCTCGTCACCCGAGAGCGCCTTCGAGGCAATCCGGCGACACTCCGGACTAGACCTTACACCGTCCCGACCGGAAATAATTAGGGGCAACCGCTCTCTCGCACCAAAGGGGCGAATTCGCTGTTGCTGATCAGGGCTTTTGAGCTGAGCGCCGACCCTTCGCAGTATCGCGCCAGAACGCTGCGGTCTAAACACCTTCTACGTTCAGCCACACCTGATCGGCCGATCTACGCTCCGCCGCTTCCGCGGCGAAGCCATGGCTGCATGGGAGAATGGCTGCCGCCTAATGGAGTGCGGGAGGGGGGGTTTTCTGACCTAACGGCGGTCAACCTGACAACGCTGTGGCCGCTGATATAAAGCCCTACACTATGTTTCAGCCCGGCCTTCCCTTACGCGATCCGGCAGCCGTGGATGCTATCCGCGCGCGGCCTGATCTCGACTGGTTCCACAAGGTCGAGCTCGGAGATTTCACAACCCCCGGCCTGCCGTATGACGTGAACTGGGAATTCGTTGCCGGCTTTCTCCAGAAGCATGCTGACGTATTCGCTGGTCGCGCGGTCTTGGAGCCGGGATGCGCAGACGGCCTATGGACCGCCTGGCTTACGCGTCTCGGGGCGGCCCATATCGTCGCGACTGACGTCGCGGACCGTGATCAGTTCCGCCTGGTGGCGCAGTCGCTGGGATTGCCCGTCGACTATATTCCAGGCGTGCTCTCGACCACCTTGCCCGGCAAACTGCGTCGGCGGTTCGACGTCGTCGCCTCGCTAGGCCTCCTCTACCACGTCCACGACCCGCTCACGACACTCATTATGTACCGCCGATACCTAAACGACGGCGGCTGGCTCGTCCTCGAAACCGCCACTTGCGACTCGGAGGCTGCCTACCTGCAGTACACAGGCGCGGGTCAGGTCTACGGCAAACTCGGCGGAAACCAATTTCTTCAGTCGATCGGTTTCATGCGGTCGGCCCTAAAGGAGCTTGGCATAGAGTTGATCGACCATGCTTTCCGATCGGAGGGCGCGCTAGACGAGATCGGCAACGTTGTTGGGCGAGCGATCTTCCTCGGCCGTAAGACGCGGCCCGTAGAGATCCACTATTACAGCTCAATCGTTGAGCAACTGAATATGAGCGGCGAGCCGTTCTCCGGAGAGCGCTGGTACGACATGGTCATCTAACTAGACTAGATGTAGAGCATGTGATCAGCCGGGGGGTGCCTACAGGCTCCAGGATGGCGATCTCCTGGAGGTCCACCTCGACCTCTTCGTGGCCGGCATTGCGGCACACGAGACGGGTGGCCCGGGCTCCCGGACGCACCCGCAATTTCAGGCACTCATAACCTTCGCCAGGATCGAGGAAGCCCTGCGTGACGAAATCCGTTTGATCATGATTGAGAATGCCCAAGCCGATCCGTCCGGATCGTACGCGGGCGCGGATCTCCAACCAGAACTCATCCTCGCGATCAGTGCGGCCAAGCTCCCAGGCGAGCGCGTAACCCCAAGCGTCGCCACGAGTGGATACGCGATGCACGGGGCGGCCCTGCTCCTGCTGGCTATGAAGCGCCGCCAATACGCCGCCATGCATGCCCCCGCTGATATCCAACACTGTGCGCTGCATGTGCATCGTGGGGTCCTCAACGAGGGGACTCTCGTTTTGCGCATGCACGGGCCTCGCCGGCAGCCCCGGTCCGGCGACCTCCTCCTCCGGCATGACGATGTGCGCGAACCCCCAACCCAAACCGCAGTAGACCGTCTGCTCGCCCTTGCCGGCGTTGTCCTCCAACTCCAGCACCAGCCGCTTGAAGTCCTCCATGTCCAGATAAGGGATTGCCGCTCGGCCCATCCGCTCCCACAGCGTGGCCGCGCCTTCCGGGCTCCATCCCGAGCCATAGTCGTGCTCGATGTGATAGTGAACCGCGTTCGGCGGTAGGTTCTCGATGCGGATGCCGTTGAAGTGCGCCTGATACAGGATCACTGAGTCGATCGCCCAGGAGAAGATATGCCATTCCGGGTAACCTCGTAGCCGGCCCCAAGCGTAACGGGACATCATGGTGAAGTCGCCGCACCCGTTGGTGTGCAGGAGCGGCATGGCCTCATAGCGGCGCTGTTCTTCTATGAAGTCGTTGCGGGCCCAGAGGATCGCCTTCTTCAATCCCGCCACATCGTCTGGAGCTCTGTGGATGAGCCAAAGAATTCGATCCAGCTGATTGCGTATGGGATAGACGAAGTAGTCGTCCAAGCGGTTGGACGTCACGTTCCTGAAAGACCCGTCAGGTTGCAGGAGGTAGGTGCCGTCTCGCAGGTTCTTTCGGATCGCCTCCGACGCGGCGCGGGCGAGCACCTTATCGAGCGAGGGCTCAAGCTGCAGCGCGTTGGGTATGTCCCAACGATCGGAGCGGTAAAGTACGTCCTGTTGGAGCGACGCAGTTTTCAGGAAGGCGAACAACTCGTCCGAGAAGATGATGTCGATATTGGTCGCGATGACGTAGTCGCCGGTCGAGCGACGAATGCCCACGTTCTTCGCGATCATCTGGAACATCTGCAGCGCCGCCGAGTGCCGGAGCGCCCGGTGGACGCTGTTTGGAGTTGTGATCACGCGGGCGGAGAACCAAGGGGAGCCTTCTGGCCAAGCCAGGACGTCGGCCAGCGGGGCACGGACCTCCGGCGGATTCCACTCGACAAGGATGAGTTCGCATCGCACCTCGTGGCGTGCGGCCTGCTCGGCCAACCGGCTGACAAAGGACTGCGTGCGACGGAGAACATCGCCCCCGTGGTCGTCGTTGCGAGAGGTGGCGACGAACGAGAAGAGCGGCGACCGTGAGTCCAAGACTACTCCTTGTAATGCTTCGTATAGGCGGACGTGACCACCGGCCTGCGATGTCCTCCCTTGCTCTCCCGCCAAGCCTCGCGAGCGCGATTGAACACGTCTAGGTACGCGGTCTGCAGCCGAGAATTGGAAAAGTTGTCAAGGGCGATGCGTCGGCTCTCCTTAGAGCAGGTCCGAGCAAAATCGAGATCCTCGAGGCATCGACCGACGAAATCTGAGAGCGCCTCGAAGTTATTGGTGGCGACACCGTTGCTCGTGATGAAGTCCTTGTAGTCGAGCCCCGGCAGGTCACGCGCGGCCACAGGAACTCCTGCTGCGAGCGCCTCACTGAAAGCGAGGGAGAGCGGTCTTTCGCCGTGGCCCTGGGGAATGTCGAGAGCGAGAAACGCCCGCGCTCCCGAGAGCATGTAGCTCATGTCGCGGGAGGTTCGGTACTGCACTAGGCCATCGTGGAGGTGGACCCGGCCAGGGAATCTGGCCCGTAGCCGCTCGAACAAGTCCAAGCCGTGAGACTCGGCTCGCCGCCACTGGTCTTTGCCGGAAAGGATCATTACGGCGTTTCCGACCGCGCCCGTCCAAGGCGTATCGAACCACCAGTTCCCCACAGGGTTGAAAAGAAACGACACGTCCGAGAAGCCGGCCATCTGCCAATGCTTGATATGGGCAGGCATTTCGAGAAGCACCGGCAGATCTACGATCTTGTTGTAATAGTCCTCTGGACAGCTCGGAAACGGTTCACGGCTCCAGCATGCCTTCACGACGACCGGGCATTCATACCGCGCGCAGTGGTCGCGCCAGCTTGCCTCCATCTCCAGCGTCTCAAACGTCTCGATGAGAATATCGAAGATGCTGAAGTCGATCTGACCATAGGGTCGCAAGTCAAACTCGATCCGCAGCCCAAGCGCCTCCCACTCGTCAACGCGTCGGGCATAGCTGTTCCAGCCCCATCGGTCGTCATTCGGCGGGCCGATGACCTTGATAACCTCGCCGGGAAAAAGGCAGGCCATCTTCTCCACGAACTGTATTGTCGTGGGGCTCAGGACAGCGATCTTCGGGCCGTGGCTCATGAATCTGCTTCAGACAGGTGGGGGGCGGCGTCGTCCTGACCTAGTGCACGCCTGCGGGGCGGCAACATGCGCCGGACGAGGCGCCGGACACCGGAAGGCCACGTCCTGTCTCGCTGGGTCTCCCAATTGCTTAGCTGAGCGGTGAGCGAGGCCTGCTCGGCTTGAGCCGAGCCGAGAAGTTCATGAAGTCGGTCGAGCGCGTCGAACGGATCCGTCGTTTCGGCCGGCAGGCCGCCGATGCGAGCCGCGTAGCGGGCGAGGTTGCCGAGCAGACGCTCCTTAATTTCGCGCTCTGCCCTGCCTTCCTCCTCGCGGGCCGTCACATCTCGGAGGGACTCGCCGATCGCGCGATGGCAGCCTTCAAGGTCAAGCAGTCGGCCTTGCAGGTTCACGGTCTCTTTGATGAGGAGCCGCTCACGACGTTGCGTTTCCTCCAACCTGACCCTCAGACCGTGACCCTCCGCGTCCAGCGTCGCTACCTCTTCCTGCAGCCGGGTTGTCCTCTGCGCGAGTTCGATCTCCCGCTCCGCCGCCGCCTCATTTGCCAACTCCAGCGAACGACGGACGTTTTCCAGCTCCCCCATCCGCGTCCGCATGCCGAGCAGCTGCTCGACGAGTTCGGTTTCCCGCGCGACCGCGGCTTCATTGGCCAAATCGAGAGATCGACGCGCGGCCTGGAGTTCGAGCAACTCGCCCTGCAGGCTGGCCTGTTCGGTCAGACTTTGCGCCCGCTCCAGGGCACCTTGGCCCTGGGTCCTCTCGAGAGCCTGGCCCATCTGGGTCAGCTTGAGCTCCGCGCCAGCAACTTGCTGTATGGCAGCCAAGGCTCGAGCGCGTGTAATTGCCAGATCCTCCTCCGCCCTCCCTAGCCGCGCCTGATCTTTCTCGGCTCTTGCCTCCAAGCCCACTGATCGGGCGCGCTCTGCGTCGAGTTCCTGGCGGGCCTCCGCCTCCGCCTCCTCGGCCTTTTTCAGGAGATCTCCGGCTGCGGCGGCTTCCCGGGCGCTGTCCTCCTCCGACGCTCTAAGTTGGATGAGACGCTGCTCAAGTTGCTGGACCTCCGCGCCGGCCAGGGTCATATCGGCCTCGGCTTGCGTGACCCTCGCCGCCAGTTCGGCTGCGCGCTCGCGCTCCGCATCCAGCGCTTGCTGGAGGTCCGACCCCGTGGCCGCCGCGGCCGCCAAGAATTCCTGGGACAGGGCGAGTTCACGGGCGGCTTCATCTGCAGAGGTTTGTAGCTGCCCGAGGCGACGCTGAAGCTGCTCAGCTTCAGCGCGTGCTGCGGCGGCCTGATCTTGGGCCTCCCGCTTTCCGAGCGCACCCGCCTCCGCGCGAGCGGCCTTTTCTTCGAGCTCAGCTGCGCGTACGCGCTCCGCTTCGAGTTCCTCGCGCAAGTCCGCTGCAGCCGATTCCGCTGCTGTCAGGAGGGCTTGAGCCGCTTGGGCGCCGCGCTTCGCCCCGTGGAGTTCGGCAGCGATCTCGTTGATGCGCGACTCGGTCTCAGATGCGCTCTTTTCGAGTCGGGCCGCCTCGGCCTTGAACTCCAGCGCGCGTTCGCGACCGCGCCGCGCCAGCCGTGCGAGACGGCGTTCCTGAGCAGTAATCTCCCGGTCGCGAAACGTCGGAGAAGTCGTGCGCGCCGTGAGCCAGAGGCCCGCGCCTCCAGGCAGTCCACCGAGTTCGCTAATGCGGCCGTCGGCGACGGCACGCAACGGCAGGAGCATCAGGGAGTCGAACGTCGGCGCAAGCTCGTAGTCGGAGAGCGCCTCTAGCAGCGCGCGTGGGTCATCGAGCAGCGCCGCGCGCCCGTCCCTGCTAAGCTGAACGACCAGACGGCGGACGGCTCCTAGCGCCGTTAGTTCACGAGAGGCATGGTTGATCAGAGCCGCTTCCGCCGCTGAGGGACTCTGAGCATTCACGAGGCAGATTCGGTCCGAAGCTTCGGGCCCTCGTTCAGGAATCTCGCCTGCCTCGAGCTGCTCGAGGACTTCCGAGAAGGCAGCCTTGAACGCCGTGTTGAAGAACGGATCTTCGACCCACCAGCGGCCCGACGCCTTGACGATGCAGACAGCGTGGGTGAGCAGCCCTGGTATGCCGAACTCATAGATCCAGGCGTCGCCTCCGCCTTCTTTGATCAGTTTGGCGAACGCCAATGCGGTCTGAAAGGCGTCCGCCCCTACCGGATGAGCGGAGACCTCGCTGACCATCTTCCAGTAAGGGTCCTCCCAGCTGAGAGTCGCCCGAAGGGACTCGTCTGGCGCGAACGGAATCTCCCGATGCGTTTTTGCCCGACGCTCAACTGCGTCCTTACGACTGAATGCCATTACCCACCGAACCGATCGACAGAACATATCGGGAGCATGCCGGCAGGCTCAAGTTCAGCGACGGCAGAGCGAGGCGCGTCAGTTTACGAAGATGGGCCCCTATGATCCGTGAGTGCGCTGCGCGGGGGGGAGTGGACCCTGATATGGGCACCTGGGGGCGATCGAGCGACGGGAGGGATGATGCTGATATTCTGTCTCGGTTTGCCGAGGAGCGGATCGACCTGGCTGTTCAACGTTGTCCGGGGGCTCCTGTCAGAATCATACGACGACTTCACCGCCTTTTTCGCCGAGACGGGTGAGCAGTTCACCGAGCGCTGCCCGCCCAGCGCTCGTAATCTGCTGATCAAGGCGCACTCTGTGGACGACCTCCTCGCGCGGACGTTGGATCTCGCTGGCGTCGTGCCGATTATCACTTGGCGAGACCCCCGGGATGTGGTCGCCTCCATGAACGAGATCGGGCTGGGGGACCCCGGCTCCCTTGCGCGTACAGTATCCGGGATCGGCGCGACTATCGTAGGCTACCGGAACACCCATCCCCAGGCGCTTGTTCTGAACTATGAGGATCAGTTCACTGAGGAAGCCGAGACCATTCGGCGTATAGCCAAGCGGCTGGGCCTTAGCCCAAGTCCTGCGAGGGTGAAGGAACTCTATAAGACCCTCAGCCACGCCGGTCTGCGCGACAAGATCGATCGATGGTCGTCTGGACTGGGGAAAAAGAGCGATTTCATTACAGATGTGGACCTCTCCACTCATTGGCATAAGAACCACCTTGGGGATGGCCGTATCGGCAAGTGGAAAGGCCTCGCTCCCGCCAGTCTGAGGCTCGCGTTAGACACGGCGTTAACACCCATCGATCTGGCCTTCCGGAATCCTCAAGCGAAGATTGAGTTCACCTGGGCTCCCGCCCTGTTTATCCACGGCGGGCGAACTCAATCGCGGTGGGGCGTCCCGGCCGATCTGGACACGCCGCTGGTGCTCACAGGGCCTGAGTGTTGTCTGCCTCCAGGATGCTGGCGGCTAAGTTTCGACGTGAGTCTGAAGCCAGTGATGATGACGGAACTGAAGGTCACCGTCGACATCGGCGAGGTTCACGCCACAGCCCGACATCATGTCGCCGACGCCTGTTCGACCTTTTGGCTGGAGTTCGATCACCGGCGCCCGGCTGCGCCCTTAAGCGTGGTGGTCACGCGAGAAAGTCCGCCTGAGCGCGGGTCAATCAAGGTGTCGAACGTGCGGGCGGAGCGCCTCGCGGCCGAGGCGCCGCCGAGCGAGGCCGCCGCGGCAAGAGCGGTCACTCGGATCATCACGCCCATGTAGGCGGCCGGCGCGGTGGCGGGTTGCGTGGCGGCTATAACTCCTGGAAATCACTCTTTCCGGGGCTTACAAGTCCCCACCGACGGGCTTGTTCAGTGAGGCTTCTCGAACGGTCTCACAGGAGTGTGTGAGTGTGTCGCCTGAAGTTCATCTCTCAAAAGGGTCAAGATCGCTGGTTCGTCGAGGAGGTGCTTGCTGCCCAAGAAGCCGCTGGCGCTCGAAAGCGAAGTGGTTATTTCCTGGACCTCGCCGCCTCCGACGGCGTCAGCATGAACAACACGCTGCTGCTCGAGCGCGAGTTTGGGTGGACGGGCGTAGCGATCGAGGCTGACCCCACTCCGTTTGACCACCTGCGAGCTAGCCGCAACTGTGTCTGTGTGCAGGCGTGCGTGGATGAACTCCCACGCATGGTCGAATACCTCCCAACGGGCAACCTTGGCGGTATCATTGCCGAGGACACCGACAACAGTCCTGCCGTGCGGGCCGACTTGATCGAACAGTGGCGCTCCGAGGGCAAGGTCATGGAAATGCAGTCCTCCAGTCTTGAGTGGATTCTGGACCGCGCCGGCGCTCCGCCCGTGATTGACTACTTTAGTTTCGACGTTGAGGGTGCGGAGACACGAATCATGCGCCGTTTCCCTTTTCATCGATATAGGTTTGACGCGATCACCGTCGAACGCCCCACGCCTGAGCTCAATGAGCTGCTGTTCGCGCACGGCTACCTTTTCGTGCGGAATGCACAGTTCGACACATTCTATGTTCACGAAAGCCTACGTGGATTGCAGAACATCCGCCGTGAACCATTCGAGCAGGTGCCGCGGAAGGACTGGTGACCTGTTTTAACTCCGCGCCTGCTGCGGCGCTGCAGGTGTGGCGCGAAGATACTCGCGGCCCGGGTTCCTCCTGTCTTAATGCGCTGGCTGCACCGTCAGCCCGGTGATCAGTAAACGGGCGCGGCCAAAGTGCGAGATGCGCGCTTCGAACTTGTGCTCCGCCGCGGGGCCCTCTGGAACAGTGAACATGATGTCTAAGCCTTCATGCGTGACCTCCGCGCCTGCCAGGCTGCATCGCTGCAGGGTTTGGGAGCCGATAGCGATCTCCACCTCGACGATCGGCCCTTCTCCAGCGGGGTCCTGCAAACGAATCGCCAGCTTCAGGGCGTAAGCGCCTGGGTGCAGGTACAGGTAGGGTCCGTACAAAGCGTGCCCCTGCGGCGCACTCGCCTCGACCAACAGCCCTTCGGGCGTGGCCTTTACCCATGGTTTGGTGTGCATCAGGTGGATCAGGCGGATGGCGGTGGGTGGGCCGCTACCGGGTCCTGTCACGGTGCGACCAGGCTCGTCGACGCGCTCAGCCGCGAACATGCCTGTCATCCATGTGGACGACCCCGACATGAAGAAGGTCTGCTCGATCGTGCGCCGGCCGACGCGATGATCCACGCTTCGTTCGAGCGACGTCCTTGTGGGGACGAACCGCTGGGGACTGATGAGCCGAAAAGGCGTGCCGGAAGTAAGCGCTTCTGACGAAGCGCCTGCCGCGAGCTCTGCGCCCGGTACTTGGAACACTCCCGGGCGTTCCCCCAAGTCGACGAAGCCGGAGAACAGCAGTTTCCCACCTTGCTTCGTGTGTGGCCCGAGCGCGTCCATGAACCGGCGCATGGACCCGATCCCTTCGGCGAACAGGGCGTGTTGGGGGGCAATGACTGCGTCAAACAGGGCCTCGCCAGCCTCTCGGATTGGTTTGAGCCAGCCAGGGCGCGGAAGCACCTGGTGCTCAAGCCACTCCGGTTCTGGATCTGCTAGTGGGGCTGTCCAGTCATTCGTGAGCCGGCCTACATAAGTCGGTGCGTAGTGTGACACCGTCGCCGCCAGACTATCCGGACCCCAGGCGCAGATGAGGAGCCGCCGCTCACCGCCGAGGAGATCGTGGAGCTTCAGGAGGCGCATGAGGCTGACCCGCTCCCAAACCCAAGGGCTGCGCGAGAACCAGTCGGCGGCCGCCCGCCCGCCTGCCAGGCGCTCGGCCCAGGCGAACCATTCGGGATCGTCCCAGTCGCCGATGTCATAGAGGCCCCCACCGGGCCCTAGCGGCTCATGCCCACGGAAAGCGGGAGCTTTCGAAAAGGCGCCGAGTACAGGCGTCACTGCCTCCGGTTGCGGCCTAGCTAGCGCTTCCAGCGCCGCTGCTCGAAGTTCAGCGGGGAACTCTGTGTCAACTTGGAGACGCGCCGCTAGGGGTGTCGCGTAGCTATGGAGGAAAGTCGCCGCCTGTGGATCACCAGCTTCGCGCATCCGCCCCCAAGCCTCCAGCAGCTCGTCTCCCGTCTGGATTTCCTGCGGTGGTGGCGGCACGGACCGCTTCATCAACCGCTGCACAGCGACCGCAAGCGCGCGAGGCCCGCCGGCAGGAGGGGCGGGTGGCGGGTTCCTGGCCACAAACCCCTGACGAATGCGCGAGCTGAACGGCGACAACGAGCAAGTGAGGTTCGCTTGGACGAAGGGCTCGAACATGTTGTGGATCGCGTTGAGCAATATGAAGCGGCGAGGAGGCCAGTCGCCCTGATCAAGCCGCTCATGTTCAGCCTGGACAGCGTCGGTCGCGCGCGCCTGCACCCGGCTCATCCGCTCCATAACAGCCGTGTTCCAGTGAGACGTGACCGGGTCGTGAGACGATGGCTCGGTCACCCCGGAGAACTCGAAGAGCAAGACCTGAGCCTGCTCGATCCATGCGTTGGGTGAGAGTACTTGCGGACCTGTTCCGCCGCCGCCGTCGAGTAGCGGATCCCCTTCGGCTAATAAAAGCGTCCCGGCCGGTACGATGTCAGGCATCGCCGCGGCCACTCGGGACAAGAATTCGCGGCTGCAGCCTGACACGCCGATGCGGGTCATTGGTGGTAAAGTCGAGAGCAGATCGAGGACAAAAGGTAGGACGTGCTCGAGATTGTAATCGAGCTCGTTGTAGGAGTCGGTTGTGTAGCGGGACACGTAGTCCGAAACCTGTGGCGCCGGGAGGGCCCGCTCGACTGCGCGACGATAGCGCCCAAAGCTGTCGCAGCTGCTGAGACGGATCTCCTCGAAAACATCGTCACAGGCGCCCCAGGTGCTGCGCTGGCGAGGGATGTCGAAACGGTCGACGTTATGAACGAAGCGGCGAGAGTCGTTCTCGCATCGGTCATGGGTGTGGTAGACGGTGGCTTGCCGCGTGTGATCGCAATGGTACCCGCTTAGCTTTTCTATAAGCGTGTCGATCTGCCCGCGCTTGAGCAGCATTCGGGCACCGAGGTTGGAGTCCACGTGCCAGCCATGGATCATGTCCTCGTTGAAGCCGTCCAACTCGTAGAGCTCTTGCCTGAGCGCCAGCTGGAAATCGCCGGGACCATCGTAAAGGATCTGTGGGCCGGAGAGCACCACCTCGTCCAAGTGGTAGCGGCGTCCCAGTTGGCGTGTGTCGCGAATCATGGCGGGTCCATCGAGGCGGTCGAAGGACTCCCAAAGCGCCTCTGGAATCTCGAAGCGGGGAAGATGGTAGAAGCCATCCGACAGAGCCGCGGCGAGGTCAGTCAGGCTTCGGCCCTCCTCCTTCGGCACAAAGATCATGTCCGTGTTGGTGGACAGCACCCATCGGTTCGTCGGGTTAGATCGGCGTAGAGCGATGTTCCGGCAGATTGGCTCAAGTACGCTCAGGTGCGTCCGACGCGCAAAGTGCCGATCATGGAAGCTGGAGCGAACCCTGATGACGCGCAGCAACCGCTTCGCCGAGGGCGAGAGAGTGTCGTGGATGGCTTCTGGAAAGGAAGGGAGATCGTCCGGCGTATTGTAGTCGACGAACAAGACTTCGTCGGCGCTCCCGGTGAGGACCTCCGCGAAAGAATTGAGGCTGATGGCCACACGCTTGTGCAGGTTGTAGCCGTGGTTGTCGTTGCGCCCGTACACGATGAGGCTCAGCATCAGGCCGCTGGAGCAAAGCGGGGACGCCGCTGGGCCTTAGTATGCTCACCAGCCACGCGTGCGTAGAGATCGTTGAGCCGGCGGACGTAATCTGGCCATGCGAAATGCTCGCTTCGACGCCGCCCAGCCTCTGATAACTGCGCACACAGAGCGTCGTCAGTGGCCAGGCGGTAGAGGCCTTCCCGAATCTCGTTGACGTCATACGGGTCCACCAGCAGCGCGCTTTCCGGCGAGGCGACCTCGATGAGTGAGGACGTGCGGGAGGTCAGAACCGGCGTGCCGCACATCATGGCTTCGAGCACCGGCAGCCCAAAGCCTTCGTAGATCGATGGAAAGGCAACCGCCCGTGCTGCCCGGATCAGCGAGATCAACTGGGGAAAGGTTGCGTAATCAAGCAGGATCACGCGGCGGCCACGGCGGCCTTCGAGAAGGCGGAGTTCCTGCTCCGACTTCCAAGCCCTGGAGCCCACGAGCACCAAAGGAATGTCCAAATTGGCCGCGAGAAAAGCCTCGATCAGGCGCCCGACGTTCTTTTTGGGCTCGATTGCTCCGAAGAACAGAAGGTACCGGCCGGGCTCCAATCGAAACGTGCCGCTGACCTCATCGCGCAGCCTACGCTCGTCTTTGCTAAGCAAGGCCTTCGGAATTAAGACGCTCTGGTAGAGGTTTTCAACCCGGCCCTTCGCCTGAGGGAAGAGCTGTTCGATGTCGGTCTTTGAGCATTCGGAGACGGTCACGATCCGGTCGGCCTTGCGAGCGATGACATCGATCATCGCAAGATACTCCCGCTTTACGTCGGTGGTGGTGTAGGGCAGCCGGAGCGGGATCAAGTCGTGCAGCGTGTAGATGTTGGCCGCCCCGACAGCCTGGATCGGCGTGGGATAGGTCCAATGAACGACCTCCGGCCGGCTCGGCAACTTGACCTTTAGGAAGCGGCCGAAGCGCCGGAAGTGCAGCTGCGCTACTTCGAAGAGATCCGGGATGTTCCAGAGCGCATCATAGTAAGGGAGCCGCGTCCGGAATGGCTCGACAACAACAGCGCCGTTCATAGGCACAAGGTCGGCATTCAGGCCGAACCAGCCTTTCACCAGCATTCTGCGGTAGCGCGACCTCTTGGCCCATGCAGGCTCGTGATGCGCCGACGGATCGAAAAAGGCGATCTCGCGGAGAAGCGGGTTGGATCCGGTAGCAGGGGGCAGGCCGTACAGGACGTCGACGGCTCCACCGCCCTGAGACACGGCCAGGCTTACGTGGCGCGCGTAGGTCGCGATTCCCGTACCCTTCTCCAAGGAGAGGTTATGTCCGTCGATTGCGACCCTCATCCGGCTCCTTCTACCCAGGCGGGTTTGCATCCAACTGCGCTGCAGCGCCCCTAGCGCTCCGCCGTGGCTTTGCCTAGACAGGGGTGGGGCTAGAGGTTCGTTGTTCCGTCCAATGTCCCGCGCCGGGGGCTTCTCGCTAGTGTATACGCAGGCTACGCAGGGCGCATGGCGTCGTCTGCCTACACCCATCCGAGCCGTCGGGTCGCGGCTGGCGAAAGGCTTGGGACTTCGGCCGGCTCCGCCCCCGGACAAAGCGGCCGAAGCAGACATTCGACCCGGTCCTCTGGTCGTGTCCGGCTTCTTCGAGGACGAGCGCGGCGTCGCCAGGGCAGGGGCCTTGACGCTCAACGGCTTCAGAGAGGCCGGCTTTCGCCCCATCGCACACGATCTCACGTCCATGCTTCGCCCGGACGTCAAAGAAGCTAAGCCGCCCGACTGCAGCGGCGGAGTCTGGGTCGTCCACTGCAATGCGCCGGAGGCCGCCTACGTGCTCCGCCGGCACGTGGAGCTTAGCACCTCACCTAGCTACCGGATCGGATATTGGGCGTGGGAGCTACCCCAAGCGCCGGAAGAGTGGCTTGAACTCACCAGCTACTTTCACGAGATCTGGACTCCGAGTTCGTTTGCAGCCCATGCGTTCGCCGGCGTGAGCGCCCTGACTCGGGTGATGCCGCATCCCGTCTCAGCATCCCCCGCAAGGAGGCAGGCTAGCCATGAAGGTGGCACGCGTTTTCTCACCTTCGCCGATCTGAGATCGACAGCGGCGCGCAAGAACCCTGTCGGAGCCATCGAAGCCTACAAACGCGCGTTCCCCGAGCCGTTCGAGGCCAATCTGGTCGTCAAGTTATCCGCCGTAGAGGCGGACCCCGCCAGTTACGACCAGATACGTACCGCTATCGCGGGAAGGTCGGACATCTCGCTGGTGACCGCTCGCCTGAGCGAGGAGGAGCTGCAGCACCTGAGGGTTCAGGCGGACGTGCTCATTTCCCTGCATCGGGCGGAGGGCTTCGGGCTCACCGTGGCCGAAGCCATGGCGGACGGAAAGGCGGTCGTCGCCACGGGTTGGTCGGGCAATGTGGAATACATGTCCCCGGACGGAGCGACACAGCTGGTCCCGAGCACGCTAGTGGACGTCGGAGAAGGTTTGGGGATCTATGGCTCGGAACAGCAATGGGCCGAGCCCGATCTTGCCTTGGCGGCGTCCCTGATCCGGCGCTTGGCCGATGATCCAGGACTGAGAGCCCGCCTTGGCGATTGCAACCGCCTAGCAATCAGCGCCCTGTCGACCCCTTGGTCTCAAGACGCTTTGTCTGCGCTACCCCTCGCGCGCTGGCTGGCCCAGCCCGCGGAGGCCCGTCACCCCCGCCGCGCGGAGCAGCCGACGATTGGGCTAGCAGACCCCGAGAACGCTCGCCGTTGGGGCTGATGTTGGAGAGTTCTTATTGACGCAGGACGTTACACCACCGCGCCCCGAGGATGGCCGTTCCACGAATTCCGAAGCCCGCAAGGGCGCCAGTATTGAGATGGTGCAGGCTTATTGGGACAGGCGGCCCTGCAACATTCGACACTCCAAGCGGCCGGTAGGAACCCGCGAGTACTTCGATGAGGTGGAGAGACGCAAATACCTTGTCGAGCCCCATATCCGGGGCTTCGCCGAATTTCCGCGGTGGGCCAACAAGCGCGTGCTGGAAGTGGGTTGCGGGATCGGCACCGACGCGGTGAACTTCGCGCGGGCGGGGGCCATGTACACCGGCGTCGAGCTCTCGGAAGAGAGCTTACGGCTCGCCCGGCAGCGCTTCGACGTCTTCGGCCTAGAGGGAGAGTTCGTCAGCTGTAACGCGGAACGTCTGACGACTGGCCTGGGCCCCCGGAAGTTCGACTTAGTCTACTCCTTCGGCGTTGTTCACCACACGCCAGATCAGCGGAGGGTCGTCGAGGAAATCCGCCAGGTCCTGGAGGAGAGCGGGGAGTTCCGCTGCATGGTCTACGCCCAGAATTCCTGGAAGGCGATCATGATCGAGGCAGGGCTGGACCAACCCGAGGCGCAGTCGGGTTGTCCGATCGCGACTGCCTACTCGCGCGAGATGCTCGAAAAGTTATTCTCGGGCCTGTTCGAGATCGTTTCGGCCGAGCAGGCGCACATTTTCCCGTACAAGGTCGGGAAGTACGTCCAGCATGAATATGAGGTGGAGCCTTGGTTCGACGCCATGCCCGATCCGATGTTCAAGACGCTGGAACGCCGGCTTGGATGGCACTACCTCGTTGTGGCAAAGCCCATCTGAAGACCGCCCCTTGGCTATGCGCCTCGTCGCAGTCCCTCGTCTGACGAGTGCTTCGCCAAGCCTCCGGCGCCGATGTGGATCACGTCCACGTAAGGCGAGAACGTGCTGACGTCGTAGAGCCGCCAGCAGTCGATGACGACCTTGCGCTTGCGTCCAGCAAAGGTCTTAGGGTCGAGCGCGGCATAGCTCGTCACTGGCGAGGTCACCACAACAGCGTCGGCCTCGGCGATCGCCGCTTCGGCCGACGCGGCCGACCGCACCATATCGCCGAGGACGGCAAGGGTTGGTTCTACCGCCAGCTCATCGTGCACGAGGACGGAGAAGCCTAGGGCGGCGAGGCGCTCAGCCAGCATGACTCCCTGGCTCGCCTCGATGACCGGCGTTCCGGGTTTGTAGGAAAGCCCCAGAACAGCGACCGTCGCGCCCGGAGGAGCCACGTCCAGCACCGCCGTCGTCAGACGTTCCAGCTGATAGTCATTCACGGCTTCCGTGGCCTCGGCCAAGTCGGGTCGGGCACCGACCCCGCGCGCGAGCGCTGACCATGCCTTGTTGTCGCGCGGGAAACAGGGCCCTCCGAAACCCAGCCCGCCCCGCAGATACTTGGAGCCGATGCGGCTGTCGCAGCCCAGTGCGGCGGTCACGACATCCACGTCGGCCCCCTCCAGTCGATCGCAGAGGTCGGAAAGCATGTTCGCGTAGGAGATTTTGGTGGTCACAAACGTGTTCACGGAAATCTTTGTAATTTCCGCATTGATCCAGTTCATGCGCTGAACCGGCGGGTTTCCCTCGGCGACGGTGCGATATACCGCTTCCAGCAGGTCGCCGGCTCGCGGGTCTGATTGGCCGATCAACACCATGTCCGGGTGGAGCAGATCCCTGACGACCGTGCCGAGCGCTATGAATTCAGGATTGTAGGTCAGGCCCAGGTTGTCTCCCACACGTCGTCCCGATGCCTGCTCCAGCGTCTTGCGGATCTCTCCGCCTGTGGAGCCCGGCATTACCGTGGAGGTGATGTTGACCACATGGTAGCGGTCGCTCGTGCGGAGCGCGGCGCCGATCTCTCTGAGCGCGTCCAGGAGATATTGGTTTGAGAAGGTGCCATCCGCCCTGGACGGAGTCGGCACGATCACAAAGGAGACGTCCGTCTCCGGAATAGCGGCCTTGAAGTCGGTGGTGGCCTGCAGGCGGGACCGCCCTTGATCAAGCAGATCCTGAAGACCAGGCTCAGCGACCGGAGCCACTCCGGCAGCAAGTTTTTCTACCGCCGCTGCGTTGATGTCGACGCCCCAGACCTCATGGCCTTTGTAGGCCAGCACCGCGGCGAGAGGGGAGCCGAGCTTCCCCAAGCCGACAACAGCGATCTTCATAACGCTCTCCAACCCCGGCTGACCGCAGACCCGGGCTCAGCGGTCTTTTCTCACCACGAGGCCGAAGGAGGTGCAAGGGAATCCGTCGATGGAGAGCTTCAGGTGGGCAGGGGAGAGATCGTTCCAACGGTCATCAAGAAGCCCCTCACCCGCAGCATAGGGCGGCAGATCAATAAATCGATCAAGCAACCCAGACCCTAATGAGAAGTCCAGCGGCGCGACGTCATGACCGAGGCTTCGTAGGCGCCTAGCCAACTCCTCCAGATGGCTGCGCTTGAACAACACGGTTTGCCAGTTGTCGATCGTCTCCTCGCCCGGTGAGAAGTTGTATTCGGTCGTATGCACCGCCACGCCGCCAGGCCGTAGGACACGTAGACTGTTCTCAACGAACTCAGTGCCCCGTTCGATCGACCCCAGATGTTCCAACGCGCAAATAGACCAAGTCGCAGAGAAACCCGCCAGGCTGGCGGGAATGTGATTCATGTCGGCTGAGCGCACGTCCACGAACCCTCTGAAGGCATCTCGTTCGCAGATTTCAGGCTTCCACAAGCGGTCCAAGCCTGAGGGATCCTGCTGGCCTGTGGCCCATCCCCGCGCACGCGCTTTGTCCAAGGGCAGGTCGGTCGCAGTGACATGCACGCCAAGGCTTGCCAGGTAACTGGGAACAGGTTCGTCGCCGCAGCCAAAACCAAGCATCCGTTCACCGGCTTTGAGAACTCCGGCTTCAAACAGCGCTTGGAGAACAAAAACGTACTCCCAAACCTTCCTGTGGTAGAGCGGCGCTACTCTGAGAGACCTGCACCAGTGTGCGGCCCATTCGCTTTCCATATCGGCCTGTGTCGCGGGCTTACTGCGAAGGCCGATATGGACGGGGGTTGGTGCCGGGTGGCGAGGCGCGCGTTCATAGACGCCTCGAGCCATCTCGTAGCCTAGGGACTTGATGTTGAGCCGCATCGCGTCGACGTCTTTCGACGCCCACCAGAGGTCATTTATGTTTGGAGCGCCGGTGGCGGTCGTGCGCCGAAGCTGCTCGCTGGCCAGGAACGCGTGCATCCTCTTCAGGCTTGGGTTGGAAGCCACCTCCGCCGCACTGTGTGCGCGAGCTAGACCCCATAGAAACCGAAGCCCCTTCTGCGCGGTGCGAAGCACTCCTCTTCTCAAGATGCTTCTAGAAGCAGCTCGGCGCTAGGCTCTCCAGCAACGGCAGCGGACCTGACCTGACGTTCGATCCACTCATAGGTGCGCTCCAGCCCCTGCCGTAGCGGCTGCGATGGCGCCCAGCTCAGGGCTTCTCGGATCAAGCGGTTATCGGAATTGCGCCCGCGCACCCCAGTGGGCCCCGGTACGTTGATGATATCCAAGCGCTTTCCTGAAATCGCGACCACGAGCCGGGCCAAGTCGTTGATGGTAAGCATCTCCTCGGATCCGATATTTACCGGACCGGAACATTGAGAGCGTGTAAGCCTGCTCGTACCCTCGACACATTCGTCCACATAGAGGAATGAACGGGTCTGCTGTCCGTCGCCCCAGACGTGGATGCTTCCGTTGTTGGGAGCCTCCGCCACTTTGCGGCATAACGCGGCGGGAGCCTTCTCCTTGCCGCCCTTCCACGTTCCTTCTGGCCCAAAGATGTTGTGATAGCGCGCGATACGCGCCTCAAGTCCATAATTTCTCGCGTAGGCGAGAAAGAGGCGCTCGCTAAACAGCTTTTCCCACCCGTACTCGCTGTCAGGTGCTGCAGGGTAGGCGGAGTCCTCCGAGCAGTTGGGCTTACTGGGGTCTTCTTGGTTGTACAAAGGGTAGATGCAGGCAGACGAAGAGTAAAATACGCGTCTGATTCCCTGTCTGCGAAGGCTGTCTACCACGTTCAAGTTGATCGTGGCGGAATTATGCATCACGTCCGCATCGTTCTCGCCGGTAAAAATGTATCCGGCACCCCCCATGTCGGCCGCGAGTTGGTAAACCTCATCAAAGGGGCCATCAATTACCTGTGAGCAAAAGTAAGGATCACGAAGGTCACCCACGAGGAACTCGTCCGCAGGGGTCTCGCTGAATTCATTTTGCTTCAAGTCGGCGCCGCGAACGAAAAGACCCTCGTGTTTCAAGCGCTTGACCAAGTGGCCGCCGATGAATCCGCCTGCGCCGCAAACCAATGCTGTCTTCATGGTCCGAACCTTAAGCCCCGCCCCGGCGTAGTGAATCGCCGACACATCGTCAATTGCGGAGGAGGCTCACCACTCCCGCGAGCTGGCCCGGCGCTATCCCGAGGTGCGCTTCACCTCGCTCGACTTCCAGGCCAACCTGCGCGAGAGAACGAGGCGGCCTTCGGGGATATTCCGGCCAACTGGGACTTCATTTCCGGCTACGCGCTCGACCTGTTCGAGGGCGGCCTGCGCGCCGACGCGGTGTTCATGATGGCGACCTCGGTGCTGTTCGGCGTCGAGGAGCTGAGGGCCTACGTGGCCGCGTTCGGCAAGGCGGGCGTCCGCGCCGTCGTGCTCAGCGAGTCCTGGGCCTCGCCGCTGCACGAATGGGACCTGGCCCGCATCCTGACGCCGGAGGAGATCGACCCCGAAACGCCCTACATCGGCGGAAGCATGCTGAACGCCCACCACAACTACCCCCGTCATCTGGAGGCGGGCGGCTACCGCGTCCCGCACTCGGCGATCATCGA
>Ga0136611_10000958_pt1 | contig 19696 bp, 20 predicted proteins | sample AntDrymUQ2232306_2_FD_106645 | JGI IMG/M metagenome (GOLD analysis project Ga0136611, IMG submission 106645) | Polar desert sand microbial communities from Dry Valleys, Antarctica - metaG UQ223 (23.06) | ecosystem: Environmental > Terrestrial > Soil > Desert | place: Antarctica: Dry Valley...
CCGACGAGGTCAAACGTCGCTGCCGACGCACCCTGCAAGAGCAGGCCGACGCCCTCGCCCCGTCCGTCGATGCCATCCTGCAGCAGCACGACCATGTAGATCCCACCTTGGCTTTGGTTTAGCTTCGCTCCCCAGCTATCCTAGCCCCTGTGCGAAGCGCCCCCGGAGCCATGCTTCGGGGGCGCTTGGCACATTCCGGTCGGTCCTCAGGCCGGGGTCGATGCCAATTCGCCGCGGTGCAAGCTCGGCATCCAGCCGAGCCCGGCCGTGAAGACGCGGTTGCGGCCGGCGAGCTTGGCGGCGTAGAGCGCCTTGTCGGCGTCCTGCACGACCGCCTCCCAGGATTGGGCCCGGCCGCCGGTCAGCGCGGCGACGCCGCCGCTCATCGTCACGACCTTCGCCACGTCGTTCTCGGCGTGCTCGATTTGGAGGTTCTCCACGGCGTTGCGGAAGCGGTCGATCGCGACGGTGGCCGCGATGCTGCCCTGCTCCGGGAGGACGATCAGGAACTCCTCGCCGCCGTAGCGGTAGACGCTGTCACCGGATCGGCACTGTTCCATGAGGGTCGCCGCGACCGAGGCGAGCACGCGGTCGCCGGCCTGGTGGCCGTAGCGATCGTTGTAGCGCTTGAAGTAGTCGATGTCGCACAGGGCGATGGCGTAGCCGTGGCCGTACCGCTCCGCGCGGGCCTGGAGGGCCGCGAGGTCTTCGGCGAGCCGCAGCCGGTTGCCGAGCCGCGTCAGGGCGTCGGTGCGCGCGGTCTCGTGGAGCTCGCGATTCACCGCCTCCAGCTCGTGGTGCTTGGTGGCGAGCTGGCGCTGCACGTTCGTGACGCGCTCGGCGGCGATGAGCCGCATCCGCAGCTCGTGCGGATCGAGCGGCTTCGCCAGGTAGTCGTCCGCACCGGCCTCCATGCCTTCAAGGGCATGATTGCGGTCGTCGAGCGCGGTCAGGAAGATGAAGTAGGCGTAGGGCGCGTCGGGGTACCCGCGGATGCGTCGGCACAGCTCCGGGCCGTCCACGACCGGCATGACCCAGTCGCTGAGGATCACGTCGGCCCCGCCCTCGACGAAAGCCTGCCACCCTTCCTCGCCATCGACGGCCACGATGCACTCGTGGCCGAGCTGCTCGATGGCAACTCGGATGATGAGCCGCTCCATCGGGCTATCGTCGACGATCAGGATGCGCACTGGGCTACTCCCAATTTCATGCTTCCACGGCGAGGGTGCGGAGAGAGGTCGCCACGCCCGCGATCCAGAGTCGCATCGCTCCCGAGCGCGGCCGCCCCGCGCGGTTCGGGGTGCATCTGCTAGAACGCCGAGCGCGTCGGAGACGGGACGGCCGAGGCCGCGCGGCGAGTTCCCACCGGCACCTGAGGCATGTGCGCCGAGAAGGTGGACATCGGCACGGGCGTGGCGCGATGCTCAACCGCGGCGAGGACGGGCGCCGGACGGCGCCACGTCGCGGCGGGCCGGAAGCGAGGGGCGGGATGACGTTTCTTTCGAATGTCTCGGAATATTGCCGGGCGAGCCGGACCGCGTGGACGATCGGCGTGGTCGCGGCGGTGGTGGGCGTGGTCGCGGCGGTCGTCGCTGTCGTGGGCGTGTCGGGCGTAGCGGCGCAGGATGGCGTCGATGCCGGCGCGGTCGCGCGGGTCTCCCTCGACGAGTACCTGTTCGAGCCGGCCGTGCCCGTCGCGCCGTCCGGGGCGGTGCGCCTGGAGCTGGCGAACGTCGGCCTCCGCCGCCACAACATGGTGGTGCTGGTGGACGGCGTCGAGATTGAGTCGCCGCACGTGCGGCCGGGCGAGACGGTCGTCTGGGAGCTGCCGATCGCGCGGGCGGGGACGTACGCATTCTGGTGCAACGAGTACCGGCACCTGGAAAAGGGGATGGTCGGGACGCTCGCGGTCGAGTGACGAGGGCCGTGAAGGCGGTACCATTGCGTCGTTCCTGTGCGCGATCCGCCTCCTCGCCTGTCATCGCGAGCCAGCGAAGGATGACAGGGAAGTCGATCGGCTCCGGACAGGATCGACGGCTGGATCGACCTCGCTCGATTGGAAGCCACTGCTGCGAACGCTGCGTCCGTCGCACCGATGCGCTCGGGGGCACCTCCGGAGGCCCGCGCATGTCCGAACCCCGCTGCGCCTGGGCGGGCACCGACCCGCTTTACGTGCGCTATCACGACGAGGAGTGGGGCGTCCCCGTCCACGACGACCGCCACTTCTTCGAGATGCTGACCCTCGAAGGGGCGCAAGCCGGCCTGAGCTGGATCACGATCCTGCGCAAGCGCGCGGGCTACCGCGAGCTCTTCGACGGGTTCGATCCGGCCGTGGTGGCCGGCTACGACGAGGCGAAGGTTCACGCCCTGCTCGCCGACCCGCGGATCGTCCGCAATCGTCAGAAGGTGCGCAGCGCCGTGACGAACGCGCGGGCGTTCCTTAACGTGCAGGATGAGCTCGGGAGCTTCGACGCGTACGCCTGGCGCTTCGTCGGCGGGCGGCCGATCCGGAACGCGCGGCGCAGCCTGGCCGAGGTGCCGGCGACGACGCCTGAATCGGACGCGTGCAGCCGCGATCTGAAGCGGCGCGGGTTCGGCTTCGTCGGCTCGACGATCGTGTACGCGTTCATGCAGGCGACCGGCCTGGTGAACGACCATGTGATCGATTGCTTCCGCCACGCACCCGTCGCCGCGCTGGGGTAGCGTCGAACGGCCCCGACATGCACGGCGCCATCCTCGTCTCCGCGACGGGCGGGGTTGAGGGCCGCTCGACGCGGCGGGTAGAATCGCGGTTTGGCCCGGCGAGCGACGGAGGGCCGGTGACGGGAGGGCAGTCGGATGTCGCGGAGCGGCCCACCCGATCGCGATGGGGACGATGTGAAGAGCATCTCGGCGGTGCTGCCGGCGTACAACGAGGAGGAGGTCATCGCCGACAGCGTGGCGGCGATGGTCGTGACGTTCGAGTCGCTGGCGGCCGACTACGAGGTCATCGTCGTCAACGACGGCAGCCGCGACCGCACCGCCGCGATCGTCGAGGACATCGGCGCGCGCAACCCGCGCGTCCGCGTGGTCTCCCACCCGCGCAATCGCGGCTACGGCGCGGCGCTCTGGACCGGCTTCACGAGCGCGACGAAGGATCTGGTGTTCCTGACGGACGGCGACAAGCAGTTCGACGTGGCGGAGCTGGCCGACTTCCTGCCGCTGCTCGACGGCGCCGACATGGTGATCGGCTACCGCGAGCCGCGCGCCGATCCGTTCATCCGCCGCCTCAATGGGTGGGGCTGGAACACCATCGTCACACTGCTGTTCGGGTACACCGCGCGCGACGTGGACTGCGCCTTCAAGCTGTTCCGGCGCAGTTTGCTCGACCGCGTGGACGTCCGCGCAACCGGCGCGACGTTCAGCGCCGAGTTCCTGATCAAGGCGCGGCGGCTCGGCTACGTGATCCGCGAGCGCAACGCGAGCCACTACCCGCGGGGGGCGGGTCAGGCGACGGGCGCGCGTCCGGCGGTGATCCTGCGCGCGTTCAGGGAGCTGTTCCGGCTGCGCCTGTCGCTCGACCAGGAGCTCGCCCGCACCCCGAAGGCGCGCAAGGCGGCCGGCCCGGGCCTCTAGTCTGCCCGCCCGCGTCGATGCCGGCGAGGTAGACTACTCTTTCGGAGGCCAGTATGGTCGAGAGGAACGGCGAGCCCAGTGCGTCGGTCGCCAGCCCCGAGCAGCGCCGTCAGCGTCAAGAGCAGCTGGAGCGCGCGTGGGAGGTAGTCGAGCAGGTTCGGGAGCGCAACGCCGACATGACGCCCGAGCAGGTACTGGACGAGGTCACGGCCGAATTCGAGGCCGTCCGTCAGGAGAGGTATGCACGCCGCGCCGGAGCCGATCAGGGCCGTCGTTGACCTCAACCTGTTCGTCAGCGGGCTGATTTCTAGGCTCGGTCAACCCTTCCAGCTCGTCGAGTACCTCCGCCAGGACGCCTTCCTCGTGGTGATCTCCCAACAGCTCCGCGACGAGCTAGAGGAGGTTCTGCGGCGGGAGAAGTTCGTGACTCGCTTCGGCCTCACAGCAGAATCGCGAGACGCCTTTCTTGCCTTGCTCGATGCCAAGGCCCAAGCGGTCACGCCGAGTCTCGTCCTGCCCGTGCGGGTGCGGGATCAGAACGACGAGATCGTGTTGGCCACCGCACTCGGCGGGGATGCCGACTATCTCGTCACCGGAGATGAAGACTTGCTAGTGCTCAGGGGAGAACGTTCGATCGCCCCGTTGCAGATCGTGACCGTCAGGGAATTCTTGCAGGCGCTCGCCCGAGTCACGCCCAAAACGAGTTCCTGACGCCCGCTCGCGCGAACGATGGGCCGCTTGCCCGCTAAGGATGAACCGTTCATCAAATACGGATCGACGGCTCGGGCAGCTCCCTAGATGCGCTTTCCGACGAGAACGCTGAGCGCGCGTTCGAGCAGCGCGACATCGAGGTTCATCAGCCTCGACTACTCCGTTGAATGACGCTGGCCGTTTCGGTACTCGGCGATGACCTCGATGGGGCCGACGATGTTGCGGTTCAGCTCGTCGAGCTCCTCGGCGGGGATCCAGTATTCGCGGTGGCGGGAACTGCCGACCGTCTGGACGTCGTAGCGGCCGAGGAACGCGGCGCGCACGTGGAACCGCGTGACGTAGCCGCTGAACTCGGCCGCTGCACCGGTCGAGTTCCAGTCGCGGGCGATCTGCTCGGCATACGCCTCCGACGTGACCGGGTAGAAAATCGGCTGCTCGGGAAGGCGCGGCGGCCAGGCAGACCAGCCGCTTTCCCGGACGAGTGCCAGCTCTTGCGGGCCGGTCGGGCGGTACAACGTGATCGTCTCGGCTTCGGTCTTGGAGCGATCTTTCATGAAGTCTTAGGGCCGCGTCAGGCAGATCGGCTCTCATCCACGGGCGGGACGCGCTCGGCTGGAATAGGCTCGGGGAGGCCACGCGCGCGACAGTACTCAGCGATGTACGCACGCGCCTCGTCTCTACTCATGTGTAGGATGCGGTCGTCTAGGACCGTCGCGCGTTCCTGATCGGGCGCTATTAAGTTGCGATCATGCTCGCTCTTCATCGCGTCGCCCCTTCGACACGATGATACCGCAATCCGAACCGCGCGGCGATGCGCGACCACACACGATGGGCGATAGCCGTGTACGGCAGCGAGGCGTCGTTGAGCAACTCGTAGAACTCGAGTGCGAAGGCATCGCTGGCATCCCATCCGCTCGAATTTAGAATGTCGTCCAACCGGCTCATTATGTGCCACCGACCATCGGTCCCCACGACTGTCAGCGCACGGAGTTGGCGGTTGTCAAGAAGGACACGAACGTCATCTCCGGAGAATGACGCGTTGCTTGGATGCGTGTGAAGGTGCCCGTACTCCCACCCACGCCGCATCGTGGCGAGCTGGCGGTCGATTGTCATCCGGTGCGCCTCTCCGCTCAGAAGGGGACCCGTCCGGATGCCGCTCTCGGCATCGACCATGGCGCTGTGCTCCTGCCCGCGCCGCCGCGTGCGGGCGACAAGGTCGCGGCCGACGGTCCAAAGCGCGGCGGCGGCCGGTCCGGAGAGTCCGTGCGCGCGGAGTGCCGCGACCACGTCCTGACGCGACACCGCCACGCCGACACCTCCACCCATCGCTCGCGGAGCAGGATGGTATCGCAGCGCTCGCGAGTGACGACGATGGAGGCCATGTCCGTCCCTTGCGTGGGGCTGATGGGCGTTCCACCAACGGCGCTCGGCCGGCTCGGCGGGCGGGTATATCTTGGGGCGCGCGTCGACCTGTCCGATACAATCGGTCGGCGCCGGAAGGGGCGGGCGCCGTCTCGATGCGCATCCTCCTGTGGCTGCTGTCGCTGGTGGTCCTGCTCACGTCCGTTGGCGTGATCGGCGGCGTCGCCGCGTACGCGCACTACGCCAAGGATCTGCCCGACTACACGCAGCTCGACCGCCGGCGCGTGTTCCAGACGGCCCGCATCCTCGATCGCAACGGCGAGCTGCTGAGCGAGATTTCCGACCCGGACGGGGGCCGCCGCACCGTCGTGGCGCTCGACGCGATCCCGCTGCCGCTGCGCGCCGCCACCATCGCCGCCGAGGATCCGAACTTCTACCAGCACCCCGGCTTCGACGTCCGCGCCATCCTGCGCGCCTTCTACCAGAATGTCAGGGACCGCGAGATCGTGTCGGGCGCCAGCACCATCACCCAGCAGCTCGTCAAGAACACGCTGCTGTCGCCCGAGCAGACGCCCGATCGCAAGATCAAGGAAGCCATGCTCGCGATCGAGGTCACGCGCCGCTACTCGAAGGATCGCATCCTCGAGCTGTACCTCAACGAGGTGTACTACGGGAACCTCGCGTACGGCGTCGAGGCGGCGGCGCAGACGTACTTCGGTCGCTCGGTCGGCGAGCTGAGCCTGGCCGAGCAGACGTTCATCGCCGGGCTGCCCCAGGCACCCTCCACCTATGACCCGTACACGCATCCCCAGGATGCGCGGGAGCGCCAGGACTACGTGCTGGAGCAGATGGTGCGGCACGGCCTGATCTCGCGCGAGCAGTCGGACGGGATCCGATCCCAGCCGATTCAGCTTCGGCCGCTCCAACAGACGGCGTCGGTCAAGGCGCCGCACTTCGTCGGGTTCATCCGCGACCTGCTCGAACGCTCCTACTCGGCCGACACGCTGTTCCGCGAGGGGCTCCAGATCAAGACCACGCTCGACTTGCGGCTCCAGCGGACCGCCGAGGAGGTCGCCCGCGCCCAAATCGCCGAGCTGCGCGACCGCAACGCCACGAACGCGGCCGTGGTCGCGATCCAGCCGAGCAGCGGCGAGATCGTGGCGATGGTCGGGAGCGTCGATTACGCCAACGCGGCCATATCGGGCCAGGTCAACGTCGCCCTCCGCAACCGCCAGCCGGGCTCGACGCTCAAGCCGTTCACGTACCTCGCGGCGTTCGAGCAAGGGCGGGCGCCCGCGACGATGGTGATGGACGTGCCGACCACGTTCGGCGGCGACTACACGCCACTGAACTACGACCAGAAGTTTCGCGGCCCGGTCTCGATCCGGCGGGCGCTGGCCGCATCGCTGAACGTGCCGGCGGTCAAGGTGCTCGAAGAGATCGGCATCGAAGCGATGCTGGCGACGGCCCACCGCATGGGCATCAACGGGCTGGCCGATCCGAACCGCTACGGGCTGTCGGTGACGCTCGGCGGCGGCGAGGTGACGCTGCTCGACCTGACGTTCGCGTACACGCCGTTCGCGACCGGCGGCACGCAGACCGGCCTCGCCAACGGCGCCGGCGTCCGCACCGCCACCTCGCGCGCGTTCGAGCCGGTGGCCATCCTCGAAATCAAGAACGGGGCGGGCGCCCTCATGTACCGGCACGAGCCGAAGCCGCCGCACGAGGTCGCCAAGCCGAGCCTCGCGTACCTCATCACCAGCATCCTGTCGGACGACGAGGCGCGCGCCGAGACGTACGGCGCGAACAGTCCGCTCACGCTGTCGCGGCCGGCCGGCGCGAAGACCGGCACCACCGACGACTTCCGCGACTCCTGGGTCGTAGGGTACACGCCGGATCTGGTGACCGGCGTCTGGGTGGGCAACAGCGACGGCAGCCCGATGAAGGACGTGCTCGGGGCGAGCGGTGCCGGCAAGATCTGGCACGCCTTCATGGAGTCGGCCCTCGCCAACGTGCCGCCGCGCCCGTTCCCGCGCCCGAACGATATCGTCGAGCGCGAGGTGTGCGTGCCGTCCGGGCTGCTGCCGACACCGGAGTGCCCGAAGAAGACGGTCGATCTGTTCTCGCCCGAGAACGACCCGCTTCCGGCCAAGAAGTACGACGACATCTACACGCGGGTCGAGGTCTGCAAGGTGAACGGCAAGCTCGCCTTCGATCTGGTGCCGGCCAACGCGCGCGAGTCGAAGGTAGTCGCCCGGTTCCCGCGCCAGTACGCCGAGTGGGCCTCGAAGAACGGCTATCCGGTCGCGCCGACGGTGCGCTGCGACGACGTGTATCGCGGGGTGAAGACGGCCGAGATCACGGCGCCCGGCCCCGAGGCGCCCGGCCTTGGCCAGGTGCAGGTGGTCGGGTCGGCCAAGCTGGACGACTTCCACCACCTGGACCTCGATATCGGCGCGGGCGCCGAGCCGACGAGCTGGAGCACGCTCACCAACGGGCAGACGGAGGGCGTCGATGGCGCGCTGCTCGGCGTGCTGGACACGTCCGGCATGGCGCCGGGCCGCTACACGCTGCGCCTGTCGGTCGTGGACCGCTTCGGCAACGCCATCCAGCGTCTGAGCCCGGTGACGGTCGGCGCGGCGGCCAGCCCGGTACCGTCGCCCGGTCCGGTCGCGTCACCGCCCGCACCGACGCTGTTCGGGCCGACGCCCGGCCCGTCGCAGCAGCCGGCGTTGGCGCCGTCGGTCGGCGCGTCGCCGGCACCGACGCCGGGACTGCCAGGCCAGAGTGCGCCGGCTCAGCCCGTGCCCGCCCAGCCAAGCCGGGCCGCGCCGAGCCAGCCACCGGGGCCGAGGGTCACGCCGACGCGCTCGCTGGCGCAGCCGCCCCCGACCCCCACGCCGCGCCCGCGCTGATCCCTTCGTTGCCCATCAGGAGGGGCAGGCCCCTCGCCCCTAATCGCTGGCTCGCGCGGCGGCGGGGCGGGTACATACTTCTCGTATGTTCTCCTCCGACGATCCGCCACGCTTCGGGACCGCGCGCGAGGGCTGGCCGTACGTGGCCGGCCTCGCGCTGGCGGCGCTGCCGCTGGCAAGGCTGCACCGCGCGGCCGGAATCGCGGCGCTCGCGTCCGCGGCCGGGGTGGCGGCCTTCTTCCGCGACCCGGTCCGCCCTTGGCCGACCGACCCGACTCTGCTCTTCGCGCCGGCCGATGGCTTCGTCATTGGCGTCGATCGCCTCGAAAGCGGCTGGCACGTCGGGGCGCCGGCCCATCGCATCAGCATCTTCCTGTCGCTGTTCGACGTGCATGTCAACCGGAGCCCGGTCGCGGGCACGATCGTCGATGCGCGCGATCTTGGAAGCGGCTTCTTCCCGGCGATGGACTTCCGGCGCTCGCACGAGAACCGCCGGCGGGAGATCGCGTTCGACACGGAGCATGGCCCGGTGGTCGTCGTGCAGATTGCGGGCTTGCTCGCGCGGCGCATCGTGCCGTGGGTCGCGTCCGGCGAGGTTGTGGCGGCCGGCCAGAAGCTCGGGATGATCACGTTCGGGTCGCGCACCGACCTGATCGTCCCCGAAACCGCTGCCCGGCCACTCGTAGAAACCGGGCGTCGCGTGGTCGGGGGCCAGACGCCGGTAGCCGCGTGGCGGTAACATAGTAGGGAGCGAAGGGGCGAGGCAACGGCGATGAAGCGACCGCGCTTGCGGCGACGAGGGTTCCGGCGGCGGGTCGCCGGCCGGGGGGCCGTGCTGGCGCACCTCGTGACGTTCGTGAATCTCGCCTGCGGCTTCGCGGCCCTGCTGCTCGCGTACGAGGGCTCGACGCGCCTCGCCGTGAGCCTCCTCTTCCTCTGTACCGTGCTCGACTTCATCGACGGCGCGCTGGCGCGCATGTCCGGGCAGGGCAGCGCGTTCGGCAAGGAGCTCGATTCGCTGGCGGACATGGTCTCGTTCGGGGTCGCGCCGGCCTTCCTGGCGTACCAGAGCCAGATCGGGAACGGGCCGTCCGGCATCGTCGTGGGGCTGGTGTCGGTGGTGTTCCTCGTGTGCGGGGCGTGGCGGTTGGCGCTGTTCAACGTGTTCGAGGGCCTCAAGGACTTTCGGGGACTGCCGATCACGGTGGCCGGCGGCATCCTGACGGCCCTCAGCTACATCACCTGGGGCTGGCCCTGGCCGATCATGGCACTCCTGACGCTGGGGCTGTCGTTCCTGATGGTGTGCCGAGTGCGCTTCGTGAAGCTCTCGCGCGTGCTGATACCGGCCGTGCAGCGGCTGCCGGACGGTATCCGCTGGACGCCCGCGCTGCTGCTGATCCCGCTCGGGGCGATCGTGCTGGAGCCGATCCCGCAGGCGGTCGTGGTGCTCGGGGGGATCTACATCGGCGCGAGCCTCCTGATGAGTCGGCGGGCGCCGGCGTCGGTGCCGCTGCAGGAAGAAGTCGTCGGCTAGCCCAGCGTCGGCTAGCCTACCAGCGACTGCCGAGTGCCACTGCCGACCGCCTCGTCCAGCCGCGCCACGGCCCCCCGAGCCGCGCTCGCATCCGGGGCGGCGCCGAGGCGGTCGAACGTCACGACCGCCGCGTCGAGGGCGGCCCGCGCCTGCTCTTGCATGCCGGGGCGACCGCTCCCCGCGAGCGCGAGGCCATGCACGTAGCGCGTGCGGGCAAGCTGATACGGCTGCCCGACCGCCTCGGCGAGCGCGAGGGCGCCTTCGGTCGTCCGCACCGCCTCGTCCCAGTCGCCGCGCTCGACCGCCAGCGTGGCGCCGGCGCGGCGTGCCATGAGCCGGGCCACCGGAAAGCCGCCCTCGGGAGAGTCGGCGCGAGCCGCGAGCTCGAGGGCGCGCGGCTCGCCCAGGGCGGCCAGCACCTCGGACCCGTAGCCGCCGAGCATCGCCGTGCAGGCGAGGCACTGCCACGCCGAGTGCTCGGCTTCGGCCGCCGCGATGGCGAGCCGCGCGCCCGCCGCGTCTCCCGATCGCGCCCGACTCATCGCCAGAATAGCGCGCACCCAGACGCCGCCGTGGGGCGGCAACGCGCCCTCCAGTGCTTCGAGGAGCGCCCCGGCCTCGTCCCCGCGACCCCGCGCCGTCCAGAGCATGCCGACCGTGACCTTCCGCATCATCGACACCAGCGGCATCGGGGCGCCGACCGCCTCCGGCGATGTCAGGGCGACCTCGGCGGCGTCCCACTCGCCGCCCATGAACTGCGTCGCGCCGAGCACCATCTGGGCCGCCGAGATCGCCGGCACCGAGTCGATGGCCCGCGCAATGGCCAGCGCCTCCCGTGCGCTCGCGAGCGCCTCCGGCACGTGTGGCTGGAGGCAAATCAGCCGTAGGATTTCCCGGCCGAGCAGCGCCTCGTAGAGGAAGCCGTCGTGGGCGTGCTCGCGGGCGAGGCGGACCGCTTCCTCGGCATAGGTGGCGATGCTCGGCCCGATCTGCCCCGCCAGGGCCGGCTTGGTCAGCGCGCCGTACGCCTGCGACCGCTCCTCGAAGCCGCCGTGGGCCAGCGCCAGTCGCAACGCCTCCCGCGCCGACGCGGCCGAGCCGGCGAGGTCGCCGCGCTGCATCTCGACCCAGGATCGGATGCACCAGGCACCCGTCAGCTCCGGTTGGCCGTCGCGGACGTTCTCGAAGATGACCTCGCCGGCCCACGCCGCCTCATCGACCCGCATGCCCTGGATGTAGGCGTTGGCCAGGTTGAGCGCCAGTCGGGCTCGGAAGCGGGCCGGCTCGAGCTCGCCATCGCCGACGAAGTCGGGCCGCGACGCCGCGTCGAGCGCTGCCCGAATCGCGTCGGCGGCCTCGACGAACCGCCCGAGGCTCCGGAGCATGGCGCCCCGACCGGCGACCATCCGCGTCAGCTCTACGCTCGGCGCCTCGGCCCCAAGCTGCTCGGCCGCGTCGAGCCCGAGCTCGTAGAAGCGAACGGCCTCGCGGGTCGCGTAGCTGGCGGCGGCATTCTCGGCCGCAAGGCGGGCGTACCGCATCGCCGGCGCCCAGAGCTCGCCGGCCACCGCGTGCCGCACCAGGCCGGCCGCGTGGGCACTCAGTTGTTCGGGGTAGATCGCTTCGATCGCGGCCACGGCGATCCCGTGGAGCTCCTTCCGACGCCGCAGCAGCAGCGTCCGCTCGGCGACCTCCTGCACCAGCGCCTGCGCGAAGACGTAGCCCGGCTGACGCGTCGGCCCTCGTTCGCGCAGCAGCCCGGCCCGGATCGCCTCGCGCAGCCCGCGCTCGAGCGCCGGTCCGTCGCCCGAGACGCGAGCGAGGAGCGCCCGCGAGAAGGTGCGCCCGAGGACGGCGGCCGTCTGGACGACGTGACGGACCTCCTCCGGCAGCCGATCGATGCGGGCCAGGATGGTGGCCTGGAGCGTGTCCGGAACGCGCTCGGACAGGCCCGGATCGAGGTCCAGTCCATCATCGTTCGCCACCAGCGCGCGGCGCTCGACGAGCGTGCGGACCAGCTCGTGGGCGAACAGCGGGTTGCCTTCGACGCGGTCGAGCAGCCGACGCTCGGTCGGGGCCGCGTGCCGCTCCCCGCCCAGCAGCTCGCGGACGAGCGCCGTCGTGTCCCGCTCGGCCAGCGGGCCGACCTGGATCTCCAAGAAATGCTCCGGGCCAAGCTCGGCGGCGCGCTCGCGCAGCGGCCAGCAGGGCGCGTCGCGGTCGGGGCGGAAGCTGAAGCAGAAGAAGATCGGCGCCTCCGCAGCCAGATGGACGCCGGCTTCGAGGAATTCGATGACGGACGGATCTGCCCATTGGAGATCATCGAGGGCGATCACCGTGGGCCGCTCGTCGGCCAGGGCGCGATGCAAGCGGGTGATGATCCCGACCGCCCGGCGGTGAATCTCCTCGGTCGGCAGGCCGCCGAGCGCGGCGCGGGCCTGCTCTTCGGGCGGCAGTCCGAGCAGGTCGCAGATGTACGGGAGCGCCTCGCGCACGCCGAGTGCCGCGAGGCGGTCGCCCAGGCGCGCGAACGCGACGTCGGGCGTGGTCGCCAGGTCGTGAAGCTCGTCGCCGAACAGCGCCCGGGCCCAGGTCGCGTACATCTTGTAGGTTTGGCCCGGTCCGTACGCTGCCGCCTGCGCCTCGGCTCAGCGCAGCCGACCGTCGGCGTGGACGAGCCGGCGCAGCTCGCCGAGCAGCCGCGACTTGCCGACGCCGGGGTCGCCAGTGATCACGACCGCCTGGCCCCGCCCGCCGGCCAGCCGGTCGAGCCGGTCGGCCAGCGCGGCAACTTCGGTCGCGCGGCCCACCAGCGGCAGGCTCGCCGCGTCCGGAATGGCCGGCTCGGCCAGCGGCCCGACCGCGCGGAACGCGACGACCGGCTCCGCCTTGCCGCGCAGGGTGAGCGGCGGCAGCGGCGCCAGCTCGAACGCCTGCTGCGCCGAGCGGGCCGTCGCCTCGCCCACGAAGACGGCCCCCGGCGGCGCCGCCCGCTGGAGGCGCGCGGCGACGTTGACCGTGTCGCCGATGACCGTAGAGTCCTGAATCCCGCCGACCTCGCGGACGCCGGCGATCACCTCGCCGGTGTTCACCCCGATCCGCAGCTCCAGGCGCAGGCCGTGGTCGCGCTCCAGGTCGCCGTTGATCTCCCCGAGTGCGGCCTGCATCGCGAGCGCCGCGTCGATCGCCCGGCATGGGTCGTCCTCGTGGGCGACGGGCGTCCCGAACAGCGCCATGACCGAATCCCCGATGAACTTGTCGATCGTGCCGCCGCGCCGCGCGACCTCCTCAACGAGCCGCCCGAAGCATGCGGCCGTGACGTCGCGGACGACCTCCGGATCGAGGCGGTCGGCGAGCGAGGTGAAGCCGACGATGTCCGCGAACACCACCGTCACGGTCCGGCGCTGCTCGCCGGCGGGCGCCGGGCGACTCGGTGGGGGCGCGTCGACCGCATTCGCTTGCGCGGACGCCCGTGCCGGCCTCGCGGGGTCGGCCTCGGCAAGCGCCGTCCCGCACCGCGTGCAGTAGCGGCTACCGAGCGGATTACCCACGCCGCAGGCGGCGCAGACGACCGCAATCTCGGCGCCGCACTGGGCGCAGAAGCGGCTGCCCGGAGGGTTCTCGGCACGGCAGCTCGGACAGGTCATCGCAGCCCCTCTCCCGGACGATTCTAGCCAAGGGACGGGGCGTGGGAGCGAAATGTTGCAGCCGGCTTATTCCGGATCGGCGCGGCCGACCGCCCGCTCGATGGCCCGGCGCGGCACGTCCTCCGAGCCGGCGAGGCCCTCGTCCGTGAAGCGGTAGTCGTGCTTGCGGACGTACTCGTCGAGCTCGGCGACGATCTCGGCGAGCTTGGCGTCGGCGGCCTCCGCGATCAGGCGGGCCGGCTCGCCCTCCGTCTCGAAGGCGCGGTCCAGGTGGGGCAGGCAGAGGCCGTCGCCGGCGCGATACTGTTCGAGCACGTGGGGCCGTTCGATGCGCGAGAGCAGCGTCCCGACGTGTCGGTCCTCGGCTTCGAGGAGCACCTCGCAGGCGGGGCAGTTCGGTGCGCCGCCGGTCGCGGCCCCCTTGCGGGTGCCGCGCGACCCGAGCAAGCCGCCGAGGAATGCACTGCCGCCGAACGGACCGTTGCGGGCGGGGCCGCGCGCGCGGATGCGGCCCCGCGCGGTGCTCAGCACGTCGCGGTAGACGATGGCCGAGGCGAGCGCACCGAGCCGCTGGCGCAGGAAGCGGTGCGCGTGTGGCCGGCAGAAACCGCCGGCGTCGCGGAGTTGGGCGCGGAGGTCGAGGTCGTTGACCTGCTCGTAGCAGACGGCCGTGAGGTAGGCATCGACGGCCTCGGAGGCGAGGCGGCAGACCGGGCAGCCGCCCATGCCGAAGGCGGCGATCAGATCGTGCTCGCCGGCGTGGCGTCGGGGCTGGCGAGGCGTCCGGGCGGCCATGGATGTGCGATGCTCCCGCGCGGCGTGGTGCCGTGGAATGCACTATACCGCCGCCACCGTGCGGGGCACCTGGCGATGCCGACATAGCCGTGACGGGTATGCGCCCCGTAGACTCACTGTCGCGCGGCGGCCAGTCCGCGACGCGGGCGTTACTCCGCGACGGCCACGTGCGGGTTCCAGACGATCTCCCACAAGTGGCCATCAGGATCCTGGAAGTAGCCGGCGTAGCCGCCCCAGAACGTGTTTCCGGCGGCCTTGACGACCCGCGCACCGGCTCGCTTGGCCCGATCCATCACGGCATCGACGTCTTCTCGACTACCCACGTTGTGACCGATGGTGAACTCGGTCGCGCTCGGTGGCTGTAGGGCGAGCCCTGAGTCGCGAGCAATACTCGTCCTCGGCCACAGCGCGAGCATCAGGCCGGCCTGCAGTTTGAAGAACGCGACCGCACCGTACTCGAAAGCCTTGCCAACAACGCCGTCCGTCGGCAAACCAAGCCCGTCACGATAGAATTGGAGCGATGTGTCCAGATCGTTCACGCCAACGGTCAGCACGGTGATTCTCGGCTGCATCGTTTCCCCTGCTCCAGCTGCTCCAGCGAGTCGAAGCGTGCGTAGATGCCGAGGCATGCAGCCGCACGCAGCCTGCGCGCGCGGCTGCCGTCCACGGGCTACTTGGCCGGGCGCACCGAGAAGGCGACGACCTCGCCCAGGTTGACCCAGGCGCGCTGGCCGCTGGCGTTCCAGGTGTCGGAGAAGGTGCGAGTCGCGCCGCCGGACACGTCCTTGGCGAGCGCGTCGCTGAACGCCTTGACCATGTCCTCGTTCAAGTCGTCGCTCATCTCCTCGACGACCGTGAGCATGCCGCCGTTCTTGAGCGCGAAGCTGACCTCGATGCGCTTGCCCTGATCCTTGACCAGCCCGAACGTCGGGCGGCCGACGCCGAACTTGGGCGCGTCTCCCGCGCTCGACGGACCGGCCTGTCCGGTCGGCTCGACGCCGGCATCGGCCGGACCCGCGTCGTGGTCGCCGGTAATCTCGGTCGTCGTGTGCTCGTGCATCGGCGTGCTCCTTCGTTCGGTCGCGCGCGCAGCGGAGCCGCGCTGCCCGTATGTATCGGGGATCTGGCGAGAACCGTAGCACGCTGCTGCCGAGCGCCCCAAGTAGGGGACGGTCGAGGGGCAGCCGCAAGGCGAGCGGCGCGGCATGTCCTAATCCGCGTGTCGAAACCGCCGGAAGCGAGCGCCTACAATGATTCGGAGTCCACTTCGGATCGGGGGGCGCCTTGACGCTGCGGCTGTACAACTCGCTGAGCGGGACCATCGAGGAGTTCCGCCCGGCCGGCAAGGTCGTCCGGCTTTACGTCTGCGGCGTGACGCCCTACGACACGACGCACCTCGGACACGCCTTCTGCTACGTCTCCTTCGACGTCCTGAGCCGCTACCTCTGCCATCAGGGCTACGAGGTCCGCTACTTCCAGAACATTACCGACATCGACAACGACATCTTGCGCAAGTCGCGCGAGCTCGGCATGCCCTGGGACGAGCTGGGCAATCGCAACGTCGAGATCCACCAGCGGTCGCTCGACGCGCTCGGCGTGCTGCCCCCCGAGAAGTACCCCCGCGCGACCGAAGAGATCCCGCTGATGGTCGAGATGATCCGCGGGCTGATCGAGCGCGGGCACGCCTACGAGCGCGAGGGCAACGTCTACTTTCGGGTCGCGAGCGACCCCGACTACGGCAAGCTCAGCAAGCTGCCGCCGGCCGAGATGGCCGAGCGGCTGACCGAGACCGGCGACCCGACCGACGACCCGCGCAAGGAGAGCGGGCTCGACTTCCTGCTCTGGCAGGCGGCCAAGCCGAACGAGCCCACCTGGGCCAGTCCCTGGGGCGCGGGCCGCCCAGGCTGGCACATCGAGTGCTCGGCGATGGCGATCCGCTACCTTGGCGAGCAGCTCGACATCCACGGCGGCGGCGGCGACCTGATCTACCCGCACCACGAGAGCGAGATCGCGCAGTCCGAGCGTTGGAGCGGGACGGAGCCGTTCGCGCGCGTCTGGATGCACGTCGGCATGCTCAGGATGGACGGCGAGAAGATGAGCAAGTCGCTCGGCAACATGGTGTTCGTCGCCGAGCTGGTGAAGGAGCACCCGCCCGAGGCGATCCGACTCTTCCTGTCCGGCGCCCGCTACCGCGACGTGCTCGAGTGGAGCCCCGATGCGCTGCGCGAGGCGGAAGGTCTGTTCGATCTGCTGGTGCGCGCGGCCTCCCTGCCGACGGAGCCCGAAGGCGGCGCGCCCACATCCGGTAAGTCCGGCGCGGCGCTCGACTCCGGTCCCGCGCGCTCGCGGTTCCTCGCGGCGATGGACGACGACCTCGATACGCCCGCCGCCATCGCCACCTTGCGCGCACTAGCCGAGGCGATCGTGGGCGCGGCGGCGAGTGGCTCGGTCGTGGGCGCGCAGCACGATCTGCGGGAACTCGCCGGTATCCTCGGCGTGAAGCTGCCCGTAGCGTGAGGCTCCCGTGGCGTGAGGCTCCCGTGGCGTGGGGCTCCCGTGGCGTGATGCCGCGCATGTTGCGGACACGACACGAATCGCTCCTGCGTCGCCCCATGTGGCACAAAGGTTGCCACACTGGTGCTCGCTCGGTGGAAGCGCCGAGGCGCTGGAAAGGTGCTCGACGAATGTGCATCCCGATCGACCTGAACGTGCCCGTGCTGACGCTAGACGACGTCGAGCTGGGGACCGCGCGCGAGATCCTGTGCTCGTGCGGGCACGGCGACGGTTCGGAGACGATCTCGTCGATGCACGCGGGCGCATCAGACGATCTCTGGCTGCGCGCAACGCGCCCGCTCCGGCCTGACCTGTTCATCCCGTTCGCCGACATCACCGAGACGCGCAGCGATGGGGTGTTCCTCCGCCTGCTTGCCAGCGAAGCGGAGCGGCGCGCCTGGGACGTTGCGCCCGGGGAGTTGCCGGCGACGCGGGCCATGGCGGTCTGAGGCTTCCGCTCCGGCGCCGAGTGCCCTCCCTGATCCGTCGAGCCGTTCCGCTCCGACCCTTGGTGTGCCTGCCATAATGGTGCAGCGCGCACGGCGAGTCTGAGAAAGGGGGAGCGCATGCAGTCCGACGAGCGGATCCGCCTGACCGGCTTCAGCCACGGCGCCGGTTGAGCCTGCAAGCTCAGCCCGTCTGAGCTGGCGCAGGTTCTGCGCCACCTTCCTCCGGTTATAGACCCGCGCGTACTGGTCGGCGCGGCGACATCCGACGATGCGGCCGTGTATCGGCTCTCGGGCGACATGGCGCTGGTCGCGACGCTCGACTTCATCACGCCCGTCGTCGAGGACGCCGAAGCGTTCGGGCGCGTGGCGGCGGCGAACGCCATCAGCGACGTGTACGCGATGGGCGGCAAGCCCATGTTCGCCCTGAACGTCGTTGGGTTCCCGCGCGACAAGCTGCCGCTGCACTACCTGGAGTCGATCCTGCGCGGCGGCGCGGCCATCGCGACCGAGGCCGGCATCCCGATCCTCGGCGGGCACAGCGTAGATGACCCCGAACTGAAGTACGGGATGGTCGTGCTCGGGACGGTCCATCCGGACCGGATCGTGGCGAACGCCGGCGCGAAGCCGGGCGACGTGCTCATCCTGACCAAGCCGCTCGGCATCGGGATCATCACGACGGCGATCAAGGCCGACATGGCCGACGCGGCGACCGTGGACGGCGCGCTGCGGCTGATGACGACCCTCAATCGCGACGCGGCCGAGGCGATGCTAGAGGTGGGCGTTCATGCCGCAACCGACGTGACCGGCTTCGGGCTGCTCGGGCATCTGGCCGAGATGGTGCGCGCGAGCGGCGTCGGGGCGCGTATCTACGCCGATCGCGTCCCGTTCCTGCCCGGCGCGTGGGCGCTAGCCGAGCGCGGCATGATCCCGGGTGGCTCGCGTCGGAACCGCGACTCGCTGGCCGAGACCGTGCGCTGGGGAGACGGTGTCGGGGACCTCATGCAGTTGACGCTCTGCGACGCGCAGACGTCGGGCGGGCTGCTGATCGCCGTGCCGCCGGAGCGCGCGGACGCACTGGTCACGCGCCTGCAGGCTGCCGGCACCCTGGCCACCGCCCGCGTCGGTGAGATGGTGGCGGAGCGCGGAATCATCGAAGTCGTGGCGGCGACCGCGACATAATCTCGTTCAAGAACGCCGCTCAGATCACGGCCTACCGGCTATTGACGTGTCATCCTGAGGCAGGCGGAGCCTGTCGAAGGATCTCGTCTCCGGCCTGACCATCGCGGGTCTGTCCGTAGATTCTTCGCTATGACAATGCAGTTGAAGGCTGCCGAACGGAGACAACCATGAATGCTCGTTGGGATCCTTTCCGCGACGCTTTGAGCCTGCGCGAGGCGATGGACCGGCTGCTGGAGCAGAGCGTGGTCAGCCCGCGCGGTGGCGGCCCGCCCGGCGGGGGCGCGCGGGGCGGGCGGACGCTGCCGATCGACATGTACGAGACGCCCGACAGCGTCGTGGTACGGGCGCCACTGCCGGGCGCCCGAGCCGACGACCAGGGCCTCGACGTCAACGTCGAGGGCTCCACGCTCACGATCCGCGCCCAGCTGCTGACCGGCGGCGACGAGGGACGCGAAGACGGGGCGCCCTCCGAGCCCGGCGTGCGCTGGATCGCCCGCGAGATCCCGCGCGGCGAAGTGTCGCGGGTCGTCGAGCTGCCGGTGCAGGTCGATGCCGACCGCGCGACGGCCAAGTTCAGCAACGGGCTGCTGGAGTTGACGCTGCCGAAGGTCCAGGCGTCGCGCGCGCGCCGCATCACCATCACGGCCGACTAGCGTCACGGCCGCCTGGCGTCACGGCCGAGTAACGATCGCGTCGCCCGCTTGGGCGCCGGGGGCGGCGTGGCCTATAGTTCGGCCCGGCATGAACCTGCGAACCCCCGGACCCACCCCGCTCCCGCCGCGCGTCCGCGAGGCGCTCGCTCGGGACATGGTCGATCACCGCGGCCCCGAGTTCACGGCCGCGTTCGGCGCATGTACGAGCGCACTCGCGCGCCTGTTCGGCACCGCGCACGATGTCCTGATCCTGACCGGCTCCGGCTCGGGCGGGCTGGAGGCG
>Ga0136611_10000959_pt1 | contig 19695 bp, 17 predicted proteins | sample AntDrymUQ2232306_2_FD_106645 | JGI IMG/M metagenome (GOLD analysis project Ga0136611, IMG submission 106645) | Polar desert sand microbial communities from Dry Valleys, Antarctica - metaG UQ223 (23.06) | ecosystem: Environmental > Terrestrial > Soil > Desert | place: Antarctica: Dry Valley...
CGTCGGCGGCGGCGCGGGCGCCGGTTCTGCGACGGGCTCAGGAGCGGGCTCGAGCGCCGGTGGCGTCTCGGGTACAGGCTCCGGCGAGACGACGACCGGCACGTCCACGGTCACCGCCGGATCTGGGTCCGAGGTGACGAGCGTGGCCGCCGCAGGCTGCAGCTGCTTGACGGTCAAGGGGAGCGCGGTCGCGCGTAGGAGGCTGGACGGTGCATCCGACACCGTCGCCTGGGGGGTCGGCGACCCGACGTAGACCAGCGCGGCGACCACCACGATCATCGAGGCGGACCACGTCGCAGTGGAGGTCGGCCAGTTGCGTCTCATGAATCGGCACGGCCCAATCTGTTCGGGGGTAGGACGGTGGGCCGGGGCGGGGAGCTCCTCAGCCGAAGCAGGGACAGATCTGTGGCCCTTCGCTGCGGGCAATCGCTGTCTCCGGCGGGCGTGCCAGCGTGATGCCGCGAGCACGGCACGCCCTCCCTGCGCCCAAACCTTGACTGCTGCTCCGGCCGGGATGCCAATTCCGTAATGAGACTGGTTCTCAGCCCAACGGCCGCTCCGCGGGCAAAAGCCGCAAACGGGGCGGCGGCGGCGGAAGGTCAGGAGGATCGCTGCGCCGTCTCGGGGAACAGCAGGTCGACGAAGCGTGCGGCCGTCGGCCGGGGCTCGTGGTTGGCCAGACCGGGCTGCTCGTTGGCCTCGATGAGCGCGTACTCCGGCCCGGCGACCGAGGGGACGATCATGTCCAGCCCCAACACCGGCGCTTCGATGGCTGCGGCCGCAGCCAGGGCGACCTCCGCCAGCTGAGGGTGTAGGTCGTCGGTCACGTCATGGATCGTGCCGCCCGTGTGGAGGTTGGCGGTGCGTCGAACGGTGAGCTGGATGCCCGAGGCGAGCACGTCGTCCAGGTGATAGCCCGCCGAACGGACGACGGACTCGGTCGTGTCGTCCACGGGCACCCGTGACGATCCGCCGGTGGCGGCCATGCGCGTCGCGCTGAGCTCGAAGGTCAGCATGGCGATGGTCCGGCGGCCATCACCGACGACGACCGGAGGGCGGCGCACTGATGCAGCCACCACTTCGGTTCCGATGACGACGATCCTGAGGTCCTCGCCCTCGCATCGCCGCTCCAGGAGCACCTCGGGGCACGTCGCTCGTGCGGTCGCGATGGCCACGCCCAACCCGGCGCGGTCGACGCCGACGGTGATGCCGCGACCCTGCTCGCCTCGCACCGGCTTCACGACGATGTCACCCCACTTCGCGAGGAACGCCTCGTCGCGTTCGTCGAAGGTCGCCATCGTGCCCTCGGCGACGCGCAGGCCGGCCCGGACGAAGACCTGGCGGGTGTACCACTTGTGATCGCAGCGCCGGAAGGCCACCGCGCTGGTGAGCTCCGAGAGCGACTCGAGGGTGCTCACCCGCCGATGGCCGAAAGAGAGCGCGAGCTCCCCGGCCGCAGGGTCGAGCACCTCCACCGCGATGCCGCGACAGAGCGCTTCATCGGCGATGATCCGCGAGTATCGGTTGAGCTCGTCGTAGCCGCTCGGGAGGTCGAGCGCGGCCGGCACTGCCCTCAAGGCGCCGCCGGCGCGGCGTTCACGCCACCGCCTCGGCCAGCACCAGCTCTACGGCTGCCTCCAAGGTGCGGGCGTGGGCTGCCTCACGGCTCAGCCACCCGAAGAGGGCGTCGTGGCCCGGCTCGGCCGAGAGCAGCTCGGGGTGCCACTGCACACCCAGGACGCGGAGGGGACCGAGACCTTCGATGGCCTCGATCGTACCGTCACCGGCCCAGCCCACGGCTCGAAGCCCACGGCCGACCACGTCCACGGCCTGGTGGTGGAGGGAGTTGACCCCGACCAGCTCCCGCTCGACGACCTCGGCCAACCGGCTGTCCTGCGACACCCGCACGGGGTGGACGGGTTCGGCCCAGCGGTCGCGCTCGCGATGGGAGAGATCGCTCACATCCGGCAGGTGCTGGATCAGCGTGCCGCCGAAGGCGATGTTGATCACCTGGGCGCCGCGGCACACGCCCAGCATGGGCATCCCCGCCGCCGCGGCTTGTTCCGCCAAGGCGATCTCGTAGGCATCGCGCGCCGGGTCCACGCCGTCCACGTGCGGCGACGCCACCGCGCCGTAGCGAGCAGGGTCCACGTCGCCGCCTCCGGTGAACAGCACGCCGTCAAGGCAGGAGAGCACGTCGGGTGCGTCGGCCGGTTCGAGCACCGGCAACACGAACGGCAGCCCACCGGCGCGGACGACGGCGCTGACGTAGGTCCGGTCCAGCGCCTCGAGGAAGCGGTTCTCGTGGACGCTGGGCGACGTCGTGATGCCGATGCGAGGCTTCATACCTTCAGTACGGTAAGGAGTGCCTGTTTCCTGAGTGTTTCGAGCCCACGAACGCAGATGATCGGTTCAGCCGATGCCGTTGGTCTGCAGCCACAGCTCGAGCAGGCCGAGCTCCCACAGCTTGTTGTAGCGCAGCGTGGTCAGCTCGTCGGGGTGATCCAGCAGGTGGCGGACCGTCGGCGGCCTGAAGAGCCCACGGTCGGTTGCCGCCCTGCTCAGCAGCGCGTCGCGCAGGAGGCCCACCGAATCGCCCGAGAGGTGCACGAGCGGCGGCACCGGGAAATAGCCCTTCGGGCGGTCGATGAGCTCGGCGGGCAGCACCTGGCGCGCCAAGTCCTTCAGGATCCCCTTTCCCCCTTGGGCCAACAACAGGTCCGTTGGGCACGCAGTAGCCAGCTCCACCAGCTCGTGGTCGAGGAAGGGCACCCGAGCCTCGAGACCCCAGGCCATCGTGGTGTTGTCCACCCGCTTCACCGGGTCCTCCACCAGCATCACGTGGGTGTCCAACCGCAGAGCTCGGTCGAGGGCGGTGGTGGGACCCGGCCGGCCGAAGTGGTCGGTCACGAACGCTCGGCTCACGTCGTCGTCGACGAAGTGCTCCGGGTTCACCACGTCACGGACCTCGTCGTGCGTGCGGTCGAAGAACACCGACGCGTAGTGGTCGACGGCATCGGGCCCAGCGTCAGCGAGGGACTGGTACCAGTGGTAGCCGGCGAAGACCTCGTCCGCCCCCTGCCCCGATTGCACCACCTTGACGTGGCGCGCCACCTCCTGGGACAGCAGGTAGAACGCCACTACGTCGTGGCTGACCATCGGCTCGCTCATGGCTGCGACGGTGGCCGGCACGGCTGAGAGGACGTCGGGTGTCGGCACGCGGATCTGGTGGTGGTCGGTGCCATACCGACTGGCGACGACGTCGGACCAGCGAAACTCGTCTCCCTCCTCGCCGCCGGCCGACTCGAAGCCGATGCTGAACGTCGACAGGTTCTCCTGGCCCGCCTCGCTGAGCAGGGCCACGATGAGACTCGAGTCGAGCCCGCCGGACAGCAGCACACCGACCGGGACATCGGCCACCAGCCGGCGGCGAACGGCGAGCCGCAGCGCGGCGGCCACAGCCTCACGCCACTCCACCGGGTCGCTCGGCGCGCCTTCGGCCGGTGCGGCATCGGGCCGCCAGTACTCGATCTGGCGCCGGCGCCCGTCGGGCTCGATGGTCAGGACGGTCGCCGGGGGCAGCTTGGTGACGCCCCGGAGGATGGTGCGCGGCGCGGGGACGACGGCGTGGAACGTGAGGTAGTGGTGCAGGGCGACCGGGTCGACGGTGCCATCCACGTCACCGGCCGCCACGAGGGCCGGCAGAGTCGACGCGAAGCGCAACGAGCCAGGCTTCTCGGCCAGGTACATCGGCTTGATGCCCAGGCGATCACGGGCCAGCACGACCCGGTTCGTGTCGAGCTCGACGATGCACAGGGCGAACATGCCGATGAGGTGGTCGACGAAGCGCTCACCCCAGTGGTGGTACGCCTTCAGCAGCACTTCGGTGTCGCTCGCAGAGAAGAAGCGGTAGCCCTTGCCCTCCAGCGCTTTCCGGAGCTCGGGGTAGTTGTAGATGCAGCCGTTGAAGACGACGATCAGGCCGAGCTCGCTGTCGACCATGGGTTGGGCACCTCGGGACGAGAGGTCGATGATCGCCAGCCGCCGGTGGCCCAGGGCGATCGGGCCCGACGCCCACAAGCCGTCACCGTCGGGCCCTCGCGCCGCGAGGCAACCGCTCATGGTGGCCACCACCTCTGCCGAGGCCGGGCGCCCGTCGAACCGGATCTCACCACTGATGCCGCACACGTGTCCCTCTCCGCTCCCTCGAGCCGGCGCACCTTGTCGGTTGCGCCGCGCCCTGGCCGTTTCCGGCCGATGAACAGACGGTGACGAGCGTGTCCAAGCGTTGACTCGGGGGTGGCCGGGACGAGAGGCTACCGACTCGTTCCCGAGTCGAGCCGAGCCCAGGCCCGCCGTGGCGACGGAGAGAGGCAGACGAGACCACGGACGTTCTGACCCTGGGGGTCGAGGAGGAGTACCTCGTCGTTGACGGCACATCGGGCGCCCTGGTGCCGCGGGCGGACCTGCTGGTTCCGGCGGCCAAGGCTCTGGTCGGTGAAGCCGTGGCGTCCGAGCTCAACCTGTGTCAGATCGAGGTGGGCACCACCGTCTGCACAACGCTTTCCGAGGTGCGCCACGACCTCAACGGCTTCCGGGTGGGGCTCTCGGCGGCCGCCAGCGAGCTGGGCCTGGCCGTCGCCGCGGTGGGGACACATCCTCTCGACTCCTGGCGAGACCAGCGGGTGGACGACCGCTTCGACCGCTACCGGCGCATGGAGGAGGTGTACCAGATCGTCGCCAAAGAGCAGATCATCTGCGGCTGCCACGTGCACGTCGGCATCGCCGATCGCGATCTGGCCATCGAGGTCATGAACCGAGCGCGGCCATGGTTGGCGCCGCTCGTCGCCCTGGCCGCCAACTCGCCGTTCTGGGAGGGCACCGACACCGGCTACGACAGCTACCGACTGCAGGTCTGGCAGCGCTGGCCGACATCGGGCATGCCGCCGCGTCTGAGCTCGGTGGCGGAGTACGACAGCTTGGTGGAAGGCCTCCAGACCATCGACGCCATCGAGGACGCCACCTTCCTCTACTGGTACGTGCGGCCGTCGTCGCGCTACCCCACCCTCGAGTTCCGGCCGTGCGACGTGTGCCTCTCGGTCGAAGACACGGTCGTGCTGGCCGGTCTCATACGAGCTCTGGCATGGACCTGTGCAGTCGAGGCCGTGGAGGGCGCAGAACCCGTGCTCCCCCGTCGCGAGCTGCTGGATGCGGCCATGTGGCGGGCGGCGCGATACGGCCTCGACGGCGCGCTCGTCGGCGCCGAGGCCACGCGCACCCACCCGGCGGCGACGGTGCTCGGCCAGCTGCTGGCGTTCGTGCGACCTGGACTCGAGGCTCACGGCGACGTCGAGGAGGTGACCACCGGGGTGGCGACGATCCTGCGTCGCGGCAACGGCGCCTCCCGGCAGAGAGCTGCCTTCAAGGCCATGGACACGGGCCCCAACCATCTCTCCCGCATCACCGCGGCCACCGCCGGGACTGGCTGACACTGCGCCCGTCGACGCTTGGCCGGACCGCTACCGTGACGGTTCCAAGGCGGTCGTAGAGAGGAACTTCGAATGGCCGATGGAAGCCTGCGGGAACGCTCGCAACGGACGCTGGAAGCGGCCGAGCGTCACTACCGGTCGGACCCGACGCTCCAGAACACCGTCTGGTATGGGCGGGTGCTCGGGTTCCGCAACCGCTTCGACGACGCCATCGACGTCTTCACCGAAGGGCTCGAGCAGCATCCCGACGCCTTCGAGCTGCTCCGCCAGCGCGGGCACCGCTACATCTCCACTCGCCGGTTCGCCGAGGCACGAACCGATCTGCAGCGCGCCGCCGACCTCATCGACGGCATGGAGCTGTGGATCGAACCCGACGGCCTGGACAACGAGCTTCCGGTGCCCGCGACGAGCATCCAGTTCAACACCTACTACCACCTGGGTCTGGCGCACTATCTGCTGCGCCAGTGGGACGACGCCGCTTCCACGTACCGCCTCTGTCGCCAGTGGGTGGCCGACGACGACAACGACGGCATCACCGCCTGTGCCGACTGGCTCTACATGACGCTGCGCCGCGCCGGCCACGACGAAGAGGCGGCAGACGTCCTGGAGGACGTGCCACACGGACTCGGCGACGAGCAGTTCCTCGAAGGTCCCTCGTACTACCGCAGGCTCCGCATGTACCGCGGCGAGCTGACGCCGGACGACCTGCTGAACCCCGACCGCGGCACGCAGGCCATCCACAACCTCGACACGATCTACGCCACGCAGGGCTACGGGGTCGGGAACTGGTACCTGTACACCGGCGACCTCGATTCCGCTCGGGCGGTCTTCCAGCGGATCGTCGAGGGCAAGGGCACCGGCGCCTTCGGCTACATCGCCGCCGAGCTCGACCTGGCCGAGATGGGCTAGCAGCCGCCGTCGGGGTCACGTCAGTCGGGGCTGGCAGCTATCTCGTAGTCGAAGGTGATGCGGTGGCCGCCGTCAGCGTCCACGTCCAGCACCGCCGTGCCGGAGAGACCGGTGAGCTCGCCGCTGCCCGATCCGGTGACGATCGTCCACCCTGACTGGGAGCCGAACTCGGTGGCGCCGTGCTGGGCCATGAAGGTGCCCGAGCGGCCGCCGAGCGACCCGGTGAACCGCTCCTGAGCGGTGTAGGCGGCCGGGCCGACGCTCGTCTCCGCCATGAGCACGGCGGCGACGCTGGCACCCTCGACCTCACCGCTGAACTGCTTCGTCACGCGCGCCTGCGCCAACTTCCCGCTCGGACTGTCGTCCCACTCGGTCTGGTCCCAGTCGGTGATCTCGAAGGTGGCGGCGGCACGCATGGCGGCATTCTGGCGCACCGACGGCGCATCCTCAGGGGAGGGCAGGGTCGGGCTCGAGATCGATCTCCTCGGGACGCTTCGGCAGTGGCGGCAGCAGCCGGTGGAGCACCAGGACGCTCAGGCTGCACACCACCGTCAGGGCGAGCGTGGCTCGAAGGCCGGCGACGATGGAGTCGGTGCCGGTGTCGTTTCCGATCACACCGAAGAAGATGACGCCGGACACGGCCACGCCGAGTGCATTGGTGCCCTGCTGCACGGTCTGCAGCACTCCGGAAGCCGACCCGGCCCGTGCCTGGGGCACGTCGACCAACGTGAGGTTGACGACGCTGGTCATGCCGAGGCCGTTGTTGCACCCGAGCAGCAGGAGCGCAGGGATCAGGTGGAAGGGGCTGAGCGGTCTCGGCGCCAGGGTCACCGTTAGGAGCAGCATCACCGATGCGCTGATGCCGAAGAGCGAGGCGATGGCAACCGTCCGGCGGCCGTACCGAGCCAGCAGACGGCTCGACAGCATCGAGGTGGTGATGACGGCGATCGGCGTGGGCGCGGTGGCCAGCGCGGCAGTCAGCGCGTCGAAGCCGAACCCCAGCTGCAGCGTCAGGGTGACCACGTAAAAGGTCGGCAAGGTGCTGAACGAGAGGGCAAAGGCCACGATGAGCCCGGCTCGGAACGACCGCTCCCCGAAGAGGCTCATGTCGATGAGCGGATCGGCGCCGCGGTTGGTCAGCCGCCGTTCGAACCGGAGGAAGACGGTGCCCAGGGCGAGAGCGGTGGCGAGCAGCCCGAGGAAGTAGGGCGGCCAGCCGGCCGAGCGACCCTGGATCACGGGATAGAGCACCAACAGCCCGGTGGTCGTGGCCAGCACCATGCCCGGGAAGTCGAGGCGGTGGTCACGCCCCGGGGCGGTACGGGGAAGGACGCGCATGGCCGCCGGGATCGCGACGACGCCGATGGCCAGGTTGAGTAGCAAGGCTGACCGCCAGCCCAGGTCGAGCAGGTCGAGCCGGATGAGCCCGCCGCTCAGCACCTGGCCGAGCATGAAGGCGCTGCCGCTGACCATGCCGAAAGCGGCGAACGCCTTCGGTCGCTCGTGCACAGGCACGGCCACCTGGATGACGGCGAGCACCTGAGGTGACGTGATGCCGCCGCACAGTCCCTGCATGAGTCGCGCCGCCAGCAGGAGCCCGGGCGTGGGCGCGACGGCGGCCAGAGTGGAAGCGGCAACGAAGCCGGTGAGGCCGGCGATGAACACCCGCTCGCGCCCGAAGAGGTCACCGAGGCGGCCACCCGTCACCAGCAGCGAGGCATAGCCGAGCTGGTAGAGCACGAGAACCCACTGCATGGCCGCCGGCGACGCGCCGAGGTCGTCGCGGATCGCCGGCAGGGCGACGTTCATGCTGCCCACCGCGCTCACGATCATGAACTGGCCGACGAGCACGACGACCAGCACGGCCCACGGCCCTCCACCTCGGCCGCGTCGCTCGGTCACTCCGGAGACACTACGAAGCAGTGGCCGGCTAGCAGTACGGGCAGTGACGGCAGCCGCGGTCGCAGCAGGTGCCTCGGGCGGCCAGCTCGGCGGCGGTGAGCACGAACAAGCCGGTGCCCGGGTCGAGGTAGCCGGCGTCACCGGCGGCCAGCGCGGCGTCGTGGGCGGCCAGGATCGCGCCCCGGCGTGGGTGATCGACGGCCAGCCGGGCCGGGTGCGGTTCGTTCAGGCCTCGCGCGGACGTCACAGGCCACGGTCTCACGCGGAGGCGCCGACTGCGCCTTTTGGCGGACCGTCCTCCGGCATGGTGCGTGGCCCGGCCGGCGTGCGATCGACTCGCGCCTTGCGGCCGACGGCGACAGAGGCCAGTACGGCAAGGGCGGTCAACCCGGTCGCAGGGCCGATCCTCTCCCCGAGGAGCAGGGCGGACCAGCCGAGGGTGAGCACCGGCTGGGCGAGCTGCAGTCGGCCCACCCGGGCCACGCCGCCTCGCGCCAGCCCGGCATACCAGGCGAAGAAGCCGAGGAACATGCTGACGACCGACAGGTACGCCAGGCCGACGACGGCTGTCGGGGTCACGTCGCGCGGTGGGCGAACCATCAGCCCGACCAACGCCACCGGCAGCAGCACGGGAAGCGCCAGAACGAGTGCCCAACAGATCACCCGCCAACCGCCATGCTCTCTGGCCAGGCGTCCACCCTCGGCGTAGCCGAGCCCGGCGAGGGCGACGGCCGCGAGGATGAACCCGTCGGCCGGCTGGAGGCGGCCCGCGCCCTGAGCGGCCGCGAAGACCAGAACCGCGGCGAGGCCGACCGCCAGAGCCAGCCAGTACTCGCGGCGCGGCTTCTCGCCGGCTCGCAGCACCGCCATCCCCGCGGTCGCCGCCGGCAGCAGCCCCGTGACCACCGCAGCGTGGGCACTGTCCACCCGGCCCAGCGCGAGGGCAGTCAGCAGCGGGAAGCCGATCACGACGCCCAGCACGACGAGTGCCAGTCGGGGCACCAGCTCCGGCACGACCAAGCGCTCGCGAGCGATGGTCAGCGCCAGGACGGCGAGGCCTCCGGCGAAGACAGCGCGGCCAAGGCCGACGGTGATGGCACCGAACGCCGGCTCGGCGGCCCTCGTCGCCGGCAGCGTGACGCTGAAGGCGAGCACACCAAGCGCTCCGAGACCCAGGCCTCCGTCACGCGCTTTCCATTTCGCGCTGGTGCGCTTCTCCTGGTCCTCATGGACAACGATAGCGGGTACGTGGCGGTGCTGGCGGAGCTCAAGCGGCTCGCCTCGTCACAGCCGGCAGACTCGCAGCTGCCGTCGACGCGCCTCCTTCAGAAGCGCTTCCGGGTGAGCGCGCTGACCATGCAACGGGCGCTGACCACGCTCAGCAGCCAGGGACTGTTGGTGACGAGCCCCGGCCGGGGTACCTTCACCGCTCGACGGCAGCCACCGACCGGCCAAGGAGACCCGGCGTGGCAGACGCTCGCGCTCGGGGCCCGGCCGGACCTGACGGGTGACCTCGAAGAGCTGCTGGCCATCACGCCGCACGGCCTGCTGCCGCTGTCGAGCGCGTTCTTGGACGAGACGGTGCAGCCGGTCGGGTTGCTGGCGGCGGCGGGGGCGCGTGCCGCCCGCAGGCCGCATGCGTGGACCCGCCCGGGGGCGGAAGGCGTCGAGGAGCTGCGCAGCTACTTCGCCTCCGAGGTCGGGCCCAGCCGCCGGGCCGACGATGTGCTCGTCACCGCAGGAGGGCAGCCGGCGCTGGCCGCGGCCTGCCGCTACCTGGCCCAGCCCGGCGACCCCATCGTCGTGGAGTCGCCCACCTACCACGGCGCCCTGGCCGCTGCCCGCACGGCCGGGCTCGTCGCCGTGCCGGTGCCGACCGACGACCACGGCGTGCTGCCCGACGCCCTCGCAGCCGCCCTCAGCCGAAGCCGGGCCAGGCTGGTCTACCTGCAGCCGCGGCACGCCAACCCGTCGGGGGCCACGCTCGCCGTTGACCGGCGGGCTGCGGTGCTGGAGGCGGCGGCGGCGGCCGGGGCCTTCATCATCGAGGACGACTGGGTCCGCGACCTGGACCTCGACGGCGCCACGCCCTCGCCGCTGGCCGCCCACGACGAGGACGGCCACGTCGTGTACATCCGGTCACTGACCAAGCCGGTCGCCGCCGGCCTGCGGATCGCGGCGCTGATCGCCCGGGGGGCGGCCTTGAGCAGGCTCCGCAGGGGCCGGCTGAACGACGACCTCTTCGTCGCCCCGGTCATGCAGCTCACGGCCCTGGACGTCCTGACCGCGCCGGGCTGGGGGCGCCATCTCGCTGGGCTCCGGCGGGAGCTGCGGCTGCGCCGCGACACCCTCATCACCGCCATCCGCCACGACCTGCCCGGCTGTGACCTGCACCTCGTGCCCGCCGGCGGAGTGCACCTGTGGCTCCGCCTGCCTCGCGGCAGGCGGAGCCGATGAAACGGAGCTGGCGGCGGCCGCCCGGCAGAACGGCGTGGCCCTCAGCCCTGGTCGCTCGTACTTCCCCGGCGAGCCGCCTGCCCCGTACGTCCGCCTGAGCTATGCGTCGCTGGATTCAGTTGCCCTGCGGGAGGCGGTACAGCGGCTGGCGCGGGCGCTGGACTCCGTCTCGCCGGGGGCGTGACCTCGCGCACCGGTGGGCAAGGGCACGGACCGTGACGGGAAGAGAAGGCCTCCTCGTGCCGTTCGCCCAGGGCGTGAACGCGGAAAGCCAGTTCGTACCCGAGCCGATGATCCGCTTCGGCACGCCCGCCGCCCGCCGAATCATTGCCGCCACCGTGCTCGGCTCTGGGATCGCGTTCCTGGACGGGACGATCGTCAACGTCGCGCTCCCGACCATCGGCGACGACCTCGGAACGTCCCTCGGTGGGTTGCAGTGGATTGCCAACGCCTACCTGGTGACCCTGTCGGCGCTGCTCCTGCTCGGAGGGAGCCTTGGCGACCGGCTCGGTCGACGCCGGATGTTCGTTCTCGGCCTGGCCGGGTTCACGGTGGCGTCATTGCTCTGCGGCGCGGCGCCGAACACGGGCGCGCTCATCGCTGCCCGCGCCGTCCAGGGCGTGGCCGGAGCCCTGCTCGTGCCGGGGAGCCTGTCGATCATCGCGGCCACGTTCCACCCCGACGACCGGGCCCAGGCCATCGGCGCGTGGTCCGGCCTGGCCGGTGTCACCACGTCCATCGGGCCGTTTCTCGGGGGATGGCTGATCGACTCGGTGAGCTGGCGGCTGATCTTCTTCGTCAACGCGCCCCTCGCCGCAGTGGCAATCTTCCTGGCTGTTCGCCACGTGCCCGAGACGAGGGCGGCGGTGCGCGGCCCGATGGACGTCGTCGGTGCGGCGCTGGCCACCCTCACCCTGGCCGCCGCGTCGTACGCCGCCATCGAGCACACCGGCGTCAGGAGTGCAGTGGCCGCCGGCGTGGCCGTAGTCGGGCTGCTCGCCTTCGTGCTGGTCGAGCGGACGGTGGCCAGCCCCATGTTGCCGCTGGACATCTTTCGGTCGGCGCAGTTCACCGGAGCCAACCTGGTCACCCTTGCGGTGTACGCCGGCTTCGGCGCGGCCATGTTCCTCGTGGTCCTCCGACTGCAGGCTTCCCTCGGCTACTCCGCGCTCGAGGCGGGCGCGGCGTTCGTGCCCTTTACCCTGCTTCTGCTGGTGCTCTCGCGAGCCGCCGGGCAGCTGGCACAACGCGTGGGGGCGCGCCTGCCGATGACCGCCGGCCCGCTCGTGACGGCCGCCGGCCTGCTCCTCCTCGGCCGCGTTGGCCCAGGTAGCACCTACCTCGACGGCGTCCTTCCCGGTGTCGTGGTCATCGGCCTCGGCATGGCGCTCACGGTGGCGCCCCTTACGGCGGCGGTGCTGGCCGGCGCCAAGGCAGAGCTGACGGGCGTGGCGTCCGGGGTGAACAATGCCGTCGCCCGGCTCGGAGGTCTGCTCGCGGTGGCCGCCATCCCGGCGATCGCGGGGATCAGCGCCGACCTCCCCATCGCCACGAGCCTCGATCGCGGGTTCGCACGGGCCCTCTCCGTGGCCGCCGCCATCACCGCGGCCGGGGGACTGCTCGCCGTGTTGCTTGTGCGGCGAACGGCCGACGTGCGGCCGGTGACCCATGCGACGGTGCTCCACGCCTGCGACCACTCGGCCCAGGCCGTCGAGGACCGGGCGCCGTGATCACTCGAGGATCAGGCCGGCGCTCCGGTACTTGTCGGTGTGGAGCAGACGCCGAGTCTCCTCCGCCACGGCCTCGATGGTGCCCGCGGCCAGCGGCTCGAACTTGTCGTAGTAGCCGGTAGCCCGATCCGGGAACACCAGCGCATCAGGGAAGGCCTGGAACCGAGGGTCGTCGGCCGGGTGCCTCTCGTGCGTGGTGCGCACGTAGAGGTGGACGTGCAGGCGCGGCCGCGCGGGGACGACCTTGTAGGCCCAGTTGCCGTTGTCCTGGTAGTTGATCCTCACCACATCGAGCCCTTCGGCCCGCAGCACGGTGGTCAGTGCCTCCCCCACCGCCATGGTCAGGTGCATGAGCTCGGCCGCCAGCGGCAACGGCATCTCGTAGCGGTGCTCGAACACCTGCTTCGGCGTGAGAACGACGTGTCCGCCGTTCTCACGACTGTGGTGGGGTCGGTCGGGCGCAACCACGGTGAACCTCGTGGTCTCCAGGATCTGCGGCATCGCCCGAACCTAAGCCCGTCCCGGTGGCAGCGCGGCGGTGACGGTCGGCGGAAGCATGCGCCCGAAAGCAATCGCTCCTGGCATGGGACGGCGTTCGCCCTCGCTCTTCCTGCAGCCGACTACGACTTCAGTCTGGTGGCCATCGCCGCTGACGGCCGTGAGCTCGCATCCGAAACGACGACCGTGGCGAGGTCCGGGCTCGGCCACCGTGCCACGCCGACCGTTCCCGGTGGAGGGAACCGCGGTGGCTTCTGGTCTACGAGGTGGGTACGTACAGCGACGAGCGTGCACAGGAGTTCGTCAAGAGTGCGGGCCGGCACGTGTTCGTGGGTCCGGCGCTGTGCTTCGCCGGACTAGTGGAAGCCCTGGCCGTGCCACCCAGCACCTCTGTCGCCCTTGTTGCCGAGAGCGAAGCTGCGCTGCGAGAGGCTGCGGCCGGCGTCGAGGGCACAGGGCGATCACTCGGGCCGTTCCCCGAGCAGTGCGTGGACTGAGCACGGCCGTCGGCCGATCAAACGGCCCAGTCGGCCAGCACTTCGTCCAACGACACGGCCCGCGGAGCCACCGGACGGAGGTCGGCGGCGGCCGAGCCCTCGAGGCGGTAGGCCCGCCCCGGCGTCCGCACCGTGGTGCCGTCGGGTCGGGCCGTCTCGACGAACAGCTGGCGCGCCGCCATCTGGGGGCAGCCGAACAGGTCGTCGATGGACTGCACGAGCGCGAACGTCATGTGGGCCTCGGCCGCCGCCTGGAACCACTCCTGGGCCGTCCGCCGTCGGAACGGTGGCACGAACAGCGCCAGGAACTCCTCCTGGTGCTGCATGCGCCCCTCGGCCGTCTGGAACCGCTCCTCGGCCAAACGCGGCTCGTCGATGAGGGTGGCGATGCCGTCCATGCGCATCGTCGCCAGCGCCCCGGGCGCGCAGTACACGAACCCGTCACTGGCCGGCACCATGCGCAGGCCCGCCCTGACCCGTTGCTCCCGCCGCAGCACCTCGCCCCGGTCGAGGTAGGCGCCCAGCGCCGTGTAGCCGTGGCCGGCGAGCGCCTCCACCATGGCCACGTCGACGGCATGGCGCCGGCCGTCGAGCCGAGCGGCCAGCACGGCCGCCACCGTGGCCGACGCGGCAGCCACACCTCCCAGCATCTCCGCCTGGTACGGCGGCAGCTGCATCGGCGGCTGGTCCCACTCGCCGGTGAGAAACATGAGGCCGCTGGCCGCCTGCATGACCAACTCGGTCGCCGCCCATTCCGCCTTGGGCCCGGTCGCCCCGAACGGGCTGACCGAGGTCCGCACCAGTCGGGGGCGCAGCGCCGCTACCGCGTCGCGGTCGAGGCCGGCAGCCAGCCGGCCGGCCGGGCTGAGGTCGGCGACCACGACGTCGGCCGCGGCGGCGAGTCGCGAAAGGACATCGACGAGCCCACCGTCGACGTCGCCCGCAGGCTCTAGGACCCGCTTGCCCAGGTCGGTGAACCAACGGGCGCCACCCTCCCCGCCGCCCCAGCGGGAGGGCTGATCAGCGAGCGAGTCGCCGGCCGCTGGGGTGAGGCGCACCACGTCCCACCCGGCATCGGCCAGCACTCGTGCCGTGTAGGCGCTGCCGACGCTGGTCGAGAGGTCGAGCACCCTCGGAAAGGCGGTCACGCCGGCCGCCCTGGTGCCGCGCTCTCGGCGGCCGACCGAGCCCGCTGCAACCGCTCCTGCACGTCGGCGTCGACCCTCGACAGCTCGCCGCGATCGAGCCGCACCGTCGGGTCGCTCGACGTGCCGGGGCGCTTCGGGGCGACCAGCTCGCCCACCGTGCCGGCGGCCAGGAGCTCGTCGATCTCGGCGTCGGCCAGCCCGCCGACGCCCCGCAGGACGTCGCGACTATCGGCACCCACCGCGTGGGGCGCAGCCATGGGCACGATGGCGCCCCCGCCCCACGCCGGGCCCGACGCCTCGACGGCATGGTCGTGCGCGTCGGGTTGCGGCACGACGCCGAACCAACCCCGGGCCCGCAGCTGCGCATCGGTGGCCACATCACCGGCGTCGGCGGCCACGGCGGCGGCCACACCAGCCCGCTGGAGCGCGTCGGCCAGGTCGTCGGCCGGCCAAGTGGCAACGGCTGTTGCGACCGCGATTCCGTCCACATTGCCGACGCCCGCCCCGAGGCCCAGGACCTCGGCTACGGCCGGCAGCTGAGCTTCGGTGGCGGCGATGGCCACCGACCGGTCGTGCCCCTCCGCGGCGAAGACGCCGTGGAGCGCGTAGCGGACGTCGGCGTTCAGATTCCGCTGCGGCTCCGCACCGAGGGCCTGCTCGGCGAACACCGGGCCGAGGGCGCTCACCGCCGTTTCGTAGAGCGACACGTCGATGTGGGTGCCCTTCCCCGTGCGGCCACGCTCCTCCAGCGCAGCCAGCACCGCGAGCAGGGTGTAGAGCCCGCAGGTGTTGTCGGCGTAGGTGACGGTGCCAGGTCGCCCGGGCCAACCGTCGGGGTCACCGATCAGCACGGCGTGACCGCTCGCCGCCTCGGCACCGGGGCCGAAGAGCGGGCGGTCGGCCCACGGCCCCGTGGTGCCGGCGCCCGTGAGCGACAGGTAGACGAGGGCGGGGTCGGCCGCCCGCAAGGTGCCAGGGTCGATGCCGTACTTGCGCATGACGCGGGGAGTGAAGTTGTGGGCCACCACGTCGCAACCGGCGGCCACCCGCCGGAACGCCTCGGGCCCGCCCGGGCTGTCGAGGTCGAGAGCGAGCTGGCGCTTGCTGCGCACCAGCTCGACGTTGTCGAGGCCGCCCGCCGGCCGCTTGGGCGAGGCGACCCGGATCACGTCGGCCCCGAGATCGGCGAGGTGTCGAGTGGCGTAGGGCAGGGCGGCAGCTTGCTCCATCGAGAGGACGCGGATGCCCTCGAGCGGCCGCCCTACTCCGGCGACGAACCCATCGTCCGAGGCCCCGTCGTCGCCGATGCCGCCGCCGCTCACCACTTCCGCAGGTCGTAGATGCCGGTGTGCTCGGCGGTGGCCACGACTCGCTCGTCGGCATCCACCCACGCCATGTCGAGCACGTAGTAGCGGCCTGCCTTGCGGCCGTAGATGCGGTCGATCCGGCCCCGCACCGTCAGCTCCTCCCCGAGCTCGACGGCCCGATGCTGCTGGAAGCGGGTCGAGACGTGGATCGACGGCCCCCGGGTGACATTGGTGCGCATGAGGTCGGCGTACATCTTGGCCAGGAACGACGACGGCACCTTGGCGTCGGCGGGAAGCGGTTCGTCGCTGATGTTGCCGAGGTAGGCGTCGATCGTGGCCCGGTCGACGGGCGCCGGGCACGAGCCCATCCACTCGGTGTCGAGGGCGTAGGCCTCGGTGAGCGGCACGGGGTCGGCCGGCGGGGCGGTGAGCGGGTAGGCCCGCACGTCGGGTGCAGCGGCGTCGGTGGCGATCCAGGCGCTGGCCACGACGGGCGGACGGTCGGCGCCCTCGGGGGCCACCGCCACCGCCAGGGCGCCGGCCAGGGCCGGGTCCGGCGTACCGACGATGTGCAGCTCGTCGCCGTCGTACACCGCGCCCTTGAACTGCACGAACACAGCACCGGCCTCGTGCCACTGGCCGCCGAACGCCTCGGCGATCACGGGCTCCAGGTACGAGAAGACGGTTGCGCCCGGCACGAGGGCGCCTCGATAGCCCATCTCCTGGGCGAACTCGTCGCTGTGCACACGGTTGTTCGACGTGGCCGCGATGTTGCGGGCGACGATCGTGCGGCGGGCTCGGTCGGGCGGGGCGGACTCGAGTCGATCGGGCGCTGGGGCGGTGCTCATTCCCATTCGGTCGTCCTCTCCTCGGTCCGTCGGGCGGGCCGGGCTGGGGCGCTGCCGCCCGTTGGGCGCGACGCATGCTCGCGCAGACGATCCGAGGTCTGCCACGGCCCGGCCAGGCAGACCTGCCCTCCGACGGCGCAGACCTTGACCTTCGTGGAGGTGCCGTCGGTGGGCTTCGCCAGGCGGGTTGGTCCTTTGCGCACGTGATCTGGCGCACGAGGGCAGCCGAGCTCATAACTTCTCGGCAGCCTCCGAGTTTGCGAGCATGTTCGCGCCGACACCGGGCGTTGAACGTTTTGAGAGGCCGGTAGCGTTGCCGCCCATGACCGCGGAGCCGCGCTATGAGCAGGTCCTCACCCCCGAGGGCGACATGTTTGATGCCTACCGCGCCGTGCCCTCGGGCGGCTCGGGGCCGGGTTTGCTCGTTTTCCAGGAGATCTTCGGGATCAACGACAACATGCGCGGCCTCGCCGACCGGCTGGCCGAGGCGGGCTACGTCGTGCTCGTGCCCGACGTGTTCTGGCGCATCGAGCGGCGGTTCGAGCGCAAGGACGAGTCCGGCATGGGCGACGCCTTCGCGATGGTGCAGAAGCTCGACTTCGAGCAAGCCGCCGAGGACATCACCTCCACCCACGCCCACCTGCTCCAGATGGAGGAGTGCACGGGGCCGGTGGGTGCGGTGGGGTTCTGCCTCGGCGGCACGCTGGCGTTCATGGCAGCCGCCCGCAGCCGCGTCGACGGCCAGGGCATCGACGCCGCCGTGTCGTACTACGGCTCGGGGAACAACGACTTGCTGGGGCTCCTTGACCGCGTTGAGTGCCCGATGCTGTTCCACTACGGGGCCGAGGACACGTTCATTCCTGAGGAGAAGATCGCCGAAGTCGAGGCCGCGGTGGCGTCCCGCCCCGATCTCGTGGTGCACCGCTACGCCGCAGGGCACGCCTTCAGCAACTGGGACGCGCCCTCCATGTACCAGGAGGCGGCCGCCACGGAGGCGTGGGACCGCACGCTCGCCTTCTTCGCCGCCCAGCTCGGCTGAGCTCAACGCCGGTCGGCGGGGCGGGGCGGGTGCTGTCTGAATCACATCTGCGGTGTGGTGAACAACGCGTGACAGATCGCTCTCCTCAGGTATTCCGGTGGAGTGCGGGAAACGTGATCCGCCGGACACCCGGTCGAAACTGAACGGTCTTCGGCCCCTCTGGCGGTTCGTCGGCATGGACCGAAGAACGTCTCTCCGACTGGCGGGCATGGCGGCCGCCACGCCTCCGCTCGGAGCACTGCTGGGGGCGTGCGGGAACCCACCGACGGAGTCGGCGTCGACGCCGGCCGCACAGACCGGCAGCACCGTCGCCGGCGGGAGCACGAACCGCAAGGTGCGGCTCGGGTTCATCGCCCTGACCGACTGCGCCTCGATCGTCATGGCCAAGGAGCTGGGCTACTTCGCCGAACGGGGCCTCGATGTCTCCGTGGAGAAGCAGGCGTCCTGGGCGGCCACCCGGGACAACGTGCTCAACAACGAGATCGACGGCGGGCACGTCCTTTCGAGCATGCCGTTCTCGGTGGCCACCGGCATCGGCGGCGCCGGCGCCCGCTCCCTTCCGGTCGCCATGACCCTGAACAACAACGGCCAGGCCATCACCTGTCCAAGGACTACGCAGCCGCGGGCTATGGCGACGTCGAGAGGGCCCGAGCCACCCTCCAGGCCAAGACCCCCGAGATAGCTCATCCGTCGGCCGAGCAATCGAGCAGTGCGCAGCGCTACCAGGGGCGATGCCCTCGCAGCGGACCGGAGCAGCCCCAACGGGATTCGAACCCGTGCCGCCACCTTGAGAGGGTGGTGTCCTAGGCCACTAGACGATGGGGCCCTGTGGCCAGGGCATCGTAGTCGATGCCGCACGGGGTCAGACCTGGCACGATGGGCCGCCTCATGCGCGTTCTGCGGCGGACCCTTGCCCTGCTCGTCCTTTCCTTCCTCCTCCCCACTCTCGGGGCTGAGGCCGCAGGAGCGGCGGAGGGGAACGGTGACGGCACCGTCCGCGCCTTTGGGGCTGCGCCCTTCGCCGGGTCCACCGAGGGCATCGACCTGTCTCGTCGGCTGGTCGGCATGGAGGCCACGCCGAGCGGCCGGGGGTACTGGCTCGCGGCAACCGATGGGGGCGTCTTCAGCTTCGGTGACGCCATGTTCCACGGCTCCACCGGTGACATCCGGCTGAACCAGCCCATCGTCGGCATGGCGGCAACCCCGAGCGGCCGGGGGTACTGGCTGTTCGCGTCGGACGGTGGCATCTTCACCTTCGGTGACGCCATGTTCCACGGCTCCACAGGTGATCTCCGGCTGAACCGGCCCATCGTGGGCATGGCCCCGACCCCCTCGGGCGGCGGCTATTGGATGGTGGCGAGCGACGGTGGGGTCTTCACCTTCGGCGACGCCCAGTTCCACGGCAGCACGGGCGGCACACCGCTCAACCGACCGGTGGTGGCCATGTCGTCCACCGCGACAGGCCGCGGCTACTGGCTGGTGGGTTCCGACGGCGGGATGTTCACCTTCGGCGACGCCGCCTACCTGGGCGGCACGGGGGACATTCGGCTCAACCAGCCGATCGTCGACATGGCTTCTAGCCCCGCCGGCAACGGCTACTGGCTGGTCGCCGCCGACGGTGCGGTGTTTCCCTTCGGCGACACCGGTTACCACGGTGCCTCCGTCGACGGCATCCCCGAAGGTCGCGTCGCGCTGGGCGTCACCCGCCACGCCGGCGGAAGCGGGTACTGGATCCTGGCCGGCCCCCCACCATCGCTGCCCAGCGGTGGGCGGCCGAGCGTGGCCATGATCCAGCAGCGGCTCTACGACCTCGGCTACTGGGGCATCGTCGACGGCGTGGCCGGTGCCCAGACGACGCAGATGATCTACGC
>Ga0136611_10000960_pt1 | contig 19695 bp, 18 predicted proteins | sample AntDrymUQ2232306_2_FD_106645 | JGI IMG/M metagenome (GOLD analysis project Ga0136611, IMG submission 106645) | Polar desert sand microbial communities from Dry Valleys, Antarctica - metaG UQ223 (23.06) | ecosystem: Environmental > Terrestrial > Soil > Desert | place: Antarctica: Dry Valley...
GCCGGCGGCTTCGGCCCGGCGCTGGTGGCCGCCGCCACCGCCGCCGGAGCTCGAAGAGGACGGCGGTGTTGCGGCAGCCACCAGCGCCGGGCCGAAGCCGCCGGCGAAGCTGTCGAGGGTCCCGAGGCCGCCGATGCGGTCATGGTCGCCATCGGCAAAAGAGCTGGTGTACCAGGGGGCGAACGTCTGACCCGACGCCCCGACCTCGGCGGGTACCCGCAGAGCCAGCGCGCGGGCCACCTCGTCGGCCACGCCGAGCGCCACTGCGTAGACCAGGTAGCGCTCCCACAGGATGAGGTGCCCCACCGGAGCGTCCTCGAGCTCCGAGAAGTCCCGCAGGAAGCGCTCGAAGGCGGCGAGCACGGCCGCCTGTTGTGCGCCTCGTTGCGTGCGTCGCCGGAGGGCCACGGTCGCCATGAGCTGGACTCCGCCCGACGCAGCAGCTACCACTCCGAGCACTTGGCCGTTGACGGTCGCGGCGATGCCCAACCCGATCACGGCGATGGCTACGAGCACGTTCAGGCCATACGCCGGCCCCTTGCCCCCCTCGATGTACCCCTGCGCCTTGAACTCGGTGGTGACCTGCTGCTTGATGCGCTCGACCCAGCGCTGCGAGTCCGTGCGGTGCTTGCGGGCCCAGTCCATCAGCTCCTCCTGGGTGATGGACGGCCCCTGAGCGAACAGCTGCTCGAGCAGCGTGTGCTCGAACGACCGGATGGGCGCCGACTGCTGCTTCCACGTGAAGCGCCAATCGACCTTGTCCGCCAAGAACCGACGGTCCTCCCGCAGCTCCTCGATCGTCAGGTACCCGCGTTGGGCCAGGTCGATGAGCGTGATGGAGATGGTGTTCGGCTCGACCGTGCCGAAGTTGCGGAGGACGGGCGCAAACGCAGGTGGGTCCTCAGGGGGCTCCCGGTGGTACTGGCCGACGTCGACCGCCACCGTGTGCTCCCGACCCCAGCGCAACCAGCATGCCAAGAAGACGGCCCACCCGAGCAAGGGGGGCACGAAGTACCAGCGCACCGCGAAGCGCTCGAGGGCAGCCCGTTGGGCGGCTCGCGCCCGCTGGTTGTTGGCCGCGTCGGCCAGGCCCTGCTCCTCCTCGAGGATGCTCGCGAGGCGGTCGCCGCCCGTTCGGTCGGCGGTGAACGCGCCGGCCGGCACGGCCACCCGGCCCTCCACGAAGGTGGAAGCGGGCACGTCCTCGACCGAGAACAGCACGGTGGTGCCCCGCAGCTCGACCAGGCCGTTCAGCGGCCCGTGGGCCCAGGCACGCACCCCTTCGGCCTGACCCGGCACCTCGAGGGCCACTCGCAGACGCCCCACGACGGGGTGGTCGGTGCCGAGCCACTTCCAGTAGAGCTCGCCCACATCGGTGCCGACGGTGGCCGCCCGACGCACGGTGTACGCCACGTCGAAGGTGCGCTGCTCGTCCCGTGCGTCGTACCGCCAGGCCAGATCGTGAGGAACGCCGGTGGTTGGCAGAGGCCGCCCTGCCTCTGACACCGACATGTCGGTGATCTCGTAGTCGCCGGCCGGGATGGGGCGGGTGCCGTTGTGGAACTCCCCCGAGAAGTCGTAGGTGATGTGCTCGACCACCCGCATGGATGCGTCGGGCAGCAGCGTGGCCTCGATCTGCACGGCCGTCACCCGGAACGACTTCGCCGCCGCGGGCGGGGCGAACCCCACGCCGAGGCAGAGCAAGAGGAAGGAGAGGACTGCCAGGCGCCGCACGGCCGCACCCTAGGTGTGGACGCGGACCGGCCGGGCCCTTGACGGGCCCGGCCGGTTCCGGTCGTACACAGATCGCCGAAGCGATCTACATCATGCCCATACCGCCCATGCCGCCCATGCCGCCGCCGCCGCCAGGCATGCCGCCGCCCGCACCGGCGGGCTCGGGCTTGTCGGCGATGACCGACTCGGTGGTGAGGAGCAGCCCGGCGATGGACGCCGCGTTCTGCAGCGCCGACCGGGTCACCTTGGCCGGGTCGAGCACGCCGGCCTTGAGCAGGTCCTCGAACTCGCCGGTGGCCGCGTTGAGCCCGATGTTGCCGGTCTCACGCTCGATCTGCTGCACCATGACCGATCCCTCGAGACCAGCGTTGATGGCAATCCACTTGGCCGGCTCTTCGAGCGCCTTGTAGACGGACCGTGCGCCGGTGGCTTCGTCACCCTTCAGGGTGCCGATGAGCTCGTTGAGCGCACCGCGAGCCCGCAGCAGGGCGGTGCCACCACCGGGCACCACGCCTTCCTCGATGGCTGCACGAGTAGCCGAGAGAGCGTCCTCGATGCGGTGCTTCTTCTCCTTGAGCTCGACCTCGGTGGCCGCGCCGACCTTCACCACGGCCACGCCGCCGGCCAGCTTGGCCAGCCGCTCCTGCAGCTTCTCGCGGTCCCAGTCGGAGTCGGTGTCGTCGATCTCACGCTTGATCTGGGCGACGCGGCCCTTCACGTCTTCCTCGGAGCCACCGCCCTCGATGATCGTGGTGTCGTCCTTGGTGATGACGACCTTGCGGGCCGTGCCGAGCAGGTCGAGGGTGACGTTCTCGAGCTTGAGACCGACCTCCTCAGAGATGACCTGACCGCCGGTGAGGGTGGCAAGGTCCTGCAGCATGGCCTTGCGGCGCTCGCCGAAGCCCGGTGCCTTCACGGCCGCAGAGTGGAACACGCCGCGGATCTTGTTCTGCACCAGGGTGGCAAGCGCCTCTCCCTCGACATCCTCGGCGATGATCACGAGCTGCTTGCTCGACTGCAGCACCTTCTCGAGCAACGGCAGCAGAGCGTGCACGGCACTGATCTTTGAGTTCAGGATCAGGATGTACGGGTCTTCGAGGATGGCCTCGAGGCGCTCTTGGTCGGTGACGAAGTAGGCCGAGATGTAGCCCTTGTCGAACTGCATGCCCTCGACGAACTCGAGGTCCATGCCGAAGGTGTTCGACTCCTCGACGGTGACGGTTCCGTCCTTGCCGACCTTGTCGATGGCCTCGGCCAGGATCTCGCCGATCGAGGCGTCGGCGGCGGAGATGGCGGCGACCTGCGCGATCTCGCTGCGGTCGTCCACCTCCTTGGACTGGGCCTTGATCGACTCGACGGCCGCCTTGACGGCCTTGTCGATGCCCTTCTTCAGCGCCATGGGGCTGGCGCCGGCGGCCACGTTACGGAGACCCTCGCGCACGAGGGCCTGGGCCAGCACGGTTGCGGTGGTGGTGCCGTCACCGGCGACGTCGTTCGTCTTGGTGGCGACCTCCTTCACCAGCTGGGCGCCCATGTTCTCGAACGGGTCCTCCAGCTCGACCTCGCGGGCGATGGTGACACCGTCGTTGGTGATGGTGGGTGCGCCGAACTTCTTGTCGAGCACCACGTTGCGGCCCTTCGGGCCCAGGGTGACCTTGACCGCGTCGGCCAGCTTGTTGACGCCGGCCTCGAGCGCCCGGCGGGCCTCCTCGTCGAACTTGAGCATCTTCGACATTGCTACTTGCCCACCTTGGCCAGGACGTCACGACCGTTGAGGATCAAGAGATCCTCACCTTCGATGGTGATCTCGGTGCCGCCGTACTTGCTGTAGACGACGGTGTCGCCCACGGCCACATCAAGGGGGATCAGCTCGCCGGATGTCTCGGCGCGACGGCCGGGACCCGCGGCGAGCACCTCACCCTGCTGGGGCTTCTCCTTGGCTGTGTCGGGGATGACGAGGCCGGAAGCTGTCGTTTCCTCCGACTCGTTCGGGCGCACGACGATGCGATCGTCAAGGGGCTGCAGGTTCATCTTGGGCGCCTCCGTTTGGCTCTGCCCGCCGGACTTCCGGCGTTAGCACTCAGACCTTGCGAGTGCTAACCCTATCCAGCGGAGGTAGCACTCGCAAGCGGAGACTGCTAACCGACGGCCATGTCAGAGCAGGTTGAACGAGGCGGCGATCGGGTCCAGGCCGGCCAACCCAGCCGCATCACCGGCCGTGACCGTCAGCACGTATCCGGTCCCGCCCGCAACCACGAAGTACTGCGCGCCCCGCGCCGTCACCGGTACCCCTGCTGGCGTGTTCACCCGCACCGTGTACCTGCCGCGGACGGCCGGGCCCGCCGGGGTCGAGCGCCGGTCCGTCGACACCTCGGTGGCGCCGGCCAGCTCCAGCTGCGCCTTCATCGTCGGCTCGATGGCTTCGAGCGAGATCCCCGGCGCGTCCAGACGGATCAAGTTCACCCTGGGTGAGAACCCCGTAGTCGGACGGGGGTCACCGGCCAGGAACAGTCCCCCTTGGTTCAGGGCGGCACGAGCTTGGTCCACCATGTTGGCCAGCCCCGGGTTGCTACGAGCAGCCTCGTCGAGCGCGGACGGATCGAGCGGCACCTCCTGCCACGGCTCCGGCACGGCGATCTGGAAGCCGTCTTCTCGATCGACGTGGAGCCGATAGCCGACGGGCGCGGTTGGGGCGGCCGGGCCCACGGCAGCTTCAGTGGTGGCGGCGGTGGGTCGCGGGCCCCCGTCGTCCTGACCGCGCTCGCACGCAGAGCCGACCGGACCGGCGACCACGATGCCCAGCGCCACCCAGGTCCTCGTGGCGCGGCGGCCCTTCACCCTCATCGCGAGGGACCATACCGGCCTTCAGGTCAGGGGGAGCCGCAGGTTCGGGTATGCCCCGACCGAGAGGCTCGTCGGACCGTCCGACTGCAGCCGCCACCATCCCGCCGCCGCAACCATCGCCGCGTTGTCGGTGCACATGGCTCGGCTGGGTAGGTAGGCCTGCCGGTCGGCGGCGATGCATGCGTCGAGCACCCGCTCCCGTAGCAACGAGTTGGCGGCCACGCCCCCGGCCAGGCAGATGCCCTTGGCCCCCACCTGGTCAGCCGCCCGGGCCGCCTTGGTGACCAGCACGTCAACCACCGCCTCCTGGAACGATGCGGCGACGTCAGCGGTCTCCACCCCAGGGTGCTTCCGCACGTAGGTGATGACCGAGGTCTTGACGCCACTGAAGGAGAAGTCGAGGCCGTTGTCGCGCATGCCGCGCGGGAAGGTGATGGCCGTCGGGTCCCCCTCGACGGCGAGCTTGTCGATGGCCGGGCCGCCGGGGTAGCCGAGGCCGAGGAAGCGAGCGACCTTGTCGAAGGCCTCCCCGGCCGCATCGTCGATGGTCTGGCCGAGCAGCCGGTACCGGCCCAGGGCCTCCATGTGGATCAGGAGGGTGTGGCCGCCCGACACGAGCAGGACGACCACCGGCAGCTCGAGCTCGGGCTCTTCGAGGAACGACGCGTAGAGATGGGCTTCGAGGTGGTTCACGCCCACGAACGGCACGCCCCACACGAGGGCCAGCGCCTTGGCGTGGCTCACGCCGACGAGCAGCGAGCCGACCAGGCCCGGCCCGATGGTGGCAGCCACCGCGGCCACGTCGGGGCCTTCGAGCCCGGCCTCGATCAACGCCTCGGCCACGACCGGCGTCAGCAGATCGACGTGGGCCCGGCTGGCGATCTCCGGCACCACGCCGCCGAAGCGCGCGTGCAGGTCGATCTGGCTGCTCACCACCGATGACCGCACGCCGCGGCCCTCGTCCACCACGGCCGCCGCCGTCTCGTCGCACGACGTCTCTATGCCGAGCACCGAGCTCATCCGCGGATCTCCTCGACGATGGTGCGCCCCGGAACGGTGGCCTCGAGAATGGACAGCCGGGATGCGTACTCGGGGGTGTCGATGTGCTCGGCCCACATGATCAGCGCGTCCTCGTTCGTCTCGACGTAGTAGTTCTTGCGGATGCCGGCCGGCTCGAAGCCGAACTTGGCATACATGGTCTTGGCCGCCTCGTTGCTGACCCGCACCTCGAGGGTGAGGTTGCGCACGCGACGCCGCAGTGCCTCCTGGGCCAGGTTGCCCAACAGCCGGGTACCGATCTTGTGGCGGTGCCAGGCCGGATCGACGGCGATGTTGGTCACGTGACCGTCCTCACCGCTCAGCATGAGCCCGGCGTAGCCGACGACCGAGCCCTCGACCCGGGCCACGTAGTAGAAGCGGCTGCCGCGAAGGGTGAGCTCGGAGAGGAACAGGCTCAGCGACCAGGGCCGGGCATACACCTGGGCCTCGATCTTGAGCACCGACCGCAGGTGGCGCCTCCGCATCGGCACCAGGTGCACCTCGAGCTGGCCATCGTCGGACGCGAGGGTTGCGGCCGTCCTCATGACGGGTCCCTGCGCTGCCAGTTGATCTCGGCATCGGCCTTCCGGAGGTAGAGGGGCTCGATGTCGCGTGCAGGCACGAACTCCTCGCGGATGGCTCGGGGATGCGCCAGCTCCACGAGGTCACTCGCCGACGGGTAGGCGTTCGCCACCCCGGCCAGCTCGACGTTGCCGGCATCGCCGTGCAGCTCCTCGGCGTAGCGGATGGCGCCGTCGCCCAGGAGCAGCGCCTCCTGTCGGTGGGCCATGAGCTCGTTGGCCAGGTCCTGCGGCGAGCCCACCGTGAAGTCGGACTGCCGCTGCACTCCGCCCGGCACCTGGCGGTACGTGGCGGAAAACACCTCACCGCGCTTGGCGTCGATCACCGGAACGATCAACCGGTTGGTGCGCCGCACCTGGTGAGCGAGCAGGTCGAGGCTCGAGAGGCCGATCACCGGCACCTTGAGCGCCTGGGCCAGCGCCTTGGCCGTGGCGATGCCCACCCGCAGGCCGGTGAAGAGGCCCGGACCGATGTCGACGGCGATGACGCTCACCTGGCGCAGCTCGAGCTCGGCCTGGGCAGCCAGGAACTCGATGGACGGCACCAGGGTCTCTGCATGCCGCCGGCCCCTCGCCGACGAGAACGACGCCAGCACGCCCTCGACCCCGCCGAACGCGCAGCCGACCTGCTGGGTGGCTGTCTCGATGCCGAGGACGATCACGGCTGCGCCCAGACTGCGAGGGCATCGTCGAGAGCACGAGCGCGCGCACCCCACGGTGACCCAACCGGTCGCAGACCGAAGACGCGATCGTCGTCCCCAGGCCCGTACTCGATGCGAATCTCGAGGAAGTCGGCGGGAAGCACCGGCTCAGCCATGTCGCCCCACTCGATGAGGGCCACCGAGCTCTCGTCGACCAGCTCCGCGAGACCGAGGTCGTTGATCTCCTGCAGGTGATCGAGGCGGTACACGTCCACGTGCAGCAGCTGAAGGCGGCCGGTGTAGGTGTGCATCAGCGTGAAGGTGGGACTGGTCACGTGCTCCTCCACACCCATGGCCCGGGCGAAGCCCTGCACGAACGCCGTCTTCCCGGCCCCCAGCTCGCCCGCCAGCAGGATGACGTCGCCCGCTCGGGCCAGCGGGGCCAGGTCGCCGGCGAGTCGGCGGGTCTCGTCGACAGAACGGGTGAGGAACCTACGGCTCATGTCGTCACCGTGAGACCCATCGCCTCCTTGGCCCGGATGAGGTCGGCCCGCACCTTGGCCATCGGCTCACCGCCGCCCCTGAGCACCGCGGCCGGGTGGAAGGTGGGCACCAGCACCGATCCGTTGCGGAACGGGTAGGTGCGCCCGCGCAGCTTGGTGATGCCCTCCGTCGTGTTCAGCAGCAGCTTGGTGGCGAAGTTGCCGAGGGTGACCACGACCTTCGGCTGGATGAGGTCGAGCTGAGCCTCCAACCACGGGTTGCACGCTTCGATCTCCAGCGGCCGGGGGTCGCGATTGTCGGGAGGACGGCACTTCACCGTGTTGAGGATGTAGAAGCCCTCGCGCGTGAGCCCCATCTCCTCGAGGACGAGGCGGTCGAGGAGCTGGCCCGAGCGACCGACGAACGGCTCGCCCCGCAGATCCTCCTCACGACCTGGCGCTTCTCCCACGAACACCAGGTCCGCATGGGGCGCACCGACCCCGAAGACGACCTGGGTCCGCGTCGCCGCCAGGGGGCACCGGGGGCACCCGACGGCCTCCGCAGCCAGCTCCTCCAAGGTGGTCACCACGGGTCGGATGCTACCGGCGTGCGTGGCCCGACAACCCGGTCCGGATGCGGTCAGGGCGAGGCCTGGGCGACCGACCGGATGGCTCGTTCCACGGCCTGCGCAGCCAGCAGGCGGACGTCGTCAGGGCGAGCCTCCACCGCGCCGGCGGCGGCGACCACGAAGGCGTCTCCGTCGAAGGAGGCGTGGGCCGGCTCGAGCGCTCGGGCCAAGCCGTCGTGGGCCCCCTGGGCCACGAGGAAGCAGGCGATCTTGTCGAGGCGGGCGTTGGTGGCCACGACGCCGATGGTGGTGTTGCCCAGGGGCTCGCCGGCTCGCTCGGGGGGCAGCGGCTCCGAGCCGTCGTACAGGCCGCCGAGCGCGTTCACCGCCACCAGCGCGGAGACCACCAGCTCCCCATGCCGGCGCGTCGCCGTGCCGAGCCCGCCCGGGCGACGCGATCCGTCCCCGCGCCACTTGTCGAAGGTGGCCCCCCGTCCGGCCCCTACTCGCCCCATCGGCACCGTTGCGGTCCCGGCCGCGTCGCACGCGGCATAGCCGGCGTCGGCATCGGGCCGAACCGACGGGTCTCCCACGGTCAGATCGAACAGCACCATGCCCACCACCAGTGGCACGGTCGCCCCTGCGACAGGGAAGCCGATCCTCCGCTCCTCGCACCACCGCATGACGCCGTCCGCGGCCGCCAACCCAAAGGCCGAGCGACCGGTGAGCAGCACGGCATGCACGCCGGGAACGGTGCGCTCCGGCGCGAGCAAGGCGAACTCGCGAGTTCCCGGGGCCCCGCCGCGAACCTCCCCGGAGACCACCGCTCCGTCGGGCAGCAGCACCACCGTGCAACCGGTCTCCGCCTCGTCATCGGTCCAGTGGCCGACGCGTACCCCCGCCACATCGGTGATCAAGGCAACCGCGTCGCGAACTGCTCGAGAAGCTCGGACAGCTGTTCGCCCTTCTCCAGCATCGGCAAGTGGCCGGCGTCCCGGATGACGTACAGCTCGGCTCCGTGGATGCGCTCGATGAGCTCGCGCGCATGCGACGGCGGAGTCAGGAGGTCGCGGCTGCCGACCACCACCATGGTGGGCACCCCGATCCGACTGAGGTCGTCCCGCAGATCGAAGGCCAGGATCTCGCGCATCAGCTCCGTCCACACCGTCACCGGCGTGGCTGCCGCCATGCGGCGGTTCAGCTCGATGTTGGCGGGCGACGCGTTCTTGCCGTGGCCCAACCGGAAGAGCAGGTAGGACAGGTCGTTGGCCGGGAACAGCCCGCCGGGCAGGCGCCCCGCCACTCCGACCAGGCTCTTGTTGATCCTCGGAGTGACGGCGTCGACAACGGTCTTCCATGCCGCCAAGCGATGTACCGGGCCGGCCGACGTCGACACCAGGGCCAAGCCGGCGATGCGCTCGTGGAAGAGCGCGGGCCGGTCGACGGCGAGCTTGAGAGCCACCATGCCGCCCATCGAGTGGCCGACCAGCAGCGCGTCCCGGAGGTCGAGCTCGATGAGCACCGAAGCCAGGTCGGCGGCCAACCGGCTCAGTGCCCACGGCTCCGATCCCGTCCGGCTTTCGCCGTGGCCACGGTGATCGAGGGCCAGGACGCGATGGCGGTCACCCAGATCGGCCAGCTGGTGCGCCCACAGGACCGAGGACAGCATCACCCCGTGGAGGAGCACGATGGGTCGGCCGGTGCCACGCTCCACCACGTAGACGTCGCCGCCGTCGTCGGTGGCGATGCGGCGGACGACCACGTCCTCGGGGAGCCGCAGCTCTCCCAGGTCCGCCTCGGTGGCCCGAGCGTGGGCCCGACCGATGGTCAACCGCTCGATGGCGTAGCCGGCACCCACGCCGGCTGCCGCCAACGCCACGTTCCGCAGCTTCACCGGTACACCCGGGGCACGCGCCCACTGATGCCGCAAACGATCTCGTAGCTGATGGTGTCGAGCGGCCACGCCCAGTCGTCGGCCGTGATGACCTCGTGCCCCTGCCGGCCGAGCAGCACGACGTCGTCACCGATGGCCACGGACCCATCTTCGTCGCAGGCCACGAGTATCTGGTCCATGGTGATGGTGCCGGCGATGAGCCGTCGGCGTCCACCGATCAGCACCTCGCCGCCTACGGCCGAGAGCCGCCGCGGCACTCCGTCGGCGTAACCGATCGGCACGGTGGCCACGATCGTGTCCCGGTCGAACCGGTGCCGCTGCCCGTAGGAGACGGCTTCACCGGCGGCCACCCGCTTCACGAGCGACACCTTCGACCGCAGGGACATGACCGGGCGCAGGTCCGCATCCATCGGCCGCCCAGGAGCGGGCGCGCAGCCGTAGATGGCGATGCCGCAGCGCACCAGGTCATACCTGGCGTCGGGATGGTGCAGGGCCCCGGCGGAGTTGGAGGCGTGCAACAACCCCGGCCGAAAGCCGGCCTCAGCCAGGCTGGCCCGCACCGCCTCAAAACGTCGCAGCTGTTCGTCCGTGAAGGCAGGGTCGGCTTCGTCGGCGGTGGCCAGATGGGTCCAGAGGCCCTCGAAGCGCAGCGAAGGGGAGTGCTCCACTTGTCGAACCAGGTCGACGACCGCTTCGGGCTGGGCTCCCACCCGATGCATGCCGGTGTCCACCTTGACGTGCACCGCCAACGGCGTGGCCGGTGATCGGATCGGCGCCGGGGCACCGCCTGCGGCAGCGGCCATGGCGGCGATGCCCGCCGCGGTGTAGAGCGTGGGTCGCAGATCGTTGGCCACCACGAGCGGCGCAGCGGCCGGGTGCGGCTCCGACAGCACCAGCACCGGGGCGGTGATGCCGGCGGATCGCAGCGCCACCCCCTCCTCGACCAAGGCGACAGCCAGCCACGCCGCGCCCGCCTCCAGAGCGGCGACGGCCACGGGCACCGCGCCATGGCCATAGCCGTCCGCCTTCACCACCGCGCACACATCGGTGGACGACGCCCGTCGCAGCTCGCCGATGTTGTGTCGAACCGCCTCGAGGTCGATCTCGGCAACGGTCGGGCGGGCGGCGCCGATCAACGACTCAGCCATGCGGGAAGCAGCTCGAGGAGGTCACCGGCGACGAAGCCCTCCCGCCATCCGAGTCGCGCGGCACGGCCATGGGCATGGGCGCCGTAGGCGGCGGCTTGGCTGGCTCCGAGCCCTCGAGCCAGGAAGGCGGCGATGACGCCGGTGAGCACATCACCTGTCCCCGCCGTCGCCAGTCGGGACGATCCGCCGCGGGCGATCAGCACCTCGCCGGCGGGGTCGGCCACGACGGTCGCCGGCCCTTTGAGCAGCACCGTCGATCCGGTCGCCGCCGCCGTAGCCCGAGCCGCCGACAGCCGATCTGGTCCCGGCTCGGAGCCCGTCAACCGGGCCAGCTCGCCGTCGTGGGGCGTGAGCACCGTGGGAGCCCGCCGCCGCCCGAGCACCTCCGCCGCCGTCCGTAGATCGCCGAGCGCGAACAACCCGTCGGCGTCCACCACCAACGGGGCCGCGCAGGCGGCGATGAAGGCCCGCACCTCCTCAACGGTGCCGGCGGAGCGCCCCAAGCCAGGACCGATGGCCGCCGCACCCATGCGCTCGACCGATCGGAGGGCGTCATCCGCCCACCCATCGGCGGGCAGGGCCACGCCCACCACCTCCGAGGCGGGCAGCTCGCGGAGCGCCCCGCCGGGAACGGCCAGGCGGCAGTAACCGCCGCCGGCCCGCATCACCGCGCTCGACGAGAGCGTTGCCGCCCCGGTCATGCCGGGCGCACCGGCCACCACCAAGACGGCCGAGTCGTACTTGTGCGCGTCATGGCGACGGCTCGGGAGAGCAGCGAACACGTCGGCGTCCTCCACCACGAAGGCACGTGCCGAGCTCACGTCGAGGCCGATGTCCACCACCTCCACCGTCGCCGGGTCCAGACCCAACAAACCCGGCTTCAGCGCCGCGAAGGTGACCACTCGGGCCGCCACCACCGCGCCCGGGTGAGGGCCCCCCATCCCTTCGGCATCCATCCCGCTCGGGATGTCGACCGACAGCACAGGCGCCCCGGCCGGGTCGGGTGCTTCGTACCTCCCTCGGAACCCGGTGCCGTAGGCGGCGTCGATGACCAGATCCGAGGCCGGGAGCACCGGCGGCTGCTCGGCCGCGTCGATCAACCGAACCTTCACGCCGCGACGCGCCAACCAGGCGGCGGCCACACGTCCGTCGGCGCCGTTCATTCCCTTGCCGGCCACCACCACCACCCTGCGCCCGTAGGTGCCGCCCATGTGACCGGCGGCAGCCCGTCCGACAGCAGCCCCAGCCCGTCGGATGAGCACCTCCACCGGTTCTGGTGCAGCCGTGTCGATGGCGCGCATCTCCGCCGGGGTGACGACCGGGATCAACCGGCCGCCGGAGGGGTCACAGACCGACGACGACGGCGAAGGCAACGAGGTCGGAGTGGGTGATGGAAACCTTCCACTCCACGATCCCCCGCTTCTCGGCCAGCTCGACGGCCCGTCCCGACAGCCGAAGGCTGGGCTCACCGCTGCGAGCCTTCACCACCTCGACGTCGTAGAACTTGAAGGCCCCGAGGCCGACGCCGAGCGCCTTCATCGTGGCTTCCTTCACCGCGAACCGTGCGGCCAACCGTTCGGTCGGGTCGTTCTTGCGCAGTGCGTAGGCTCGCTCGCCCTCGGTGAACACTCGGGTCACCATGCCGGGCGTTCGCCGCAGCGCGAGTCTGAACCGGTCGAGGTCCACGACATCGGTGCCGATCGACTTCATCGTGGCGACCCTCCTACGCCGAACGCCAGTGAGCAGCCAGCAACCGCACCGGGTCGACCAACAGGTCGACGATGTCCACGTCGCCCAGCCGCTCGTCGGAGAAGGCCGGCTCGGTCTCCGTCACCGCGTCGACGATGGCGTTGTAGCGGTTCTGGTACCCGGTGAGCACCTGGCGGGCCGTCGCCGGGTCGAGCCGATCGCGCAGCCGGACGTGGAGCAGGGTGATGCCGGTCACCTGATTGTCCTTTGTCTCCGGGATGATCACAGTCGTGCGGCCGTCGCGGTCACTGCGACTCACCGTGACCTCGCGCGAGGTGGCCGCCCGGTTCTTCGTGCCCTTCAGTGCGGGGTCGTGCTCAGTGCGGGACGGGATGTCCCTCGCCACGCCGCCCTTGTCCACCACCTCGATCGTCGCCGTGCCGGCGGTCGGGTCGCCGAACACGAGGTAGCGCGTGTAGCCCGTCACCTCCGCCACCGCCGCGTCTAGGGCGGCCAGCGTGCGCATGGCGCGGTAGCCGACCCGGTCACGGGTGGTGCCGACGGCCAGGACCTCGCCGACGAGGGCCACGTCGGCGTAGGTCTGCTCCGAGCGGGACGTACCCACGGTGACCGTCTTGGCCTGGTGCTTGATGGCGTCGATGGGGCGGGTGAGCTCGTCGATGCCATCGGATAGCGCATCAAGAAGGTCGTCCACCAGTGCACCGGGAGACGCGACCTTCCCGTACTCCACCTCGTAGATCTCGAGCGGCACGATTCCCACCGCGTAGCGCAGCAGGGAAGCCAGCCGCGAAGCGGTGCTGGCCTCGAGGTGGCCGTCGAGCACGCCGGCGTGGAGGTCGCTGAAGAACCGACCGGCCTGCGTGTGCAGGCCGACGGCCAGGCTGTCGAGCACCTCGTGCGGCTGCAGGTTGCGGCCCACGCAGTCCTCGACGACGCCTCGCAGCTCTCGCAGCAGGCGACCCTGGGCGTCGATGGCCACGGCCGCTTCGTATCCGAACAGGTGGCCGGCCATGGCCGACAGCACGAAGTCGAGGGCGGGATGCACCGACGGCACGTGGAGCACGTCGGCGGCTGCGTCGAAGCGGCTCTCGCCGTCGCTGGCGATCACCACCGGCGTCGCCTTGTGGGCCCGGAAGATGGCCACCTCCTTGGTGACGTCGTCCGCATTGGCGCCGTCGAGGCCGGCGGCACAGACGAGGATCATGGGCTCACACGAGAGGTCGATGTGCTTCTTGTTCTCGGTGATGTCACAGGAGATGGACTTGTAGCAGAGCTCGCTCAGCTTGATTCGCAGCTCCTCGGCGGCCACCCGGTTGGGGCCGTTGCCGACCAGAGCCCAGTACCGGTGGGGCGGCCCGTGCGTCTGGGCGGCAGCGGCGATGAGGGGTCGGCGCTCGAGCACCGTCTCCATGGCCTCCGGCAACTTTCGCAGCGCGGTGAGCAGCTCCGCGGCCCGGTGCCGATCACCCACGCCGGCCACGTCGGCCAACCCCCATGCCAGCAGCACGCCGGCGGCGATCTGGGCGTAAAACGCCTTGGTCGACGGCACGGCCATCTCCACGTCGCGACCGTCGGACGTGTACAGCACACCGTCCGCCTTGTCCGTCAGGTCACTGTTCCGCCGGTTGACGATGGCCACGGCCACGGCGCCTCGGCCCCGCAGCAGATCGACTGTGCGGTTCGTGTCGGTCGACGTGCCGCTCTGGCTGATGGCGATCAGCAGCGTGTCCGACATGTCGTCGTCCAGCCCGAAGCCGGACAGCTCGGCCGCAGTGATGGCCGTGATGCGCATGGCCGTGCCGCGAAAGGCATCGCGCAGCGCCTCGGCCAGGGCCTGACCGGCGACGGCGGCCGTGCCTTGCCCGGTGACGAGGATGCGTTGCAGTCGGCCGTCGACCAGGCCCTGGCGCACGGCCTCTGGCAGCGTCCCGGTGGGGAGCTTGACGGCCAGCAGGCCCCGCCGGTCCTCGATCTTGCCGCGCAGGGTCTTGCGGATGGACAGCGGCGCCTCGTGCATCTCCTTCAACAGGAAGTGCGGAGCCCCACCACGGTCGATGTCACGGGTGGTGATCTCCGCCCGGGCCAGTGAGGCGTCCGTGAGCGGCAGCCGCGTTCCGTCGTAGGCGACGCGAGTGATGCCTTCGACCGTGCCGGCGCCGGCACGGTCGAGAGCGACGATCTGACCGGAGCTGCCGTCGGCACCTGTGGCCGACTCGCCGTCGAGTCGCAGGTAGCGCGAAGTGAGCTCGACGATGCCGTAGGGCTCGCTGGCCACGACGAACACGTCCTCGGCCAGCCCGACGTACAGCGCCTGGCCACTGCCCCGCAGCGCCAACAGCACCTCGTCCGGACGGTCGACGCTCTGGGCGGCGATGGCCACGGAACCCTCGAAGGAGGACACGGTCGCCCGGAAGGCATCGAGCGGCTCGTCTCCTGCCGCCCGCCGCCGGGCCAAGAGCGTGGGGATGACCTTGGCGTCTGTGGTGATCTCCGCGGCCACCCGCAGGCCGACCGATTCCCGCAGCTCGGCGTAGTTGTCGACATCGCCGTTCAGCGCGCCGATGACGTACGGGCCTTGGCCCACGCTCGCGCCACTCGCGGCGCTCTCCTCGGCCGAGTTGAGCGGGTGGGCGTTGGGTTCGGAGATGATTCCCACGCTGGCCCATCTGGTATGGCCGACGACGGTGACCTGCGCCTGCGAGGAGGCGACGGCCCGTCGCAGCAGCTCGTCGCCACGGATCTCGGCTCGCAGGTGGGCGCTGTTGTCGCCCAGCTCACCGATCTCGGCCGCCGCCTTGTAGACGAAGCTCAGCCGACCGTGGGCGGCGCAGACCGCCCCGCTGGCGAACAGGGGGTCGGCTCGGCGGGCGAGCTGGGCAGCAATCTCGGACTCGTCGAGATCGAGCCCGTGGGCGTCGACGACCACGTGGAGGCCGGCGGAGTCGCGGCCGCGGACCTCCAGGCGATCGAGCGCCGAGAGCGCCTCCTGCACGGCCAAGTAGGCCGAGAGGGCTGCCTCGGTCACCGTGTCCCCGGCCAGGTCGGTCACCGCTACGGCCGTCCGTAGGCGATCACGGTGCACGGCCCAGATGGCGTCCTTGGCGCCGAGGACGGCGGCGTTGACGTCCTCGAGCTCGGCTTCGGACACGCCGGCGCGGCCACTGTCGAGGTCGCTCTCGATCTGGCGCACCAGCTCGCCGAGCGACACCATGCGCTCCTCCACCGCAGCCGCCAACCCCTCGTGTGACCGGAGGGCCACCACGCCGGGCACACCGGAGAGGAGGCGGTTCACCTCGGTCGTGCGCTCCGCGGCCACGGCCAAGCCGGCGGTGAGGCCCGTCGTGCCCCGCAGTGCCGACAAGGCGTCGTCGAGCAGGCTCAGGACCTCGTCCGGCCCGGGGACGGCCCTGGTGGAGCGCCGACGAAGGACCGCGATGATTCCGCACATGGGTCTAAGTGTAGGGACTCGATCCCTGGGCGGATCGGCCGAGGGCAGCCTCGACGGCAGCCTCCACTCGCGCCACCGCGCCCGCCGCTGCTTCCTCCGTCGGGGCCTCGGCCATCACCCGTACCAGGTTCTCCGTGCCGCTTGGGCGAAGGAGCACGCGGCCTTGGTCGCCCAGCTCGGCCTCCACTGCCGCCACCTCGTCCCAAACAGCAGTGGCGTGCTGCAGGCCCGCCCGGTCGGCGACGATCACGTTGCGCAGCACCTGCGGTAGGCGGGTCATCACCTCGGGCGCCAAGTCCAGCAGGGCTCGGCCCGAACGATGCACGACATCGGCGAGCAACAAGCCCGTGAGCAGCCCATCGCCCGTCGTGGCCAGCTCCCGGAAGATGACGTGCCCAGACTGCTCGCCGCCCAGCGAGAGCGAGCGCTCCTCCAACGCCTCCAGCACGTAGCGGTCACCGACCTTGGTCTCCACGACGTCGATGCCTCGCCGGGCCATGCCCAACCTGAACCCCAGGTTGGTCATCACCGTGACGACCACCGCATCACCGGCGAGCCGGCCCCGCTGGTGGAGGTCGACGGCGCACAGGCCGATGATGTGGTCACCATCGATCACCGTGCCGTCGGCGGCCACCGCCACAACGCGATCGGCGTCGCCGTCGAGCGCAAGCCCGAGGTGCGTCCCCGGGCTGTCGCGGACGGCCGCCTGCAGCAGCTCGGGGTGATTCGAGCCGCACCCGTGGTTGATGTTCGTGCCGTCCGGTGCGGCGTGGATGAGCGAGACGTCCGCTCCGGCGCCTCTCAGCACCGCACCGGCCACCCCGCTCGCCGCCCCGTTCGAGCAGTCGACGATGATCCGCATGCCCTCGAGGCGGCGCCCGTCGAGGGCCTGGAGGAGCTGACCGACATACGCGTCGGCCGCTTCGTCGTCACGGTCCACCCGTCCGACCTCGGCCGCCACCTTGGGATCGTTGGTCACGGCGGCGCCGAGCAGCCGATCGAGCTCGGCCTGGACACCGTGCTCGGCGGCATCGGACAGCTTGCGGCCGCCCGCCGCGAACAGCTTGACGCCGTTGTCCGGATAGGGGTTGTGCGAAGCCGAGATCATGGCGGCCGGCAAGCCGAGCTGGGCCGACCGCGCCGCCACGGCCGGCGTCGGGAGCACGCCGAGGTCGACCACGTTGCAACCTTCGGAGGTCAGCCCGGCGGTGAGGGCTGCCTGCAGCATCGGCCCCGACAACCGCGTGTCGCGGCCGACGAGGAAGGCGTCGCCACCGAGAAAGCGCGCCGCGGCGCGGCCGAGAGCGAGGACGAGCTCAGGGGTGAGCTCGGCATTGGCGAGGCCGCGGACCCCGTCAGTGCCGAACCGCAGCGTCAAAGGAGGTGACGCTCTAGCGCTTGGAGTACTGCGGAGCCTTGCGGGCCTTCTTGAGGCCGTACTTCTTCGACTCCTTCTCGCGTGCGTCGCGGGTGAGGAAGCCGGCCTTCTTCAAGGTGCCCCGCTGCTCGTCATCGAGCTCGACCAGCGCCCGGGCGATGCCGAGGCGCAGCGCACCAGCCTGACCGGAGATGCCACCTCCGTCGATGGTGGCGTCGACGTCGTACTCCTCGATCTCCAGGAGACGGAGCGGCTCGGTGACGACCATGCGGTGCGTGGCCGCCGGGAAGTAGTTCTCGAGGGTGCGCTTGTTGACGGTGATGACGCCGGATCCGGGTCGGATGCGGACCCTGGCGACGGCCTGCTTGCGGCGACCGGTCGTCTGGCTGAGCGGGTTGGGCACTGGTTCTCCTGTTACGACGCCCGCTTGGCGACAGCGGCGAGATCGAGGGGCTCAGGCCCCTGGGCGGCATGGGGGTGGGTCGGACCGGCGTAGATCTTCAGCTTCTTCAGCATGGCCCGGCCGAGGGTGCCCTTCGGCAACATGCCCCGGACCGCCTTGCGGATGGCGTCCTCCGGGTTCTTGGCGAAGTAGTCGCTCCACACCTGCGTCTTGAGTCCGCCCGGGTAACCCGAGTGGTTGTAGACCAGCTTCTTGTCGGCCTTGTCCGATGTGGTGACGACCTTGGCCGCGTTGACGATGATGACGAAGTCACCCGTGTCGACGTGCGGGGCGAAGATGGGCTTGTGCTTGCCGCGGAGGACGCGGGCCACCTCGGACGCGAGCCGGCCGAGGACGAGATCTTCCCCGTCAACGACGTGCCAGGCGCGGTGGATGTCTGACTGCTTTGGTGAGAACGTGCGCACGCAAGGTCCTTCTCGTAGGCGGCGCGGACCGGTCAAGGGTACTTCGCGCCGCAGCCGCCCACCAACACGGCCACGGCAGGCGCTCGGAGCCGAGGTCTATGGTCGCTCAGGTGATCAGCCTCGGCGACATCCGAGAAGCGCAGGTGCGGGTGGCACCCGTGCTCCGGCCCACCCCGGTCGAGCCGAGCGAGGCGCTCAGCAGTCTCGCCGGCCGGACCGTGCTGCTCAAGCCCGAGCACCGGCAGCGCACCGGCTCGTACAAGATACGCGGCGCCTTCAACTTCATCTCGCGCCTGCCTCCTGGGACGCGTGTGGTGGCCGCATCGGCGGGAAACCACGCCCAGGGTGTGGCCTATGCCGCCGCGCACGCAGGGCACCCCTCGACCATCTTCATGCCGGCCAACGCCGCCTTGCCGAAGGTGGAGGCGACCCGGGGCTACGGCGCCACCGTGCTTCTCGAGGGTGCTGGAGTGGACGAGTGCATCGAGGCCGCTCGCGCCCATGCATCCGCCACCGGCGCCGTGCTCGTGCCCCCCTTCGACGATCCGCTGGTCATCGCCGGCCAGGGCACGGTGGGGCTCGAGCTGGCCGACGAGGCTCCCGACGCCGAGGTGGTGGTCGTGCCGGTCGGCGGTGGCGGGCTCATCTCCGGTGTGGCCACCGCCCTGGCCCACACCCTGCGGTCGGTGCGGGTCATCGGCGTCCAGGCCGCCGAGGCGTCGGGGGTACAGGCATCGCTGGAGGCGGGACGGTGCATCCGCACCGACACGGTGGCCACCATGGCCGACGGCATCGCCGTGCGAGGCCCGTCCGAGCTCACCCTCGCCCACATCCAGGCCTACGTCGATGAAGTGGTGACGGTGACCGAGGAGGAGATCTCGCGCGCCCTCCTGCTCCTCATCGAGCGCACCAAGGCGGTGGTGGAGCCCGCCGGCGCGGCCGCGCTTGCCGCCATCCTGGCCGGACACATCCCAGGTGGCGGAGCCGCCGTGGCCATCCTGTCGGGAGGCAACGTCGATCCGCTTCTGCTGATGAAGCTCATCGACCATGGCCTTTCCGCCGCCGGGCGCTACCTCCTGCTGCGCGTCGTCGTCGGCGACCGGCCGGGAGCACTGGCGCTGCTCACCGGCGAGGTGGCCCGTCTCGGATTGAACGTCCTCGAGGTCGAGCACTACCGGTCCGGGTTGCGGCTGGGCATGCACGAGGTCGAGGTGCTCCTCACGTTGGAGACCAGGGACGCGGATCACCGCCACACCATCGTGGCCGCGCTCGAGCGGGCCGGTTACATGGTGGAGGTCGAGGCGTAGCCGACCTCCCACAGGGTCAGCCCGTGGGGAGGAGCCAGGTCGCCCGCAGCCACC
>Ga0136611_10000961_pt1 | contig 19684 bp, 15 predicted proteins | sample AntDrymUQ2232306_2_FD_106645 | JGI IMG/M metagenome (GOLD analysis project Ga0136611, IMG submission 106645) | Polar desert sand microbial communities from Dry Valleys, Antarctica - metaG UQ223 (23.06) | ecosystem: Environmental > Terrestrial > Soil > Desert | place: Antarctica: Dry Valley...
CAACTGCTTCCACCAGTTGGCGCCGGCGTTGCGCGCGACATCGAAGTAGGCGCGTTCGACTTCGAGGACGGCGCTCATTGTGGCCAGCACAACCAGAAAGAGGACGCTGACGGCGACCATCGCGATTTTCGAGGTCTCGCCGATCCCGAAGATGATAATCACCAGCGGTAGGATCGCAATCTTCGGGACAGCGAAGAACGACGCGGCAATCGGTGTCAGCAGCGCTCGCAACGGCCACCAGAGCGCCATCAGGACGCCGAGCAGGACGCCCGGCACGGCGGCGATCGCGAAACCAGCCAGGACGCGTCCCATGCTTACACGCGTGTCGTGCCAGAGCTGGCCGGATTCGATCAGATCTCTGGCTGTCGGCAGCAAGTTGGTTGGCGCCGGAAAGAAGAGCGGGTTGATCGCTTCGGAGCGCGAAAGTGCCTCCCAGATGGCGAGGACGACGAACGGGCCGGAAAGTGCGAACACGAAGGCCAGCCAGCGGCGATTGATGGCCATCAGGCGGACTCCCGTGCGACGAAGGCAGCCTCGTCACGCAACAACGACCAGATATGCAGGAACAACGACGAGAATTGCGGGTCGGAGCGCACTGCTTCGACCGTCCGGGGACGCGCGAACGGCACGCTGATGTCGGCCTTGACCGTACCGGGACGGGCACTCATGACGATGATCCGGTCGGCCAGCATCATCGCCTCATCGATGCTGTGGGTGACGAAGACCACCGTTTTGCCGGTCGCCTCCCAGATGCGCAGCAGCTCGTCCTGAAGAATCAGTCGCGTCTGCTCGTCCAGCGCCCCGAACGGCTCGTCCATCAGCAATAACTCCGGATCGACGGCGAACGCGCGGACGATGGCGACGCGCTGCCGCATCCCCTCCGAGAGTTGCGACGGGTAGGCGTTCATGAACTCAGCTAGCCCGACCTGGCGCAGCAACCGTTCAGCGACCACTTCGCGCTCAACCCGATCAACGCCGCGCATCGCCAATCCATAGGCAGCGTTGTCGAGAACCGTCATCCACGGAAAGACCGAGCGCCCCTGGAAGACCATCGCCTGCAATGGCTTGTTGTCAACTTCCCGTTCGACATGGACGCTTCCACTGGTCGGCGACGCCAGAGCGGCGATGACACGCAGAAGTGTGCTCTTGCCACAACCGGACGGGCCGACGACGGCGCAGAACTGACCGCTGGGGACGCTCATTGTCACGTCGTCGAGCGCGGTGACGATCGTTCGTCCAAGCGGGAAGCGAACGCTCACGCCCTCGATCCGTAGTTTGTCGTGCTGTGTCGCCGTCATGGGCCTAGTCAATTCCGGATCGTTAGCGCAGGTCGGATTTACCGAGTTCTTCAAGGGCTGTCTCAACGTATGACGTGTCGATGATCGCCTGAATGTCGAGCGGTTCGTCGTATTCAAGGAGGCCGCGATCGCCGAAGAACGTTTGTAGCGTCGCAAGGTCGTCGACGTTGATCGTCCCGTTCGGCTCGCACCAGGTTCGCGACGCCTCACGGATCAGCGCGACATCGACATTGGTGTAGCTGTTGATGATCGCCAGATTCTCATCCGAATCCCAGTCGTCGGCCCACAGATCGCGGCAGCCCTGCAGCATGCCGGCAACGAAACCCGTCACCAGCTCCGGCTCGTCGTTGGCGAAGTCAGGATTGACCCAGACGAACGTCGGCTGGAACTCAGCCGGGAAGTCGACATCCAGCCGGACGGCAATGCCCTGCTGCTCGGCCAGCGTTGCGACAGGCTCACCAAGCATCGCGGCATCCAACGCGCCCGAATCGAGCGCGGCTGGAACATCCGGGAAGGGCAACTGCTGCAGGTCAACGTCCTCGATCGTCAGTCCGTCCGTCTGCAGGGCGGTATCGAGCCAGTACTCAGTTGCGCCGCGCGCATTGACCGACACCTTCAGACCCTCCAGATCCTCGACACTCGTGAGTTCGCCGCTATCGAAGCGCTCCTTCGAGACCATCAACGGCGTTGCTTGCGGCTCGCGCTCGAAGTGGAGCGGCGCGATGATCTTGAGGTCGAGTCCGCGCTCGACGGCATTGAAGTAGGCCGGACCAGCGCCACCAACGCCGATGTCGAAATCGCCGTTGGCCGTCAGGACGACCATGTCCGATCCGCCCGGAAGGTTCTCGAACTGCACATCGAGGCCATGCTCCGCGAAGTAGCCCTTATCCTGCGCCATCATCAGCGGTCCATAGATCAGAACCGGGATGAAGCCAACCGTCACCTCGGTCAACTCTGCGGATGTTTCGGATGAGGGTGTGCCATCCGCCTCCGGTGACGAACTCGTTGTAGCCGCCGCACCAGTCGCGGGCGTTGCTGTCGGTTCGGCGTCGTCATCATCCCCACCACAGGCGGCCATCAGTAAGGCCAGCATCATCAGCAGCAGCAGCGCCGAGGTGGCGCGGATTAGCGGTCTCATCTGGGCAGGAAGTTCCTCCGCGAGACGGCCTTGTCAGGCGCGAGACAGCATGCCGAAATGCGCATACCACTCATGAAGTGTATCAACGGCAGGTGAGTGTGTGAGGCTCTGCACAAGCAAAACGACGATTTGGCTGTCGCAAGTTCGCAGCATTCTTCCGAGTCGAGACGCTGTCGCAAGGACGAGTAATGCGGGCCGTCCCCTGTCGTCCTGAGTCGCCGACCACGATGATCTTGAGATCAGCGCCGACGGGAGGGGCCGGGCTTGTTCCCGGCCCTGCTGACCACCCGATGCGTGTGGCGGCGACGAGCGCGGTTCCATGCGGCGTCACTGGGTTGTCAGCAGGGCCGGGAACGAGCCCGGCCCCTCCCGTCGGCGCTGACCGGCATGTTCGCGCTGGCCGGCCAATCAGAGTGGTTGAGGAGGGCTATGTTCCGTGCAGCAATTGCTGCTGTAGAACCGCCCGGTGACAAATCGAAATCAGTCGTTCGGCGGTTCAGGTGTGCCATAGCCGTAGCTGGTCGCACCGGAGGCGGTCGCAATCCGTTCGCGGATGTTCCAGAGGCGCGGGAAGAGCTTGTGGCCGATGTTGCGCTTGAGGTAGGGGATGCCGTCGCTGCCGCCGGTGCCCTGGGTGCCGGGGCCGAGGAAGCGTTCAGCGATCTGGAGGTGCAGCGCGCGGAAGCGGTCGAGCGTCGCGTCGAGGTCGAGCAGCGCTTCAGCCAGATCGTAGCGTGGATCGTTGCGGTCGGTCATGTAGAGTGCGAACAATGCGTCGTCGTCGCCAGTGGCGGCATCGAACGCGGTCGCGAGGGTGCGACACTCGCGTCGCAGATACGCATAGCCGGGGGATTGCAGGCCGCTGGCGCTGCCAAGCTCGGTCCGGAACGCGTGATAGTCGGGAGCAGGCATCATCTGGAGCATCGCCGTCCCCTCCATGACGCGCTCGACCGACATTCTGGCACGGTTCGCCAAGCGAGTGGCGGCAGTGATCTGGCCAGTCTCGACAGCGGCGCGGGTTCGTTCGATCTCGAACCCGGCCAGGCGAAGCCAGAGCTCCGACGACATATGGACGGTCCGGAAGATGACTTCCTCGGCGTGGGTGAGTGTGACCGGGACGCCCTCAGCGACCTGAATGTCGAAGATCGTTTCAAGACCGAGATACTGCGCGTAGGGAGTGTCGAGCAGCGAGCGGATGCCCTTCGGAAGCTGATCGACGCTATCAGTCGTGGCTGCCATGATGCTCTCTCTCTGTCGACGATGGCGCGGTCTGGACGCGCTCGCGGCCTTCCTCCATGATAAGGCGTCGTGCAAGCGTTCGCGACGGTCGTGAGTACGGGTTTTCGGGGGAGGCAGGCTGGATGAGGCGAAGCAGGGCGGCAATTCTCGGCGTAACCGGCGTGGCGATTGCCACAACCGCGCTACAGCAACGTCGTCCCCAGCGCTTACAGCACAGTTCATTGTCGGGACCGGTCACGATTGCGCGTGACACGCTCGGCATCCCGATCATCAGCGCCGGATCATCTGACGACGCCCTCTTTGGACTTGGCTACGCGCTGGCCCAGGACCGGCTCTTCCAGATGGATACGTTACGGCGCACAGCGTTCGGACGGTTAAGTGAGCTTGCCGGCCCGGTCACGCTTGAGTCCGATCGGATGATGCGCCTGCTCGACATGGCCCGGATCACTGACGAGATGGTCGCGTCCGCGCGTGAGACGGCAAAGGCAGGATTAGAGGCGTTCGCCGCTGGTGTCAATCTGCGAATGTCACGCCGGCCCTTGTCACTTGAGTTCCGCATGTTGCGCTATCGCCCTGAGTCGTGGCGGCCAGAGGACAGCGCTGCCATTGTCCGGCTGATGGGCTGGTCGCTCTCGGCATTCCACACGACCGAATTGACGGTCGCGCTGCTGCGCGAAGCGATCGGCGATGAGTGGGCAGACGCGATCGTTACAGGGCGTGTCGCGGAGAGTCTGCTCGTCGTGCGTGAGCCTTCCCGATCGCTTCCTGAAGCAACGACAGTCGGAATGGCAGTCGCTCCGTTCCCGCACGGCGGGGCAAGCAACGCCTGGGCGGTATCAGGTGAGCGCTCGACGACCGGCTTCCCGCTGCTGGCGAACGATCCGCATCTCGGCTACACGAATCCGTCGATCTGGTGCGAAGCGTCAATCGATGCGCCGGGACTGCGTGTCTCGGGTCTGACGCTGCCCGGCGTGCCAGGCATCGCCTTCGGCAGGACACCAACGTTTGCATGGGGCTTTACGGCAGCGATGATTTCGCAGACTTTCCTCTACCGCGAGCGGCTCAGTGACGATGGACGCGCTGTCGCGGACGGCGATGGCTGGTCCGAGCCGACGACGCGCATCGAGGAGATTCGCGTCAAGGGTCTTCCTTCTGAGCATCTGGTGGTCAGGTCGACTCCACGCGGGCCACTCCTCTCTGATATTCAACCGGGCTGGTCGATGGACCCGATCAGTCTGTACTGGACCGGGATGGAGACGACGCCCGACGAACTCGATGCGTGGCTACGCTTGGGCCAGAGCAACTCAGTTGAGGACGTGCTGCGGGTCCGTGAAGGGATCATCGCGCCGACACTGAACATGGCCGCTTCCGATAGTGACGGCGAGATCGCGACAATCGGCATTGGCCGCTGGCCGGATCGCGCTTCAGGTGCTGGACTGCTCGACCCGTCGGCGCATCCGCCACGCTACATACCGCCAGCGGAGATGCCCCTGGAGCGCAACCCCGAGCGCGGCTGGGTCGCCAGCGCCAATAACCGGATCGTCGACTCGGACTATCCCTACGCGCTGCATGGGTTCTACGAACCCGACTACCGCATCCGCCGTATCAGCGAGGAGCTTGATGCGCGACCGAAGCACTCGGTTGCGGATATGCGCACGCTTCAACTCGAGCAGTACTCCTTACACGCGGCAGAACTGACTCCACACCTGCTGGATTTGGTTGGTGCCTTGATGCTGGAATGGACTCGCGACGATCTCAACGGTTGGGATTATCTGACGCCGCCCGAAAGTCGCGCGACGCTCGTCTTTCAGTCTTTTTACCGCCAGTGGGTGCGTGCGTCACTCGCGCATCGCCTGCCCGACCAGATGGTTGAGAAGCTGATCGCCAGTCTTGGTGTCGGGGACATGCCGATGGGCTTTTGCGACAAGTTGCTCAAAGGCGAGTATCCGCAATGGTGGCAGGACGATGCGCGCGAACGCACGGCACGAGACGCCTTCGCAGCGTCCCAGCGCTGGATCGTGGAACGCCTTGGGCCAGATTACGCGACATGGACATGGGGCGCGGTTCACACGGTCACCTGGGCGCATCCGTTCGGACAGATCGAGGGCTGGCACCAGAAGTTCATCAACGTTGGGCCGTATCCAATCGGCGGAGACCGCACAACCGTCTGGCCCACCGTCTTCGATGCTGACCGGCTCTTCAGGGTGACTGGAGGTCCATCGGTGCGCCTGCTCGCGGACTTGCGCCGGCCAGAGCGAACCTGGGCGACCAACACACTCGGCCAGCAGGGTCGCCCGTTCAGCCGCCATTATCGCGACCAGACGCTCGACTTCATCGAGGGCCGTACTCATCCGATCTGGGGACAGCCCGCCAGATTACGTGTTGTCATCGAGCCGGAATAGCTGGCTGCTGCTCGTGAATCGGGTTGTAGAGATGACAGGCGACCTGATGACCGTTGCCAATGTCCAGCAAGGGCGGCTCGACCTTCGAGCAGGCATCGAATGCGTAGGGACAGCGAGTATGGAACCGGCAGCCGGAGGGCGGGTCGATCGGGCTGGGGACATCGCCGCGCAGGATGATGCGCTTACCACTCTGGCCGGTTGCGTCGGTCTTGGGGACGGCTGAGAGTAATGCCTTCGTGTACGGGTGAAGCGTGTCCTCGTAGATCTGTTCGTTCGTGCCGATCTCGACGATCTTGCCGAGGTACATGACCGCTACCCGGTCGCTCACCGAGCGGACGACCGAAAGATCGTGGGCGATGAAGATGTACGAGAGGCCAAGTTCGTTCTGTAGATCCTGCAACAGGTTGACGATCTGCGCCTGAATCGAAACGTCCAGCGCCGAAACCGGCTCGTCGCAGACGATGAAGTCGGGGTTGGCAGCAATCGCCCGTGCGATCCCGATCCGCTGACGCTGGCCACCCGAGAATTCGTGCGGATAACGCGCGGCGTGGGCCGGGTTGAGGCCAACCCGCTCCAGAATGTCGCGCACGCGCTCGTTGACTTCCTTGCCCTTGGCGATCTTGTGCAGCGTCAGCGGCTGGGCGACGATCGACCCGACCGTCCGACGTGGGTTGAGCGACGAGTATGGGTCCTGGAAGATGATCTGCATCCGCTTGCGCATCGCGCGTAGCCCACTGCTGTCGAGCGTGGCGAGGTCGTGACCGTCGAACATGACCTGTCCGCTGGTTGGGTCGAGCAGCCGCAACAGAACTCGGCCAGCGGTGCTCTTGCCGCAGCCGGATTCGCCGACGACGCCGAGCGTCTCACCGCGGTGGAGCTGGAAGTTGAGGCCATCGACGGCCTGGACGTTGCCGACCGTGCGCTGGAAGATGCCGCGCGTGATCGGGAACCACTTACGCAGGTCCCGCACGTCCAGCAAGACCTCGTTCTTTTCCGGTTGCTCGATGATACTGGATTCGCGTGTTTCGCTGATCCGATGCTTCGTTCCATCCGCGCCGTCGTCATAGAGCCAGCAGCGCACGGTCTGGCCGTCGTCGCGGGTGAAGAGCGGCGGCTCCTCCAGTACACAGCGCTCGAATGCGTACGGGCAACGTGGGTGGAACTTGCAGCCACTGGGAGGGTTGGCAAGGTTTGGCGGCTGACCGAAAATCGGTGTCAGCCGGATGCCTTTGCGCTCCTCGATCCTCGGCAGGCAATCGAACAACCCCCAGGTATAGGGGTGCTTCGGGCCGCTGAAGATCTGCTGCGTCGTGCCCTGCTCGACAATCCGGCCAGCGTACATGACGAGGACACGGTCGCACATCTCGCTAACGACGCCGAGGTCGTGCGTGATGAAGATCATCGAAGATCCAAAGTCGCGTTGGAGGTCGCGCATCAATTCGAGGATCTGGGCCTGGATTGAGACATCCAGTGCTGTGGTCGGCTCGTCCGCGATCAGCAGCCGGGGGTTGCAGGAAAGCGCCATCGCGATCATCGCCCGCTGGCGCATGCCGCCCGAAAGTTGGTGTGGGTAGGCCTTGATGCGCTCGACGGGCGACGGGACACCGACCCGCTGGAGCATCTCAATCGCGCGGTCGCGCGCGTCACGCTTGTTCAGCCCCTGATGGAGCACGAGCGGCTCCATGATCTGCTCGCCGATCGAGTAGACCGGGTTCAGTGATGTGAGTGGCTCCTGAAAGATCATCGATATCTTGTTGCCGCGAATGCCGCGCATCTCATCGTCGGTCATTCCAAGCAGGTTGTCGCCGTCGAAGCGGATCTCACCACCGACGATCCTGCCGGGCGGGCTGTCGATCAGCCGCATCAACGAGAGCGAGCTGACGCTCTTGCCGCTACCCGATTCTCCGACGATGCCAATGACCTCACCAGGATTCAACGTGTAGCTGATTCCATCGACCGCCTTGACGATGCGCCCCTCGCCGAAAAAGTACGTCTGCAGGTTGTTGACAACCAGCAGCGGTTCAGCCGTGCTGTCGAGGGTCTGGCTGGTTGCGGCCACTGTCTGCACCGGCGCTTCGCTCCGCATCTGCTTGTCCGTGTCCGTCACTTAGTCCGGGCGCGTTCGCGGGTCGAGCGCATCGCGTAAACCGTCGCCGAGGAAGTTGAACGAGAGGACGGTCAAGGCGATCATGAATCCGGGGAAGAACCCCATCCACCAGGCGCCATAGTCGCGCATCTCACCGAAGGCGTTTTGCAGCATGTTGCCCCAGGACGCGGTCGGGGGCTGGAGGCCGAAGCCGAGGAATGAGAGCGTCGATTCGGTCAGGATCGTGCCAGGAATGCCAAGCGAGGCAGCCACGATGATCGGACCGAGCGCGTTCGGCATCAGTTCGCGGAAGATGATCGACGGAGCCGACGCGCCAACCGCACGCGCGGCTTCGGTGTACTCGCGTTGCCGCAGGACGAGGAACTCGCCACGCACAAGCCGGGCGACGTTCATCCAACTGATGACCGCGATGACGAGCGCGATTGAGACGATTGTCGCCTTGACTGATGCCAGCGTCGCCATCAGGAAGAGCAACGGCGGGAAGGCCAGCAGGACATCCGCCATCCGCATGATGAGCATGTCGACCCAGCGGCCCGCGTAGCCGGCCACCGCGCCAGCGACTGTGCCGACGACGATCGCAACGCCGGTCGCCAGGAACCCGACCACCAACGAAACGCGCGCGCCGTAGATAATGCGCGAGAACTGGTCGCGACCGAGCTGATCGCTCCCCATTGGATGCGAAAGCGATGGTGCTGCTGGCTCACCAAAGCGAGCCAGTTCCCGGTTGGTCGCATCCGGGTCGTACGGTGCCGCGATCGGAGCCAGCGCGGCCACAACGAAGATAACGGCCAGGATGCCAGCCGAAATGACGGCCAGCCTGTGCCGCCGGAAGCGTCGCCAGAACATCTGCCACTGGCCGCGATGCGGCTCGTCGATGACGCGCGCCTGCTCGGCGAGCCGGGGAGACGCCGCGCTGGCACTCATCGGGGCACTCCTTCGCCTGCCTCAGCGATCCACCAACCTGAACACGCTGGCTCGGTAACCGCCGCCCTTGTCGTCCCGACGACGCGTCGGGATGACAAAGCGGCGCGTCGGGACGACAAAGGCGGCGGTATACGCACACCGGTACTCCACTCAGTCATAGCGGATACGCGGGTCAACGATGGCGTAGACGATGTCGGAGACGAGCGTGCCGATCAGGATCAGCAGCGCCGAGAGGAGCACGATCGCCATGATGACGGGGTAGTCGCGCTGGTTCAGGGAAATGACGGCAAGCTGACCCATTCCGGGCCACGAAAAGATGTTCTCGACCACGACCGAGCCTTCGACCAGGATGACGAACACATAGCCCATCAGCGTGATGATCGGGATCAGCGCGTTGCGCCAGGCGTGCTTGAAGATGACCACGCGCTCTGACAACCCTTTTGCGCGAGCTGTCCGGACGTAGTCCTGGCGAATCACCTCCAGCATCGAAGCACGTTGGAAGCGTGTGTAACCTGCGATGCCGACGAGCGTGATCGAGGTCACCGGCAGGACGTAATGCAGGAAGCGGTCCTTGACGAGCGGCCATGCACCGTCGGCAATGTACGCTCCTTGCATGCCAGTCGACGGGAACCAGCCCAGCTCAACGGCGAAGATGTAGACGAGCATCAGCCCAAGCCAGAACTGCGGTATCGAGATGCCGACGAAGTTGAAGAACGTCAGGAAGTAGTCAAGCTTGGAGTATTGCCTGACTGCCGAGATGATGCCGAGCGGCAGCGCGATCGCCAGCGTCAGAATGAGCGAAACACCAGCCAGCTTGACCGTGTTCGGCAACCTGCTTTTGATGACATCCCAGACCGGCTGGTTGGAGCGGGTCGAGTCGCCGAAGTTCCCGCGCGCCACGAGGCTGACCCAGTCAAAGTACTGGACATAGACCGGGTTGTTGAGGCCGTACTGTTCGCGCAGCGTGTCACGGTCCTGCTGCGTCAGCGTCGAACCGGAGGTGCGGCTGGACGCGACGATCGCGCTGACCGGGTCGCCTGGCGCGCGCAGCAGCAACCCGAAGCAGATGATCGACACACCCAATAGAATCGGGATCATCCAGAGCAGCCGGCGAATCACGTATGCGGTCATGGCACTTCCTCGGAGCGTCGCTCGGAGTGACCGTGCGGCGGGCCGGCTGACCGGCCCGACGCTTACTCGAGCTAGGCTTCCTTCCAGCAATCCTTCAGACCATACAGCACATAGCGCCGGAAGTACGGCGTGTCGGCGACGCCCTGCAGGCGTGAGGAGACGACCCAGCCGTCAACGGCATTGTAGAGTGGCACAACCGTGACGATCTCGTTACGTCGCCGGTCAAGCTCCTTGTAGACTTCGACGCGCTCGTCCGGGTCGGTCGTCGTTCGCCCCACGTCGATCAGCCGGTCAATCTCATCATCGGTCACCCACATGTAGTTCTGTCCGGTCGGCGGCAGGTTGTCCGAATGCAGCTCGTTGTAGACATCCGGGTCGAACTCGTACGGGTGCGGATACTCTTCGAGTTCCAGCGCCCGGTTGGCCGGATCGTCGTTCGGATCAGCCCACATCGACTCAAGCGTCGAGTAATCAACTACCTGCGGCGTGAGTTCAATCCCGATCTCAGCCAGCATCTCCTGCAGGATGACCTGATCGTTGACGTACTCCTCGAACCCGGAGTAGGTGATGATGTTGAACGAGAGCGGATCCCCATCGGGCGAGACGCGGATGTTGTCGTCGCCCATCGTGTAGCCCGCCTCATCAAGCATGCTGTTGGCTTGCTCGACATTGAATTCGGGCGCCGGGACGCCGTCGTAGTCGTTGTAACGGTCAAGCGGCCCGGTATCGGCATACTGGTTGTTGGCGACGATCCCGCGCCCCTTCGTGACCGTCTCGGTCAGCGACACCTTGTCAATCGCCATCCGGATGGCTTCGCGGACCGTCTGATCCTGCAGGATCGGGTGATTGAAATTGAACGCAAGTGTGATCGGCGTGAAGTAGACGTAGTTGTAGAGTGTCACGTCAGGGTTGTCTTCGTAGCGCGGCTGAAGCTCCGGCGGAGCGAACATCAGATCGATGTCGCCGGAATCGAGCGCCGCCGAGCCAACCTCGGTGTCGGCATGGAAGAAGACGGTGAACCCGTCGTTCGCTGGCCGCCCACCCCAGTAGTCCTCGAACGGCTCAAAGCGCATGAACTGGTCCGACTGCCATTCGCCGAGCTTGTATGGCCCGGTCCCGATCGGTGCCTGGTTGAACGGATCGGTATTGATATCGGCGGACTGGGCCAGTAGATGTTCGGGGATGATCTCCAGATCCTGGAGGCCGAACAGGAATGGCGCGAACGGCTCCGGCGTCGTCACCAGAATCGTCCGCTCGTCGACCTTTTCCCAGGTCACGAACTCGCCGCCGATCTGCAGCTTCGAGCGCTGGGTTGTGTCGGTGTTCTCGTCCTGGATGGTGTCGAAGGTGAAGATGACATCGTCGGCGGTAAACGCTTCGCCGTCGTGCCACATTGCCTCGCGGAGCGTGATTGTCAGTTCGAGGTTGTCGTCCGAGTACGTCCACTCTTCGGCCAGCTCAGGCTGGAGCGTCCCGGTATCGTCATAGATCATCAGCCGGTTGAAGACATAATACTCGATCCACCCGAGGGCACTGGTGAGGATCGGGTTGCCGATTCCTGAATCACCCGACGTCGTGTTCATGTTGATGATCCCGCCGGAGCCGGAAGGCGTCGTGCCACTGCCAGTTGTCGGCGATGCCTCGTCGTCTTCAGTTTCAGCCGGGGTAGCCTGTCCACCGGCGGCTTCAGTCGAACCGCCCGGAGCCGCTGTCGTGCTGGTTGGATCTGTTGCGTCGGTTGCTTCCTCGTCATCGTCGCCACCACAAGCAGCCAGAACGGCTCCGAGTGCGGGGGCCGTCAGGCCAAGCACGGCGGCGCGCTTCAGGATCTGTCGCCGGTTCCAGCGCAGTTTGGTCGCTTCCTCGATCAGCCGTCCAACTCGTTCGTCAGTCATCAGTCGATCCTCCTCCTGCACACGTCGCCGCTCTGGCGACTCCTTGTCACGCGACCCGGTTCCGAACGCTACCCAGTTGGCGTGCGCATGCCCCGGGACTGCGATGTGCGATTACCCTGTCTACGTTACGACGCGGATGCACGGTCGCATTGCGTCGGTTCCGCAGCGTCGTCGCTGGACTCGATTGTCGATGAGCGGTCAGCCACGTGTAGGATGCACAATAGACGTGGACGCAGGATTGTAGGCAGGTTTGTTGATTTCTGTCAACGATTTGATACATGCTGGGCCGATCGCGCCTCGATCGTAGCGATCGCGGGTGGTGACTGATACGGAGATGAGGAGGGTAGAGGTTGGCACTGCGTGTTCGGGTCGACCGTGAGAAGTGCGTTTCAGCCGAGAACTGTATCGTGACTGCGCCAACGGTCTTCATCCTCGATGAGGACGGCAAGGCGCGCCTGCTGGACCCCTCCAGTGTCGCGGAGGACACGCTTTGGATGGTCGCTGAACTGTGTCCAACGGAGGCGATCGTGCTTGAGGACGATAATGGTCAGCAACTCTATCCTTGATACTGCCATCGAGGTGGGCGAAGGGCAGGGAAGCGTCGCGCCACCGATCGCGGGACGTATGCGGGAGCTGGCCGATATCGAAGCGGTCATCGATTCCGCGCGAGCGGGCCAGTACCGCGTCGTTCTGCTGAGTGGTGAGCCAGGCATCGGAAAAACCCGGCTGCTGACCCATGCTGCCAGCCATGCTGTTGATCACGGGCTGCTGGTGCTGCGTGGCCGCTGCTACGAAGATGCCGAGATGGCGCCGTATGCTCCGCTTGTAGAAGTCCTGCGCGATCTGGTTCGACAGCGGCCAGATGCGATAGCGCGGCTTGACCGGCAGTACGGCTTGCCCGCGCTGGCAACGCTTGCGCCGGAACTGGCAACTGATGATCGTGGCGCCAGCATAACCTCATTCTCCGAAGCAGAGCAACGACAGCGCTTCTTTGATGCCTATGGGCGGCTACTTGTGGATGTCAGCGCGAGCCAGCCGGTTGTGTTGATTCTTGACGATCTGCACTGGGCCGACGAACCAAGCGCTTTGCTCCTGCGACATCTCAGCCGTGCGCTGCGCCATTCGAGCGCGGCAGTGCTCTGTGCCTATCGGGATTCGGACCTGGAGCAGGGTGACCCATTCGAGCGTGTCCTAATCGATCTCACCCGTGAGCATCTTGCGCGACGGATCGTGCTGCGTCGGCTTGATAGCGGTGCGACTGCGGAGATCGTGGCGCGGGTCGTCGAATCACGATCCGACCGGATCGCAACGGCAACCATCGAGTCGATCCAGCGTGAGTCGGAGGGCGTCCCGTTCTTCGTCGAAGAGTTGACGTTACATCTGCGCGAAGAGGGATTGCTGCGACTGGCAACGTCGGGTCGCTGGGAACTGGCTCGTGATGCTGAATCGCTGGCGCCGCACAGCGTCCGTGGTGTTATCAGCCGCCGGTTGGCGCGGCTGCACCCGACCACGCGCGAGCTGCTGGCAGTGGCGTCGGTGGCAGGTCGCGAGTTTGGGCTGGCTGTCCTCAACGATGTCGCGGCCAGGCGCGGCATCGCGGACGAACCTGCGGTCGGTGCGGCGCTCGAAGAGAGCGTCGCACGACGGCTTCTCATTGAGCGCGGTCCGGCATACGTGTTCGCCCACGAGCAGATTCGCGAAGTGCTCTATCAGGGTCTCAGCGCGATCCGACGACGGCAGCTTCACCAGTTGACCGCTGAGGCGGTCGAGCGTCATCACGGCGGCGACCTGCGGCTGGCGTCACGGCTGGCGTATCACTACAGCCGTGGTGATGACCTCGGTCGAGCATTGCATTTCACGGTTCTCGCGGCTGCGGACGCCGCTCGTGTCCATGCTACCAGCGACGCGCTCCGTTCGTATGACAACGCGCTCGATATCCTCGACATGCTCGGCGATGTGGCAGACGGCAGGCAGCACTTCGATGTGCTACTTGCGCGCGACGCCATCCTGGCCGGGTTGGGCGAGCATAGCGTGCGATCGAACGGGATCGACGCAATGCTCAGCATCAGCGAGCGTTTGGGAGGACCGGCACAGGTGCGGGCCCACAACCGGGCTTCAGCGCATGCACTGGACACAGGTAACCATGACAGTTCAATCGATTACGCGCGGAGTGCACTTGCGCATGCTGGTTCTCATATGCCGTCGACGATGGACCGGCTCGCGTCGTTGCTGACGTTAGGTCAGGCGCTGGCTGGCCGGACGATGGGTGAACCGTCGCCGATCTCCCGTGTTCAAGATCGGATGCGCGAATCCGCACTGGTTTATCGTTCCGCCTTCGATCTCGCGACTGAACTCGGTGAGACCCGCGAGCAGGCGCGGATTGCTCAGGAGCTTGGTGTGCTCGAATGGGCGCTGCTTGACGATCGCAGCGGAGAAGACGCTGAGCGCGCCCGAGGCTGGCTCTTGCGAGCGCTTGAGGGATTTCGGGCCGCAGGAGATCGTAAGGGTGAGGTGACATCGCTCATTGCGCTCGCCTACTGTCGTCAGATAGCGTCGACGACGCAGACATCTGATCCCCGCGACAGCTACGTGTCGTTTCTGGAGGAGATTCGACGGCTGCGGGCAACCGAGCACCGGCTCACGCGCGCGTCGGAGCGACCTCGGATGGAGGCGCTGGCGTTGCTCTCGATCGACCTGTATTGCCGGACAAATGGCTGGTACGAAGTGGCGCTGCAGCGCGCTGGTCAGGCGCTGGTCCTGGCCGGCGAAGCGCGTGACGCTCGCGTGGCACTGATGGCGCGCATCGCGCTGAGTGAAACCGAACGGCTGCTGGGCCGGATCCCGCGCGCGATAGAGCATGCCGAGCGTGCAATGGCCGCTATCGACGATCTCGATCGCGCGCTGCCGTCCGTCGCTCACCAGCGCGACGCGGCTATCCAGTCGCTCTCGGCGGGCTACGCGCTGACAGGCAACGTCGAGCGTGCGTTGCAGGCGGCGAACGACAATGTCGAGCGAGCGCTCGCTGACGGGCCTCCGGCGCGACTGGCGGAAGCGCTGGCCGCCTTGTCGGAAACTGCCGAGATCGTTGACGATCGTGACCTCGCTGGCGACGCCGCCCAGCGGGCCTTGCAGGTGGCGACCGGGCTAACCGGCAGCATTAGTTGGGATATCCGAGCGGAGCTCGTCCTCGCGAGGCTCGCGCTGGCGACAGGGGAGGCCAACCTCGCGCTCGGGCATGTGTCGGCGGCGTCGGGACGGCTCGCGCAGCGCGATTTGCCGCTCGTCTCATTGCAGATCGCCGTTGGTCTGGCGCGTGGGCAGGCGCTACAGGCGGCCGGCTTCGACGACGACGCGCGGGACGCACTGTCGTCAGCCCATGCGAGTGTCATGCGGATTGCGGGACGAATCGTCGATCCGACCCTGCGCTCATCCTACCTGTCACGCTCCTCTCCGGCGCGCGAGGTCATGCTGGCGGCCAGGCGAATTGGCGTGATCGCGGCGGACCCGATTGGCGTGGGCGCAACAGGCACCGCTCCCGATGTGCTGACTCGTCGCGAGGTGGAGGTCGTGCGACTGGTAGCTGCCGGACTGCCGAATCGCGAGATCGCCGACCGGCTCTTCATCAGCGAGAAGACGGTCGCTCGCCACCTGACCAACGTCTTCACCAAGCTGGATGTTGAGTCTCGCACCCAGGCTGCGGCATGGGCATTCCGGCAGGGTATCGCCTGAGAGGAGTCGTCGTGCTCATCCGAACCGAAGCCGATCGCGTGGTCCTGATCGCCCAACCGGCGCATGCCGCGCTCTCCGGTCAACTCGCGCGGTCATGGGGCAACGCCCGCTTCGGATCGGTCGAGCCATTCGACGATGTCTGTCTGGGAGCGCTGCTGCACGACATCGGCTGGATCGATTGGGAGCAGGCGCCAACGCTGAACCTCGCGACCGGCCTGCCGCATTCGTTTCTCCAACTCTCAACCCGTGACCACGTCGGCATCTGGAAAGCCGCGTCACGGCGCGCGACCGCCTTTGGTCGCTACCCCGCCTTGCTGACCTCGATGCACTTCACCGGACTCTACGAACGTTTCCACGACTACTCGCGCGATAACGCAGACGACGCACGCGACGCACGCGCGCTCGTCGCTCGCGAACTTGCGTTTCAGCAGAACACGATCGCTGTGCTTCGCGCCGATCCCGCGCTGGAGGCGTTCGCCAGCGCAGGCGTGCTTGAGCGCAATCGCCAGCTCGTCGCGCTCTGGGATGGCATATCACTGGCAATCTGTCACGGGTTCTCTGAACCGAGGACGTTTCGCGGTGCACCGGATGCGAACAGCGGTGTCGATCTCGTCCTCTCCGCGATCGACGGAGCAGTCAGCGTCGATCCGTGGCCGTTCAGCGTTGAGCGACTCACGGTTCGGGTTGATGGACGTGTACTGAACGGCACGTACGAGGACCAGGAAACGATGCGTCACGCAATGTCTGACGCGAGTTGGGTGACAGTCGAGACGACATTGCTACCGGCCACCTGATCAGCGGGTCAGGCTACCCTCATGTTGATATGTGCCGGAATAGACGGCGTCGGTCGCGCTCGAAAGGCGGTGGAAGACCAGTTGGCAGATGCGCGCATCGCGGGCAACCCGGAATCCTGCCGGGTGATAGACCACGAGCATTGACATCCCGCGACCGGAATAGCCAGCGTCCCAGACCGCAGTGTGGAGCGCGACGCCAGAGCGCAGCAGGCTCGATCGAGGCCGCGCATAGGCCATCAACCAGTCGGGCAGGCTGACCACTTCGTTGAAGCGCACCTGATACGCTCCCGGCGGCAGGTAGACGGTCCCGTCCGGTCCGAAGCGCAACTCCTCGGTTTGCGGTAGAACGCGCTCCTGGTTGCTCACGCCGAGAAAGCCGGGACCACGGAATCGGGAAACGCCTTCGAGCGTAATATCGATCCCGTTCGGCTGGAGCTGGCTGTCGCGATCGGGCAGGTTGTCAAGCAGCGGTGGAACGCCATCAAGCAATGTCGCGATGGCCTGACGGCTCAGGACGCCGTTGTCGGATTCCATGGTAAGGCTCCTCCTGTCGCGATGCGTCAGTGTACGTACACACTTTACGCTGGTGTACGCCTAACGGTCAACGAGTGCCTGTCCAAAGGCGTGGAAATGAGGAAACAGCCAGCATGAAAGACGATCCGATCGGCGCGCAACCGCGCTTTCATCACGCGACGACCGAAGATATCCGCGCCGGATTGACAACCGATGTCTATTTCGAGCGAACCGTGCAGATCATCCGTGTAGCTGGACTCGACCGCCACGTCCGGGCCGAGTTCTCGGTCAAGGGACTTCCGTTCGGGCTGCCGTGGGCCGTTCTCGTCGGCCTCGAAGAAGTCTATGCGCTGCTGGACGGACTCAACATCAATCTGCGCGGCATGCCGGAAGGAACAATCGTCCGACCATACGAACCGATCATGGAGATCGAAGGCTCGTACCTGTCGTTCGCGATATTCGAGACTGCCATTCTTGGCCTGCTTTGTGAATCGTCTGGTGTGGCGACGAAAGCCGCTCGCATCCGGCATCTGGCTGGTGACAGGTTGCTGGCCAGTTTCGGCGCGCGGCGCATGCACCCTGCCATTGCGCCGGTCATTGAACGCGCCGCCTTCATTGGCGGCTGCGACGGCGTCAGCGTTGTTATGGCTGCTCGTGACCTCGGCGAAGATCCAACCGGCACGACTCCACACGCTCTCATGTTGCTGGTCGGTGACACGGTCGAGGCGATGCAGCTCTACGACCGGATCGTCCCTGAGCCTGCCCGGCGGATCGCGCTGATCGACACATTTCTGGACGAGAAGTTCGAGGCTGTGCGGGTCGCGGAGGCGCTTGGCGATCGGCTGTACGGCGTCCGGCTCGACACGCCCGGTTCACGGCGGGGCGACTTCGTCCAGATCCTGCGCGAGGTGCGCTGGGAGCTCGACCTGCGCGGGTTCCAGCATGTGAAGCTGATTGCCAGTGGCGGGCTGGACGAGAAGACGGTCGCCGAGCTTGAGCCGTACGTCGATGGCTTCGGGGTCGGTACCAGCATCGCGAATGCGCGGACGATCGACTTCGGGATGGACATCGTCGAGATTGAGGGAACGCCAGTCTCCAAGCGGGGCAACATGAGCGGCTCCAAGCAAGTCTGGCGTAACCCGACGACGATTCAGGATGTCGTGCTTCCGCTCGGCGTTGAGCCGGACGATCCCGGACGGGATGCCGTCCTGATTCCGCTCATCGACGGCGGGAAGCTGGTCGATCAGTTGCCTGACGTTCGCAGCATCCGGCAACGGGTACTCGATCAGCTCGCCGTCGTCGGTGCGGAAGTTGTGCCAATCGGTTAGTTGGTGTCGTCCTCGGGCGTCTCGGCCAGCTTGCGGGCGATCTCGGAGGCCATCGGTGCGAGGATCTGTGGGAAGACGCGCCGGCCGAACTGCTCAACGACGATTGCATGGGTTGGGCAGGAGCGGGCTGCCGCAAAGATCGACTTCGGCGTTGCGTCGAGAATCTCCTCTTCGTCGTAGTACGCCTTGCCGGTGTCCTCGTCGATCATGAAGACGCCGGGGGCAACGGCGGCGCAACGACCATAGCCGACGCAGCGGTCGGGGTCGATGGTGACGTGCAGGGTCTTTGTATTGCTGGACATGCTGTCTCCATTTCAGTCACAGGCGCGCGGCGGTGCGCGGCTTCCTTCCATCAAGGTCTACCAGAGGGGGGTGCGCCGGGCAACGCGCCCTGCGGAGGTTGACGGACAGCGAACCGGCTGGGAAGATCACGCCAACTGGGAATGGCGCGGCGAGGGAGGACGGTCATGGCGGCGCACGAAGGCACGAATCGCATCTCCGTCCATCCGATCCTGGGCGAGGATACGCGCCGCGCGACACTACGGTTGACATTCGACGGTGAGTTGCTCCAGGCGCTCGCTGGCGAGACGATCTCTGCGACGCTCCGGGCGTACGGCATCGTCGTTAGTCGGACGATGCCGGACAGCGGATCACCGCGCGGGCTGTTCTGCGGCGTTGGCCGCTGCCCTGACTGCATGATGACCGTTGATGGCGAACTGAACGTGCGTGCCTGCATCACCGAGGTCCGTGACGAGATGGTCGTCGAGACGCAAGATGGACTGGGAATCTGGAAGGCACGCACCTGATGCGGAAGATCGACATCGCGGTCGTCGGGGCGGGACCAGCCGGGATCGGAGCGGCACTGTCCGCCGCATGCAACGGCGCGAGCGTCGCAATGATCGACGAGAACGTCGCCCCAGGCGGACATTTGCGCTGGACGATGCGCCAGCAGACCGGCTTCGGCGGATCGCTGGACGGCCTGCGTGGGTTCGAGATTGCCGACTGGGCCGTCGATGCACTCGCGACTGCGCAGGTTCAGGTACTGACAAGCTCCGTCTCCTGGGGGCTATTCGAAGACAACGTCCTCGGCGTGACGACCGCCAGCGAGTCGTTTCAGCTTCAAGCCACCAGCGTCATCATTGCGACGGGAGCGACCGATGCAGTCTGGCCGTTCCCCGGCTGGGAG
>Ga0136611_10000962_pt1 | contig 19678 bp, 18 predicted proteins | sample AntDrymUQ2232306_2_FD_106645 | JGI IMG/M metagenome (GOLD analysis project Ga0136611, IMG submission 106645) | Polar desert sand microbial communities from Dry Valleys, Antarctica - metaG UQ223 (23.06) | ecosystem: Environmental > Terrestrial > Soil > Desert | place: Antarctica: Dry Valley...
CAGCGACGCCAGCCGACCGCCCGCCGCGCCGGGGGCCGTGCCCGCCGCGTCCGACGGGCCGCTGGAGCTGCAGGGCGCCGACGGCACGCGGGTGCTCGCGCACGAGGCCCGGCCGACGACCCCCAGCGGGGTCGGGATCGTGATCCTGCCGGACGTACGCGGGCTGCACGACTACTACCGCCAGCTCGCGGTGCGCTTCGCCGAGACCGGCGCGCAGGCCGTGGCCGTCGACTACTTCGGGCGTACGGCTGACAGCGACGACCGGAGCGAGGCCTTCGGGTTCCGGCCGCACGTGGACGCGGCGACGCAGGAGGGCATCGCGGCTGACGTCGCCGCCGGGGTGGCCCAGCTGCGCGAGCGGGGAGCCACCCGCATCTTCACGGTCGGCTTCTGCCTCGGCGGCGGCATGTCCTGGCGGCAGTCCGCCGACACCGAAGGCCTCAGCGGGTGCATCGGCTTCTACGGCCGGCCTGCACTCGCCACCGACGCCGTCGACCGGATGGCGACCCCGCTGCTGATGCTCATCGCCGGCGCCGACGCGAACCTGCCGCTGGCCGACAGCGAGGCGCTCGCCGCCGCGGCCGGGGCGCAGGTGCCGGTCGAGCTGGTGGTGTTCGACGGCGCGCCGCACTCGTTCTTCGACCGGTCGTTCGCGGAGCACGAGGCTGACTGCGCCCGGGCCTGGGACGAGATGCTGCGCTTCATCAGCTGACCGGCGAGCTCACAGCCGTTCGGTCCGCAGGGTGAAGCCGGCGGTGCGGAGGCGGTCGACGAGCCGGTCGCCCATCGCGGTGGCCGGCGTCAGCACGCCACCGCCCGAGGACAGCTCGTCCAGCGCCAGGCACAGACCGCTCTCGCCGAGCATGACCGCGGTCGCCGCGTACCCCGGATCGCCCTGGGCGGCGACCGTCGTGCGGTAGCGGGCCCCCGAGGTCGTCGTCGCGGTCACCTCGACCCTGAAGTGACCGCCCTGCTGGGTCGCCACCGACGGCCCCTCCCCCGGCTTGGGCAGCACCCGGTCGAGCAGGGCGCGGGTGGGAGGCAGCGCCAGGCCGAACCCGACGGCGGCGATCCCCGCCGTGGTGGCGGCAGCCAGGACGGGGCCGGCGGGGCCGCGGCCGAAGGCCATGAGCTCGCGGTAGCGGAACGTTCGGCCGTACACCCAGTCCTGCAGCGCGTTGCTCCGGCGCACGATCCGGGTGTTGTGCGGGGCCATGAAGAACGGCCCCGTCCAGCGGCCGTCGACCCGGCCGATGCCGGCCGCGTCGGACTGGCGACCGAGGTCGGGCTCGGCGCTGCGGTCGGGCGAGAGGCTGTACGGGTCGGCGGCCGCCTTGCGCTTGTCGGCGTCGGCGCTGATGACGTCGACGATGCCGCGCAGCGAGTCGACGGTGCCGCCGCTGACTCCGCCACGAGCAGACACCAGGACCAGCGTGGTGTCGGTGAGCTGCCCGGCGCCGTCGGCCCTCGCCGCCTCCGCGGTCAGCAGCACCCCCAGGTCTGACGGGACGGAGTCGAAGCCGCAGGACGCGACGATCCGCGCGCCCGAGGCGACCGCGGCGTCATGGGAGGCGTCGATGGCGTCCCGGACGAACAGCGCCTCACCGGTCAGGTCGGCGTAGTGCGTGCCCGCAGCCGCGCAGGCGGCGACCAGCGGCAAGCCGTAGCGGGCGTACGGCCCCACCGTGGTGGCGACCGCGGTCGTGGACTCGGCGAGCGATCTCAGGGCCTCCGGGTCGGAGCTGTCGGCCACGACGACCGGCCAGTCGAGGCCGAGGGAGTCGCGGAACCCCTCGAGCCGCTCCCGGGACCGGCCACCGAGGGCGATCCGCGCCCCGGCCGGGGCCGACCGCGCGAGGTGGGCGGCGGTCAGCTTGCCCACGAAGCCGGTCGCGCCGTACAGGACGAGGTCGTGGGAGCGCATGCCCGACGGTAGCGTCCGACCCATGACCCCCGGCCCGGTCGCGCTCGTCGGCAGCGGCGAGTACCTGCCCGTCATGACCGAGGTCGAGAGGGGGCTCATCGCAGGACGCCCACCGCGCTTCGTGCAGCTGCCGACGGCGGCCGCGCCCGAGGGACCGGACTCCCTCGCCCGCTGGGACGCGCTCGGGCGGGCCCAGGCCGAGCGGCTCGGCGTCGAGGCCGTGCCGATCATGGTCCGGGACCGCGCCGACGCGCAGGACCCGGCCCTCGCCGCGCTCGTCGAGGGCGCCGGGCTGGTCTACCTGTCGGGCGGCAACCCGCCGTACTGCGCCGCCACGCTCAGGGGCACGCTGGTCTGGCAGGCGGTCGAGCGGGCCTGGCACGAGGGCGCGGCGCTCGCCGGGTGCAGCGCCGGCGCGATGGCCCTGACCAGCTGGGTGCCCGACATCAGGCACCCACTGGCGGACGCCGACGACGGACTCGGCGTCGTGCCGCATCTGCGCGTCATCCCGCACTTCGACCGCTTCGTCGGGTGGATGCCCGACCTCGTCACGCGCTACCTGACCCGACCCCCGGACGGCGTCAGCGTGCTCGGGATCGACGAGGACACGGCGCTGGTGTGGCAGGACGGCGGGTGGACCGTATGGGGAGGGCAGTCGGTGTGGCTGCTGACCCGCGACGGCCGGGAGGGCTTCGGTCCGGGCAGCGTCGTGGACGTCCCGGGGCCGGTCCTGCGCGAGGACGTGAGCTAGTACGCCGCTGGACCCGGCTTGGCGTTGATCTCGCCGGAGCGGTCCTCGATGCGGACCGCCGAGGCGGCGAGGTGGGAGCCGTACGCCCTCCCGTGGTGGGCGCAGAACAGCAGCTCACCGGTCGTCAGCACGGCCCGGTAGAACGCCTGGGCACCGCAGCGGTCGCAGCGGTCCATCGCGGTCAGGTCAGAGGGGGCGAGCAGCGTCTGGGTCATGGTCGTTCGTCCTCCCGTAGGTGCCGCAGGCCTTCCCATCGGCAGGTGTCCCACTCGACCCAAGGGCTACGAGTGCGCGAGTCCATCAAGGACGGCCCGTGTGCCGGACAGGCCCAGGCGGGACGCTCCCGCCTCCAGCATCGCCAACGCGGCGGCCGTGTCGCGGATCCCACCGCTGGCCTTGACCCCGAGCCGGTCGCCGACGGTCTGGCGCATGAGCCGGACCGCCTCGACCGAGGCCCCACCGGAGGGGTGGAAGCCGGTCGAGGTCTTGACGTACTGCGCGCCGCCCGCCTCGGCCCGGCGGCACGCCTCGGCCAGCTGCTCCGGCGTCAGCGCGGCGCTCTCCACGATGACCTTGAGCAGGACGTCGCCGCAGGCGGCCTGGACCGCCTCGACATCGGCCTGCACGGCGTCCCAGTCACCGGCCAGCGCCCGGCCCAGGTCGATGACCATGTCGACCTCGGTGGCGCCGCCTCGTACGGCCAGCGCGGCCTCAGCGGACTTGACCTCGCTCGCGTGCGCGCCGGAGGGGAAGCCGACGACGGTGCAGACGACCAGGTCGGTCGTGACCGGTAGCCGCGAGGGCGACACGCACACCGAGTACGCCCCGAGCTCGGCGGCCTCGGCGGACAGCGCGGCCACCTGGGCGTCGGTGGCCTCGGGCTTGAGCAGGGTGTGGTCGACGGTGCGGGCGAGCGTGGCGCGGGTCCAGGTCATGACTCTCACGCTAGGCCGAAGTGACGAGGGACAGCAGCACCCTGGGGCATCGCGGCGTCAGGCCAGGCCCAGCCGCTCGGCCACGGCCTGCGCCAGCGCGTCCATCGCGCCCGGCTCCGGGTCGACCAGCTCGAGGTAGGCCTTGAGCTTGGGCTCGGTGCCGCTCGGTCGCACGACGACCCGCCCGCCCTGCAGCCGGTGCACCAGCACGTCCACGTCCGGCTGCTCGACGGCGGTCACCGCGAGGGCGCCGTACGCCGTCGGCGGGTGCGTACGAAGGTCCTCGACAGCTGCTGCGATCACCGCCACGTCGTCGACGCGGTAGGACAGCTGACGGGTCTCGTGCCGGCCGTGCCGGGCCTCGAGGTCGGCCAGCCGGTCCAGCAGGGTCCGCCCTCGGGCCTTCTCCTGCGCGGCCATCTCGGCCACCAGCAGCGCCGCCGACATGCCGTCCTTGTCACGCACGACGGTCGGCGCGACGGCGACGCCGAGGGCCTCCTCGTAGGCGTAGACCAGGTCCTCGCCGGCGCGGGCCAGGTGCTTGAAGCCGGTGAGCGTCTCGCTGAAGGGCACGTCGTACGCCGCGGCCAGCCGCGCCAGCATCGACGAGGACACGACCGTGGTCGCGACGCGCCCGCGCACCCCGTGGGAGAGCAGGTGGTCGGCCAGCAGCACACCCGTCTCGTCGCCGCGCAGGGCCCGCTCGCCGACCATGACCGCGATCCGGTCGGCGTCCGGGTCGCTCGCGATGGCGACGTCGGCATCCCGCGACAGGGCCCGCAGCAGGTCGAGCGCTCCTGGCTCCTCCGGGTTGGGGAAGGCGACCGTCGGGAAGTCGGGGTCGGGCTGGGCCTGCTCCGCGACGACGGCCGGGGCGGCGAAGCCGGCGCGGGAGAACGCCGCCAGCAGCGTCTCGAGCCCGACGCCGTGCAGGGGCGTGTACGCGACCCGCACGTCACGGTGCCCGCTGAGCGGCAGGACGGCGATGGCGGCGAGGTAGGCGTCGACGACGTCCTCTCCGAGCACCTCTGCCTCACCTACCGGGAGGTCGAGGACCCCTGTCACGGCGGAGATCTCGCGCTCCACCTGCTGGTCGACCGGGGACGGCAGCTGAGCCCCGTCGGAGAGGTAGACCTTGATGCCGTTGTCCTGCGGGGGGTTGTGGCTCGCGGTCACCATCACGCCCGCGTCGGCGCCCAGGTGCAGCACCGCGAAGGCGAGCACCGGCGTCGGCAGCTCGCGCGGCAGCAGCAGCGTGCGCAGCCCGGCGCCCGCCAGGACCGCGCCCGCGTCGGCCATGAACTCCGCCGAGCCGTGCCGGGCGTCGCGCCCCACGACGACGGTGGTGCCGGGTCCCAGGTGCCGGGCGAGCCCGGCCGCGGTCCGCCGCACGACTGCCCGGTTCATGCCGTTCGGGCCGCCGCGGACCGGGCCCCGTAGCCCGGCCGTGCCGAAGTGCAGCGGGCCGGCGAACCGGTCCGCGAGCCCCTGCTCGTCCCCAGCCCCCAGCAGCGCGGTCAGCTCGGCGCGGGTCGTCGGGTCGGGGTCGTCGTCGATCCAGGCCCGGACCTGCTCGGCGAGCTCGGGGGCGACGGTCACAGCCGGCCGAGCGCCTCGGCCAGCAGGGACCCGACGCGCGAGGCGGACGCCTTGCCTGCTTCGAGCACCTCGGCGTGGTCGAGCTTCTCACCGGTCATGCCGGCCGCGAGGTTGGTGACCAGCGAGACGCCCAGCACCTCCATCCCCTCGGCGCGGGCGGCGATGGCCTCGAGCGCCGTCGACATGCCGACCAGGTCCGCCCCCAGGCCACGCAGCATCCGCACCTCCGCCGGCGTCTCGTAGTGCGGGCCGGGCAGCGCGGCGTAGACCCCCTCGTCCAGCGTCGGGTCGACCGCCTGCACGAGAGCCCGGAGCCGCGCGCTGTAGAGGTCGACGAGGTCCACGAAGCGCGCCCCGACCAGCGGCGAGCGGGCGGTGAGGTTCAGGTGGTCGCTGACGAGCACCGGCTGCCCCACGGACAGTCCCTCGCGCACGCCCCCGGCGGCGTTCGTCAGGACCACCGTCCGGCAGCCCGCGGCGGCCGCGACGCGCACGCCGTGCACGACGGCCTCGACGCCTCGCCCCTCGTACAGGTGGGTCCGTCCCAGCAGGACCATGACCCGCTGCGAGCCGACCTGCAACGAGCGCACGCGGCCGGCGTGACCGGCGACGCCCGGCGGCAGGAAGCCGGGCAGGTCGGTGACGGCGAGCTCGGTCTCGGCCGCCCCGAGGGCGTCAGCAGCCGGCACCCAGCCCGAGCCCATGACCAGGGCGACGTCGTGCCGGGGATGGCCCGTCAGCTGGGTCCAGCGCGCGGCGGCCTCGGCGGCCAGGGCCTGCGGGCCGGATCCGGCGTCGTCGGTTGCCATGCGCGCGAACGTAGTCGCCGACGGGGCGCCCGGCGGACCGTCGACCTACGCTGCGCGTGTGAGGGTCGTGGTCGTCGGCGCCGGCCTCGGCGGCCTGCGCACGGTCGAGGAGCTGCGCCGCGCGGGCCACACCGGGCCGCTGACGTTGGTCGGCGACGAGGACGAGCGGCCCTACGACCGCCCACCGCTGTCCAAGGGCGCGCTGCAGACCGGGTCACCGGCACCGCTGCTGCGCCCCGTGGAGGACTACCCGGACCTGGACCTGGACCTGCGGCTGGGGGTGGCCGCGTCGCGCCTCGACACCGTGGCGCGCGAGCTGTGCCTGGCCGACGGGACGGTGCTGGCGTACGACGCGCTGGTGCTCGCGCCGGGAGCCGAGCCGCGGCGGCTGCCCGGACCGCAGCTGGCGGGGATGCACGTCCTGCGCACGCAGCACGACGCGGCGGCGCTGCGTGCCGACGTCGTACGGCAGGGCGCCGTGACCGTGGTCGGTGGTGGGTTCATCGGCTGCGAGGTCGCGGCGAGCGCGCGCCACCTGGGCGCCGACGTCGACCTGGTGGAGCTGCTGGCCGGACCGCTCGTGCGGGTGCTGGGCCCGCTGCTGGCAGCCCGGCTGGCCGCCCTGCACGTCGCCCGCGGCGTACGGCTGCACCGCGGGGTCGGGGTTCGAGCCGTCCTCGGTGACGGCGCCGTCGAGGCGCTCGAGCTGGCGGACGGCCGGGTCCTGCCGACCCGTGTCGTGCTGGTCGGGCTCGGGGTGGTACCGGCCACGGCCTGGCTGGCCGATGCGCTGCCGCTCGCCCCGGACGGCGGGGTCGTCTGCGATGCAGCAGGTCTCGCCGCCGACGGGGTGTGGGCATTGGGGGACGCAGCCGGCTGGGGCGCCGGGCGCCGGATCGAGCACTGGACCAGCGCCGTGGAGCAGGCCGCTGCCGTGGCGCAGTCGGTCCTGGGGAGCCCGACCCCCGACACCTCCGTGCCCTACATCTGGAGCGAGCAGTACGACAGCATCCTGCAGTGCGTGGGCGAGGTCGGACCGGACACCGAGGCCGACGTGCTCGAGGTGGGCCCGGGACTGGCGGCGCTGCACGTCCTCGACGGCCGGCTGGTCGGTGCCGCCCTGCTCGACCTGCGGCGCCAGACGGGCCGGGTGCGCCGCGTACTGGCCGCCGAGGGCAGCGTCGAGGACGCCCGCTCGGCGCTGCTGCGCTGACCCGACCCGGCCCGCCCCGGTGCCGTCAACCGCAGCCCTCACGCCTCCACCCGAGGCCGAGCGCGGGGCGCCGGCAGGTCGCAGGCCACCAGCGCTTCACGCCAGACCCGCTGTGCGTCGATCAGCAGGCGCTGCTCGTGCGGGACACCCGACCCGGCCGTGACGGTGAGGACGACCTGTGCCGGCCCCGGGACGTCGCCGGCTGCGACGGCGTCGCAGTCCACGGCGCTCGTCGCGGTCAGCTGAGGCCGCACCTCTGCTGCCGAGAACGGGAGCACGGGCTGGGGCGTGAGGCCTGGGCCCTCGAGCGTCAGGCCGGTCACCCGCTCCTCGGCGGGGCGGCCGTCGCGCACGACGAGCGACAGGTCGACGCCGAGCAGCTGGGTGCCGACGCCGAGGTCGTAGAGGTCATCGAGCACCCCGCGAAGGTGGACGACGTCGGCCACCGCAAAGGCCGTACGGTCTCGCTGCTCGGTCCGGACGCGCAGTACAGCCTGCCCGCCGAGGGCCGCGGCACCGACAGCCAGTGAGATCGCGAGCAGGAGGGCGGGCAGCCGGCGAGGCACGCCGCGGCGCTCGCGGTCGGGGCCGGCCGAGAGCAGGTCGCCGTGACGACCCGGGTCGCCCGGGTCGGTGATGGTGAGGGGTGGCGCATCCGGCACCGGCCGAACCTACGAGGTGGCCAGCCCCAGTCGGCCCTCAGGGGCAGGCGGCGTCGAGCAGCCCCTGCAGGTACCGCGCCGCGGGCACCGCCCCCGGCTGGGACGCCGACGAGCTGCCCTCCCGGACCGTCGTCACCCCGCCCTCGGTGAGGGTCACCTGCACGCGCAGGTCCCCGGCGAGGGCTGCGGCGCAGTCGCGGACCCGGACCGTGAGGAACAGCCCGAGGCCCGTCCCGGGCGGCAGCCGGTAGGGCAGGGACAGCCCGTCCAGCACCACCTCGAAGCCCGGGACGGCGATGCCCTCGACCACGAGCCCCTCCGGCCTGCGAGGGACCTGCATGAGCGAGACGAACACCCCGCCGGACGCGCCGGAGGCCTCCACCGTCGTCTCGGCGTCCGGGTCCGGCAGGTCGCACGCGATCAGCAGCGCCTCGCGCAGCCGAGTGGGCGGGAGCGGCAGGCGCTGGTCGTGCGGCACGCCGGAGGCGGGAGTGATGGTCAGGACGGCGTCGCCACCGGGCGGGAGGCGCCCCGTGGCGACGGCGCCGCAGTCGACGGCCGCCGCCGCAGCGACCTGCAGCCGCCGCTCCGGGGAGGGCGGCCGCACGAACTCCAGCGGCGTCAGGCCCCCGGCCTCGACGACCAGGCCGGTGAGCCGCTCGGGGTCGGCCCGGTCCTCGCGCCCGACCACCTCGACCATGACGTCGACCCGCGAGGTGCCGGGGCCCCCGGGTGCCAGCCAGAGCAGGCTCGCGTCCAGGTGGACCTCGGCGGCCGGGGCGAGGGCGGCGTCGGCGACGCGCTGCTCGGCCCGGTCGCGCACGGCGTCCCGGCCCACCAGCACCGCGACACCGACGAGCACGACCAGCAGCGCGCCGAGGACGGTGGACCGACGCGGTGTCCCTGGGGGCTCGGGCTGCCCACCCGGCTCGAGCACGTCCCCTCGCCGACCTGCGTCCCGCGGGTCGTGGACCGTGACCCTGGGCATCTCGGGCACCCGCCCAGCCTAACGACGGGCAGCCGGTCGTCCAGCCGTGGCCGTACCCTCCCCACATGCCCGTGGACCGCCTGCTGCCCTCGTCCGAGGCTCGTGAGCTGCTCGCCCTGGTGCGGGACATAGCCGACGCCGAGCTGGCTCCGGTGGCAGCGGTCCACGAGCGCGAGGAGCGCTTCCCGCGCGAGGTGTTCCGCACCCTGGGCAAGGCCGGCATCCTGGGGCTGCCCTACCCGGTGGACCAGGGCGGCGGCGGTCAGCCGTACGAGGTCTGGCTGCAGGTCCTGGAGGAGCTCGGCGCCCGGTGGGCCTCGGTCGCGGTCGGGTTCAGCGTCCACGCGCTGACCTGCTTCCCGCTCGCGGGCTACGGCACCGCCGAGCAGCAGGAGCGCTGGCTGCCCGACATGCTCGGCGGGGAGCTGCTCGGCGCGTACTGCCTGTCCGAGGCCGATGCCGGCTCGGACCCGAACGCCATGCGCACCCGGGCGGTCGCGGACGGCGAGGTCTGGGTGCTGGACGGGGTCAAGGCCTGGGTGACGCACGGCGGCCACGCGGACTTCTACACCTCGATGGTGCGCACGTCCGACGCGCGCAGCGGTGGCATCACCTGCCTGCTGGTCCCCGCCGACGCCGCCGGCCTGTCCGCCGACCGGCCCGAGGACAAGATGGGCCTGACCGGGTCGGCGACCGCGACCATGCGCTTCGACGGCGTCCGGGTTGACGGTGACCGCGTCATGGGCGCAGTGGGGCAGGGGCTGCCGATCGCACTGGCGGCCCTGGACGCCGGCCGGCTCGGGATCGCCGCAGTGGCAACCGGTCTGGCCCAGGGCGCCCTCGATGACGCGGTGGCGTACGCGAAGACCCGGAAGACCTTCGGCAAGGCGATCATCGATCACCAGGGCCTGGGCTTCCTGCTCGCCGACATGGCAGCAGCCGTGCAGAGCGCCCGGACGACCTACCTCGACGCCGCCCGCCGCAAGGACCTGGGCAGGCCGTACGCCAAGGAGGCCAGCATCGCCAAGCTCGTCGCCACCGACGCCGCGATGCGGGTCACCACCGACGCCGTGCAGGTCCTCGGCGGCTACGGCTACACCCGTGACTTCCCGGTCGAGCGCTACATGCGCGAGGCCAAGGTCATGCAGATCTTCGAGGGCACCAACCAGATCCAGCGCATGGTCATCGCCCGCCACCTCGCGACGTCCTGAAGTAGTCCACGAACCACTGCACGGCGGACGGGTCGTCGACCGAACCCAGGTTGAGCGCCCGGTCGACGGCGACGCCCTGGGCGATGCGCTTGAGCGGCACCTCGAGCTTCTTGCCGGTGCTGGTGTGTGGGATGGCCGGGACGGCGACCACCTCGTCCGGGACGTGCCGCGGGGAGGCCTTGTCCCGGACCGCGGTGGTGATGCGGGCCGTCAGCTGCTCGTCCAGCACCACCCCGTCGACCAGGCGCACGAACAGCGGCAGCCAGTAGCCACCGTCCGGGAGCTCGACGCCGAGCACCAGCGCCTCGGCCACCTCGGGCACGGACTCGACCGCCGCGTAGACGTCGGCACTGCCCATCCGGACGCCGTGCCGGTTCAGCGTCGAGTCCGACCGGCCGTGCACGACGGCGGTGCCGCGCTCGGACAGCGTCACCCAGTCGCCGTGCCGCCACACGCCGGGGTAGACGTCGAAGTACGCCTCGGCGTAGTGCGAGCCGTCCACGTCCCCCCAGATGCCCAGCGGCATCGACGGCATCGGCGCGACGACGACCAGCTCGCCGACCTCGCCGACCAACGGCCGGCCGTGCTCGTCCCACGCCTCGGCGTGCAGGCCGAGCCCGCGGCAGGCCATCTCCCCCGCGGTCACCGGCAGCCACGGGGCGTCGCACACGAGCGCCGCCGCGAAGTCGGTCCCGCCGCTGATGACGTGCAGGGCCAGGTCGGACGACACGTGCTCGTACACCCAGGCGTACGAGGACGCCGGCAGCGGCGAGCCGGTCACCCCGATGCCGCGCAAGGCCGACAGGTCCAGCTCGCGCCCCGGCTCGATCCCCGCCTTCTCGCAGGCGAGCAGGTAGCCGGGGCTGATGCCGAGCGTCGTCAACCGGTGCTCCGCAGCCAGCTGCCACAGCCGGTCCGGACCTGGCCAGAGCGGACTGCCGTCGTACAGCACTCCGGTGGCGCCGTGCAGCAGGCTGCCGACGACGACGTTCCACATGATCCAGCTGGTCGAGGCGTACCAGAAGAAGCGGTCCCCCTCGCGCACGTCGTACTGCAGGCCGCTCTGCGCGAAGTTCATGAGCAGGGCGCCGACGTGGCTGTGCACCAGGCCCTTCGGCAGCCCGGTCGTGCCGGAGGAGTAGACGACCCAGAGCGGTGCCTCGGCCTCGACCTGCACCGCCTGCGGCTCGCACGGCTCGGCCAGGGCGTCGGCCCAGGACAGCACCTGCAGCCCCGGCCGCTCCAGCAGCGGGGCGCCGAGCACGTCCACCTGGACAACGGCGCGCACGGTCGGCAGCCCGTCGAGCAGCTCGCCGGCCGCGTCGGTGCGGTCGCGCTGCTTGCCCCCGAAGCAGTAGCCGTCGGCGGTCAGCAGCACCACCGGGTCGAGCTGGGCGAAGCGGTCGACGGCGCTGGCCGGGCCGATGTCAGGGGCGCACGCCGACCAGACCGCGCCGAGCGAGACGACGGCCAGCAGCCCGACGACGGCCTCGACCCGGTTGGGCAGGTAGCCGACGACCCGGTCGCCCTGCTGCACGCCGAGCCCGCGCAGGGTGGACGCGAGGGCGCCCACCTGAGCCCGCAGCTCGTCCCACGACACCTCGACCGCCGGGCCCTGCTCGGACACCGCCACCACAGCGGTGCCCGGCCCCGTACGACGCAGGACGTGGTCGGCGAAGTTCAGGCGCGCGCCCGGGAACCAGCGCGCTCCGGGCATGTCCCGCGTGGTCAGCACCTGGTCGTACGGCACGGACGCCTGCACGTCGAACTCGACCCACACCGCGGCCCAGAAGTCCTCGAGGTGGTCGACGGACCACTGCCACAACCCGGCGTAGTCGGGAGGCGAGAAGCCTTGCCGAGCAGCGAAACCGGTCAGCCGCGACGCGGCGACCCGCTCCGCGGACGGCTCCCACAGCACGCTCATCAACGCACTGCCAGGAGCACCTTGCCGGCGGCCCGGCGCTCGTCGAGCTCGGCCAGCGCCAGAGCGGCGTCGGCCAGCGGGTGCACCGTGCCGATCGGCGGGTCCAGCGTGCCGGCCTCCAGCAGCGGCAGCAGGTCGGCCCACTGGCGCTGCAGGTAGGGCAGGTCGGCGAGCCAGTACGCGCCCCAGCCGACGCCGACGACCGACAGGTTGTTCAGCAGCAGCCGGTTGACCTTGACCGTGGGGATCTCCCCGCCGGTGAAGCCGATGACCAGCAGGCGCCCCTCGGTGGCCAGGCTGCGCAGCGAGTCGGTGAAGCGGTCGCCGCCGACCGGGTCGACGACCACGTCGACCCCCCGCCCACCGGTCAGCTCCCTGACCGCGTCCTTGAAGCCCTCGACGGCCACGACGTCGGACGCCCCGGCGGCGCGGGCGACCTCGCCCTTCTCGGGCGAGGACACCACCGCGATGACCCGGGCGCCCAGGGCAGCGGCCAGCTGCACGGCGGCGGTGCCGACCCCGCCGGCCGCGCCGTGCACCAGCACCGACTCACCGGGCTGCAGCCGTCCGCGCTGCACCAGGCCGAAGTGGACGGTCAGGTAGTTCATGGGCAGGGCGGCACCTGCCTCGAAGGACACCGCGTCCGGCAGGCGGAACACCGTCTCGAGCGAGGCGGCGACGACCTCGCCGTACCCCCCCACCCCGGGGAAGGCGACGACCCGGTCACCCGCTGCCACGTGCGCGCCGTCAGGGGCGCTGCGCACCACTCCGGAGACCTCGGCGCCGGGGACGAAGGGCAGCTCGGGCTTGAGCTGGTAGAGCCCCCGGGTCTGCAGGACCTCGGGATAGCTCACGCCCGCGACGTGCACGTCGACCAGCACCTGTCCCGGGCCGGCCACCGGTTCGGGAACCTCGACGAGGCAGACCGCCGCCGGGCCGTCGAGGCTGGTGATCTGGACTGCGCGCACGAGCGGCTCCTTCAGGGGCGGGGTGTGGCCGCCGAGCCTGCCACCCGCTCAGCCGGCGGTCGCCACCACGTGCGCGTGCAGACCCAGGACCTGCTGGCGCACGTCGTCGTCCTGCTCCGGGGAGCCCGCCAGCGGGTAGGCGCACAGCAGGGGGAAGTCCAGCTCCTGCTGCAGCTGCTCCCACAGCTTCTCGAGCTGGAGCGCGGCGAGCAGCAGCCCCCGAGCGTGCAGGATCCCGACCATCTCGCCGAACGCCCGGACCCGGGCGCCCCGCCTCACCAGGGTGCGCAGCACCTCGGCCACGGCGAGGTCGAACAGCTCGGGGTCCGGCCACTCGTCGCGCAGGAAGCGACGGAGCACCTCCTCGGCGTCGAGCTCGAGCAGGCGACCACCGCCCTGCTTGCCGTCCAAATCGTCGACGCCGGCCAGGGCGAGGCGGCGGCGCAGCCCGGCCCGGTGCTCCGGTGTGGCGATGACCAGGCAGGTCTCGCCCTCCGCGAGCCCGTCCGCGACGTAGGCCGTGAGGTGCGAGAGCAGCTCGGCGTCGTCTGCGTACAGGTCCACCGCGTGGCGGACCTGCTCCTGGGGCGGCCACGACCCCTGGTCGTGGCAGATCCAGGTCGACGGTCCGGACGCGTGCGCGCCGGCAAGCGCCGCTGCCCGCCGGGCCTGCGCCGCCTGCTGGTCGAGCCGGACGGCGTCGTGGGCGTTGCGGGTCGCACCGGTGACGGGACGCAACGAGCGCGTCACGGCGCGCAGGGCGTGCACCAGGTCGGGCATGGGATCCTCGCCGTGCTCGAGGGGGCATCCGCGGGATCAGGCGTCAGACCGGGGGTGCGGGCCCTAGCCCGCCTGCCCTGTCTAGTCCCCGGGGCGAGCTCTGTCCACGGTGATGCGGACGGCAGCGGCCGCGGTCCGGGCGCGCCCCCGGGCCTGCCTCACGGTGTCGCCCTGGGCGAGAGCGACAGCCAGGCGGCGGCCGGGATGGGACGTCGGCTTGCCGAAGACGCGGACCTGCGCGGTCGGCACGGCGAGCGCCTCGGCCAGCCCGTCGTAGGACGGGACCCCGACCTCGGTGCCGAGCACGACCGCCGACGCGCTGGGTCGCACGACGGCCACGTCGTCGGCGCGCACGGGCAGGCCCAGCACCGCGCGCACGTGCAGCGCGAACTCACTGGTGGCCTGGCTGACCATGGTCACCATCCCGGTGTCGTGCGGCCGCGGGGACACCTCGCTGAACAGCACCTCGTCCGTGGCGGTGACGAACAGCTCGACGCCGAACAGGCCGTGACCGCCGAGCGCGTCGACGACGGTGGTCGCGATCTCGGTGCCCCGGGCCAGTGCCGCGGCGCTCATCGGGTGCGGCTGCCAGGACTCGCGGTAGTCGCCGTCGACCTGCACGTGCCCGACCGGCGGGCAGACCGTGACCCCGCCGACGTGGCGGACGGTGAGCAGCTTGACCTCGTACGCGAAGTCGACGAAGCCCTCGATGATGACCGGGCGGTCCTTCACCCGGGCCCCCTCGCGGGCGACCGTCCAGGCGCGCAGCGGGTCCTCGCCCGGCCCGACCGTCGACTGCCCCTTGCCGCTGCTGCTCATCACCGGCTTGACCACACACGGCACGCCGATGGCCTGCACCGCTTCGGTGAACTCCTTTGCGGTGGAGGCGAACCGGTAGGGCGAGGTGGGCAGGCCGAGCTCCTCGGCGGCGAGCCGGCGGATGCCCTCGCGGTCCAACGTCAGCCGGGTGGCACGCGCCGTCGGCACCACCCGGACTCCCTCGGCCTCGAGCGCCAGCAGCTCCCCGGTCGCCAGGGCCTCGACCTCAGGGACGACCAGGTCGGGCCGGACCTCCTCCACCAGCGCCCGCAGAGCGACCGGGTCGGTCATGTCCAGGACCCGCCGGTGGGGCGTGACGCGCATGGCCGGGGCGTCGTCGTAGCGGTCGGCAGCGACGACCTCGACGCCGAGGCGGGCTGCCGCGAGGGCGACCTCCCGGCCGAGCTCGCCACTGCCGAGCAGGAGGATGCGGGTCACGAGGGGCAGCCTGCCACCACGGCGGCTGCCACACTGGGTCGGCTGCCACCCTCACCGGGACCCCCCGGCTGCCACCCAGGAGCTCCCGCTGACCGTCACCGCTGCCCGCGACGAGCTCGCCGAGTTCGGCTACACCCAGAAGCTGGACCGGACCATCGGTCGGTTCTCCAGCTTCGCTGCCGGTGTCAGCTACATCTCGATCCTCACCGGCACCTTCCAGCTGTTCTCCTTCGGCTACGGCGCCGCCGGCCCCGCGTACGTCCTGACCTGGCCGGTGGTCTTCGTCGGGCAGCTCATGGTCGCGCTGTGCTTCGCCGAGCTGGCCGCGCAGTACCCCGTCGCCGGGTCGATCTACAACTGGGCCAAGAAGCTCGGCCGGCCGACGACGTCGTGGATGGCCGGCTGGATGATGATGATCGCGTCGATCGTGTCGATCGCCGCGGTCGCGCTCGCCTACCAGCTCACCCTGCCGCAGATCTGGTCGGGGTTCCAGGTCGTCGGCGACGGCACCGGGGAGTACGACTTCGCCGTCAACGCGGTGCTGCTCGGTGGCGTGCTGATCGTGGCCGCGACCGTCGTGAACGCCTTCGGCGTGCGGCTGATGACGCGCATCAACAGCGCCGGGGTGCTCGTCGAGCTGGTGGCGGCGGTGCTGCTGATCGTGCTCCTGGGAACCGCCGCGGTCCGCGGGCCCGGCATGGTGACCGAGACGCTCGGGACCGGTGAGGGCCGCGACCTCGGCTTCGCCGGCGCGTTCCTCGTCGCCGCGCTGGCCAGCGGCTACGTCATGTACGGCTTCGACACCGCTAGCTCGCTCGGCGAGGAGACCGTCGACCCGCGCAGGACCGCGCCGACCGCCATCCTGCGCTCGCTGATCGCGTCGTTCGTGCTCGGCGGGCTGATCCTGCTGCTCGCCGTGATGGCGGTCCCGGAGCTGACCGACCCTGAGGTGGGCTCGTTCAGCGGCGGACTGCAGTACGTCGTCCTGGAGGCGCTCGGCAGCCCGGTCGGCAAGGCCTTCCTGGTCTGCGTGGCCATCGCCGTCACCGTCTGCGTCCTCGCCGTGCACAGCGCGGCGATCCGGCTGATGTTCGCCATGGCCCGCGACAACAACTTGCCCGCCAGCCGCCACCTGGCGCGGATCCACCCGGTGTACAAGACGCCCGTCGCCGCCTCGGTGCTCATCGGCGTGCTGTCGCTGTCGATCCTGGTGGTGAACATCAGGCAGCCGCAGATCTTCACGGTCGTGACGAGCATCGCCGTCATCATGATCTACCTCGCCTACCTGCTGGTCACCGTGCCGATGCTGCTGTCCCGGTTGCGGGGCGAGTGGCCCCGTGACAGCGGCCGCGCCGACGGCTTCTCCCTGGGCCGGTGGGGGCTGCCGGTCAACGCGGTGGCCGTGCTCTGGGGAGGGGCCATGGCGCTGAACCTGGCCTGGCCGCGCGCGGAGGTCTACAACGCCAGCGGTCCGCAGCACTGGTACCTGCAGTACGGCGCCTTCGTCTTCGTCGGCGGCATCGCCGGGCTCGGGCTGGCCTACTACCTGCTGGTCCAGCGCCGTCGTACTGCAGTGCTGCCCGAGCACGCCGCGCCGCTGTCCCGGACGTGACGTCGGTCTAGAGGACCGCGGGGTCGCGGCGGGCCAGCGCGGCCGTGCTCGCGACGGCGAGCAGCAGGCCCACGACGACGACCGGCGCAGAGCCCTCCCGCACCCGGTCGCCGAGCAGCAGCAGGCCGACGAGCGCCGGCGCCACGGTCTGGCCGACGACCGTGGCTGAAGTCGCCGTCAGCACCCCGGCCCGCTGCAGGGCGACGCTGTAGAGCAGGAACCCGACGGCGCCACCAGCCGCGAGGGCGTACGCCGCCGGCTCGACCAGCAGCGCCCCCGGCGCGAGGTCGGGCAGCACCCGGGCCGCCACCGCGACGACGGCGAAGCCGGTCCCGGCGGCCAGGCCGAGCACGGCGGCCCCGCCCGCCCCGGCGAGCCGTCCGGCGAGGACGCCGGCGCCCAGCACCACGAGCACGGCGAGCAGCAGCAGCGCCCGGGCCGGGGCGGTGGTGGACCCCTCCCCCACCTCGTCCGCGGTCGCGGTGAGCAGCGCCAGGCCGGCGCAGACGCCCAGGACGGCGAGCAGCTCCGGCCGGCCGAGGGGGACTCCCAGCACGCGGGCGCCGGCCAGCGCGGTCACGGCCACGCTGGAGGACACCACCGTCTGGGCGAGGAACAGCGGCAGGGTCCTCAGGGCGACCAGGTGCAGCCCGAAGCCCAGCAGGTTCAGGCCGACCGCCGCCAGGAACACCGGACGCCGCACCAGGCGCAGCAGCAGCCGCGGGTCCACACCGGCCGACGGCGGCTCGTGGCGCGCAGCCACCGCCTGCAGCAGGGCCGCCACCCCGAACGCAATCGCCGCCGCCAGCGCGGCGGGCAGTCCGAGCAGCACCGGCTAGACGGTCACGGCGACGGCCGTGCGACGGCGCCGGGCCGTCAGGAGCAGGCTGACTGCCACGTAGTAGACGACGTAGCCCAGCGACACCGCGACCAGCAGCGGCGACGGGTCCGGCACCTGCACCAGGAGCAGGGCGTAGCTCATCAACCACACCACCGACAGCACCAGGCTGGTGCGCCGGAAGGCGAGCGTCCGCGAGGGGTACAGGTAGCCGATGGGCACGAAGACCAGCGCCGAGCACACCACCAGGAACGTGGTCACGACGGCGGGACCGAGGTCGAGGACCACCGCGTAGAAGGCGATGACGTTCCAGTAGCTGGGAAAGCCGAGGAACAGGTGGTCGTCGGTCTTGGCGTCCACCCGGCAGAACTGGAAGCCCGAGGCCAGCAGCGGCAGGACTGCGACGGCCGTGCCCAACGCGCCCGCCGGGAGCCGGTCGTCGGAGAGCAGCAGCAGCATGGGGGCGAAGGCGTAGGTCAGGTAGTCCACGATGTTGTCGAGCAGCGCGCCGTCGAAGGACGGGATCCGCTCCTTGACCCGCATCCGGCGCGCCAGCATGCCGTCCGTGCCGTCGACGACCAGGGCCACGAGCCCGAGCGCGAGGGCCCGCACGGCGTCCCCCTCGACAGCGGCCAGGACGATGAGCAGGGCCAGCGCGGCGCCGCTGGCGGTGTAGACGTGGACCCCGACCGCCCCGAGGTGCAGCCACCGGGACCGGGTCAGCTCCTGGGGGCTCGCCGTGATGTCGCGCTCCAGCGGGTCCGGGGAGCCGCACGGCTCATGAGGGCTCCACGCTACGGCAGCGTGCGCACCGTCGTCCCGTCAGGACGCCGACCCGGTCTCCTCCGGGGTGGCGACCGGCTGCGAATCCCGAGCGGGTGTCAGCGGGTCCAGAAGCAGGTGCAGCTGGTAGGTGCGCGGGGTGCTGCGGACACCGGCAGCTCGATCTCGGGCTGGCTGTCGACGTGCACCTCGACCCGGCTGATCCCGCTGGCCAGGCGCGCAGCCAGCTGCTGCCGCAGTCCCGCAACGGCCTGCTCGTCGAGCGGGCCACGCAGGTGCAGGTGGACGCTCGCATCGTCGGAACTGGTCACGCAGACCCCTCTCGACCACCGTGACCTACCCGTCGCCCGCCTCGGCGACACGGGGGGCGGTGCACGTCTCGGGACCTTCTTCCCTGTCCGGTCGGCCGGTGCCTGCATCAACGTGACCGCTCAGACCCGCGCTGTGCAGCGCCGGCTGAGGAAGGACGTCATGAGCTCGCTCGACCTCGCCCGCTGGCAGTTCGGCATCGTGACCGTCTACCACTACCTGTTCGTCCCTCTGACGATCGGACTGTCGGTCCTGGTCGCCCTGATGCAGACCACGTGGCACCGGTCAGGCGACGAGCGCTGGCTGCGGATGACCAAGTTCTGGGGCAAGCTGTTCTTGATCAACTTCGCCCTCGGTGTGGTCACCGGCATCGTCCAGGAGTTCCAGTTCGGCATGAACTGGTCGGACTACAGCCGCTACGTCGGGGACGTGTTCGGTGCCCCGCTAGCGATGGAGGGGCTGCTGGCCTTCTTCCTCGAGTCGACCTTCCTCGGGCTCTGGATCTTCGGCTGGGACCGGCTCCCGAAGCGCGTGCACCTGGCGTGCATCTGGATCGCCGCCTTCGGGGTCAACCTCTCGGCCTACTTCATCCTGGCGGCCAACTCCTGGATGCAGCACCCCGTCGGCTACGTGATCGACGCCGAGTCCGGGCGCGCGGAGCTCACCAGCATCTGGGCCGTGCTGACGAACTCGACCCTGCTGGCCGCCTACCCGCACACCATCGCCGGTGGCTTCCTCGTGGCCGGGACCTTCGTCGGCGCGATCAGCGTCTGGTCGATGCGCAAGGGTGCGCACCGCGACGCCTTCCGTGCGACGGCCCGCCTGGGCTTCGCGACCGCCGTCATCGCGACCATCGTCGTCTCGCTGAGCGGGCACGTCACCGCGCAGATCATGACCGAGCAGCAGCCGATGAAGATGGCTGCTGCCGAGGCGCTCTGGGAGACCGAGAGCAACGCGGGCTTCTCGGTGTTCGCCGTCGGAGACATCCGCAACGGCCGCAACCACGTCAACCTGCAGATCCCGCGGGGCCTGTCGATCCTGTCGACCAACAGCCTCGACGGCGAGGTCAAGGGCATCGACGACCTGCAGCGCGAGTACGAGCAGACCTACGGCGC
>Ga0136611_10000963_pt1 | contig 19677 bp, 20 predicted proteins | sample AntDrymUQ2232306_2_FD_106645 | JGI IMG/M metagenome (GOLD analysis project Ga0136611, IMG submission 106645) | Polar desert sand microbial communities from Dry Valleys, Antarctica - metaG UQ223 (23.06) | ecosystem: Environmental > Terrestrial > Soil > Desert | place: Antarctica: Dry Valley...
ATCGCCGACTGGAGCGCGGCAGCGGTTCCACTCACCTCGACCGCGATATCAGCGCCACGACCACCAGTCAGCGCCCGGATCTGCCCGGCCAGGTCGTCATCGACCGGTAGGGATGCATCGACGCCGAGCTGCAGCGCCAGCTCCCTCCTGCGCGCAATCGGGTCGATGCCGATCACCTGACCGGCTCCGGCCAGTTGCAGCAGTTGCGCGGTGAGCAGCCCGACCGTCCCAAGCCCAAAGACGACGACCGATTCCCCGAGCCGCAATGGTGTGTCATGGACGATGTTCAGAGCGGTCTCGACATTGGCGGTGAAGATGCCGAGGGCCGGGTCCAGTCCGTCCGGTAAGCGGACGACAAGGTTGGCTGGCGCCAACGCAATAGCCTGGTGCGGGTGGAGTACAAAGACCGCGTCACCAGGCACGAGGTCGTTGATACCTGTTCCAACATCGATGACATGGCCGACCAGCGCGTAGCCGTACTTGATTGGGAACGCGAATGACCCGGCCAGCGTCGGCAGGTCGAGCGCTAGATCGCCGGCAACCTGCCCGCGATAGACGAGCATCTCTGTCCCCTGGCTGATTGCCGAGGCGACCGCCTGGATACGGACTTCTCCGGACCCTGGTGGCGGGACCGAATCGGTCCGCAATTCTGGCTGGCGCGGTCCCGCCAGCCAGAGCGCCGACGACAGGATTGGTTCAGTCATCATCGATCTCCACGTCGCCCACGCGCCCGTCAATGACAATGTCGTCGCCGAATTGTTCGTATGTCACGTCTGTCAGTTGAATAGCGCGAGCCAGATCGCTGATACCCAGGTCGCCAACGCCGTCGATGCCACGGCCAAGCACCTTCGGAGCGACCGTCACGACCAGCCGGTCGACGAGTCGTGCACGCAGGAAGCCGGTGATCATTCCTGCTCCGCCTTCGACCATGACCGACGCGATGCCACGATCGCCAAGCGCTGCCAGCAACGAGGCCAGATCGACATGGCCGTCCGGATCGTCCTGCAAGAGTAGTACCGTTGCTCCCTGCCGCTCGACGGCTTCACGGCGCGCTAATGGCGCGTGCCGGGTCACTGCGATGACCGTACCTGACGCGGCGCCCGCGCTCAGGACGCTGGCGTCGAGCGGTATGCGCAGACGGCTATCAACGACGACACGCAACGGGTCACGACCCTCCGCAAGTCGGACGGTCAGCCGTGGGTTATCAGCGATGACCGTACCGGAGCCAACGATAATCGCGTCGTGCTCGGAACGCAGGCGGTGAGTCAGGCGGAGCGACTCGGGGCCACTGATCCATTGGGAGTTGCCGTTGATCGTCGCAATCCGCCCATCGAGCGTTTGCGCGAAGCTGAGCGTCACCGACGGGCGTTGGCTGCTGCGCGGCGAAGCGGCTGACATCTGCAACACTCTCTTGCGGACGCATCGTCCCAGCGCGCGTGCCATTGTCCATGTGCGCCTGCCGGAGGAAACGAACGAGGAGCACCGGATGACCGAAGACCGTATTCTGCTCGAAGGCATGATCTTCGTTGGTTACCACGGAACGTTGCCGGCCGAGCGCGAGTTGGGACAGCGCTTCGTCATCGATATCGAGCTGCGTTGCGATCTGCGGGCGGCTGGCGAGCGCGACGACCTGACGCAGACCGTCGACTACAGCGAAGTCTACCGTGCCGCACGAGCGATCGTCGAAGGGCCGCCCGTTGGCCTGACCGAGACGGTCGCCGAGCGGATCGCCAGCGCCATTTTCGCGGACCAGCCGCGCGTTGAGGCGGTACGGGTTAAAGTCAGCAAACCGAATGTCCGGCTGGACGATACCGTCCTGACCGGCTCGGCGGTCGAGATTGTACGCCAGCGGGAGGGGTTTCTCCGCGTTCACACCACCTGATCCAGGACATCGATCGATACTGGTTGACCGTCAGGGCCGACCTCGATGCGAGTGATCGATCCGAGAGCGGCGTAGTCGCTGCCCCGGATGGCGGCGACCGTCAGTGGTCGCCCGAGCAGCGCGACGCGCAGGATCGTGATTGGATCACCGTGACTGACGGCGACGATCGTCTGTCCGGGATGCCGACGGCCAGTCTGGCGGACGAACGCCAGCATCCGGTCGCGAATCTGTGCCATCGACTCGTCATCCGCATGCCGCAGGTTGTCATAGGTGTTGAATCCGTGCGGGAAGTCCCGAAACGGCGTGCCGTGCCAGGCGCTGCCGACCTCGTTCAGGAGTTCCGACTGACCGACCAGCGCCGCTGGGTGGCGGCTGGCGATCACTTGTGCCACCCGTCGTGCGCGTAGCAGCGGGCTGGAAAGCACGCGCGTCACTGGCCAGTCCGCAAGTACACCGGCGATTCGCGCGGCATGGTTGCGGCCCGCATCGCTCAGGTCGAAGCGCGGCAGGCGTCCGTAGAGGACCGCAGCGGGGTTGTGGACCTCCGTATGCCGGACAACGAGAATTGTTGCCGTATCCGACGTCCGCGAGCGGCTGCTATTGTCCGTCATCCATGTCAAACAGACGACCTTTCAGACCGGCTCGCCATCCGGCGGTCCGCTACTCACTCGTCGCTGGCCGGGTCGTAGGGGATGATCTCGTCCCACTGGTTTGGGCTGGTGCGGGCGACGACGGCGACGATCGGTTCGCTGTCGCTGAGGTTGTAGACCTCGTGCGGCAGGCCCGGCTCGATGAAGATGAAGTCGCCGGCGCTGTTCTCCAGACTCTCGCGCAGGCCCTTGCCGAACTTGTGTAGCACCCGCCCCTGGACGATGAACAGGCCAACCTCGAAGCCGACGTGGATGTGCGCCGCCGCGATTCCACCCGGTGGGACGGTCGCGACGTTCATCGAGAGCACCTGCGACCCAACGGTCGTCCTGTTGATGCCGAGCTTGTAGTTGAGGCCGTTCCAGTGGTCCTGGCCCGCACCGTTGCGCAGGCAGGCGATGCCCTCGTGCCGCTCGATAAGCTGGTCATTGACGACGAGATGGTCGGTCGACTGCATGCTGCTGCTCCCTCGTTCTGCGATCGTGATCGGTCAGATTCCGGGCATTGTAGCCGGTCAGCCTGTTGGTCAGGGTGGACACATCTAACACTGATCCAGCACGTTTGGCTGATAGCTGACTGGCTAGTCAGCGGACACTGCGGCGTAGCTGCCGACGCTGACGCGGTGCAGCCAGTTACCGAGGGCATCCGCGCTCAGCGGAGCGGAGAAGAGGTTGCCCTGGCCGTAGTCGCAGTTCAGGTCGCGCAGGTGGTCGAGCTGCTCGACGTGCTCGACCCCTTCGGCGATCACTTTCAAGCCGAGGCTGTGGGCCAGACCGATGACCGCTCCGGCGATCGCGGCGGTGTCGGAGTCGCGTCCCAGGCCGCGTACAAGTGTGCCATCGAGCTTGAGCGTGTCGACCGGGAAGCGCTGGAGTTGCGTCAGGCTTGAGTAGCCGGTGCCAAAATCGTCGATGACGACCTGGACACCGAGCTTCAGCAGTGCGTCGAGTGTATCTGCCGTCTGGGCGGTGTCGGCCATGACGGCGATCTCGCTGATCTCCAGCTTCAGGTTGCGCGCCGCAAAGCGCGTTTCACTCAGAATGCGGGCAACGCTCTCGACCAGTTCGGGTCGTCGCAACTGCCGTCCGGAGACATTGACGCTGATCGTCAGGTCATAGCCGACCAGATCGCTCCAGCGTTTCCCCTGACGACAAGCTTCGCGCAACACCCAGGCATCGATCGCGTTGATCAGCCCGGACTCTTCGGCAACCGGCAGGAACTGCGCTGGCGATACCGAGCCACGCTCGGGATCCAGCCAGCGAACGAACGCCTCGACCGCGACGATATCGCCGCCGACCAGGTCAAGCTGCGGCTGGTAGTCCAGCGTCAGCTCGCCACGCTCGAGCGCCCGGCGCAGGTCGGCCCCGAGGTTGACGCGCTCGACCATCTCCGATCCCATACTGGCGTTGTAGATAATGAAACGTGCGCGTCCGGCGTCCTTCGCCCGGTAGAGGGCGACATCGGCGTCACGCAGCAGATCCTCCGGTGTGCGGTGCGCCGCAGTCCGCAGGACGATACCGATACTGGTGGTGACGTACATATCTTGAGCGGACAACGAGAAGGGAGCCGCGAGCGCCTCTGTAATCCGCTCCGCGATCTGCTCGGCCTCGTCGGCGTCGCTCAGATCCTCCAGCAGGATCGTGAACTCGTCGCCACCGAGACGCGCGACGGTGTCGCCTGGCCGGAGGCAGGTCCGGATGCGTTCAGCGGCGGAGATCAGGACCTGGTCCCCGGCATCGTGACCGAGCGTGTCGTTGATCAGCTTGAAGTGGTCGAGGTCGAGGAACAGCACCGCCAGCCGCTGCGCCCGCCGGCCAGCGCGCGCCAGCGCGTGCTCGATGCGGTTGCTGAACAGGGCGCGGTTGGGCAGGCCGGTCAGCGGATCGTGAAATGCCTGGTAGACCAGCCGATCTTCGAGCTGCTTGCGCTCGGTAATGTCGTGGAGGATCGCCAGCATCCGCTCAGGACGGCCCTGCGTGTCGAGCATGACCTCGACCTGGCTGTGGACGAAACGCTCGGAACCATCGCGGCGAACGATGCGATGATCGATGCTGACAGGTGTCTGACCGCGTAGCACCCGCCCAAGTGCAGCCTGGACGTGCGCCCTGTCGTCCGCGTGAACCGCGCTGATGAAGATATCTTGCTGGCTATCACCGTCATGCCGCTCCACACCGAGGATGCGATAGATCTCGTCCGACCAGAACCGTTCACCTTTGGCAAGGTCCCACTCCCAGCTTCCGAGCTGCGCCAGCCGCTGTGCCTCACGCAAGGCGGCTTCGGCGCCACGCAAGTCCTCCTCGACCCGGCGGCGGGCCGTAACATGATGATGCACCGATGCGTACATCGCGGCAACCGGCAACAGCAACAGGAGCGACAGCACGTCCATCGTCATCGCTGCTGCAACTCGGCACCAGTCGGAATGGCCCAGCCACGGGCGGGAACGGGGACAGGCAGCAGTGGAGATGCCAGCGCGACGAATGGCGCGGCCAGGCCGATGTTGCCAATCCGTAACAGGTCGCGCAATAGCCCTGAAGCGATGAACAGCGTCATGCGGATCGACAAGCTCTGGCGGGGGATCGTGCGTCTCATCGGCCTACCTATCTTCACCCGCAATAGCGGCGGATGAACGAAATCAGGCGATGAGAAGTCTTCGGTAGCGCAGCCATCGTGACGTTACCGCCGTAGACCTGTCACTTTGCGACCCCACGTTTCCATAGGTGTGCCTTTGTCGTGACGTCCCATCCGAACATCACAGCGTCTGTGAATCGTAGTCATCGATCGCGCCAAGAGGGAGGGACGGAGGTAGTGATTCATGCCAGCCGATTGGCCTTTTGGTTAGCGTCAGGGCAAACAGGACCGAGGTCACCTATGCCGCATCCAGACAGGTCCGTAGAATCGTCGGTATTGATAGTCGCTTATGACGTGGAGTGGTTCTGTCGGCTGTGGTTTCTACCATCGAGATGCACGATCATCCGCCCATTGACTGCGCGACGATGTCCGACGAGCAAATCGCCGAACTGATCGTCTCACGCGCCTGTGCCGGCGAGCGGCAATGCACGCGCGCGCCGCTACCGCGCTGGCTCGGTCCGGCGATGCGGGCGCTTCCGAAGGTATTGGCAATCGTCACCGTCGCCAACGGCCTGATCGGGCTGCTGGCGATCGTCGCGCCCTGGCTGCGGATGACCTTCGGGGAAGCGGCGGTCCGGCCACTGTACGCCGCCTATTCCTTTATCTGCCCGCAGCGCGATTCGCACACCTGGTTCATCGGTAACACCCCAATGGCGATGGAGCAGCGCATGGTGGCGATGTATGTCGCCTTCGGCGTCGCTGGCTCTGCCTACCTGCTCTGGGAGCGCGTCCGCCGCCCGCTGCCGGTCTGGGCGGCGCTGCTGGCGATTGCTCCCGCCCTGATCGATGTCGCCATCTCGACGCTGGAGACCCGCCCCAGCACGGAGGTGTCGCGCCTCTGGACCGGGACGCTCGGCTCACTCGGCATCGTCTTCTGGGCCTACCCGCGCTTCGATGCCCAACTATGCGTCGTCCGCGAGCGGGTTGCGCTCCTGCGGGGTGCCGGGACGACATCGGCAGCAGATGAGCGTCCAGCGTTGCATTGACAGACGCGTGTAGCGGCTCGTGTCCTGCCACCACGGCGATAGTGATTTTGCGCTCTGGCATTGACGCGGGCTGTCGCCGAAGCGTTGGCAACCGGCGCTGCTGGAGCTTGTGCCTGATACCGACAGATCGTGCAACCCGTTCGGCTATCGCGTCCCGGATGTCGTGTATGACACGCGAACGTACGCGGTGATACACTGCTATCGACTCGAAGTCACAATCGCGTCACAGTAGCCGGAAACGGGACGTTCGGGGGGATTGATCGCCCTGGTTGTCGGCTACAATGAGAACCAGTGACGCAGTCAACACAAACAGTCAGTGCTGGTGTCGTTCCTGCTCAGCGGAGAGCAGATCGTGGTCGGGGATCGACCAACCATTCGGGCACTCCGGACGTGACGCGCGGTCACCGTATGCTAGACTCCCAGTCATTCGACGTTCCGTGAGCGAGTTCTGGTAACCATGTGACCATCCCGTCCGCAGCCCGGAGACAGTTCCTCGTCGTGCGCGGCAGCGTCACCACGTGTCCTGGGGGTGTTCAGGACCAGTGAGGATGGTTTCATTCCTATGAGTCGATACGACCTGTATGCAGTCCGCTATCCGCTTCTTCCGCTCAAGAACGTCGTCATTTTCCCTCGCAATGTCGTCACGCTGCTGGTTGGCCGGACCCGCTCGATCCAGGCGGTCGAGGAGGCGATGGCGCGTGACCGGCGGATCGTCGTTACCGCCCACCGCGATCCCGAGATCGAAGATCCACGTCCGGACGACCTCTACACGGTCGGCACGCTGGCAGAGATCGTCTCGGTCGAGCGGCAGCAGGGCAGCAACATTCAGGTCGTCCTCGAAGGTTTGCACCGGGTCGACATCGTCCAGTTCGACAACACCCGTCCGTTCTACTGCGTTCGCGCCGAGCAGGCGCACGAGGATGTCGTCCCCGATGAAGAGGCGCAGGCGCTGATCCAGGTCGTCCGCGAGTTGACGACGCGCTACAGCGAGACGAAGAGCAAGCTCAATGCCGATGTGCTGGAGATGATCCTCCAGACCGACGACCCGAGCCACCTCGGTGATCTGCTGACGACCCAGCTCATCGCCGAGGCTCCACGGCGGCAACAGTTCCTTGAGAACATCAACCCCGCCAAGCGGCTGGAGCAGATCGCCGTCCACCTGACGACCGAGGTGGAGATGGCCGACCTCGAGTCGAGGATCAAGAACCGCGTCCGCGAGCAGATCGACAAAAACCAGCGCGAGTACTACCTGCGCGAACAGCTCAAGGCGATCCACGACGAACTCTCCGGCGAGAGCGGCAACGAGATCGAGGCATTGCGTCAGAAGATCGCCAGTTCCGGGTTGCCGGAAGAGATCGCGGATCGGCTCCAGAAGGAAGTCGTCCGGCTGGAGCGCATGCCGAGTGTCTCGGCTGAGGCGACAGTCGTCCGCAACTACATCGACACCGTCCTGGCGCTGCCGTGGACGCAACGCTCCGACGACATCCTCGACCTCGTGCATGCCGAGCAGGTGCTCGACGACGACCACTACGGTCTGGAGCAGGTCAAGGAACGCATCATCGAGTACTTGGCCGTCCGCAAGCTGACCGATGAGCAGGGGCTGACCTCGATGGGCGCTGCCATCCTCTGTCTGGCCGGTCCGCCGGGCGTCGGCAAGACCAGCCTCGGACGCTCGATTGCGCGCTCGATGGGCCGCCAGTTCGTGCGCGTCTCACTTGGCGGCGTGCGCGACGAGGCCGAGATCCGCGGCCACCGGCGCACCTACATCGGTGCCTTCCCGGGCCGGATCGTCGGCGCGATGAAGACAGCCGGGACGCTCAACCCGGTCATCCTGCTTGACGAGATCGACAAGATGTCATCCGACTACCGCGGCGACCCATCCTCGGCGATGCTCGAAGTGCTCGACCCGGAGCAGAACAAAGAGTTTACCGACCACTTCCTCGACATGTCCTACGATCTGTCGCAGGTGCTCTTTATCACGACCGCCAACTCCGTCGGCAACATCCCACGCCCGTTGCGCGACCGGATGGAGATCATCGAGCTGACCGGCTACACCGAGCACGAGAAGATGGGTATCGGCAAGCGCCATCTGCTGCCGAAGCAGCTCGCCGCCCACGGCCTCGACGCCAAGCTGATCGACCTGCCCGAAAAGGTCTGGTTCCGGCTGATCCGCGAGTACACGCGCGAAGCCGGTGTCCGCAGTCTTGAGCGACAGCTCGCGACACTCTGCCGCAAGGTCGCCCGCGATGTCGTCAAGAACCAGGAGAAGGGCAAGGGTGCGCAGGCGCGTGTGCGCGTTTCCGAAACAAAGCTTGAGGAATACCTCGGCCCGAAGCGCTTCGGCTTCGAGCAGGCCATCGGCGAGGCGCAGGTCGGCGTCTCGATCGGCCTCGGCACCACCGAAGTCGGCGGCGAGCTGATCCCGGTCGAGGTGGCGGTCATGCCGGGCCGTGGCGGTCTGACGATCACTGGCCGGGCCGGAGATGTCATGCAGGAGTCGGCGCGCGCCGCCCTCTCCTACGCGCGTTCGCGCGCCGAGGAACTGAACATCCCCAAGGACTTCCAGGAGAAGATCGACCTGCACATCCACCTGCCGGAGGGCGCGACGCCGAAGGACGGCCCCAGCGCCGGGATCACGATGGCGACGGCGCTCATCTCAGCCATCACGCGCCGCCCGGTCCGCAACGACATCGCGATGACCGGCGAGATCACGCTGCGTGGCCGGGTGCTGGCCATCGGCGGCCTCAAGGACAAGACGCTGGCCGCCCACCGGGCCGGTATCCGCCGCCTGATCGCGCCGCTCGACAACCAGCGCGACATCATCAAGGTGCCGGAGAAGATCCGCGCGGAGATGGAGTTCAACTTCGTCGAGAGCATGGACCAGGTCATCGCGCTGGCCCTGATGTCCAACGACGTCATCGAGGTCATCCCGGTCGTCACCATCGAACCAGCCAGCGAGGGCGAAGAAACCGTCCCGCTCCCGATTGAGGAGCCAGCCACCGCCCTTGTCGTCGACATCCAGGCCGAGGCATAAGCAACGAACAAACCCGCGCCACACGCGGTCGACACACGAGATGAATCAATGACTCATCTCGTGTGGTCTTGTCGTTCGCTTGCAGATCAGCACTGATTACACGGCGCGCTTCGAACGCGCCCATCCCGAGTTACGCCGCCGGATCGCTCAGGCCTTGCTCGACCTGGAACACGACCCCTTCAACCCACATCTTCGACTACAGGCCTTGTCAGGCGAACTGGCGGGGCTGCACGCGGTCAGCGTGACCCACGCCTATCGCATCGTGCGAACACTTCGCCTCAGCGAACGCGAGATCGTCCTGCTCAACATCGGCAGTCACGATGAGGTGTAGCGCTGAATCCAACCTCCGCCATGCGGGTGCCAGGACGCGGTTGCATCATCGCTGTGTTGCCGGTATCTCGCACCTGGCCCAGGATCAATCGGCCAGCATCGAGACCGCCAACCCCGACCGCGACGCCCACCTGCGGTCGTGCGACTTCCTCAGGCGCGCCCGACCATCCACAACTGACGTTCCAGCGCCGATGCCGACCACGATGTTCACATCGGCCAGTTCGAGCGACGAATGATGAGGTTTCGACCACTCCTGACGGTTGCGTCACGCCTCACCGGAACAGGTCGGCGACCGGGAAGAGTACCCCGGTCGCCGGTGTCCATGTCGCTATTGCTTGCGCACCTGGACCACCTCGTAGTCAGTCGTTGGAGTCGGCTCCGTCCCGAAGCGGGCGTTGACCGCATAGAGGCGGTTGCCGAACTCGGCGATCGTTGTCGGCACGCGGAAGTCACGATCGGTGATGAGTCCGACAACCTCGCCCTGCGACAGGTCCTCCGATAGCCGGACGACCGCGATCTGGTTGAGCCGGTTCTGGACGACATAGAGCGTCCGGCCATCGAGCAGGATGCCGTCACCATTTGGCAGTGTCGCGCCGCCAAGATCGATCCGGGTTGCGACGCCAGTCTTCGGATCGACAGTATAGAGCGCGCCAAGCGTGCTGTTGACGACGACCAGCGTCTTGCCGTTTGGTGTCGCGTCGATCCCGTTAAGGTTGAACGCGCCCGGCACGAACTCGAAGTCCCCGCCAAGCTCGATCGTCTCCACCTCGGATGTTGGCGCGCCGCCCGGCCCGAGCGCAACCCGGTAGATGGCCGGCTTGGCCGAGTCGGTGAAGTACGCGGCGTCGCGGGTGACGACGACATCGTTCACAAACGTTCCTGGTTCGGTCAGTTGATAGACCGCGAGTTCATCGCCAGTCCGCGTGTCGTAGACGTACCCCTGCCCGGTCGGGCCACCGGCAACGAACAGCCGCTTGCCGCCGCGAACGACCGACAGCCCGATCGCCGCGCGTCCTTCGGTCGGCTGGACGAGCAGCGCGCCGTCGCCAGTCCGCAGATTTCCGCGATAGATCGCGCCGGTAGGAATCGATCCGACATAGAACGTCGTCCCCGGCCCAATCGCGATCCCCTCCGGCTGAAAGCCATCCGGCAATGGCAGCACTTCAGGGAAAGACTTTGCCGCAACTCCGGGCAGAACCAGCATCAGGGCCAGGAGACAGGTCGAGAAGATCGAACGCCCGGCTGGTCGTGACCGCCGAATCGAGCAACGGAATGATCGTCCGCGCGTGGGCGACGCGAGCGGCATCACCGGACGAGGCGTTGAAGACCGCCGCGACCATCCGCCAGAGGCATGCGAAGCGGAAATCGTTCCAGAGCGTGTCAAACGGATAGTCGCGGACACCCTTTGCGGCAAGCATGTTGTGGTAGAAGCGTACGAGATTGGGCAGCCGGTGATGCTCGGCGGGGTCCATGCTGTAGACGAGCAGGGTCGCCAGATCGAGCGCAGGATTGCCGCGCCGGAAGAGCGCCCAATCGAACAGCACCGGATCGTGGCCGGGATCGCGGGGGATGAACAGATTCTTGGCCGAACAGTCGAGATGGATCAGCGTGGAAACCTCGGAGAATCCGTCCGCGACCTGTTCCATCCAGCCGGGCATCGTTGCATAGTAGCCAGCAACGGCGGGGTGCACGAGATCACGATAGCGATCGACAAACCAGCGCACGTCAAGGACGCCGTTGCGCAGCTTGACAATTGCATCGCGAATGACGGGGGCAAAAGCGCGCACCTCGCGCATGCGCGCAAGCTCCTGAGCGTTCCACCACCTGGCGTGCAACGCCACCAGGCTCGCCAGCACGCGCTCCAGATCCTCGATCCGCAGCGAGCGACTCGCCGATCCGATCCAGCCATCACGCAGGAACTCCTGGACGATCGCCAGCCGAATATCGCGCTCATCGAACTCCGCGACATACGTACGTGGCACTGGCGTTCCCACCCGCGCAGCCAGCTCGCGGTAGAACCAGGCTTCCGCCGCGTAGGCTCCCGCGTCCCGCTGGTCAGGGTCGATATGATGGAGCTTCACGAGGAGTTGTTCCGATGCAGGAACCTCGCCACGCTTGATGAAAGCGACGTTCGCCACGTAGACTGCGCTCGCCAGCGAATTGTTCCCGCCAATCGGCGCGACATCGACTGAGACGATCGTTCGACCGCTCCACTCAGGCGCATCCACCAATACGGCATTGAGCCAGGCAGGCGTGACGGCAGCGATCGTCGATGGCAGCCGGGGCCGATCCATGTCTGTTTCTCCAGGCTGGTTCGGTAAAGCAACATGACGACCCGCTACACGTCATGGCTGCGGCATCGGATGCGTGCCGTTGAGATAGTCGCGCACGATAACCGTTGTGAGCGGCGTCGGGACGATATCGGGACAGCAACGAATGATTTCAGACGGATCGAACGTCATGTCCTGAGTATCCATGACGACGCCAGCCTGCACTTGCCGGGCGAGCGTCGGATTGATTGGACGCAGCACGACCGCCATCGCACGCATCATCGGCAAAGGCGTTCGACGAATCGTTCCTGCCACTCCGGCGACGTTCGCGAACGTCTCGGCGAGCTGCTGGAAGGTCAGATTCTCTGGCCCACCGACGCTGATCACCCGTGACGGGCCGGTTTCGTTCGTCGCCAATTCGACGTGCAGGGCGACATCCGCGACCGATACGAAGTTGATAGGGTTCGCCCCACGGCCAAACAGCCGCGTCTTGCCGGTCCGCAACAGCGGTGCTCCAATCAGGTCGACCCACGTTTCCATATACGCCGTCGGCCGGATGATCGTCGAGACTAGCCCGCTCGCTTGCAGTGCCTGTTCGGCCCGGTGCTTCATCCGAAACAGACTCATTGGGTGGTCGGAACTCGCGCCATGCACCGAGACGAGGATGAAACGCTCGATTCCAGCCGCGACGGACGCCCGGATTAACGTCTGGTTCCCCTGCCAGTCCACCGTCTCGGGCGAGTTAGCGCCAGTCCCGATGAACCCGTGGAACGCCGAGATCACGATCGACGCTCCGGCGACCGCCCGCTCGACGGCGACCGGATCGTGGATATCACCCTGGACGATCTCGACCAGCGGGTCCACAAGGTGATGAGCGCGCGCCGGGTCACGGGTCAGGACACGAACCCTGCGCCCGCGCTCCGCCAACAACTGCACGACCCTCGTTCCCAGCCGGCCGGATCCACCGGCGACGAGGATCATGGCGTACCTCGATCCGGCATGGTCGCGATGTCATGTCCGCCCTGCTGGACCGGCTCGACGTACAGGCGGACCCAGACAACGACACCACCCTCCACACCCTGGATCGTCACTCCTCGTTGGAGGAACGGAAGGCCGTCAACTCGCGTTCCATTCCACTCCCATTCCGTCCAGACCGAATTCTCGTTGACAACACTGCTGAGCAGATCGGCATGGATATCGGGAACGAGGCCGAATATCTGTGACCAGTTCGCGCGCAACTGCCCATGTCCCCGGAATGCCCGCTCCGGATGGGCTGGGAAGGTGCTCGCGTAGTCAGACGCAAAGCAGGCGGTCAGCGCGTCCAGATCATGTCCATTGATCGCCTGCTGGACGCGCAGCATACAGTTGACGGGATCGAGCCTAGCGGATTCGGTTGGATGCATCGTGGTTCCTCCGTGTCGTTCGTTCCAGCGATCTTTGATAGAATACAGTGCTATTGAATACGTGTCAATACTGGTGAATACATTGGGTGAATCTACGGTGAAGCGACGTTACAATTCGCCACGCCGCCAGGCACAGGCCGAAGCGACGCGCCTGGCACTTCTTGAGGCGGCTGAACGGCTGTTCGTGACCGACGGATACGCAGCGACGACGCTGGCGGCAATCGCCAGGGACGCCGGCGTCTCGCTAGCGACCGTGACATCGGTCTTCGGCACCAAGTTGGCGCTGCTCAACGCTTTGATCGCGACGACCGTTCGGGGCAGTGACACCCCCTCGCCCCTCAGCGAACAAGACTGGTGGAAGGCGGCACTGACGGAGCGCGACCCGGTCCGCCTGATCGAGCGCTACGCCGCGAACATCCGCCGTATCCACGAGCGCACGACCGACATCTTCGAGATCGTCCGTGGAGCGGCGACCGCCGATCCCGAGATCGCGACCGTCCGGCGCGAGTTGGCCAACGGGCGGCTGCACGACAGCCAGGAAGTCGCACTCGCGCTCGCGGAAAAAGCCACTCTCAAACCCGACCTCACGGTCGAGCGTGCGACAGATATCACCTGGGCGCTCGTCTCAGCCGAGCTGTATCGCCTGTTGGCAGTCGAGCGCGGTTGGCCACCCGACGCCTACGAACATTGGTTGACGATCACGTTATGTAATGCACTGCTTGCCAATGCTGAGCACAGATGAATGGATCGGGACATCTACCGGGTCAGCGGCTGTCTATCCGGCGATCAGGAGCCTCGGACTCCAGCCTCATTGGAAGCTGCGGGATGAGCCAGGACGGATCTGGCCTCCACTGCTCCCACCCAGCATTGAGCGGCCAGCGCTCCTCGTACGGAATCGCCCGTGGGATCGACGAACCATCAAGGTGGACAGCTTCCTTGATCGGCGTCTCAACTGCCAGATACAGCGCGATGCACTCAGCAGAGTCCTCGACAACCGTCATCGCCCCGACCCACGACAACCGCCCCGCCGTCCGATAACGCACAATGACCTGATCGCCACAAGACCACATGCTCACTCCATCCACTGCACACAGAGCTACATATACAGCTTCCATGTGTCCGTCGTCACACCTGGTAGCAGTTGCGCGTAGTCGGATGCCGGCGCGTACAGCGAGACAGCGCCGGAGCGAATCCGCCCGCTGACGTACTTGACGAGATAGGCGACATCGTCGCGCGCGTCAATCTCGTCATGCGTCAGATAGCAGCAGTGATCGACTTCGCTACCATCTGCGAGCGGTTCTCCCGAGACCGGCTCCATCAACCAGAGGATGTAGGTATGGGTTTCACCATCGTAGACAATACTGTTGACACCGATGATGCCGAGTGGCCGTGCCTCGACGCCAGTTTCCTCACGCACCTCGCGGACGGCCGTCACGTCCATCGTCTCACCCGACTCAACGACGCCACCCGGCAGCATGTACTGTCCGCGCGTCGGCGAGTAGGTCATCCGGACGACCAGCAGCCGGTCATCACGCACAACGACTGCGCCAACCGAGGCGACTGTCTTGGGATACCCACTCATTGGCGAAACACTCTCATCCCTGATCGACGCTGTCGTCGAGCCAGATCGATACGATGAGTGTAGCGGGAGGATGTACACCGGTGGATGAAAGGTCAGTACACCACCCAGCATCGGCATCCGTGTCAAGCTGCGAACCATCCCTGAATTGGCACTATGCAACGTGGTCCCTCGACCGATACGCTCTCCGTGTCGTGTGGGATTCTGGACGACGTACTCAATGGAGGTGCTCCGTCACGCTGCGTCCATTCAGCCAGATCGATGTGTTCACGACGACACCCTACGCGGGCAATCCGGTTGCCATCGTGCTGGACGGAAAGGGCCTCACGACTGACGAGATGCAGCATTTCGCCCACTGGACGAACCTGTCTGAGACGACCTTCGTGCTCCCACCCGGCGAGCCGGACGCCGATTATCACGTCCGCATCTTCACCACGACCACCGAACTACCCTTCGCCGGCCACCCAACCCTCGGGACGTGTCACGCCTGGCTAGAGGCCGGTGGAACGCCAAAACAGGGCGACATCATTGTCCAGCAGTGCGCCGCCGGATTGATTCCAATCCGACGAACGGCAGACGGGCTCGCGTTCGCCGCGCCGCCACTCATCCGCTCAGGCCCGGTCGACGAACCGCTTGTTCAGCACATCGCGTCGCTGCTGGGTATCGACCGCGCCGAGATCGTGGACGCCGCCTGGGCCGACAACGGGCCGGGCTGGGTCGCGGTCCTGCTGGCAAGCGCCGATGCCGTTCTCGCGCTCCGCCCGCGCGCCATCGATCTCGATCTCGGCGTCGTCGGCCCGTACCCGCCCGGTTCGCCGCACGCCTTCGAGCTACGCGCCTTCTTCCCCAAGGACGGCGCGACCGTCGAAGATTCCGTGACCGGCAGCCTGAACGCATCGGTCGCCCAGTGGCTCCTCGGCACCGGCCGGGCGACCGCGCCCTACATCGCCAGCCAGGGAACGGCGCTGGGCCGCGCGGGCCGCGTCCACATTGGGCAAGACGCCAATGACACGATCTGGGTCGGTGGCGGGACCGTCACCTGCATCTCCGGGCAGGTTGAACTATAAATTGACCAAGCGTCGATCGGTTGATCTACGGAGACGTTGTCACAGCGTAAGGTGGTTCTCGCGCATGAGATCATCGAGTAGCGGCTGGAGTGCAGGATGGTCGAGTCGGACGATCACATCGTCGTGACACACCAATGCAGTCTGGGCACGCTCGTAGAGCATGACAGCCGGTTCGTCGTTGTGTGCCTTGTAATAGATCAGCCCGTCGACTGCCCCATATTCCGATTCGATTTCGTAAAAGTATCGTGACCACGGCTGCGACTGCCGATGGTCGCACTTCGCGATCGCGTAGACAGCGCGTTCGGGATCGTCGACGGGGATGCGATCCGGGCCGTCACCGCGATGATGACCAAAGCGAGCGCGTGGACCGTTGAATCGAAACGTTAACGCCTCCGTATTGTGGCGCGTTGGATCGAAAGTACGAACGAAGGTCGTACCGATGGGGAGATCGCGATAGACAGGAGAAACGCCACGCTTCGGTGGAGGCAGACTCAGCAGAACCACGTCAATTGACGCCGACGGCTCGCGCTAATCCCACAACACGCTCAACCTCGCCGGATTTGAGGGACGCAAGTGGCGTAGCTCCATCCAGCATCTGGTTCGGACGTGTCAGCCAACTCACCTTCGCCATCCGCGAGACTTCCAGTACACGGAGAACCCCCGGCAATCCCGTAATGACACCACCCTCACCGTCTGGATCGAACTGCCAGATCGGGAACCGCAGTGCGCCGCGATCCATCACGGCCAATAGTGTCCCGCTCTCGACTCGATCGTGCGGAGTCTGCCGTGACGTGCCTAAGAGCTGTGCAACCTGAGTCGCAGTCAGCGAGTCGGCCAGCAACTCCCGTCGCCGCGCGAACGATCGCGCAAGCACGTCGAACCTCGCAGCCATCCGCTCTGCTGCCGTGTAGGTTCGTCCCGCCATCAGAGCCGTTACAGCAGCAGGCACCGGTTCCGGAATCTCATCGAGCGCACGGGCAGCACCATCAAGCACCGCGACGACCTCATCTGGCGACAATGAGTTCAGCCGATCCTGAAAATGGCGCAGGACAACATCAATCGACGGCGCAATCGCTTCGAGTTCTGGTGTTGCCGAAACTTCAACCGCTGCTACCATGCCGCACCTCCAGTCTCAGCATCAAGGATAGCAATAGTGTAAGAGATGTCAAGTCTTTGAGAGCACAGGATCAGACTAGCGAAGCGCGCACAGCGGGTCTATACGCGCGATCACTGCCTCCGGGAGCGTTTTCGGCGAACCCGAAAACGGTGCTTGGGTCCGCGACACTTCGGCGGCGTTACGGACCTCGCGGTAACAATTGACGACCAGTGCGGCAGTCGGCATGATGAACGCCAGTTTCTTGGTAGTTATAGGAACCGAGGAAACCAATGCCGCTCTACGAGATTACAGCCGAATGGATTCAACCACTCAAGGAAACCTCGTTCGCGATAGCAGGGATCAAGGAGCGCGCTGACCTTCAAAGACTGCTTCGAGCCAAGATCGACATCATCTCGCCTGACACACTGATCGTTGCTGAAGAATTCGGTGAGTGGGAGGACTCGAAGAGACGCATCGATCTGCTGGGACTGGACAAGGACGCCAATCTGGTCGTGATCGAACTCAAGCGAACCGATGACGGCGGCCACATGGAATTGCAAGCGTTACGCTACGCCGCTATGGTATCGACCATGACGTTCGATCAGATCGTGGATGTTTTTGGTGGGTATCTGAAACGCATCGGACGCTCTGATGATCCTCGCACAACGATCCTTGAGTTTCTCGATTGGGATGACTTCGACGACGAACCCTTTGCCCAGGATGTTCGAATCACGCTAGCCGCTGCCGACTTCTCACGCGAAGTGACAACTGCCGTGTTGTGGCTAAACGATCGCGGCCTAGATCTTCGCTGTGTTCGGCTTCGCCCGTATCACTACGGAAACAGCGTCCTGCTAGACGTGCAGCAAGTGATTCCGCTTCCTGAAGCCGCCGATTATCAGATTCGGCTGCGCGAAAAGGTTCAGAAAGACCGTGTAGCACGGCAAGGCTCCAGCGGCAAAGACTACACGAAATTCACGGTTGTTACGAACGACGGCATACGAAGCAACCTTTTCAAGCGGCACGCGATACTTGAGGTGGTGAGAGGTCTCGCCAAAGCGGGCGTCTCAATACCTGAGATTGGGCATGTCCTCGAATCGGCCCATCGATTGGGAGATCGAGTCATCCGTACCGAGCCAGGGGAACTGAGTAGCGATGAGTTCGTCGCTATAGCTATGTTGGAAGGGCACAGTAACGGTCGAGCATTCGATCCGAAACGATATTTCTGCAGCGATGCGGAACTACTTCGATTCGACGGCTACACCAGCGCCGTTACGAATCAATGGGGGGTTCAAACGGCTAATGCCATTGACAATCTCATCAAGAGCTTTCCAAGTGTAGGGGTTACTTGCACACCGGATGAGCCAGTGATCTGACTACCCGACATGTCGAGCTAGGTGACGCGTTGGAAAGTCCTCTCCCCAACTCACTGCTACTGCCATGCTGCACCCATCCCCAATCCATCGTAGACTGTTCGGCGCACGCAGGTGGCCCGCTGGGTGGGTCGCCGGCAGGGAGGAAGGACAGCGAATCTTGGACACAGCGAAGCTGTTGCAGCAACTGGAGTTCCGCAGTATCGGGCCGACGCGCGGTGGGCGGGTTGTGGCGGTGGCCGGACATTGGAGTCATCCGGCCACGTTCTACTTCGGCTCGACCGGCGGGGGTGTCTGGAAGACGACCGACGCCGGGCAGTATTGGGAGAACGTTTCCGACGGCTATTTCAAGCGCGCCTCGGTCGGTGGGATCGCCGTCGCCGAGTCGGACCCGAACGTCATCTACGTCGGGATGGGCGAGTCCACGATCCGGGGCAACGTCAGCCACGGCGACGGCGTCTACAAGAGCACCGACGCTGGCAAGACCTGGACGCACCTCGGGCTGGAGAAGACGCGCAACATCGGCAAGGTGCGCGTCGATCCGCGCGATGCTGAGCGCGTCTACGTGGCCGCCTTCGGCCATGCGCACGGGCCGAACGCCGAGCGCGGACTGTATCGCTCGCTGGATGGCGGCAAGAACTGGGACAACGTTCTGTTCATCTCGGAGCGGGCCGGGGTCAACGATCTCTCGATCGACCCGCACAACCCGAGGATCATCTTCGCCGGGTCGTGGGAGGCCGAGCGTGGGCCGCACTTCATGTCCTCCGGCGGAGAGGGCAGCGGCCTCTGGCGCTCACGCGATGGCGGCGACTCCTGGGAGCGGCTGGACGAGAAGCCCGGCATGCCGAAGGGGCTGAAGGGCAAGATCGGCGTGGCGGTTTCGCCAGCGCGCAGTGGCCGCATCTACGCGATCATCGAGCATGGCGACGGCGGCGTCTACCGCTCGGACGACGGCGGCGACTCCTGGCAGCGCCTCTCGGAGGACCGTAACCTGCGCCAACGCGCCTGGTACTACTCGCACATCTACGCCGACCCGCAGGACGCCGACACCTGCTGGGTGCTCAACGTCGAGATGTGGAAGTCGATCGACGCCGGCAAGACCTTCACCCAAGTCCCGGCCCCGCACGGCGACAACCACGACCTCTGGATCGACTCGAACGACCCAACGCGGATGATCCTCGGCAACGACGGCGGCGGGACGGTTTCGCACGACGGCGGGGTTGGCTGGTCGACGCTCTACAACCAGCCAACGGCCGAGTTTTATCACGCGACGGTTGACACCCGTGTCCCTTACCGCGTCTACGGCGCGCAGCAGGACAACACGACGATGTCGGTCCCGAGCCAGTCGAACTTCGACGCGATCACCTTCACCGAGTGGTACGAG
>Ga0136611_10000964_pt1 | contig 19667 bp, 19 predicted proteins | sample AntDrymUQ2232306_2_FD_106645 | JGI IMG/M metagenome (GOLD analysis project Ga0136611, IMG submission 106645) | Polar desert sand microbial communities from Dry Valleys, Antarctica - metaG UQ223 (23.06) | ecosystem: Environmental > Terrestrial > Soil > Desert | place: Antarctica: Dry Valley...
CAGAATAAGGCAGTGTTAGTTTCATTGGTGTATAATTTAATTTGTGGGAATAAGGCGAGGTTACATATGACGTATCGGAAATCGAGGAAATCAAATTAGCCGCTATAGCCGTTACCACTGCTAAACTCGGAACAATCGGCAGTAGATAACGAAGCTGCTCGCTCGAAAAAAGCCAGAACAAAAAAATTATGCCCGATGTGCCGACCGCAATTTTCAAATCGATTGGAAAAGCGAATTGCCGCCACGCCCAAACGATTAAAATCAATCCAAGCAAAAATGAAACGCCTAATACGCCGTCGTAATATTCGGCTGTTTCAGGTTGCGCCCAGAGCGAAATTTTGATGGGCGCGAGCAGATAATCGAAAACGCTTTTCGCCGCGCCGCCGTAATTCGAGTTCATCGTTTGGAAAAGAGCGGAACGTTCAGCGTCCCAACCCGTTGCCGCGCCTTTCCATAAATTCATATAAAAAGGAAAAATCGGACTGCCCGTATCCGTCCAGGTTCTCAAATACCAGGGGCTGGCAATCAGCACGGCGGCGGCGAATGCGCCGAAACCTTTTGTTAAAATCGAATTGGCACTCGCGTTTTCCGACGATTCATCGTTTTGCGTTTGTCTGGCTCGAAGCAAAACGATCAAAGCCAGTGCCGCGGTAACAAAAACCGTTGTCAGCTTGATGCTTAAAGCCGCGCCTAAAGCCACTGCCAAATAGACAAGCCATTTTGTTTCTAAAGTCTCCCACCATTCGCCGATTGAATGAATAGCCAAAGTAATGAATAACGCCAACGCCAAATCAACATAGATGCTGGACGCGACGTGATAAAAAGTCGGGATCGCCGCGACGAGCAAAGCAGCAAGAATCGCCCAACTTTTTTCAATTTCAAATTCTCTCGCCCAACCGTAAATTGCCAAAAGAAGAAGCGGCGCGAACATAAAGGCGATTGCGGAGGCGGCAGTTTCTCCGACTCGCGCGCCAAACGCATTGCCTAAAAGCATCGCCCACACGTTTTGCATTTCCGCGCCGAGCGCAAGATAACTCGCAATGTTTCCCTCGACGAAAGTGTTGCTTCCCTGCGCGACGAACGCTTTCGGTAAAGCGACGTGATATAAAAGCGCGTCTTTCGCTGTCGGCGGCGCGAGCGCAGACGCGAGCGTCAGAAGAAGCGTAAAAGCAATCAAACCGATTGAAATTTTGCCGGCAAACGTCGTCGCTGAACTTGGTTCCCGACTCAAAGAACGCCAATCATTAAGCGCAAAATAAATCGCTGAAACTAAACCAGTTATCAAAGCGATCAGCGCAGTAAATCTATGATAGCCGCCGAGCAAACCGAGCAGTAACCAAATTAGAGACCAAACTGCCGCGCCGAAAGCGCAGTTGCTCGCAAAGTTCAAAGCTCCGAAAACATCGTCTTTATCAAAAATGCGCGTGATGAGTTTTCCCGCGCCGAACCAAGCCGCAATAATCGCAAATGCAATCAAAATTCCGAGCGTACTATTCCCGAATCCGGCGAGCGAAAATAAATCCCCGCTAAAAATACCGCTCAAGAGTTGCGGCAATCGCCCGACATCTGCGCCCCGCGCCGATAAAAAAACGGTAGCCAGCAAAACGGTCAAGCCGAGAAAAACTACGATGGCAAGATTTGAATTCGATCTGTTTTCCGTCGCTTCGCTCATCAATTTCCAGCCGCTTTCACCCAATCGTAACCTTTTTCTTCGAGTTCGAGAGCGAGTTCTTTGCCGCCTTCCTTAACGATTTTTCCGCCCGCCAAAACGTGTACGAAATCCGGCTCGATGTAATTTAAAAGCCGTTGATAATGAGTCACCAGAATTATCGCGTTGTCCGCGCTTCGCAGTTTGTTTACGCCCTCGGCAACGATTCGCAGAGCGTCAATATCCAAGCCCGAATCGGTTTCATCCAACACGGCGAGTGTCGGGTTGAGAACTGCCATTTGCAAAATCTCGTTGCGTTTTTTCTCGCCGCCTGAAAAACCGACATTGACCGAACGGTTGAAAAAACTCTTGTCCATCTCGATGACCTTTGCTTTCTCTTTCATGTAATCGTTAAACTCCAGCGGGTCTAATTCTTCCTCTCCGAGATGCTTCATTTTCTCATTATAAGCGAGGCGCAAAAACTGCGAATTCGACACGCCTGGAACTTCGACCGGATATTGAAACGCCAGAAAAATTCCTGCTCTGGCTCTTTCGTCCGGCTCTAATTCCAGAAGATTTTTGCCTTCGTAAATCACTTCGCCCGCCGATATTTCATACGACGGATGACCGGCGAGAACTTTCGCCAACGTGGATTTTCCCGAACCGTTCGGACCCATAATCGCGTGAACTTCGCCTTTGTCAATCTGCAAATTCAAGCCCTTCAAAATTTCTTTGCCGTCAATTCCGGCGTGTAAATTTTTGATTTCTAATAACATTTTAATTACTTCCCTTAGCTTCTATAAATTGTAAAAATTTTTCGGTCGCTACATTGCGTCCTGAAATCGTCAACATAATTTTCTTGCCGACCAACTCTTTTGGCTGACGAAGCAGATACGCGATGCACGGAACGCCCGACGGTTCGGTAACGATTTGATGATTTTCAAACGTCCAGCGCATTGCCGCAACCAATTCGTCGTCGGAGACAGTTTCGATTCGGTCAACAACTTTTTGAATGATTGGAAACGTCATATTTTCCAGTTCAAAGCTGCCCGAAATGCCTTCGGCAATTGATTTTTTATGCTCGATTGCAACGGGTTTTCCGGCTTCAAAACTCCGCTTCATCTGTGGGCTGTTGTCGGTTTGCAACCCGACAACTTGGATTTTTGGATTGACGGCTTTCAGCAACGTGCCGATTCCCGCGATCAAACCGCCGCCGCCGATGCAGATTAGCGCGACATCAATATTCGGCAAATCTTCCAAAATCTCAACGGCGATTGTGCCGCCGCCTTCAATCATCGAAACATCGTTATAAGCCGAAAGAAATGTTATCCCTTCACCTGCGGCGATTTGCAAAGCGCTTCGCCGCGCCGTTTCGACATTTTCAAAAAACGTAACCTTCGCGCGGTTATCTTCCAACATTTTTAGTTTTGAAGCGTCCGCCGTTTGCGGCAAAAAAATGTTCGCGGTTATGCTGAGTTGATTGGCGGCAAAAGACAATCCGACTCCGTGATTGCCCGCCGTCGGCGCGACAATTCCTTTCGCACGCTCTTCCTTGTTCATTTTTAGCAGACGATTAAACGAACCGCGCGGCTTAAAGCTGCCCGAATGCTGCCAATTTTCCATTTTCAGGAAAACTTCGGCGTTCGCCAGCCGACTCAAACGCGGCGAATATTCGAGCGGGGTTTTTCGCACAAACGAACGAATCCGTTCGCGGGCTTGAAAGATATTTTGTGCCTTAATAACCATTTTAACTTTAAATTTTTAGACAGTTTTCGCTTTCATCGGCGCATAAAGTTTCGTCAAATTTTCCGCATCGTCGAAAAACAAACCTTCGCCGACTGGCTGGATTGATTTCAAAATCAAATCTTTCCATTCCTGATTCGCTAAATTTTCAATCACCCAACCGACTAAATACTGCTGCGCCAAACAGCCGCCCGCCGTCGCCACATTGCCGTTTGCAACAAAAGGTTTTTCGACGATTTCAACGCCGAAACTTTCGAGCGCGGCTTTCGATGTCGGATAAGTCGTCGCCATTTTCCCTTCGAGCAAACCAAGCGCGGCGAGAATCAACGCGCCCGAACAAATCGAACCGATAAGCTGTTTTTCAGGATTCAGATGAAAGCGCGACAGCCAATCTTTGTCAATCATCTTGGCGTGTGTGCCTTGCCCGCTGACGAAAAGAACCGCGTCCGCGTCGTTCGCTTCCTTTATCGAACCGTGCGTCGCCACGGAAATTTCCGTCGCCGAAACGTGAGAATTCTTCTCGCCCAAAATTTTCACCGACCAATTTTCAACCTGAACGCGGTTGAGCAAATCCCACATCAACCACAAATCAACGTCCGTAAATTTATCGAAAATAACGATTGCGATTTTCATATCAAACGTAAATTTCTCCTTTCAAATAAAGCGTCGCATTGCCGCCGATTTTTACGCGGTTTCCCGCGAGTTCGCAAAACAATTCGCCGCCTCTCGCGGAAAGCTGCCGCGCGTAAAGTTTTTCTTTGCCGAGTTTTTCCGCCCAATACAGAATCAGCGAACAATGCGTCGCGCCGGTCACCGGGTCTTCCGCGATGCCGATGCGCGGCGCGAAAAGACGCGAAACAAAATCGCTGTCTTTACCTTTCGCCGTGACGATAACTTCGTCAAATTCGAGTTTGTTCAAAGCCGACATATCGGGCTGCAAATTTTTAATTTCATCTTCCGATTCAAACAGCAGCATCAACATATTGCCCTGCGCCGCCCAGGATTTCGCGGGCGTTGCGCCGATGGCTTCCGCCGCGCCTGATGGCAGTTCGCATTCGACAGGCGGATGCGAGGGAAAATCCAAAACCAAAATATCGTTTTGGTTTTCGACGCTCAGATTTCCGCTGCGGTGCGAGTGAAGATTAATAATTGAATTCATTTCGCCGAGATGATTAAAAATCACAAACGCGCTCGCCAGAGTCGCATGTCCGCACAAATCAATTTCAATCGTCGGCGTGAACCAGCGAATTTCATAAACATTATTTTTCTTAACAAAAAACGCCGTTTCCGAAAGATTGTTTTCGAGCGCGATTTTCTGCATCACATCGTCCGCCAGCCATTCTTCCAAAGGACAAACCGCTGCCGGATTTCCGCCGAAAACTTCTTTGGTAAAAGCGTCAACTTGGTAAATTGTCAGATTCATATTTTGCTTCTCTCGTCCAGTTTATAAAACCGCGCAGGTGCATAAAAAAGAAAATCGAACTGCCGAGAACAATGGGAACGCTGCCCGTTAAAATTCCAAACGTCACCCAACTCAAACTCGCCGCCATAAATACGAGAAACCCGAATTTGTTTTTATTCCCCAAAAGATAAACGCCCGTCAAGCCGCACACGGTCGCCAGCCAATCTACTGCGTAATACTGCATCGCTAATCTTTCACCGCCGCTATCGCCGCAATTTCAATCTTCGTCCCAAAATGCAAATCCTTTACCGGCACAATCGCCCGCGCCGGTTTATGTTCGCCCAAAACACGGGCATAAGTTTCGTTGACTTTATCCCAAAGCTCCATCTCCGAAACGTAAATCGTCATCTGCAAAACGTAATTTAAATCGCTGTTCGCCGCCAGCAAAATCTGTTCGACGTTTCGCAATGCGAGTTCCGTCTGCGCTTCGATTGAACCCGTTTCGACTTCGCCTGTTTCAGCGTTTCGCGGCAACTGTCCCGACACAAAAATTAAGCCGTTATGCACAACGGCTGGCGAATAATGCCCTTTCGGTTCGGGCGCGTTTGGCAGTTTGATTTTCTTCAACTCAAATTCTCCAAAATCTTTTCAATTTCCGCTTTCAAATTACCCAAATCACTTTGTGTAATGTTCCAGATAATTTCCAAATCAACCGAAGCATAGCCGTGTATGATTCGATTTCTGGTAGCGATTATTTTTCGCCATTCAACATTAGAATTTTCCGAACGAAAATCTCTTGTCAGATTATTAGCGGCTTCACCAATTACTTCGACATTTCTCACTACTGCGTCAATCGTCTTTATATCTTTTTGAAACTCCGCGTAGTCGAAATTCTGCAAATAGATTTCAATTTTGCCGATGCAATCGAGAATATGCCGCAGAAAAACCTTATTTTCTTTTGTCATAAAGCACCTGCAAATCTTTCAAAACATATTCACGAACGTGCGAACTCAAACCTTTTTCCGTCACCAAATCAACTTTTTTCCCCAAAGCGTCTTCAATTTCAAAAGCGGCATCAAGCCAATCAAAACCTTTCGGTTTGGAAAATTTAACCAGCAAATCAATATCGCTTTCTTTACTCGCTTCACCCCGTGCAAAAGAACCGAACAACGCGCAGAATTCAATGTCGTTGCGCTGGCAAATCTCGACGATTTTTTCTTTTTCGGTTAAAGCCAAATTCATCTCAGTTCCTTAAATTCTAAAAATTCTAACCTTTCCAAAATTGCACAACGGCTGACGAATAATGTCCTTTCGGTTCGGGCGCATTCTTAATCTGCACTTTTTCCATATTTTCTTTTAATCGTCAAAATTGCGAAAAAAGCAATCACCGTCCAGACAGCATTTACAAAACTCGATGGATAAGCACCGTAATAAATTGTATTGATAAGCAGCAAAACGCTCGCCGTTATATTCAGCCATTGATAAGTTTGCGAATCGGGTTCCAGTTTTTTGAAGGAAACCAGCGCGTAAGCCAACAGAAGCAAAAAAGCACCGATCCAACCAAGTACGTTCAACAAAATTTCCATTACAAAACTTCCGGCTTCAAACCTATTTTTTAGAAATTTACGCTACCGTTTTCAGTTCTTTCGGCAACCTGCCGGGAAGTTGCCGAAAAACAAAAGATTAAAATTGTAAATAGAAAAATCTTCACTTAATTTTTAACCGACGCTCCCCTCAAGTTTCAATCCAAGAAGTTTCTGCGCTTCGACGGCGTATTCCATTGGCAATTCCTTGAAAACTTCTTTGCAGAAACCATTGATAATTAATGAAACCGAATCTTCCTGCGAGATGCCGCGCTGCTGTAAATAGAACAATTGCTCTTCGCTAATTTTTGAAGTCGTCGCTTCGTGTTCGACACGCGCCGTGTTGTTCATCACCTCGATATACGGAAAAGTGTTCGCCTCGCACGTTTGCCCGATGAGCATCGAATCGCACTGCGTATAATTTCTCGCGCCGTCAGCTTTCGGCATCACTTTCACCAAACCGCGATACGAATTATTCGATTTACCCGCCGAGATTCCTTTCGAGATGATGGTTGATTTGGTGTTCTTGCCGATGTGAATCATCTTCGTTCCCGTATCGGCGACCTGCGCGTTGTTGGTCAGCGCGACCGAATAAAATTCGCCGATGGAATTGTCGCCCTGCAAAATCACCGATGGATATTTCCACGTAATCGCGCTGCCGGTTTCGACCTGAGTCCACGAGATTTTTGAGTTTCGTCCGCGACACGCGCCGCGTTTGGTCACGAAATTATAAATGCCGCCTTTGCCCGATTCGTCGCCCGCATACCAGTTCTGCACGGTCGAGTATTTGATTTCAGCGTCGTCCAGAGCGACGAGTTCGACGACCGCCGCGTGAAGCTGATTCGTATCGAACTGCGGCGCGGTGCAGCCTTCGTTATAAGCGACATAACCACCTTCTTCGGCGATCACCAGCGTGCGTTCAAACTGTCCCGAATCCTGCGTATTAATGCGGAAATATGTAGAAAGCTCCATCGGGCAGCGCACACCTTTCGGGATAAAGACAAACGAGCCATCAGAGAAAACCGCCGAATTCAAAGCCGCGTAATAATTGTCGCCGACCGGCACGACCGAGCCGAGATATTTTTTAATTAATTCGGGATAATCTGCCACCGCTTCGGTGAACGAGCAAAAAATCACGCCCGCTTCGAGCAATTTTTTCTTGTAAGTCGTTGCCACCGAAACCGAATCGAAAACCGCGTCAACTGCGACGTTCGCCAGCATTTTCTGTTCTGTAATCGGAATGCCAAGCTTTTCAAAAGTTCTGATAAGTTCCGGGTCAACTTCGTCCAAACTCTGCTTTTTCGCTTTCTGTTTCGGCGCGGAATAATAACTGATATTCTGAAAATCCACATTCGGATAATCGAAGTTCGCCCAGTTGTCCGGCTGCTTCATTTCCAGCCATCGCCGATACGCTTTCAGGCGAAATTCGAGCAGCCATTCGGGTTCATTTTTCTTTGCGGAAATAAGACGAACGGTGTCTTCGGATAAACCTTTCGGAATTGTTTCCGTTTCGATGTCGGTCGTGAAACCGTATTTATATTCTCTGTTTGCTAATAATTCAACAGCCGTACTCATAATATTTTTATAAAACTTTTAAGTTCCCAAAATTTGATTGGCGGCTTTTCTTTCAAGCCGCTGAATTTGCTGAAAAGTTTCCTTCACTTTTCGTTCTTCGCCAACAAGCTGCGCGAGCGTGATGTTTGAAAGCGCTTCGTTGACGATTTGATGAAGACCGACAATCACCGGACGAATACCGCAATCGCCTTTATGAATGCACATCTCCAGAATGCCTTTGTAACCTTCGCAGTGGTTGTCAATTTCATCAGCATCTAGAATTTTTATGACTTCATTCAAATAAATTTCGCCTGACGGACGCGCCAGCGTGTAGCCGCCTTTTGTTCCGCGCATCGCTTGCACGAAACCCGCTTTATTTAGAAGCCACATCAGTTTTCCGGCATTCGCCTGCGAAACGCCCTCACGCTCGGCAATTTGATTTAAGGTCAAAGATTCGCCTTTACCGAGCGTGGCAAGCTGCACTAAACAGCGCAGCCCATATTCTTCCTGTGCCGAAATCTTCATATTTTTAAGAGCGTCCCATCATTTGTTTTTCAGTCACAGAATTAAGAGTATCAAATCTTTACTTTTTTCTCAAGATTGCGTCGGCGACGTTAATTGCAATGGTGTTATAAAAATTGCAATCACTTTCTTTTAAAAAAAAGTTACGAATTCGTGAAGAAAATTATGATGATTTACGAACAGTCGGACGTTTATGAATTCAAATACTTAAAAGCCCTGACGCTTTTAATCATCGGACAGGAAGATAGAACCGTCGTCGGCAAAAATCTTCTGCCGAAAGAAGCGCAGAATAAATACGGTCAATATCCTGAACTCGGAAGGAAAACTAACAGCGAAATTCCCGGTTCAAAATTGATCGAACTCGACGGTGTCGGACATATTCCGCATATTCAGATGCTCGATAGATTTATGGGCGAGATGCTGGATTTTATCAAGTATAAGTTTTCTGCGAAAATTCTTTGTGCGGACTCCGCATTAGTCGTATAAGCCGTTATAGTTTTTTGACCGAATATTTGAACGACGAATTTATTTATTGCTTTATGACCATGGTGATTTATAATCAAATTGGCTACACGATTTTTCATCATTCGATAACGGAGATTTAAATGGTAAACGAAAAAAAAGACGAAGCGGCGAAACTAAAAGAAGATAACGGAAAAGCCGGCAGTTTAGCCGGAGTCGGCGCGGGCGTAATTGCCGGAGCGCAGGTCGGGACGCTTTTAATTCCGATTCCGGTTGTCGGAACATTTACCGGCGCATTGGTCGGCGGCGCGCTCGGCAGCCGTGTCGGTAAAAAATACGGCGGCGCGTTGCTCGACAAACTTGGCTCAAATAAACAACCGGAAGCATCGTCACCAGAGAACAAAAAAGACGTAATGGCGGAACTCGAACGGCTTGCCGAATTACGCAAACAAGGTGTACTGAATGAAGAAGAATTTACGGCGGCGAAAGCGTCGTTGCTCAATCTTTAATAATTTTCCTAAAAACTGAATATTCAAATTGTAAAATCGCCAATCAACATCGCATTGATTGGCGATTTTTATTGATTATCGCATTTTATTACCAGATGTTACGCAAAATTAGAAAGAAGACTGAAGCGTAACATCAGTTTCAATAATCACCGTAATTTGCGCGAATCCTGACGGCGCGTTCCAAACCGTCCGCGTTCTCCAAAATTTTCAAACGCAAATCTTTATCGAGATTCGGATTGTCAGCCAGAAATTTGTTGACAGTTTGCAAAGCCTGTTCGCTTTGTTGCCCGCCGATGAAAGCCGCGAGCCAGCCGTTGACGAAAAAGATTTTGCGGCTGCGTTTTAAGTTCGGCAATTCGGCTAAAGCCTTTTCGAGATACGGCGAAGTCAAATTGCTGTGGCGCGGCGAATTGAAATTGGCGAACGCGGCTTCAATCCAATTTTCGGAAAACTCTTTGTTGTTCACAAAATCGTTCCAGAATTTCGCTTTGTTTTCCGCCGCTCCGATTCCCGCTCGTGCCGCATATCCGTAGCGTTTGGCTTCGTCGGTCGTTTCGGTTTTTTCGAGTTCGGCTAAAAGAACGGGAGCGTCCTTATCGCCTAAAACTAACAGTTTTGTAATGATGTCGAAGCGGTCTTTGGTTTTTAACTTCAAATCTTTAATTTGAGATTTGCCGCTCAAAGTATCTTTCAAAACTGTTCGCGCCTTTTCGCTCGAAGCGACATTCAAAAACGCGCGGTTAAAAGTAATGCGCTGTCCGAGTGTCGGAGCGTTCTGCATTTTATCAATCAAAAACGCTTCGATTTGCGGGGCGAATTCTTCGCGTTGTTTATCGGAAAGATAATAAGTCATCGCGGTCGAAACGCGACCGAGCAAAGTTTGAATCGTGCTTTCGTCGGTTTCGACATTGATGTTTTTGATGACGAGCGTCACGTAATCCTGCGGCGCGAGTTCGCCTTCGCGCACTGAGTCCCACAAACTTCCCCACATCATCGTGCGGAGAAAATCGTCTTTTTCGTTCTGGATATTTTCGAGAACGTAAGCGCGGCTTTTCTCGTCAAGCAGAAAGATGCCATAGCCGTAATCTTGGTAGTTTGGGAAAATAAAACTTATTTTATTTACCATTCCCAACAGACTTTTGAGATTGAGTTTACCTTCTATAATCTGAACTACTTTTCCATCTGAAATTTGAATTTTCTTTCCATCAAGAAGTTGAAATCCGTCAAAAGTACGAGAGACGGTTAAATCCTGCACTTGTTTTGAATCGTCTTTGTAAATAATTAAGACCTTTGTTTTCTCTTTCCAAAAAGCCGAACCTTCAAGGCTCGGTTTTTGTATTAGCACGTAATCTCCCGTGCTTCGTTTCTTTCCCCAAATAGTTTTGTAAGGCGGAACTTCCATTGTTCTAAAAACCGGCATTCCGCGCTCCGTTACCCAAACATTCGCCCAATCTTTTAAATCCTGCCCGCTTGCCGTTTCAAACTCCTTCACTAAATCCGTCCATTCGGCGTTTGCAAATTGATGTTTCTTCAAAAATGCGCGGACTGCCGTTTGAAATTTATCTTCGCCCAGATAGAACTCGGCTTGGCGCAGAAACGACGGGGCTTTGCGATAAACGATGTTGCCGTAAGCGGATTTTGCCGCCGAGAGGTTCGGGATTTCCTGATAAATCGGCGTTGTCCCGCGCGTCGAATCGGTCAGATAGGCAAGCTGTTTGTTGCGCTCGTAAAAGATTTTCCACGCATTGTATTCGGGCATCACTTTTTCCAGCGTCTTATACGCCATAAACTCGGCAAAGCCTTCCTTGAGCCACAAATCGTCAAACCATCGCATCGTTACCGTGTCGCCGAACCATTGATGCGCAGCTTCGTGAAAGATAAGATTCGCCCTTGCTATGTAATCGTTTTTCGTCGGCTCGGTCGGGAAAATAACGCGGTCTTCGCGCAGAAAAGTCGCGCCCGCGTGTTCCATTCCGCCGAACGGAAATTCAGGAATCAAAACAAGGTCGTATTTCGGAAACGGAAATTTGTAATCGAAATAGCTTTCGAGATATTCGACGGCTTCGCGGTTGAGACGAAAAACTTCAGCGGAATGTTGTGAGAATTTTTTAGCTTGTGATTTACGCAGGAAGATTGACGTTTTATCAACTCGATGCTCAAAAATTTGCATCGAATTGGTAAACTGTCTAGTTCCGCCAACAATTGAACCCGGATTAATCTCCGTAAAATCACCTGCAGCAAACGCAAAAACATACGTGCTTATCGGCGCGGTTGGACTAAAAAAATGTGTTCTTCTGCAATTTTCAAGTTCCGCGCATTTTGGAATTTCTGAAATTTCGGTTTTAGCATTGGAAACAACCTTCCACAAAAACGGACTCTCTAGCGTAAGCTGAAAACTCGCCTTCAAATCCGGCTGGTCAAACACGGGAAACGCCGTGCTTGCGTCCGACGGCACGAACAGCGAATAGATGTATTCCGCATTGTCTTCCTTATCAACATAGCGCGTGATTGCGCCGCCGCTGGTTAAAATCGGCGAAGTAAAATCGAGTTTGACGACATTTTCGCCTGCTTTCACGCCTTCCTTGAAAACGAGATGCTCGTTGATTTCTTCGAACTTCGCCGCTTTTCCATTGACGAAAACATTCTCAATGCGCGACAAATCTTCCTTGCCGCGCGTCTTGCGCCAATCAAGAACGATTTGGTCGGCGTTATTTTTAAGCGAAACTTCAATCGTGCCTTTCAGCGTCGGCGACATTTTCTCAAGCGTCAGATTCAATTTATAACGCACGTCTGAATAATTCGCCGCCCGCCATTTCGCCAGCGTTTGCGGAACACCAGTTTCAATCGTCGGATTTTGCGAGAAAACATTCATCGCTGACAACAATGTAAAAATCAAAAGACGTAAAAGCATACCTTTCTTTTTTGTTAATAAATTTGTTTAATAAGGAACGCCAGCATCTTGCTGGCAGATGCCTGTGAGTCGAAAAAGCCGAATTAAAAATACTACTGATGAAATTGAACGCTTTCGCGTTCATTGCCAGCAAGATGCTGGCTTCCTTTACTCAATTTACTATTATTTTAGTCTATAAGACTTTTAGCCTCCGCATCGTTTTTTCTGCGTCTGCCGAAAAACCACGCGATAAAAATCGAGATGATATACAAGCACATCATTGGCGCGGCAAACAACATCATATTTGGAATGTCGGCGGTCGGCGAAACTACTGCCGCGACAATTAGGATAACGACAATCGCAATCTTCCAACTTTTTATCAGAAACGTATGATTGACTAATCCGATTCTCGATAAGACGTATGTTATGGCGGGCATCTGAAAAATTACTCCCATTGCCAGCATTATCAGCGTGATGAATTCAAAAAAGTCCGTCGCGCGAAGCATCAATTGAAAATCAGAACCGAGTCCAAGCAGATATTTAACGGCGGGCGGAAACAGAATGTAATAAGCGAATGCCGCTCCGAGGACAAATGAAATAGAAGACAGCAGGATGAACGGCGTAACGTAGGCGCGTTCGTGTTTGTAAAGTGCCGGTGAGATAAAACCCCAAATCTGAAGCAACAAAAAAGGAACTGATAAAGCAATCGCCGCGTAAAGCGAAACAGTAATATAGAGCGTGAAACTCTCGGTCGCCGTCGTCACAATTAGTCTTTCATCAGCACTCGGTTCGTTAACATTTTTCGCTTCGAAATCCACGGGAAGCCTAATTCCTTTTGGAATAACCGCGTTGTTTATAAAAATCGGCTCATCCGTAAATAATCCGATTTTTCCCGTCGCATCTTTTTCTACTTTCGCCGTAACGGAAGTTCCCGATGAAACCACGCTGCCTCCGAACGTCGTAGATTTGTCGAAGGCGTAACGCACGATTTCTCCTTCAACCAAAGTGTCTATGGACAAAACTTTCTCATTCCCCGTTTTACCTTCAATCGGAACTTCGCGCCGATTTGCTTCGGAAAGTGCTTGGCGAATTGGAACAGAAAGAAAATTAAAAATTTCACCGGAAAAATAAAAACAGAATAAAAACGCGATAACTATAATTATAACTGAGTTTACAAGTCTTCGGCGAAACTCGTCGAGATGTTCCAAAAATGACATCTGTTTGCCGAGATGCTCTTCATTATTTACTTCGTCGGAATTCATTTTAGTAACGGAGATGGGTTTCTGAAATTGATTTTTACAGCCAATTACGTTTATCTGTAGTTAAATTGCCTTCTGTCTGGTCGGAAGTTTCTATTTCTTTTACCGCAATGCTTTCTTGAAAATCTGCCTGACTTACTTCCTTAATTTCCGGCGCGACGATTTCATTTTTCATCGCAGAATTAATTCTTTGAATCGAGTTTTCCGTTACCGGCACGTTTAATTGATTAATTTGTTTTTCTTCGCTTTCAAAATCAACTTCCCGCGCCCAGGTTTGCTTAAAATCATCGGTCGTGCGTCTAAACTCATTTCTCGCTTTTCCTAACATTCGCGCAAACTCAGGCAGTTTCCGCGGACCAAAAACAATTAGAGCGACCAACCCGATTAATAGTAATTCAGAAGTGCCGATTGATTCGAGAATAAATAAATAAAACATTCTTTCTTATCTCTAAAAATTAGTTGAAGATAAACTCTTATTCAACCTCTATCAAAAAATCTTTGTAATCTTCAACTCGACCAATAATTTTTGCGCCTTCGACTTTTTCAACTAAAATTTTCGCTTTATTTGCTTCGAGACTTATCAACAAACCGCCTGCCGTTTGCGGATCAAATAATGCGCTTTGCATTTCTTTTGAAATGTAATTTCTAAATTTTACCGTACCACCGACATAAACACGATTGTTTTTATCACCCCGCGTTAACATTTTTTGCTCTATCAAATCAATGACATCCGGCAAAAACGGAATTTTTTCAGAATCGATTTTTAATGTTACGTTGCTGGCTTTCGCCAATTCAAAACTATGACCTAAAAATCCAAAACCAGTCACATCGGTGCAACCGTTCGCGCCTAGTTCCTGCATTATTTTAGATGCCTGCCGTGCGGAAGTTGTCATTGTTATTAACGCTGCCTCAATTGCCGAATCACTCGCTTTGCCGAACTTTACTCCCGTGCTGATAACGCCTGTTCCAAGCGGTTTTGTCAAAACTAAAATATCCCCTGGTTTTGCTCCTGAATTTCTAACTATTTTATCTGGTTGAATAATTCCCGTGATTGCATAGCCGAATTTTATTTCCTGGTCATCAACCGAATGACCGCCCAATACCACTACATTTTCTTCGTTAAGAGCCTTCTGTCCGCCAAGAATTATTTTTCCTAAAACATCCCAATCGCCTTTTTGCGGATAGCAGACAATGGAAAGTGCAGAAATCGGCGTACCGCCCATCGCATAAACATCGTTTAGTGAGTTTACAGCAGCGATACGCCCATAAATTTCCGGCTCGTCAGCTATAGGTGTAAAGAAATCAACTGTTTGCACTAAAGCAGTTTTATCATTTAGACGAAACACACCGGCATCGTCGGATGTTTCAAAACCTACCAAAACATCCGTCGAAAAATCCTGCGATGGCATTTTGCTCAACACTTGAGCAAGGTCGCTCGGCGCAAGTTTCGCCACTCAACCGGCGCAAGAAACCATTTCAGTTAAACGCTTTTGAATCATAACTTAATCGTTTGTTTCTATCCTTTGTTTAATAACAGCTGATAAACCCTATCCAAATCAGAATCACTGTAATACTCAACTTCAATTTTTCCGCCCGTTCCTCTTCCGTCAGGTAATATATTAACGTGTGTTCCCAAATGTCGCCGAAGTTTTGTTTCCGCTGATTTAACATTCGCATCTATTTTCGGCTTAGTTAAATGTCTTTCTGCCGGCTGATGATTTTCCTTACCAATTCTTTTAACTGCTTTTTCGGTCTCTCTGACCGAGAGCGATAATTCAATAGCTTTAGTGGCTACTCGTTTTTGCAAATCCGAATCATTCAACATTAATAGAGCCCGTCCGTGTCCGGCTGATAGTTTTTCTTCTTCAACTAATCTTTGAATGTCTTTTGGCAATTTTAATAGTCTTAGAAAGGTAGTCACAATTGTGCGATTTTTCCCTACCCTCTCGGCAATCATCTCTTGCGTCAGCCCGACTGTATCAACTAGATTTTTATACGCTCTGGCTTCCTCCATCGCGTTTAGTTCTTGTCTTTGAATATTTTCGATTAGTGCAAGTTCAAGCAATTTTTCGTCAGCAACTTCTTTTATAACTGTCGGAATTTTTTGTAGTCCGGCTCTTTGCGCTGCTCGCCAGCGTCTTTCACCGGCTACAATTTGATAGCGATTTCCCCTTTTTCGGACGACTATCGGTTGTACAATTCCATTTGCCCGAATTGATTGAGCTAGTTCTTCCAACTTATCCTCGGTAAACCTTGATCGTGGTTGTTCAGAATTAGGATCAATCAAATCTAAGTCTAAGTCTAAATAACTTTCGTTGTTGTTACTTGATTTTTCTTCTCCTAGCAACGCGCTTAATCCTCTACCTAAAACCTTTCTAGCCATGACTTATTATCTCCTTTGCCAATTTTATGTAGCTTTCCGCCCCGCGAGAACGAATGTCATATAAAATAATTGGCTTTCCATAGCTTGGTGCTTCTGCCAATCTTACGTTTCGCGGAATAACCGTATTTAAGACTTGCGATCCATAAAAATCGCGTAGGTCTTTGGCAACAGCTTCTGACAAATTCGTTCTTTCATCGTACATAGTCAAAAGCAATCCTTCAATGGTTAACTTAGGGTTCAACCCGCGCCGCAACCGCGCAAGCGTATCGAACAATTCTGTTACTCCTTCTAAAGCGTAGTATTGACATTGAATTGGAACTAATAATGAATCAGCAGCAGTTAGAGCGTTGATTGTTAATATTCCCAATGATGGAGGGCAGTCTATTAACAAATAATCATAATCAATCCTTATTTCGCTCAAAAGATTTTTTAGTTTGAACTCTCTTCCTTCCGCTATAACTAACTCAACCTCCGCTGCAGCTAAATTCCTATCTGCCGGCAAGATACTCATAAATGGTAATTCACTAGGCAAAATAACATTCTTTAATGCTTCACCAGAAACTAAAACATCATAAAGCGTCTTTCGTGATTGTTTTCTAGGAATTCCTGCTCCTGAAGTTGCATTGCCTTGCGCATCCGCGTCAATTAGCAAAACTCTTTTTTCTTCAATAGAAAGGCTCGCCGCAAGATTAATTGCAGTAGTTGTTTTACCAACCCCGCCCTTTTGATTTGCAACCGCAATAATTTTTCCCATCGTAGTTTTATTATATTGTATTTGTCGAAACTTATCTATTGACAGGCTGGAATAAAACGTGGGACGTGCTACTTTTGATATGTCCTTTTATGAAATGTGGCACGTTCCACACTAAGTAGGCTATATGGTTTTGGTATTTGATTTATATGAAGTCAAGTGAACTAAGATAGTCGAAATTGCTGCTGGAGTAAGACCGGGAATACTTCTAATTTGAGCAAATGTTTGCGGTTTTGCGCGTTCAAGTCGTTCCATCATTTCATGAGAAACACTGTTCAAATTCCGAAAGTTAAATTCGTCCGGCACTTTTAAGTTATCATTGTGATTGACTCTTTCGTTAGAAACTTTTTGTGTTTCAATGTAACCTTTATAAAGTAAATCTGCCAAAACCGTTTCTAGTTCGGCAATTTTCAAATTTTCTTGTATTTCTTCCGGAAGAAGACGAAAAATCAAATTAGTTTTAATACCTTGCCGATGTGACAATTGTAATAAACTTATGGAATCTCCTAAATCACAACCCAATATTTGCGCTAGCGTAGAATACTGTATATCAGAGCGTTTATATTTCGTATTAGTTATTATTTCACGAAGTTGTGCAATTTTGTCTCGTTTGCTATTGAATCTTTCCCAGTCATTATTCGTCAAAAGACCAATTTCTTTTCCTTTCGGATAAAGTCTTTGGTCAGCATTATCATGACGTAAAGTTAATCGAGCTTCAGCTCGAGAGGTAAAAATTCGATAGGGTTCATCAACTCCATTCTTGATCAAATCATCTATTAAAACGCCGATATATGCTTCGTCGCGATTCAAACGAAATTCCTTTCGGTTGAATACGTTGAAAGCAGCATTAATACCGGCTATAAGTCCCTGACAGGCGGCTTCTTCATATCCGGTAGTGCCATTGATCTGTCCCGCTAAAAAAAGACCTCTTATCCTCAAAGTCTCCAGAGAAAATTTAAGTTCTCTGGGATCTATAAAATCATACTCGATAGCATAGCCGGGACGGATAATTCGGACATTTTTAAAGCCGTCTATCATTTTGAGGAGGTCCTGTTGTAGTTTAGCAGGTAAAGACGTAGAGAAGCCGTTCAAGTAAACTTCGTTTGTACTATGTCCTTCAGGTTCGAGAAAAAGCTGGTGGCGATTTTTATCGGCAAACTTAACTACTTTATCTTCGATTGAGGGACAATAGCGCGGTCCGATACCTTTGATTTGTCCTGAATAGAGCGGTGATTGGTGAAGATTCCTACGAATTTCACTATGTATACCATCATTTGTATAACCAATAAAACACTGAATTTGCGGTTGTTCAATACTTTCGGTTGAGAAGGAAAAAGGAACGGGCGTCTCATCTGCGGATTGCGCTTCAAAAGCATCCCAGTCAATTGTTCTGCCGTCAAGACGCGGTGGAGTTCCCGTCTTTAAGCGACCAATTGGAAAACCAATTCTTTTGAGACTCTGAGCAAGTTCGATAGATGCTGGCTCACCGGCGCGTCCAGCTGAAAAAGTCTTTTTTCCAGTGTGAATTTTACCGTTTAGAAACGTGCCGGCAGCAATTACTACAGATTTGGCACTAAATTTACGAGTATCTTGCAACTCAACGCCAATTATTTTGTTATCTTTAATAATTAGATCAACTACTAAACCTTGTCTGAGATGTAAATTTTGCGTAAACTCCAAAACGCGCCGCATTTCCAAACGGTAAAGTGCGCGGTCGGCTTGCGCCCGAGGTGATAGAACAGCAGGTCCCCGCGAACGATTCAGAAGACGAAATTGAATACCAGTTCGATCAATTATACGCCCCATTATTCCGCCGAGTGCATCAATCTCGCGAACGATATGACCTTTGGCAATTCCTCCGATTGCCGGATTGCAAGACATTTGCCCGATCAAATCTAAATTTAACGTCACGAGAGCAGTTTCAGCACCAAGGCGTGCCGAGGCTGAAGCCGCCTCACAACCTGCATGTCCAGCACCGATAACTATAACATCAAAATCTTCGTCGAAAATCATAACCTCTTACAAAACTCGTTTGAAATAAAAACCAGATTTTTTATAAAACTAATAAATTTTCCGCGCAGCAAGCTGACGCGGTTTTAAATCGGAAGTTCCATAGCAAGCTAAGGGGAATTAAACCTGTAAGGAACGATTAAATTCATTTTATTTTAACACAGGATAACTTGCCATAAAAAAACCACTTGTAGTTGCCTTAATGCGATTAAAAGTAGGTATGAACATTGGAATTTAAAACACCTTTGAAATTTGATGAATTGCTCACAAAGCGACAAAATTTTTCATATAATCGAATATAAAAAAGGAAAGAACATAATTTTATTTTCCGATACAAAAAGAAAGTCTTTTGTGTAACTATTGATATAATTTGGCTTACGAGAGCAACAATCCAAGCAAGATACAAATAAGAGGCAACTTACATCGGTAGTCTCCTAATTTTGTAGTGCTGGAGAATTATTGCGTTTCAGTATTGGAACAGCTCATTTCAAAGGGTTGTCTCATAATCCATTCGTTTTGGAATTTTAGTTATGAGACGGCTTTTGAGACATTTTCTCGTGCAAAAACAAAGCAATCGCTTCGCCGTATGTGCCAGTCGCTTCCAAACAGGCGTGAATACGAGTGATTTGCAAAGATGCCAGCCATGCGGCTAAAAGTCTGAAGCCGTCGGCAGAATTCTTAAACTGCTTGCAAAACGTCCGATTATGAAGCTGTTTTGCCCTCACGTCCGATGATTTGGTGCGACACGAAAGTCGCTTGATTAGCTGTGATGCTAAACGAAAGTTTTGACATCACCGATTGTTCTCCCAATCCGATTCTACCAAAGTATGCGCTGCTGGTAACGGCAGGGTGTAAAGCCTTTGGGACAACGCGGAACTTCTGCCAGCATCACGGCGGATGAATCCGCTAGAATAGGATGGTATGGTTAATGAAAGTGAACTGCCGGTAAAC
>Ga0136611_10000965_pt1 | contig 19628 bp, 21 predicted proteins | sample AntDrymUQ2232306_2_FD_106645 | JGI IMG/M metagenome (GOLD analysis project Ga0136611, IMG submission 106645) | Polar desert sand microbial communities from Dry Valleys, Antarctica - metaG UQ223 (23.06) | ecosystem: Environmental > Terrestrial > Soil > Desert | place: Antarctica: Dry Valley...
CATAAGTCCCCCGGAACCATTTCATCCCGGAGGAAAGGTTGGCGCGCGGAGTTTCCACGACCAGGTGGAAGTGATTGCTCATCCCATTCGGCAGGCTCAGAGCCTATGGCAGCACCCGGCACGCACCTGCCAGTCGGTCCTAGCGCAGGCCTGCTCCAGGGCTGCGACGAAGCCGGTCCGATCCTCGTCGTCGCGCACGATCTCCTCCCGCCGGTGGCCCCGGCTCAGGACATGGTAGATCGCACCGGGATATTGGACTCGCAACGCTCGCGCCATGCCGCCGGCTCAACCCGAGCGAGGGCAGTTGTGTCAATACTCAGCTACGACCCCTCTCACGACCCCTTCTCTCCGTGTTGCCCTCTGGCACTTCGCCAAACCCGACGCCCTTCCTCCCTTGCCGCACGGTGCCAACTCAGCCACTTTGCCGCTATGCTCACCGTGCCCGCCATCTACGAAAACGGCGTCTTTCGCCCGCTGGCAAAAGTCGATCTGCCGGAACACTACCGCGTCGAGATTCCCTTGCCTGTCGTCTTGGAAGAAGTGCCCGACGCCGCACTCGACGCCGTGTATGCGGCGATGGATTTTCGCTTTCGCTCTGGGCGCACGGACTTGGCCGACCGGCACAATGAGCATCAGCCGTGAGCGGTGTGTTTCTCGATACCGTGGGCTTGCTGGGCTTTTGGAATGAGGACGACCAGTGGCACCCACAAGCCTCTGCGGTCTTCCGTGAATTACGTCGCCTCCGCTCTCGCGTCTTCACCACGAGCTACATCATCGCAGAGTGTGCCAACGCGACGGCGCGATGGACGGACCGCCATTGCGTCGAGACGTTGGTGCGAACCTTGGACAGCACGGGCGGTGTGATCTTCCCTTCCGAGGCCGACTGGCACGAGGCGTGGACTCGCTACACCGCCGGGCACGCGGGCGCACCGGGCATGGTGGATGAACTTTCATTCGCGGTCATGCGGCGGCTCGGATTGGACCGCGTTTTCACCAATGACGCGCATTTTCGGGCGGCGGGGTTTGAGACGCTCTTCTAAACATGCCCCCCCGTTGCCATGCATTTCCGGGGTGAAAAGGCGGGCGTCGGTTCCGCGAAAATCCTCCCCTTCGTGCAGGTGGACGTCATCTGTCGACACACTTCCACCGCAGTGGGGCTTCGCCAAACTCGACGCTCTTACTGCCGCGCCATGATTTGATCGCCTGAGCCTCACTTCCCAGCCAACCCCGTGATCGCAAGAATATTCTCACGACCCCTTTCTGACCCCTTCTCACGACCCCTTTCTGCCCCCCCCTTCGTTGAAGACGAGCAGGTCCGCGATCTCCTCCTTGTAGGTCTGGAGTTGCTGGTAAGCCTTCCACACATCCGCGTTCTTATCCGCCGGCTTCTTCAGCGCACCCACGGAAATAAGCTACTCTCCGAATGGGCGCCGAGTAACGGCTGACAAATCACGCGTAGTCCTCCCGAATACTAGAACGCCAAGAAATGCCCGCCATTCTTCTTGGTGCGCCTCCAGCGACCGCTGAGCGACATCAAACACTTGGGCTCTATCATCAACCCTCACGCCAAGCGGCTCCAAAACCCTTCCTATTTCCGCAAATGCCTTACGATGAGTAATTCCCCCCGCTGCTAGCGTGCATCCCGCGACTGTTGGGACCCCAAACCGGAGGTGTTCGGAGAATTGCAGGACAAATGGAGATATGGTTTCTCCTCTTTCTTGAAGGAGTTTCTCTAGGACTGCTAACCCCTGTTCAACGATAGTTTGGAGAGCAAATGCGACAACCTTCGTATGGATGCCCAAAATGTCGTCCATCGAGTGGTTCGCTCTTCGGGCGATCTGCAAAAATGAATCACCCGACAGCCACAGCTTAACGATCGAAAAGAATGGGTCACGAAGGGTGTCGACATCCACATCAGGGTCGATGCGGAAAGCTTCCTTTGCAGCTTCTCGCAGTTCGGGCTGAGTCCAAGCCCATAAAAGAAGCGGATCGACGAAGCTTGGATCTGCCGAATCGAGGATATCGTCCCATCTTTGACGACTGGGGAGCAAACCGGACTCTACTATCGGAACTATTCGCACCCTTGTTCCCGTCTCCTTGATCCACGTCACTCGCCCGGCTGCCCTTAGTCCAGCGATGCGTTGCGCTCGCAATTTGAACACTTCGCGTAGTAGTTGCTTCGATGCGTCGTCGGTTTGGCGGGAAGCAAATGTTTGATCAGCCAGGTTGATGGCTAGGCTGAGTAATTCTTCTTCTCCGATTTCAACTGCTGCGAGATCGATGAGTGTGGCGTCAACTCCGTCTATCAGACTATGGACAGCGACGCTCTTTTCTAGGAGTTCATTAGTTATAACCAAATTTCGAGCAGCAAGTTGCCCGCGCACGTTTTCGATCAATTTGCGTAACGCTCCGACGACCGACTCGCCCGCGGCTTGCCGCGCCACCGGCTCCACTAGTTGCCATTGATCTGGATTAACGCAGACAACAAGACCCTTAGTAGTCGCTCCTGCACGTCCCGCGCGGCCGACCAAATTCTTAATGTCACGTGTGAGCAAATCATCACGAGCACCACCTGCTCCCAAACGCTGGACGGAATATAGGACCAGAGTCCGAATGGGTAGGTTCACACCTTCTGCCAATGTGCTCGTGCAGATACCCAGAGTGACAGTCCGCTGCCGTAGTAGTCGTTCGAGGACTTCGCGAGTTTCTTGCGGAATATCTCCGTGATGAAGGATGACGCCAGCCTTCAGGGCCTGCGCACCTACCCAGTCACCACCATATTCTGTCTCTACATAGTCGATCGCTGGCGCCAACGCATTCATGTCCGCAAAGTCGATCGGCCTTGGAAGGGGAAGTGGTTTTTCCAGTTGGTTCAGCAATTGCCGGGCGAGTCCGATTGCACCTTGGGCACCGCGCTTATTTGCTGCAAAGACGACTGCCGCTCCCATCGGAAGAGCCTTACGCGCTGCGGCGATTGCTCGGCACGAGAACGAGTTAAAGGCATAAGTATTAAGGTTGCCCGTCTCGGAATTTAGGAAACGAAAATCATCCCGCCGCAGGAAGCTCTCAATCCTGTAACGGAGGGCCTCCGGTTCGTGAGGATGCATTTCCAAATCCCATGGGCGGTTCGCTCCTTCTCCCGAGGGCCGCAAGACCGCGAATTCGGCTATCGCAGGACGGTAGGTGCTTCGAACCACAGAGTCGTCCGTCCCACCAAGCCACTGGTTAATTTCCTCAATATTCAGAACGATGGCGGAGACGAACACATAACGTTGCACTCCCGCTTTCCGAACCATCATGCGGGCAAGTAACAATTCCAAGCCCACGCCGCGTGACGGGGCATCCAGCAGATGACCCTCATCACAAATCACGAGGGAAATGCGAGCGGCGAACAATGGATTGGCACTGAGAAGGCCAGACAAGGTTTCAGGAGTCGCAATCAAAGCGCGCGTATCGTCAAAGGCGCGCGTTTCCTCGCCAGATGGCACGGTGCCACCATATGCGCAGCGCGCAGAAATGCCCATTTGGTTCAGATTTCGAACGAGAGAGTCGCGGAGCTCTGATGCAAGCGAGCGATACGGCACCAAGAGCACTGCTGCCTCATTCGGTCGTGCGCTTAAGTGATAGAACAAGAGGGTTTCACACAAGGTGGTCTTCCCCGCACCAGTCGGCATCTGGAGCGAAAACGTATCACTACGCGTTAGTAGTCCCCTCTCGATCGCTGCAATCTGAGACGGAAAGAAGTCCCAGTTACCTCTGGCCACCAACGAGGAAATCAATGGCGTCCAAAATTGTGAACTGCCGCCCGGGAGAACTGTGCGGAGGTTTGTCGCGCTGAATTTCCCCAAGAGGCTTTTGAGCAAACGTCGAGGAATCCACTCGTCCGGGCCATTTTGCAACGCCACGTCGACAGTCGCGGACGATTCAGCTTCGAGCGCCGCGATACTTTCCATGTCACCGGCGATAAGCGCCGCCCTGAGATCACGAATCGTCTGCGAAATCACGTCAAACGGACGCGCCAGCAAATCAATGCATGCCCGCTCAACTTCAGGTTGCTGTAACCCTAGCAAGCCTCTCGCAATCACATACGCGGACGCCGGAAATCCACCGAAGTAAAAGGCTGCTGACGAGAAAAGTCTCGCTTCAGTCAGCGATATCCCAACGGTTTGGAGTTCCTGCGTCCTATCTGCCGCTGCGTATTGCGCTAGCGCATTGCCTAACTGGGCCCAGTCAGCTGGAGATGCTTCGCCGTCCCGCATGCGATCGAAGAGTTCGCCCACCAATGAGACATAAAGATCGTCCTTCCTTGCCCGCTGGTAACCTAGAGCAAGCGGGACCTCCAACACACGGAAATGGTCCATGTGCCGAAGTGCGTCCGCGTTTCCGATCCACTTCAGCAGGGTGGGTCTCATTGAGACGGAGCCGCTGCCAGCGTGCTAGCCTTCGCGGCCTCAAAAACAGCATTGTAGACGGCGTGAAGGTTTGGGATCGCGAAAATCACAAGCTCGTATTCCGGCAATGGCTGCTGTGGCGCGTTTGGAAGTTCTGCATTCACGAGATTTTCGCAAATAACCGCGACTGCCCGGAATCGCTTTGTGGCCGCGGGATGATCTGTCGCGTTAATGAAGCGATTAAGGTGAGCTATCTGAACGGCACCGAGATTTTCAGTTAGAGGGCTCTTTCTTTGAGCCATTGGAGAGTCCTAGATAAGCGACTGGTGCGGTCTTTCGCACAATCGGCGATAGCATCTTGAATTGGTGTGGCGGCACCGGCCGTCGATTTCATCTTCACTTCAGCGCATAGAACCTCGTCTTGGTCGCTCGCCGCAGGCCACGTCGGAAGAATGAAGTGAACCACATCTGAACACGGCGCAGGTTTTGTGCGGTCTTGTTTCAGCCGCCATTTCTTGGGACCGATTGTGGCGCGAGGAAGAGCCCTCGCGGCTTGATAAGCGTAAACGAGAATTTCCCCGAAATCTCCAGCCCTCGTCGCGCTCGGATCAGGTAGCTTAGAGTTTATGATCGCGGCTTGCCGTGTTTCAAATGTGCCTTGGAGTTCATCCTCCAACGCCAGAGCTTGGCTTTCGAGCAATGCGTCCGTCAGATAGCAGCGACGAACGGCATCACGAAGTGCGACGGTCCACCCATTCGCGTTCTCGGCGCTGACGCGCACGAGCACATATGGGTCATTGCTTTCATGAAGGAACCACGAAAGCGCTTGATTAGCGTCCAGCCCCAGCTCGTTCATCAGGTGCTGAAACGCATATCTTACTTCGCGAGCAGGAGCGCCATGCTGCCCTGCGGCGCGAGGTGAGGAAGCATGTGCTGGATCCAGGCGAAGTTCGCATTGCCCCGCGGCGGCGTGCCGTAGCGCCAGCGCGCGTCGCCCTCCAGCTTCGCGTCCCACCATTCGCTGATGTTGAACGGCGGAGTGGCCATCACGTAGTCGGCGCGGAGATCGGGATGCTGGTCGCTGGTGAAGCTGTTGGCCGGTTCCTTGCCGAAATTGAAGTCGATGCCGCGGATGGCCATGTTCATCGCGGCGAGGCGCCAGGTGGTGGGATTGCTCTCCTGCCCATAGACGGAGAGGTTGCCCAGCTTGCCGCCCTGTTTCTCGATGAAGCGCTCGCTCTGGACGAAGAACCCGCCCGAGCCCATGGCCGGATCATAGACGCGCCCCTGGTAGGGCTCGAGCATCTCGACGATGAGCGAGACGATGGATTTCGGCGTGAAATACTGGCCGCCCTTTTTTCCCTCCGCGAGGGCGAACTGGCCGAGGAAGTATTCGTAAACGTGGCCGAAGAAAGCGAAAGGGGTCGTGAGAATATTCGATAGTGAAGCGCCGTCCGAAGAAAGAGGGCATTCAGTGAGAAGAGCGAGGCCGGATCTCCAACGTTTACAGACGGGCGAGCCGGGGGAAAGGGTCACGAGAAATACTCTTTCGCCCAAAAGTGCAGCGGCCAGCGGGCATCATACTTGGAACTCTCACGGTCGCGCCTCGAGGGGGAGCGCCTTCAGGACAAAATGATGGGTTGTCTCCGCATGAGCAAAGGCCTGGTCAAATTCTTCGCGGGTGGGCATCGGTTCGTAGGAACCTCCAGGATAGCGAAAGGCGGTCGCGTAGGGCGTGAGCGCCGCCGCCGCCTGGTCGAGTTGCGTGAAATCGCGGTGCGACTCTGAGGCGCGCTGAACCAGTGCGAGAAGGTCATGGGTCTTTGGGAATGGGACATCCTCGCCTTGGAGCTACGCCTTGATGGATTTCTCGGCAGCCTGCTGGCAAGTGGTAGATGGCAATGTCGAGTGGCGGATCATCCGCCGCCGCGAGCAGGTGCGCGGAACGCAGGTCGCGGCTGGCGCGGGCCAGCCAGTCGCGGACGAGTTCGAGCGCCGGCTCATCCATAGAGTTTCCGTCCGTGAGTCAGGATTTGGTGAAACAGGGAGGCTCGCAGGTGCTTGTAGCGATCTACTTGGGCGCGAGTGGGAACGATCACGTCCTTGGGAATCCGGAGTCCTTGCAAGCAGCGAAGGGCCCGTTGCGACCGGCGGACGGCCGTCTCATCGCTGTCGCGCACGACGACCATCAAGTCCACATCGCTGTCGCCGGTCGGCGCGCCCCAGGCGTGGGAGCCGAACAACCAGATTTGCTCCGGATCGAACTCCGCCACCAGACCCGGTAAAGGGGGCGTTTCGTGAGAAAATCGGGCTCGCGATCTCCGGGGTCCACCGTGGGGCGAGCGCGAGCACGCGTGCCAAGGTGCGCAGACCAGCGCGGCGATCCGCCGGCTCGAGCCATCGAAGGCAATCGAGCGAAAGATTTTATTCGAGAACTCGGAAAAATGTTCCGACTTTCTAGAGGCCCAATCCCATGCCTCGCCTGATCCTGCTCTCGCTCCTCATTTTTTCCGCGCTCTATTCTCCGGCGAATGCCGATGACGCGCCGCGCGTCCTGTTCACCCGGATGATTGCGCACTGGGATGCCTACGGCGATCCGGACTACTTGAAATTTGTGGACGAAGCGCGGCCCGAGGTGGCGCAGGTCGGATTTTACGGCGGACATTTCTGGAGCCTCTCGCACACCGCGCAATTCGCGGGCTATCCCTCGCATTTTCCCGTGCGCGGGCTTGCGGAATGCGGCGAATGGTTCAGCGAAATGAACCGCCAGCTCCACGCGCGGAAGGTGAAAGTGGTCGGCCATTTCAACATCAAGTTCCTCGTCGGCGATCCCGACGGGCCGGAAGGGCCGCGCGGCTTTTTCAAATTCTACCGCGACCTGTGGGACGAGCGTGAACTCGGCCCGAAGCCGGTCGCAGATGCGAAGGACTTGCTGGAAGTGGATGCGGACGGCGCGCCGATCGTGAACGACAACTACAAGATCGGCGGAATGAAGGAATACTGGGGCTGCCTCCTGAATCCGCACTGGCGCGCGGTGCTGAAGGCATGGGCAAAGCGCGGCATCGAGCGCGGCGTGGATGGCTACATGATCAATTATTTCTACCGTCACAACTGTCTCTGCACCCACTGCCGCACGGCATTCGCCGACTACATGCGCGAGCGCTTCACGGCGGAGCAGCTCAGGGAAAACTTCGGCATCGCGGACATCGGCTCGCATGTCTTCCCCGAGATCGTCGCGTGGCATTCCCCCGCGGAATCCACACCGCTCCGGCGCGAAATGCTCCGCTTTTCCCAGATCGCAAACAAGCGCGCCTACGACGAGGTCTTCGTGGATTTTGCGCGCCAGCTAAAACCCGGATTGATCCTCGGGCAGTGGAATCACCTCGGCGATTTCAACCAGGTGAGCGGCGACGAGCGCTGCCTGCTGCCCGCGGAACTCTGGGCGCGCGGCGAGGACTACGCGTGGTATAGCACCGGCGCGACCGCGAGCTACACGGACCTCGCGAACGGCTGGCTCGGCGAAGGCACGCTCCAGGCGCGCTACCTCGCGGGCGCACTCGGCGGACGGCCTTTCACGCTCGGAAAATACGAGAGCACGCGCACGCGCGTCGCGATCTCCGAACTCGCGGCGAATGGCGGCGTGCCGATGGGATTTTACACGCCCTTCAAGGATCCCGCGGCGCGTGATGAGATCGTCCGCTACTATCGCTTCATCGAGCAGCACGACGCCGTGTTCCGCGGCGCGCGCCCCCACGCGGAGTCGCTGCTGATCTATCCGCGCAGCTCCATTCACGAGGGGAAGCTGGAGGCGCTCCTGAAATTCAAGGACACCGGGCGCCAACTCCTCGACGCGCATCGTCTCTTCGCGATCCTCCCGGACGATGTCGCCGTGCCGGAGCATCTCAAGCCTGCACGCCTCGTCATGGAAGCGCAGGCCGAGGAAAAAACGCTCAGCCATTTCGATGCTCCCAAGACCGTGCGCGTCTCCGCATCCGTGCCCGCGGGCGCTGGAAAACTCCACTTCCACTTCGTGAACTACAATCGTGAGGAACCGGAGGAACCGAAAAGCCCGGGACGCGGGATCGTGGATGAAAAGCCGATCGCGACCAAGGCGATCGCGTGCGACGTGCGGCTACCCGCGGAATTGGGGAATCCGCGCGTCACCGTCTTCACACCTGAATCGCCGACACCGGTGGCGGTCGCGTCGAAATTCGGAAATGACCGGCTTACGTTTGAAGTGCCGGGCTTCCTCGTTTACGCGGTGATCGAGATTCGGCCTGAAGCGCAGTGAGTTTGGAGTTCAGAGAAATCGTGTCGAGGGAGGCGGATCCTTGCAACACCCACCGTCGAAGATGTGCAACTCGGCAACCTCACCGAGCCGGCCGCCGTAAAACGATTCGTGAGGGCAGGTAGCCGAACGTCAGGCCCGTGTCTAAGTCGGTGGCCGCATCGGCCTCGTCGTATTCGGCGACGCGCTCGAAGTGCTTATTGAGCTGCACGGGAATGATTGAGACGGTCGAATCCGCGTTGTTCGTGTAGCTGCCGGCGAACTCGTTGGACTGCGACGGAGCGCCCATGGCCGAATCGCGCGCGGTGTCGAGCTTGTCCCGCGGTTCCACGATGCACGGGGCCGAGAAGGGGCATTCCACGCCCAATGACTCACGCGCGAGTCGGGCTTCTTCGCGGAAGCAAGGCCCGCCAAGCACTGAGCGCCCCGCCGCGGGGCTATGCAGTAGAGCATCGCTATCCGGCCAAGACGAAGGAGAGAAATTCGGCGTCGCGGGGGGCGGTCAGCTCGATTTGTTTGGCCTGCTCAATGGCAGCTTTGTCTCCTTCCGCGAGCGTCTCGCCGAAGGCGCTGAGTTTGCCTTTGATTAGATGCACCCACGTGCCGCGATCGACTCCCACTGCGACGGCGAGCGACTTGCCCGCGTCCAGCCGACCGAGCGAGATCTCCGCGTCCTGCCGGATTGCGATCGCGCCGTCGCGCGCCTCGGGCGCGAAGAGCAGTGTGAGCGCGTTCGCCCTGGCCGAAGCGCGGAGCGTCTTGTCAGCGGCGGCTTCAGCCCGACCTGGAGAAAGTGTGTCGGCGCCGTGCGCGACGGATGAACTTGCTGTGCTGCACGGCGCTGATGTATTGCAAACTCGCCAGCGCCAATCGGGCAGCCATCGCCGAGCGAGTCTTTGTGCGCCAGCTCGACCTGGACCACGTAGGTGAAAATTTCCGCGTCCCGATGTGGGTGAGCACCAAAGCCCATGCCCTGGGCAACGATGTCGTCGTTGATCACACGCAGGCTCCCGAAGCCCACGTGAGCGGGATCGAAGCAGTCGCCGAAGGAGAACGTGTGGCGGCTTTGCAGCCAGCCGAGCCTCGGTGCGCTCTCGCGCCGCGGAAGGCCGCTTCACCAACGTCGGCTTGGTGGCTGGTGCGCGAACGTGCGGTCGTTGTCATGTTGCAACCTTCGGCTCTACGCCGCTTACGGAAAAACCCCGTGAAACTCTACGGGATATCTACCCGCATCAGCGCCTCCGACCTGTCCGTAAACGTTGCCCGCAGCGCAATCGAGCCCCGTCGCGTTGAAGCTGCGCGTCGTGCCGAACACCCCGCGTGCCGAGTTCAATAAAGCGATTTTCGAGAGCCTCCTGGTCTGTCCGCTGACGGTCAGGAAGTCGCCGGTCCGAATCAGCTCGCGCAGCTTTCCGGCGGAATCAATCGACCAGCAGCCGTCGTCCTCACGGCCCGTGACATCTCCGCTTAGTCGCGCAAGGAACACCGGACCGGCGCCGCGACCGTTGGGCAGCGCGACCGAAGTGAAGCGCCGCCAAATCCGTTGGGAAACCGTTAGTCCGTCACGGTCCGGAGCGGGGCCGCCGACGCGCGCGAGCAGAATGAGCGCGTCCGGCGCACCCCACCAGATTGCGGGATCGCTCCGTTTTGTCGAGATTTGGTTCGATGGGGAAAACGTGGTGCCGCTCACGAACACCGCGACGCTTCGCGACGAAAACGTCGCTTTCTTTCAACTCGGCCTGCTTCGTGAAACGAGCGAAGTGCCGGAGACAATCGTCATCGACCATGTGATCGAAGCCACCACGCTGCCGGAAGTCACACCGCCCTAGGGGCGAAGCCTTCGCAACCGACGGAACTTCGCAGGCTGCGGACTTACTTGTCCCCGCCCACGAGCGGCGCGGGCGTTTACCGGACGCTCTTCACGCGCTCCCATTTCCCGCTCTGTGCGGAAGAGAGGACCGCGTCGCAGACATACTGCGTCTCGAGCGCGTCGCGGAAGGTGGGGCCGACGGCTTTCCAGGGGCCTTCGCCGAGGGTGCCGAGGAAGTCGGCGACCTGATGCACAAAGGTGTGCTCGTAGCCGATCTGCAGACCGGGCACCCACCAATTCTTCATGTAAGGCTGATCACCGTCGGTGACGTGAATCGAGCGCCAGCCGCGGACATAGCCTTCATCGCGGTAATCGAAGTATTGGAGCCGGTGGAGGTCGTGCAAGTCCCACGCGATCGACGCGTTCTCGCCATTGATCTCCAAGGTGTAGAGCGCCTTATGACCGCGGGCATAGCGCGTCGACTCGAAGGTCGCGAGGGAGCCGTTCTCGAAACGGCAGAGGAAGGCGCACGCGTCGTCGATGTTGACTTTTTCGACTTTGCCTGTGGCGGTGTGCGTCCGCTCCTTGATGAAGGTCTCGGTCATCGCGGTGACTTCGGAAATCGAACCATTGAGCCAGATCGCGGTATCGATGCAATGCGCGAGCAGGTCGCCCGTCACCCCTGAACCGGCGGCTTTCGCATCGAGGCGCCAGAGCCCCGCGCCGCCTTGCGGGAGATCGGCGGAGATCGTCCAGTCCTGGAGGAATTTCGCTCGGTAGTGGAAGATTTTGCCGAGCTTGCCTTCGTCGATGAGCTGCTTCGCGAGCGTCACCGCGGGGACGCGCCGGTAGTTATACCAGACGATGTTCGGCACCCCGCTTTTTTCGATGACCTCGACCATCTTCTCGCCCTGCGCGCCATCGAGGGAGAGCGGCTTTTCGCACATCACAATCTTGCCGGCTTCCGCGGCGGCGATGGCAATCTCGGCGTGGCTGTCATTCGGCGTGCAGATGTCGATGAGGTCGATGTCCGCGCGCTTCACCAGCGCCTTCCAATCCGTCTCGACTGACTCGAAGCCCCACTTGTCCGCGTAAGCCTGGGCCTTCTCCCGATCGCGTCCGCACGCCGCCTTCAACACAGGCTGCACCGGCAGATCGAAAAAGTGCGGCGCCTGCGAGAAGCCGTTCGCGTGGGTCCGGCCCATGAAGCCGTAACCGACGATGCCGACATTGAGTGGTTTCTTTTTGGTCATGGGAGTGTGCGTGGTTGGTGGGTGGAGATGGTGGATGCCGAAGGCTCTGGAGTGCTGCGAGCATCGCAGCTCAGGGATGGCGGCGGCGGTAAGGCGGGGGACGGCTTCAGGATCGAGAGCGGCGATGCTCGCCGCAGTCCGAGACTGCCTTCGGCTTTACCACCCGTGCTTCTCGCGGACTTCGATCATTTTCCCGAGGATGGCATTCCATGTCTGCGGCTGTTCGAGCTTGGCATTCGGGAACATGCAGCCGTCCCAGCAGATGTGTTTGATGCCGCGGGCCGACGCGTCCTTGAGCCAGTAGCCGGCGCACTCGGCGATATCGAGCTTTCCATTCGGATCATCCGCCGGGCAATGCCGGCCAGTCTTGTCATGCGAACCGGTGCCGTGAACAGAGCCGTCATTCTGCGCGACGTGGAAGTCGATCGTCCACGGGCGAAGCGCGTCGGTCATCTTCTGGTAAGCGGCGGTGAACTGGTCGCGGCTGTAGCCTTCGTGCAGCAGCGCGTGTTCGGGCGCGTTTAGACCGAGCAGATAGAGATAGGTGTGTGCGAGATCGGCCTGGAAGCCGACGACATCGGGCATCGCGACTTGCTCGAGCAGCTCAACCATGTTTTGCCAGGAGTGCATTCCGCCCCAGCAAATCTCGCCCTCTGCGGCGAGCCGTTCGCCGGAACCCTGCGCCACCTTCGCAGCTTCACGAAAGGTCTCCGCGATCTTTTTGGTGCTGCCCGCCGGGTCTTCATACCAGCGCGTCGGACCCTCGGCCGAATCGATCCGGATCACGCCGTAAGAACGGACGCCGTGCTCGTTCAACAGCCGTGCGATCCGGCATGCCTTTTTCACCGCCAGAACGAACTTCTCGCGATCTTCCGGCCCGCCCATCGCGGAGCCACCGACCGTCCCCGGCCAGACCGGGGCGACGAGCGTGCCGACCGCGAGGCCCTTGCTCGCGATCTTGTCGGCGATCGCGCGGACCTCGTCATCGCTGAGATCGATGGGGATGTGCGGATCGAAAAGAAACAGGTCTACGCCCTCGAACTTCTGGCCCTTGACGTCGGCGTTGGCGGTCAATTCCAGCATCCGGTCCAGAGTGATCGGCGGCTCGGAATCGGGGCCTTTGCCGACGAGGCCAGGCCACATTGCGTTGTGCAGTTTTGGGAACGGATTGGCGGTGCTCATGATTTCAAGAACGGGTGTGGAAAAGCGCGGAGTACTTTGGAGGAAAGCGCGAAAGGCGACAAGTGTGAAGTGATGCCAGCGTCACCAATGGCCACCGCGCCAATTACGGGTGGCGAGCCGGGAGAACGCACGTTCCGTGGCTCCGCCGCATCAGAACTTTGGCACCTTCGCCGGCACCGGGGCAGCCTTCGCTGCAGCTTTGCTCAGCTTCTTCTCGATCGTCTCAGCGTCCTTCGAGTCGAGCACCAGCAAGAGGTTCGCCTTCAGTTTCGCCCGCGCATGGTCGTTGCGCTCCCAGGTGCGCCCTTCGAAAAGGGTCTTCAACGCATTCAGTTCCTTGTAGCCGGTCCGAGGCTTCTCCTCTCGCCACGTAAAGGTGCTCCCTTTTTCTGCGTCGAGCACTCCCTTGATCTCAGCCTCACTGACCGGCTTGGGCGCACCATTTTCTGGAAGGTGCGCGTATTCGATCCGAACGGTCACGTTGTTCACGTAAGCCGCGCGAATGCGCCACCCTTCGTAGGTATAGATGACCTCCTTCGCTCCGGCCATCAGCGGCGCCTCGTTTGGGCCGAGCAATCCCGGCGTCAGCACACCGTAGCGGGCTTGCGCCTGTGCTTCCGTCTCGCCAAGTCGCGCGAATGCGGAAGGCGCGCAAAGTGCAATCACATGCAGGAAGGCGCAAAGGGGCGAGGAACGCATCGCGTGATGATGACAAAGCCTGCACGCCACGGAAGCTTTTCCGTTGACCGGAGAAACCCCGATTCTTACGGTGCGCGTCTGCACACGGGCTGTGGCTCAGCTTGGTAGAGCGCCTCGTTCGGGTCGAGGAGGTCCAGGGTTCGAATCCCTGCAGCCCGACCACTCTTTGTGCCGCCAATCGGTATTGGACTTGGCGGCGGGCGGCGGACCTAGACGGACAGAAGGAGGCACCCGAGACCTTTCTTGATCTGAGTGGAGGTCTTCGGTCGGAACGGGAAAGGCCCTTCGTTTTTCGTGTTAAGGACGTGCGGTTTACGGATACGCGGGCGAGGGCTTAGATGCGGCGGATGCAGGTGCCTTCGGATTCGAGGCGTTGGTCGCGGATGAGGCCGTTGATGAGCGACTTTACCGTGTCTTGAATCTGGCTGCCGGTGCGGCGGAAGCCGAGCCAGTGGGCGAAGATTCGGGACGCCTCTTCGCGCTCGATCCAGAGGTGGCCCCGTTGGGAGACGGCGGCGAGGAACTGGTCCTTCATGAAGTCGCGGTCGTCGGCTTCCATTCCGGCCATGCTCGCGCGATTGACGCGGCGGCGCACGGCGGTGCGGATGGCGTTGTCGATCTCGGCAGCCACCGCCTTGCCTGCGCGCTGGTAGCCCAGGGCGTAGGCGGCCTGTTGGGTGGCTGTCGCGCGGTCGCACGGACCGTGGGCCGCGACGGCTTCCCGGAGAGGAGAGACATCAGGTCGTTCTTGTCGGGTCTGAGATTGGAGTTGGCGACGCTTTGTCATTTCCATTCACGGGTTCCGTCGGGCGTAAAGGGGCAGGCACTGCCGCTCGCACGGGTCTGGGAATCGGCGTGACGAGTCCCGCAGTCCTTGCCGGCGGCGGTGCGTCTTCCGTCACTTCGATCCGATTCATTGCGTTTGCCTTGCGCTGCCTACGACCCGGACCCGCCGCCGCAGGTTGGCTGTGAATGCGCTCCAGCAGGGCGGAGGCGGGTTCGTCGTTGGGGTCTTGGGGGGCGAGGTGGCCGCGGAAGGCTTTGGCGAGGACGGCGGGCGTCAGGCGCTCCACGGTCTTTTGCGCGCTGCTCAGCCGCGCTTCGATCCGGTCCGCGTAGGCGAACAGGGCTTCGACGCGGCGGACGATTTCTTGTTGTTCGGTGAGTGTGGGAACACCTAGTTCAATCGATCTGATGTCGCCTAAACTTAATCCAACCTTAGTGGCTCCCCGTTGCATGGCCTTCCATTGATCCTTGGCGGGTTTGCTGGCGAGAACCCATGCAAGGAATCTTCCATTACTGCCGGCAATAGGTCGTGCAAGTGCGACATGCTGATTGATGTAAGCTTCGCCTATTCCCTCGGGCACCAGCCCTGCCATACCCACGTCGGCTGTAATCGAGATTAGTATGTCGTTTGGTCGAACCAGCGTCCTTCGTCCCTCCGCGCCGGAAGGCGGGGAAACACGTTGAATCTCGCGGAGGTCGAGTCGGATGTCATCGTGATTGAGATTCCCAATCCGAAGAAACGTGGCCCCGGTGTCCGAGTAGTGTGCTGCCCATCCCCGAGAGCCGCTAGTAACGAACTGAAAGAGGTCACCAGTTGTCGTAGCCTGCCATTCACCGATAACTTCGTGGTTCTCCCGCCAGTCTTCGGTGAGTTGGCCGGTGGTAGCGGCGGCGAGGACGGATTGGCGGAAGCGTTTGAGGAGGGCGGGGACGCGGTCGAGGCGGGCGCGGCAGGCGTCCACCCGGCCCAGCGTCGCCCCCAGCTTCTCCGCGATTCGCTTCTGCTCGGCGAGGGTGGGAGCGTCACTTCGTGTGCGAGGAATGGGCCGCGATTGATGTGCTTCATGGTCGATCCATGCAGATGGGCACTTTCGCGCATCGCTGCGATCTCATGGCGCAGTAACTGATACAGAAAGGCGGGCGTAACTACGCGCTCCTCCGGGACGACTTTGAAAATATGCTGGTTCAGCACTGCATCTTCTCTGTCCCAAATGAATGCATCGAGTGTTGCCGACCAACTCACTAAAATAGTGCCTCGAGGAACCTTAACAAGATCTGGAACCTTGCGATCCGTTCGATTGATAGCGGCGGAGGGATTTGTCAGGTTTTGAATCCGAATGATCGGCGTTCCCGTCTCTTTCCAATCGCTAGGTTTGAAAGCCAGTCCGTTAATGTATTGGCCAGTGTCGCCGACTGTGGCGCACGCCCAAGAGTCAGGCAACTCACTCACGCCAGCGCCTCCTCTTCCTCTTCACCCAGCTCCGCCAGAATGCCGCGCAGGTCGACCATGATGGCTTCCATTTCCTCCATGGCGCTGGTGGCGAGGATGGCGGGCTCGGGGAGGTCGGCGCTGGATTCGGCGTTGTCGTCCTTGAGCCAGGCGATGTCGAGGCTGTCGTCGCGCTCGGCGATCCACTGGCGGGTGAATTTGCGGAAGCGTCCGGTTTCGCCGGTGTCCTGGCGCTTCTTCAGGGCGGCGGGCTCGCCTTTGGGATCGGTGCCGAAGGCCTTGTCGAACTCGGTGAAGTGCTCGCGGGTGAGTGGGGTGCGTTTGCCGAACTGCGGCATGTTCGCACGGAGGTCATAGACCCAGACTTCCTTGGTGTTGCCTTTGTCGGTCTGGCCGCGGGTGAAGAAGAGGACGTTGGTCTTCACGCCCTGGGCGTAAAAGATGCCGGTGGGGAGGCGGAGGATGGTGTGGAGGTTGCACTTGTCCATGAGGTCGCGGCGGATGTCTTTGCCGACGCCGGACTCGAAGAGGACATTGTCCGGCAGGACGACGGCGGCGCGTCCGCCGGGCTGGAGGCCGCGGTAGATGTGCTGGACGAAGCAGAACTGCTTGTTGCTGGTGGGGAAGGTAAAATCGGTGCGACTGGGCAGGCCGCCGCCTTTCTTGGTGCCGAAGGGCGGATTGGTGAGGATGAGCGTAGCCCGTGGCAGGGTGGTGCCATTTCTTCTGCTGGGCCTCGGTGAGGCTGTCGAAGTCGCGGTGCTCGCGCAGGTAGTGATTGGCGGCGATGAGGAAGCCGCCGGTGCCGGCGGCGGGATCCTGGATCACGTCATCCAGCGTGGGCTGCATGACGGTGACCATGCTGTCGATGAGCTGGCGCGGGGTGAAGTATTGGCCGGCGCCGGACTTCTTTTCGTTGGCGTTTTTTTCCAGCAGGCCCTCGTAGAGATCGCCGAGCCCTTCCTGCCGCGCGGAATACCAGTCGAGCTTGCCGATGTCGCTGACGAGGGTGGAGAGGGTGGCGGGTTTCTTGATGAAGGAGGAGGCGTTGGCGAAGATCTCCTTCACCAAAGTGGAGCCGTGCGTGCCGAGGTGGATGAGGGTGATCTTGTAAAACTCGAGGCGATCGGGCGCGCTTTTCGCCAGCAAATCCGCCCAACGGTATTCCTCCGGGATCTGGTCCTCGGTGCCGGTCTCCTCGGCCATCTTGAGGAAGAGGATGTAGGTGAGTTCGGTGACGTATTGGTGGTAGGTCACGCCGTCGTCCTTGAGGACGTTGCAGAGGTTCCAGAGCTTGGCGACGATGTCGTGGGTCATGTGGGGAGGAGCAGTGTGGAGGGCAGCCGGCGGGCGGCTTTTTCAAATGTGACGAGGGTTTGACCGGCCTCGTGGCTGGCGCCGTGAATGAGGCGATCGACGAAGCCGGGCCGGGCGGTGGCGAGATTCGGGAGCTGGAGCAAGGCCGCGGCAACGACGCTGACGGTGACGCCGCTGTGCTGGACGAAAAGCCCGAGAGCCTGAAGGGCGTCCGCTTTCGTAAGCTGGTAAAAGGAGTGAAGGGCAAAGTAGGTCTCGGCCAAAACCAGATCGGAGATGAAGACGAGCGCCGGCGCTGCGAGTTGCTCCCGGAGGAAGTGCGGGGCGGATTGATACTGTTCCAGCGGCTGCCCGACGAGCAAACGCACCACCACCTAGGTGTCGAGGCTCGCCGGACCGGAGATCATTGGCCGTCGGCGCGGAGCTTGCCGGCAGCCTGCGCTCCCCAGCCCGCGGCGATGGCGTCACGCATGGCAGCGAGGTCATGATTCATCCCGGGCTGCACATAACGGCGGGTGATGGCCAGCCAGGGAGCGGCCGGGTCGTCCGGCACCGCGGCCCGCGTGCCGGTGACCGGGGCGGAGTCGGGGACATTCAACCACTCCTGAAAAGTTGCACGGCGATCGCCCGCAAGGGGCGACCTTCGAGTGCGGTGCGGGCCTTGACGCGCCGGTAGAGGTCGTCGGGAATCTCAAAAGTCACCTTCATCGATACAGCTTACTGTGAACCTGTATTCCCGGCGAGGCGCGGGACGTTTCCCATTCAAGCTCCGGCCATGCGCTGCCAAACGGCGTCGTTGAATTGCGCGACGATCTGCTGGAGGCGGCCGTCGAAGATTTTGTTGAGCCGGGGGAAGCCGCCGCCTTCGCGCTTGAAGATGAGGGCGGGGTCGTCGAGGGCGGCGCGGTCCACGAGGAGATTCGCCTTGGTCTGGGCGGCGAGCTTTTTCAACCATTCGCGCTGCGGTGTGGTCCACGCGCGCGAACCGATCATGGTTTGCAGCGCGCGATCCACGCGCTGCTCGAACGGCACGAGCGGATCGCCGAGCGCGGCCTGACGGATGTAGCCGATGATGCGGGCAGCGACTTCCTGATTGGTCATTTGCTTCCACGCGGTGGCGAGGTTCACCTCGGAGAATCCGGCCTTGTCGAGTTCGAGGAGAAGCTCACGCAACTGTTGCCGGGTGAGTTCGCGCGGGCGGGTGACGACGGTGATGAGCGCGGGGATTTCGTTCGAGCGGGTGTTGATGAAGTCGGCGAATTCCTTGAGGTAGTCCTCGGGCTTCTTCGCCTTTCCGTATCCGCGTTCGACGGCAACGAATTCGTCTTCGTGCATGGAAATGAAGACGGGATTCGATGGCCCTTCACCCTTCCGATCCAGAATCTCGCCGAGGTCGGGATTCTGCGTGAACCACGCCGCGATCGTGGCGATGGGCATGTTGCGGAGCTTTTCGATGAAGGCGTCCGGCGGCATTCCGGCCTTGGTCTCGAAATCGCGTGCGGCCGCCTCGCCGAGGTGGCGTTTCTTGCGCTGGAGCTTGGCCACGAACTGGTCGCGCACGAGCGCGCGGGCTTCGTCCGTCGAGACCTGAGTCAGCTCCTGCACGAGCTGCGAGAAGCTGATGGCGGGATCGACGACGACGGGCTTCATGGCGGTGAGGCCCTGAAGTGCTTCGTAAATGCGGACGGCATCGAAGATGCGGAAGGTCTCCTTGCCGATCCCGTCACATAGCCGCGTGGCCCGGCCGAGCATCTGATCGAAGAGGATGCGGCTGCTGACGCGGCGCAGGAAAACGATGTTGCAGATCTCCGGGACATCCACGCCGGTGGTAAGGAGGTCCACGGTCACGGCGACGTTGGGGTTCTGCTCGTTTTTGAACCGGCGGATGAGTTGCAGCGGCTTATCGGCCGCGCCGGTGATCTTGATCACGGCATCGTCATCGACGGTGCCGTAGACGTCCTTGAAGGCTTCCTTCAGCAGCTTCACCACGAGATCGGCGTGGATGTCGTTGGCGCAGAAGATGAGTGTCTTCTGGCGCGAAGCCGGGTCGATCTCCGTGGCGAGGTATTCGCAGACGACGCGGTTGAAAGACTCGGTGATGACTTTGCGGTTGAACTCTTCGATCTCGATCTTGATTTCGTCGGGCGCTTTGAAGAGTTCGACCTCGGAGGACGAGGATTTAAGAACTGAAACGTCCGCGCCCTTTTTCCAGACGATGCCTTTCCTGGAAAGCTCGGTGACGATCTTGTGAGGCGGCTCGTGGTCGATGAGCCAGCCATCAATCACGGCCTCCCGGTAACTGTAAGTGTAGATGGGCGGCCCGAAGATTTCCGTGGTGTGCAGCGCCGGCGTGGCGGTGAGGCCGATCTTCACGGCGTCGAAGTAATCGAGCACGCGGCGATACTTCGAGATGTAGTCGTCGTAGCTGCGGAAGGTGAGTTCGGTCTGCGAC